>Ga0307475_10001927_pt1 | contig 12353 bp, 8 predicted proteins | sample atmos_gasesECM1C_FD_203317 | JGI IMG/M metagenome (GOLD analysis project Ga0307475, IMG submission 203317) | Hardwood forest soil microbial communities from Morgan-Monroe State Forest, Indiana, United States - atmos_gasesECM1C_515 | ecosystem: Environmental > Terrestrial > Soil > Temperate... | reverse complement strand
GAAATCTTATGGCTCGCCTAACGCATTCCAGTCACTTCATTGGAGTAGGAAACTAGGGAATAGTCGCACCATGGAGCATACTTTGTTAAGCATGGGAGCCATGCTTCAGAGGTATGGGGGGAGAAAATGGAATTACGACATCTTCGTTATTTCGTCGCAGTTGCTGAGGCGGGAAGTCTAACGGTGGCGGCAGCGCGAAAACTGCACACGTCACAACCTTCGTTGAGCCGGCAGATTCGAGATCTTGAGGACGAGGTGGGTACCCAACTCCTGACGCGAACAGCTCGCGGTATCGAACTGACACCCGCGGGTCGAGCCTTTCTCGATCACGCTCGCCTGGTGCTGTCGCAGGTAGAAGCGGCGGCCGAAGCTGCGCGCCGGGTCGCACATCCTGCCAAGCCATGCTTTTCGATGGGCTTTCTGACCGGACACGAATTGACGTGGATGCCCGAAGCCCTGCGGATCTTGCGCGACGAACTGCCCAATATCGACGTGATGATATCGAGTCAATACTCGCCGCTGCTCGCGGACGGCCTCTTGAAAGGAAAAATCGATGCAGCTTTTCTTCGACGGGAAAAAGGGGCGCCAGAGTTGGCGTTCCGTCTTCTGGTCAAGGAACCTTTAATGGCGGTCTTTCCAAATGACCATCGCCTCGCTTCGCTTAAATCCATTAGTCCTGAGGATCTAGTGGACGAGACATTCGTGACCGTGTCGGACACGGCTCCTGTACTCCGCATGGTCATCGACAATTACCTGAAGCGGTCCCGAGTCAATATCACGCCAGTTCACGAGGCGGACCATCTCGCCATGGGAATGTCCTTAATCGCATCGACGGGGGGCGTAGGGCTGTTACCTGCTTACGCACAGAACTTTCTGCCCTCATCGGTAACGAGTCGTCCGCTGAAGGGATATACGCCAACTGTCGATCTGGTGCTCGGCTACCGAAAGTCCAACCAGTCTCCCGTCCTAAAGCTCTTGCTTTCGAGATTGGACGAGTTGGTTGGTCGTGTCTCGAACAAAACACATTAGGGGGAATTTCTCACGACGATTCGATCAGAACACTCTGGCTCATAAACCTGATCAGAGCGTCGGGTGTTCCAGCGTTGCGTTTTGTTTCCGTTGACGAGCCTACCAAGAGGGTGCGCTACCCTCCATGATTTGAGGGCCTTTCGGAAGAATCTCATCCTTGAGTCTGAGTCTCGGCTAGCGGCAGCCAAACTTGAAAACGCGTGTCGCCGGGTTTGGAATTCACCTGAATATTTCCTCGATGTTTCTTTACGATTCGCTGCACGGTGTCGAGACCGAGGCCGGTGCCCTCGCCGACTCCTTTGGTAGTGAAAAAGGGTTCAAAGATGTGCGGTTGCACTTCGGCTGAAATGCCAGGGCCGTTGTCTGCGATCTCCACTACGGCACAGCCGTCGTCACGATAGGTTCGGACGCGAAGCTCGCCTTTTCCCTTCATCGCGTCAATGGCGTTGTCGATAATGTTGGTCCACACCTGGTTGAGTTCGCTCCCGAATGAATTGACCAGAAGAACGGGCTGGTAATCGCGGTGGACTACCACCCCGTGTTTCAATTTGTGATTCAAGATGGTAAGTGTGGTTTCCAGGCTCTTGACGATGTCCACGTTTTGCACCGGCGACTGGTCCATGTAGGTGTATTCCTTGATGGCGCCCACCAGGTCCGAGATTCGCGCGGTGCTGCTCTCAATTTCGTGTAACAGGCTCGCGGCTTCCACCGAAGCGGCGATCCTCACCAGAGCGGCTCGGGCAGTCGCTGGGCCCAGGTTTGCGAACAGCGATTCGAGGAGATTGGGTTTGATATTGCGTCGCGCGAGAGCGGCCGCCAGCAGCCACAAATCGTTCTGCCCGTGACTGCGGAACAAGGAATCGATTTGGTCTTCGAGATCGCTGATGGTCAGGGCGTCGGGAGGAACCACATCCGGCTGCGTGAACGAGGTTTCCAGCTTCTCGATCTCGGATTTCTGCGCCGCCGTGAGATCGCTCTTTCCCAATTCGAGACTTGCGTCCCTCATCTTTTTGAGCATGCCCCGCAATTGGCTTGTCGCGCGTTTTGCGGCGGAGGCCGGATTGTTGAGCTCATGTGCAAGTCCCGCAGAAAGTTTGCCCAGAGAGACCAGGCGATCCCGCTGTTGTTCGATGCGAGTGAGTTCGCGAATCCGGTCGGACATCAGGGCAACCAGTCGCGTAGTCAACTCCGGCATCCTTTGCACAAGTTCGGGAAACAACGAAGCCGGGAATTTCAGAATTCGAACCTCGGTGACAGCTCGGCCGGTCACGGTGAACTGCTTCATACGCGAGAACGGCAGCACGCCGGTTACTTCGAGGGGTTTGCTTGCAATAACCACCGTCTCGCCACCGAATTCTCCGCGCCATTGAACCTGGCCTTCGAGAATCACGAACATCCACTCCGCCGGATCGCCCTGGCGCACGTAAACATCTCCAGCCGCAAAATGGACCTCCTGCGAATTGCCGAGGAACCAGGCGATCTGATCGTCGGGCAGACCTGCGAACGCCGGAACGCGAATTAATTCCGATTTGTCGACCATTTACACCTTGCTTAAATACTGATGGATGAACTGCACCGCCACCGACCCTTCGCCAACTCCGGAAGCCACGCGCTTTATGGAGCCGTGGCGCACATCGCCAACCGCAAAAATGCCGGGAACATTGCTCTCCAGCAAAAACGGATCTCGATCGAGCGCCCATCCCTTCGGGCGTTGTCCGTCACGTATCAGATCGGGACCGGTCAACAGGAACCCGCGCTCATCCCGCTCCACGACGTTCGCCAGCCAGTCCGTCCGCGGCAGTGCCCCGATAAAGATAAACATCGCATTCGCCGGCACGCGCTCAATTTTGCCGGTATCGGAACAGAGCACAGAAATTTCTGCCAGGTGGGTTTCGCCATGGGCCTCAGCCACGCTGGCATGCGTCCATAGCTGGATGTTAGGCGTTTGTTGAACCTGGTCGATTAGGTATTGCGACATGGTGCTGGAAAGCGATTCGCCCCGCACCAGGATAATCACGCGCTCCGCGTACTTGGCAAAGTTCATTGCCGCCTGACCCGCGGAGTTCGCACCGCCCACTACATAGACGATCTCACCCTGGCAGGACAACGCTTCGGTAGCGCCGCCACCATAGTAGATTCCTGCACCCTGCAACCTGTCGATTCCCGGAGCCTCCAGACGCCGCCACTGCACTCCGGTCGCGATCATCAGCGCGTGGCACGAAAGCTCGTTCCCATCGGCCAGCTTAATGATTCGGTAAGGCCCTTCCGTTCGGACGCCAACCGCTTCCAGCGGCGACAGGATTTCCACTCCGAAACGCCGGGCTTGCACCAGGGCACGTCGGGCCAGATCCCCGCCACTGAGCCCAGTCGGAAATCCAAGATAGTTCTCGATGCGGGCGCTCATGCCCGCCTGACCTCCAGGCGCCTCCCGCTCAACCATCACCGTATGCAGACCCTCGGAGGCTCCATAAACTGCAGCGGCCAAACCAGCCGGCCCGCCCCCCACAATCGCCAAATCATAGAAGTCGGTTTGCGCCCGCGTCCTCAGCCCGACCTTTTGAGCGACATCCGCAGGCACACTCTCGAGAAGCTTTGTCCCGTCGGGGAAGAGCACTACCGGAAGATTGGCAGCTTCCGGACCGAGCGCTTCCACGATGCGCTTAGTTTCTGGATCGTTTGCGGAAAGCTCGACGTCGATCCACTGATAAGGAACGTGGTTGCGCGCGAGGAAGTCCCGCAACTCATACGATCGCGGCGACCAGCGCGTGCCCAGCACGCGGATTCCTTCAAAGGTTGGACGAAATGAAGCCTGCCAGTCGTCGAGCAAATCGTCCAATTGCGGATACAGGTTCTCGGAAGGAGGATCCCACGGTTTCAGGAAAAAGTAATTGATGGCTGCCTGATTGATGGCGCTGATCGCGGCGTTCGTGTCCGCATAAGCGGTAAGCAAAGCGCGCTTGGCAGTAGGGAATATCCCGGTGGCTTCCCGCAGGAATTCGACTCCATCCATTCGCGGCATGCGCTGATCGGCCAGGAGCAAGGCCACATTGTCGTTCCGCAGCTTCAACTGCTTCAGCAGGTCGAGCGCGCCGTCGGGTGAATCGCTTCCAATCACCCGATATTGAGCGCCATACTGCGAACGAAGATCGCGCTCGATCGCCCGCAAAACATCGGAGTCGTCATCCACACTCAGCAATATTGGTTTGGCCATCCTCGGTCTCAGTTCTGGATTAAGGGATGATTACAGGTATTTTGGTCTGGTCTTCGGACGAATTGGTTAGATACAGAAGATTCTATTTGGTCGCGCAATTCGTTTTGTGCCTTGGTGAAATCCTATGGGAACCCGTCAGCCGAAGTAGGGAAATCCCAACGTCTCTGAATCAGTAACCACAAGTCGGCTAGCTTCGGTTAACTTCCGGGTACTCCGTGACTTGGGCTGGAACGACACGCGTCCTTAAAAGTCTCATTCGACCAGATGTGAGAAGGGTCCCTTCGCAGGAATTGCCCTGAAACCTCTCTTTGTACTAACGTGGCACACCTGTATGAGTGGAACGTCTCTGGGGAGGCTGAGATGGATTTTCGCGATCTGATAGTGGCAGCTCGTGTATTGCGCAAGAGCCCGGTGTTTGCCTTGACGGCGGCGCTTACCATCGCGTTGGGAGTTGGGGCCAGCACTGCCATCTTCAGCGTGACCAACGCCGTGCTGCTGCGGCCGCTGCCCTACCGCGATCCCGGCCGCCTGGTGGTCGCGTGCAGCGATTTGCGCAAGCGCAATGTCCGCGATTTCCCGTTTTCGAACGCCAACTTCATCGATCTGCGCGAAGGCACCAAGTCCGTGTTCGACGACCTTGCCGGCGTCTTCACTTTTCCCTTCACGCTGCAACGCGAAGACGGCACTCCCGAGCAGACCAACGCCGCGGTAGTCACGATCAACTTCTTCCGACTGGTCGGCGGAGGCATCGCTTACGGCCGCGACTTCAACGATGACGACGCTGTCCCGAATCCTCCTGCACCGCCGCCTGGCGCGCAGCAGCAGGGACCTCGTCCGCCGCGACTGCCGGTGCACGCAATCCTGAGTTACGAGTACTTTCAGCGCCGCTATGGTGGAGATCCCTCCGTGCTCGGACGTTCCATGTCAGTCGCCGGAGCTCAAGCGCCGACGCCGATCATCGTGGGCGTGCTTCAGCCACACTTTCAACTGTACTTTCCGTCTGAGGCTCAAGTACTTTCCGCGCCCGAAGTGTGGATCGCGAACCGCCTGGGCTACGACGCCGCGCAACGCAACGGCGTTTCCATACACGCAGTGGGCAGGCTCCGACCCGGAGTCACGCCGGAACAGGCGCAGGGCGAGGCAGAGAAAGTGGCCGCTTCGGAACGCGCTCAGTTTCCCATTATGGGCACGGCTGACTATCACATCCGGGTTGAGCCGATGCGCCAGCACATGGTCGCTGAGGCCCGGCCGGCCATCGTCGCGCTCATGGGCTCGGTGATCTTCCTGCTGCTGGTGGCGTGCGCCAACGTCGCCAACCTTCTCCTGGTGCGCGCCTCCCTGCGCAATCGCGAGCTCGCTGTCCGCGCCGCGCTGGGAGCCAATCGCTGGAGACTGATGTCGCCGATCCTCGCGGAAGCGGTATGGCTTGCCCTCTTGGGGACGCTGGGCGGACTCGCGCTCGCCTGGGCTGGAATCAAGGAACTGCGCTCACTCGCTCCCGCCGACCTGCCGCGTCTCGACACCATCACCATCGACACCTCGGTGCTCGCCTTCACCGCGCTCGCGGGATTGGCCGCCGCTATTCTCTTCGGCATGACTCCGGCGCTGCGCGCTTCGCGTCCGCGATTAATGAATGTTCTGCGTGGCGTCAGCCGCAACACCGGACTGGGAACCGGCAGCATCATGCGCAACGTCGTGGTCACCGCCGAGGTCGCGCTCTCGTTCGTCCTCCTGGTGGGCTCGGGGCTGATGTTCCGCAGCTTCCTCGATCTGCAGCGCATCGATCCCGGGTTCGACTCGCGCAACCTGCTCACCTTCGTCCTCAACGGCAACAACGGCGCCACCACGCCGGCGGCCAACGCCGCCTTCGTTCGCCAGGTCGAGGACCGGCTGCGTGCGATTCCGGGAGTGCAAAGCGTCACCGGCTCTTTTCCGTTTCCGCTGGCGGGTGGCTATACTCCGATTCGCTGGGGAAAGGGAGAAGCTCTCTCCGATCCGAGCAAGTTTCAGGCAACGGACTTTCAGGTCGTGATGCCTGGATACTTCGAGACCGTGCGCACGCCGCTGCTCTCCGGACGCACCTTCACCGACGCCGATAACGCGCCCGATCGCCGGCTGATCATCATCGACGACTTTCTCGCCAAGAGAGCCTTTCCTGGAGAGTCTGCGGTGGGCCAGCGCATCCTCATCCGGCTAAAGACGCCAGAGCCGGAGTGGATGGAAATTATCGGCGTCGTCGGACATGTGCGGCAGACCTCGCTCGCCGTACCCGGACGCGAGCAAATTTACTTCACCGACGGATACGGCGGGCCCGGCGGGGTGAACTCATGGACGATGCGCGTGGCCGGGGATCCCGCGGGTTACGCGAGCCAGGTGCGCGCCGCGATCAAAGATGTGAGCCCGCGACTGCTTATTACCGACCTGCAACCCGTGGACGAGTTGGTGAACCATGCTCAGGCGCAGACAACATTCTCGCTGCTGCTGATCGGGGTATTCGCGGTCATCGCCGGAGTACTCGCCGCAATCGGACTCTACGGCGTACTTTCAACCGCCGTGCGGCAACGGACACCCGAAATCGGCGTGCGCATGGCGCTTGGCGCCGGACGCCAGAGCATCTTCCGTCTCATCGTCGGCCAAGGCCTCGGTTTAAGCGCAATTGGAGTGGTCATCGGCGTCATCGCCGCACTGATGCTCACGCGACTTATGACGACAATGCTCGTGGGGGTGAAGCCCACCGATCCACTCACATTCTTGACCATGATGCTGCTCTTTTTCGGGATCGCGACAGCATCATCCTGGATTCCCGCAAACCGCGCTGCTGGAGTTGATCCAAACAAGGCGCTGAGAGAGGAGTGAATCCTTTTGCTGCCGGCGGATTGCACACACCCGAGACCCGCAGAGTGAACAATCCGGATGTGGCGAGTCCAAATCCACGGCAGGCTTCCGCAATCGAGGTGGGGTCGGGCATTACACTAAGGGCCATGCAATTTCCTTGCATGTTGGACGTGCGGCAGAATTTTCCTCGCTCAACTGTTCCTGTGATTGATCAGGTCATTGAAGCCGAATTTGCTGCGAAGGGCCTTAGCAAGCAGCTCGGTCCTGGCAAACGCGTTGCCGTGGGCGTGGGCAGCAGAGGGATCTCTCATCTTCGGACCATCGTTGCCGCTGTTCTGAAGCAGTTGCGCGAACGCGGGGCCGTGCCCTTCATCGTGCCCGCCATGGGTAGTCACGGCGGCGCAACGCCGGAAGGGCAGGCGCACATTCTGGAAACCTACGGAATCACACCTGCGAGCATGGGCGTGCCATTCGACACCAGCATGGACACCGTGAATCTGGGCGCCACACTGGACCGTACCCCGGTTAACTTCAGCGCGGCCGCACTCAAGGCAGACTTGATACTCCCGATTAACCGCGTTAAACCGCACACCGATTTCAACGCTTCCCTGGGAAGCGGCCTGATGAAGATGATGGCGATCGGATTCGGGAAGCAAACGGGAGCTGCCGCATGCCACGCTGCCGCGAGCCGATTGGGACACGAACGCGTTATCCGAGCGGTGGCTCGCCTGGTTCTCAAATCGGCACCAATCATGGGCGGCTTAGCCATTTTGGAGAACCACTTCCATGAAACCGCCGATCTGGTGTTCCTTCCCCCCAATACTCTGGAGGAAGAGGAAGCCAAGCTCCTGGCAAAGGCCCGCTCCCTCATGGCGAAGCTGCCCTTTGAAGAGATCGATCTGCTTATCGTCGATGAGATTGGCAAGAACATCAGCGGCGCTGGAATGGATCCCAATGTTATTGGTCGTCAAGTTCAAGGCTACTCATCATCCTTGGCTGCGCGGCCTGATCAGAGACCACGCATCTCCCGGATTTTCGTCCGTGGCGTGACCCCGGCTTCCTCCGGGAATGCGATCGGCATCGGAATGGCCGACTTCACGACCACAGCCACAGTCCGCAACATTGATCTCCGAGCTACATACGTGAATTCGCTAACTGCGCTCACACCCCAAACAGCCAAGATACCCATACATTTCGATACTGACCGCGAAGTGATCGAGCGTGCATTGCAATCTCTCGCTCTTGACCATCCGGCGTCGGCGCGGGTTGTGCATATTCGCGATACGCTCTCGCTGGAGGTCATGCGGATATCGAGCGCGTATGTGGACGAACTGCGCAAACGAAACGACCTTGCGCGTTTCGGACCTGAGCGCGAGATGAGCTTTGATTCCAAAGGCAATCTCGCGCCTGTTGATATGGCATGAGCTGGCGCCACGAGCATAAGACCGTTGTACGATTTCCGCCAGGAAGTAACGCTTTTCCCCTCAAACTCAACAGCGCTTTGTCAAGCCAAGCCGCCGGAATCCAGCGACACGGGCAGCAACCAAGAAATCCGCCGTTTTGGTTTGCTTAATTCCTGCGCGGCTCCATTTGCCATTCTTTTAGCATTGACAACCCGGATGCGCGAGGGGAGAATCACACCCCGGGCTGAGTGGACCAAAGTCGAGTCGTATGAGTGCATGCGGCTTGAGACTTTTTGGGGAAAGGGTGTGTTTCACATGATCTCCCGTCGCTCTGCGCTATCTTGGCTGGGGGTGTCCGCGGTCGGAGCCGGCGCCCTCAATGCATTTTCCGCATTCGCAAAAACGCGAGCCGCAAATGGGACGCGCGTGATCTCTCTAGAAAGCTTTTGCGTCACCGATGCTAGCCAGGTACCGCATCTTCGATCTTATATGGCTGACGCGTTGCTCCCTTGTATGGACCGGTTGCGCAACAGTCGCAGAATGTGCCTAGAGGCTATCGTCGCACCTCATACTCCGCAAACGCTGTTGCTTGCCGTGTATCCCAGCTTCAATGAGATGCTCGAGGAGCGGGCCTGCATCGCGTCTGATCCGCGCGTCAGCAGCGCGCGGGCGAAAATCGAGGCGTCGCAAGTGCTCGATGATGTTCGATCTCAGATGCTGGTGGCCAGCGAAGAGTCGGTGCGATTTCCAGCGGAGTCGGCGTTTGCCAAATCCGGCTTGTTTGAAGTCCGAACTTGGCATGCCCCAGCCTGGTGCGAGGGTCCGCCGCCAGAAGTTAGTTCCGTCCTCAGCCGAATTGGCATTCATCCGATTCTGGGGGGAGCAACGGCCGCCGGTGAGCATCTGCCGCGGTTTACTTATGTGGTCCCGTTTGACAGCCTCGCTGCTCGCCAGCAGGCGTGGGCCAGTCTGGATGGGGACACACAATGGACGGAGATGCAGCGGGAGTCTATCACCAGGTACGGATCCGGCGCGAGGACGACCGCAAAGGCGATTTATGAACTCGCTCCATATTCGCCGTCGGCTTAGGCGGAGGAATTAACAGATGGGCTGGGTTTTCAAGATTTTCCCCTCGATTGGCGTCGCCAGGATCGGCAACTGCCCCGATGATTCCCCTTCCGGCTTCTACGTGGGACCTGAGATTCCGGGGTCGGTCATTGTTCCCCTTAATGGCTACAAGGACGCGCAGGGTCGCGTGCGCCACCAGGCCGCCCGGTTCCGCATCTATGGCTGGGAAAACGGCGTGTTCATGGGCGAGATCACTTCATCAGTCGCCAACATCACCTGGACAGTCGAACTAGCCAACACCAAGGCAGCATTCAACGAATTCCAGGGCATCGGCCGTACTAACGGTCCACTCCGCAACGCATCGGTTACCGATCGCAGCTCGCTCATGATTACGCCCGGTCCTCGCACGATCACGGGTCCAAACGGAGCCGCCATCTTCGACACCGGTCTTTTCATGGGAACCCCAGTGCCGCTGGGAGAAATACGTACAGACGCGCGCGGCCGTCTTCTTGTGCTCGGCGGATTCGGCGCTTCCAGTTCACCCACCAATGCGCCGCTCACAACGTTTGCCAACAACGACGGCTGGCACGATGACGTCTCCGACGGTCCGGTGACCGCCACGGTAACACTGAAGGGCACCAAAACTCCAGTTGAGGCGAGCGGCGCCTGGGTGATCTGCCCTCCGCCGCGTTTCGCACCGCCGATCTTCCACATCATTACTCTTTACGATGCGCTATTGCAGACCGCAGTCGATCGCCTCGGCTACAAAGTGCCCGCGACCCCATCGTTCACGAACGACGTCTATCCTATCCTCAAGCGCGCCATGGACTATCAGTGGGTTACTACCAAAATCGGCAACAAACATTCGCCACTGCAGGACGTAATTCCGCCGCCCGCCACCGCAGACCAGCGAAACTTCGTCTTCCAGGCGCTGCGCGACCCGGCCATTACGCCCACAGTCGATACGCCGCATCTCATGCCGGCCATCTGGACGGATTTTTTCGCCGACCTCCTCCTGATCAGAGGTCACGGATCCCCTGCCACCGGTCATTGGGCGAACCACGCGCTTACTCCGACGCAGTACAACGTGATGAAAAACTGGGCGGCGGGAAATTTCACCAACGACTGGGTTGGACCTCCTTCGCCGGGTACAAACATCACTCCTGACGGCCTTACTCGCGCGGCTTTGGAGAACTGTAGCGGCGGTCCGTTTTTCCCTGGAATCGAGACCAGCTTTTTCACTCGCGATGTGTATCCGTATGTCGAACCCTTCCGACTTGATGGGACTCAACTTAGTGCCGGTGATCTCAGTAAGCAGCAGGCCATACCCTGGCAGACAGACTTCTTCGACTGCGTCTTTCAGTCTCCTTTGTCTTGGTGGCCGGCCGCACACCCCGACAATGTCTTTACGGCAGGCTCAAACAATTACGTGACGTGGGACCGAGGTCTGAGCAATTTCTCGGACATGGTGAATTTCTGGAGCGGTCTGGGGTTCCTGGTGCAGAGTGGTGATGTAGTCATCGAAACCGAACGAACGCTGTAGTCCCACCCGCAATCCGTCTTTAAGGGTATGGATCGACAACCGCTTGCTTGCGCACCGGCTCAGAATCGGCGTTACCGAGCCGCGACCATAAGGGAGCGGTCTCACCGGCCTCGTTCGTGACGCAGTCATTCGATGTGGTGGTTGCCGGCGGAGGGCCCGCTGGTTCCGCTACGGCACTCAATCTCAGTCGCCATGGGTTTTCCGTTGCACTGGTCGAGCAGGGTAAGTACGAATCTCCTCGCGTCGGAGAGACGCTGCCACCCCTCACTCGTCAGCGGTTAGTGGAATTGGGTGTGTGGGAACGGTTCCTGGCATGCGGTCCGTTGCAGTCCTACGGAATCCGAACAGCTTGGGAATCGTCGTTCCCACGGCACCAGGATTTTATTCACCATCCATACGGCTGCGGCTGGCACGTTGATCGCGCCCGCTTTGATGCCATGCTGGCAGGCGCTGCTGCCGACGCTGGAGCCGCGCTGTTCCTCTCCGCCCATGTGAAATCCTGCACGATGACGGACGGTCAGTGCCGGCTCGACGTTGCTCATGACAATAAAAGTGTCACCTTCGCGGGCCGAGTGCTGGTAGACGCCACTGGACGCAAGGCTCTGCTCGCCAGCCGGCTGGGGTCGCAGGCCGATGTGGCCGACCGACTGATCGGGGCAGTTGCCTTTTGTGAGCTATCCGAACCTGCACAGTGGGCTTTGATCGAAGCCGTCGAAGAAGGGTGGTGGTATTCCGCCCCTCTGCCTGATGCTTGCATGGTCTTCGCTTACATGACCGATTCCGATTTATGGAACGTCGACATCTGGCCTGAGCTGATGGAACTGGCGCCATTAACCTTCGAGCGCGCTGGGTGCAGGCAAATTCCGCCGCCATCTTTGGTTGTCTCAGCCGGCTCCTTGGTGCGCCGTCCCGTCGTCGGAGCGAATTGGATCGCTACGGGTGACGCGGCACTGGCGTTCGATCCGCTCTCCGGACAAGGCGTGCTCAAATCCATTGAGACCGGGACTCGATGTGCTGCGGCAATTGCCCGCTATTTTGCAGGCGACCCCAGTGCTCTTAGGACATACGATAGCTGGGTGGAGGAAACTTACTGCGCTTACCTGTCCGAGCGCCGCCAGTTTTACAGCGGCGTACTGCGCTGGCCCAGTTCGCAATTCTGGAAGCGGCGGCAATCACCCGAAGCGCGCTTGCCCTGATGCCACTTTCCCAGCGCGGATCGGCGCGATCAATTCTTCTTACTTTGTTCCATCTGTTTTACGGCTCG
>Ga0307475_10001925_pt1 | contig 12356 bp, 11 predicted proteins | sample atmos_gasesECM1C_FD_203317 | JGI IMG/M metagenome (GOLD analysis project Ga0307475, IMG submission 203317) | Hardwood forest soil microbial communities from Morgan-Monroe State Forest, Indiana, United States - atmos_gasesECM1C_515 | ecosystem: Environmental > Terrestrial > Soil > Temperate... | reverse complement strand
TTTCTGCGGCGTATCTTTCGGCGCCGGCAGATTGCGCTATGCGAACAGCATTGCGCGCTTCAAAGAATTCGAGTGGCAATTTGGCGTTCAGGATGACCGGGTCGAATTTGTAGCCGGTGGGGATGTAGCCGCCGCGATCGATCAATTCATACTTGGCGTCCACAGCCTCGGTAGCGCCGACGGTGTCCGAGCGAATGGCGTTCTCGAGCACTACGACGTTGCTGGGACGGCGCACGGCATAATAAGGCTCCGCGGTGACGATCAGCGCGAAAGCCTGCAGGTCCGTGGTGACGTCCAGCTTGCTGCGGCGGTTATCGCCCACCAAAACTTCGCCGATGTTGACTGGCCGGCCTTCCGGCGAAATAGCCCACAAGACATAGGTCAGATACTCGTTGCCAAAACTGGTGGGCCTGTCTAGTCCGGAAAATTCCACTTCGATTTCAAGCGCCCCGCGCTTGCTCTCGACTTTGGCCTCGCCTGCCGCGCCAAGCATCAGCTCGGTCCCTTGGAAATTGATCTTTGTGGCCCCACTGCGGTGCCTATAGCTGACCGCCCGGGTGGTGCGGCTGACTACATTGATTCGGTACGTTGGTGTTGGATTGCCGGAATCTGCCGGCATTTGCGTTTGGGCCTGCGCTTGGGCCGATGCGCCCAGCGCCATAACTACTGAAAGCGTGATACTCGATATCTTGAACATGAGGCTCCTTCTCAAAGCTTCGAGGCCCCAGTATCAAGGTTTGTGAGCGTCAATACTGTGCGATAGTGCACATTTCGTAAGCAAAGATATGGAAGAAAGTATGGGATTTCGTCTCGCTGTCTGGGTCAGGCGAGTGGCATAGGGAGCGTTTCCGTGGCGGAGACCCAGATGTAAGAACGACGCGGGGCGCCGGGCACTTGCTTGCCCAACCGAACGAGAATTCGTAAGGCACAAAAAATGAGGGCGCATCAGCGGTTAGGCTTCTTGCGCCCTCTATAAACTAAGCCGCAAAGCGTTTACGCCCTCGGTTCAGTCTGGCATGAAGGTAGTTTTTCTCGTTTTTGTCGTCAATGGAAATCTCACGCTCGAGTTGTGAAAATCTGTGCACGGGTGTGCAAAAGTTCTATTTTCTCCGTTCTATTGAGCTAGTGAGGTGGGGCGCGCGATTCAGGCAGTCCCTGATGTCGGAACTCTCGAGAATTGTCTTGCGAGCGCCGGACTTTGCTACCAGGAGCATTGCGCGACCGAGCTCTTCGGTGGTCAAGATGTGGCGGGGAAAAAGACGGCGGAGCAGGGACAGCACCGGTTTGGCGAGAGCGTAGACGACGCGATAGGCGGGAGTCTTGGAGCGCGCGGCCGTACACTGGCTGGATGGCTCCCGGTCTGAACATGTAGGCAGCCTTGAAGGGAAGACGCAGGAGGGCATTTTCGGTTTTGCCTTTCACACGCGCCCACATGACTCGCCCTTTTTCCGAGCTGTCCGTTCCCGCGCCGGAAACGTAAATGAAAGTCATACCAGGATTTAGTCGAGACAGAGTTTGCGCGGCGGCCATCGTGACGGCGTAAGCCACGCGTTCGTACTCGGATTCCGACATCCCGGTTGACGACACGCCTAAACAGAAGAAGCAGGCGTCGAAGCCGCGAAGAGCACTTTCGATTTCGGTATAGTCCAGCAGGTCCGAGCGGACGATCTCGCGCAGCTTGGGGTGTTTCAGACCGGTGGGCGTTCGTCCTACTGTCTGGACAACTTGGACATCGGGGTCGAGGAGACATTCCCTGAGAACGCCCTGGCCCACCATGCCGGTTGCTCCGAAGATCAAGACGTTCATATAGTCTCGCAATCCCTAACCGACGAACTCTCGAATATAGGCCGTGACTTCGGCCGATTGTCTGTGAACGAGCCAGTGGGAGGCTTCGGGGATGCGTTTGACGGTTAATTGCGGAACGAACTCGGCGAGGCCATCGAGGTTTTGCGGGACCATGGCGGGATCCTTTTCGCCCCAGATGACGAGGGTGGGAACGTTGACCACGAATGAGGAAGCGTGCGCGCCGTCCGCAAGCGGCGACGTGTTGAGTCGATTGGCGCGATAGTAGTTGAGGCCGCCGGTGAGCGCGCCGGGCTGTGACCAGGCTTTGATGTATTCGGGCTTGTCTTCCGGCCGCAGGCCGTTTTTCGAACCGAATACCATGACCTTGTTGGCCAGGATGTCAAAATTGTTGGCCGAGAGAATTTGTTCGGCTTGAGCGCTGCGGAAAATTTCCATGTACTCGCTGGCCTTTTGCTGGGCGGGATCGGAAGCCAAGAGACGAGCGAAAACGGCGGGATGCGGCGCGTTGATGATCACTAATTTTTCGAGCGCTTCCGGATGGGACATGGCGAAGGCCCAGGCCACAAAACCACCCCAGTCGTGACCCACGAGAACAAACTTCTTGGCGGGAGAAAGATGAGCAGCAAAAGCGCGAATGTCCTCGACCAAAACGCTGAGGCGATACTGAGCGACGTCGCTGGGCTTGTCGGAGAGATTGAAGCCGCGCATGTCCAGCGCGACGGCGTGGTGAGCGCGGCCGAAGTCGGTCAGTTGGTTCTTCCAGGCATACCAAAACTCCGGGAAACCGTGTAGAAACAGGATGAGCGGGCCTGCTCCGGCAGCCACGTAGTGCAGACGAACGCCGTTCACATTTGCGTAGTCGTCCCTTGGCATCGGGTTCTCCCGCTTCGTGCCCAGCGTAGTTGGCCTCGTCTGTTCTTGTCCAAATGAAAATGCGGAACATCTAGAGATCGCGATCCAAACAACGAAACGGAACGCCCGGGGACCGGACGGTGAAGGGAGCTACTTTACTGTGCGCCGCCCTGCCGCAGTTTTCGATATGTCAGGCCTGCTGGCTTGTCTCCGGTGCGGAAAATCCCTTCGCTGCCTGATCCACGGTGGGAAAAATCTCGATCACCTTGTCTACCTTCGTCAATTTCAGGCTGTGATCGATCATCGATTGTACCGCGGCGATGCGCAGACCCCCGCCCGCGTTTTTCAGCTTCGCCAAGCACCTTACCATCGAGCCTATGGCTGCGCTGTCGGCATGGGTCACACCGGCCATGTCAAAAATGACTCGGGTTTCGTGCGCCGCGATCATTTCATCCACCTCTCGCTCCAACCGTGCACATTCCGGACCGCAGTGAATGCTGCCTTGCATCGTCAGCACGGTCACACCTGGCTGCAACGCTCGTTTTGTGAAGTGCAGGATCACGGCGCCGCGCGCTCCTCGCCCTCGTACGGAAACTGCCGGATCAGCCGCACGCAATCTCCCAGCGCCGAAAAAATCGAAGGCCCCCATCCGCAGGGCACAAACGAGGCGGTCTTCTGGTTCACGGCCTTGTCCGCCTCAGCGTAAAAGCGCAGGCGCTGCCCGGGGGGCGGCACGGCAAACTCTTTCACGGTGATCGCAAATGTCACGTTACCGCTGGGCTGCTGCTTCACAATCGAAAAGTGATGCAACTGTGTCAGCCGTTCTCCGGAATCCGCTTGTATGTGTACCCAATCGCTCATCCACCATTCCTCGCGGTCCCTGCTGTGTTGTTGCGGATACTAGGCCAGCGACAGGCCCAAGTCAAACTCATCGCGTGCGGGAGTACGGAATCGGTGCGGACTCGAAAGCGAGGCCCGAAGTGACCTCACACGAATGACGGGACGAGCACCAAACGACACTAATCTGTATCAATAATGGCGAAAGGCGTCCACACTGGTTGCATGGGCAGCCACACATTGGCGGGCAAGGATCTTTGGAAGAAACAGCGCGCAGACTTGAGCGACAAGAGGAACGCGCTGTTCAAGAAATATTCGCGAAATCCGCACGACCTTGAGCTTGCTTTGGAAATCAAGAAGATCGACGACGAAATTGCCGAGTGCACCGATAAGATGAGGCGAGAAAACCTGTCGGAACGAAAGACCAAGTCACTCCCCGTGGCTGGGGCAAAAAACTAAGCGAGTACAAACCTCATTTAGCTGGGCGCGGAGCGATTTGCGTCCCGCGGTGGTATAGTGCGGACAAATTTTCGGCGTGCTCCGATCCTGGAGGAAGCATGGGTGTTTTTCTCACACGTACGCCGCGTCGGCGGATAAGAGTTCTCGCGGTCCTTATCATGATGCATTCTTTAGCTGTAGCAATCCCTTCGCGAGCGCAGGACAAAAATCCGCTGGCCAATGATTCCAACGCCGCGAAGCTGGGGGAATTTGAATTTCGCGCAAACTGCGCGTTTTGCCATGGGCTTGGCGCCCGCGGCGGGGGACGCGGTCCGGACCTGACGCGCGCGCGGAAGAAGCACGGAAATGCCGATGCGGATTTGTTTCGTACCATCAACGAAGGAGTTCCTGGCACGGCCATGCCGCAGAATGGGGCGACGCAGCAGGGCGTTGGCATGACTGAAGAGGAAATCTGGCAGGTGATTTCCTACATTCGCAGCGTGCAAGTAAAAACCTCGGCCCCGCCGACGGGAAATGCCGCGCACGGCAAAGAGCTGTTCGCCGGCCCGGCGGCGTGCGCCACCTGCCATATGATTGAAGGCAAGGGCGGCCGCCTCGGTCCGGACCTGACGGCCACGGGCTCAGCGCGGTCGGTTGATTACATTGTCGATTCCGTGCGCAGTCCCAGCCGGCGCCTGGCGCAAGGAATCACGGAAGCCATGAAGGAGTTCTCGCAGGAGTACGAGACTGTAATCGTGGTCGACGACCGCGGACAGAAATTTCAGGGCGTGGTCCTGAACGAAGACAATTTCACGTTGCAAATGCTCGATACGCACGAGCAGCTTCATTTCTTTGAGAAAGACAAGCTGCGATCCTTCGACAAGAGTCGCGAGTCCTTGATGCCGAAGTACGACGAGAAAATGCTGCCGGAGAAGGATTTGCAGGACATCGTCGCGTATTTGCTGAGCCTGGGTGGCAGCAAGTAGTTGTGCGCTTTGCAGTTGGAGGTAAGAATGCCTGCCTACTTTATTGTCGATTTGGATGTTCACAACCCTGCCGGAATGCGGGAATACCTGGAGCGCGTGCCCGGGACGCTGACAAAGTATGGCGGGCGGTACATCGTGCGCGGAGGCCAATTCGAAGTGGTCGAAGGAGACTGGCAGCCGGCGCGTGTCGTGATGCTGGAATTCCCCAATATGGAGCAGGCAAAACGTTGGTACGGATGCGAAGAGTACGGAGAAATGAAGGCCGCAAGGCTGAAAGCGGCGAAAACTAACATGGTGTTGGTTGAGGGTGTCTAGAGGAGTGCTTAGGATCCTTGTTCATCAAAACGACGGTGCGAGGCTAGTGATGAGGTATACGATTTGCGCCACCGCAACAATAGTGATTTGCGGATTGTTGTGTTGCTCTGCGCGGGCACAAGTGACGCCCCAACGCCTGCTCGATTCCGCGAAGGAGCCCCAGAATTGGCTGACCTATTCTGGTGACTACACTGGCCGCCGGTTCAGTGCGCTCGACCAGATCAATACGGCCAACGCGCATGCGCTGGTGCCAAAGTGGGCATACCAGACCATGGCCGGCGGAAAATTCGAGGCCACGCCGCTGGTTGTCGACGGCGTGTTGTATGGCACGGGCCAAGACAATCGCGCTTTCGCTCTGGACGCGCGTACGGGCAGGCCTGTTTGGCAATACCAGCATTTGCTGCCAGCGGACATTCGGCCATGCTGCGGGCGCGTCAATCGAGGTCTGGCCATTCTCGGAGATAAGGTTTTTTTGGGCACTTTGGATTCGCACGTAATCGCGCTCGATGCCAAGACCGGCAACGTTGTGTGGGATGTGACCACTTTCGATTACGCCAAGGGCTACAGCATCACGCTGGCGCCGCTGGCGGTTGAAAATCTGGTCATAGTCGGGGTCAGCGGCGGTGAGTATGGCATTCGCGGATTCATCGACGCGTACGACGCAAATACCGGCGAACGCAAATGGCGCTTCTACACCGTTCCTGGTCCGGGTGAACCTGGTCACGAAAGCTGGGAAGGCGAGTCCTGGAAAATTGGGGGCGCCCCTGCGTGGATCACCGGCTCGTATGATCCGACGACCAAAACGACCTTCTGGACAACGGGGAATCCATCTCCTTCCAATCGAGGCGAAGGTCGCGCGGGCGACAACCTTTACAGCAATTCACTTCTGGCTCTGGACGTGGACACCGGCAAACTGAAGTGGTATTTCCAATTCACCAAGCACGACGAGCACGATTACGACGCCACGCAAGTGCCGGTCTTGCTGGAGCGCGACGGGAAGCACTTGCTGATTCAGGCCAATCGCAACGGCTTCTTCTACGTGATCGACCGCAGCAACGGCAAATTACTCTCCTCGAGCACGTTTGCCAAAGTTACGTGGAGCAGCAGCAAGGACACCGAGGGGCGTCCTGTCGCCAACAAGGAGGCGACACCAACTCCAGAGGGCAGCCGCGTCTGCCCCGGTGCCGCCGGCGCGACAAACTGGATGTCGCCGACCTTCGACCCGCAAACCGGCTTGTTCTATGTGACCGCGCGCGAGCAGTGCGACATTTTCAGCACCGCGGCGCAGCCGTACCAGGCCGGACATGCGTATTATGGCAGCGCATATTTTCCCAACGATGATGCCGCGCCGTTTTGGGGTGCGCTCCGCGCCATCGATCCCGACACCGGAAAAATCAAATGGGAATGGAAGCATCCGTCGCCCACATGGTCCGGAGTGCTATCGACTGCTGGCGGACTGGTCTTCACCGGCGATGCGGAGGGAAACTTCATCGCGCTGGACGCGGCGAGCGGCAAACCGCTATGGCACTTCCAAGCCGGTGCCTCGGTGTATTCGTCGCCGATGGCTTACGCCATCGACGGAAAAGAGTACGTCGCGGTGGCAGCTGGCTCCGCGCTATTCACTTTTGGCCTGCCATAGTAGCGGCGAAATATTCACGCGTTCAACATCTCGATTGCTGTGAGCGCGTAAATCGCGGCGCACTCGCGCACCTTCCGCAAATCGACGTATTCGTTCGGGCCGTGCGCAACCGATAGTAGCCCGGGTCCGTATGCGTAAGCTGGAATACCCAGGGCAGCGTAAAACCGAATCTCCAGCAAACCAGGGCACATCTCAAATCGCGGTGCTTCGCCACTTACGGCCTGCACGCTTTGCGCGAGCGTGCGGCCAAGTCTTTCGTTTTCAGAGCAAGCAGCTGCCCGGCCTTCCTGCAAAATCTCCCATTCCAAGCGAATCCCGTGACGGCGGCACCCTTCGAGCACCATGATGAGCCGATTTTTCTCCCCATCGAAATCTTCTTCCGGGTTGATTCGCCGGTCGACGGTGAACCAGCATTGGTCGGGCACTACGTTAAAATTCGTCCCGCCACCACTTTCGCCGCCCAGCATCAAGATGGAATTGCTGCTCTGCTCAGCACCGATTGCGTGGCCAGTTTTCCTCTGCTCCACTTCCTTCTGCAGCTCCTGTAGGCGCTCCACGACGCGCAACATTTGCTCAAACGCATTCTCGCCTCGATGCTGCAACCCGACGTGCGCAGATCTGCCCAGTACTTTAATTCGCAAAGCGATCGCGCCACGGTTCGCGTTCCATACCACGCCGCTGGTCGGCTCCGGCAAAAGCATCCCCATCGCGTTGCGGCCGAGCTTTCCCTGGCGTGCGAGCCACGCCAAGCCAAGCGCTCCTCCGGTTTCCTCGTCGGGAACGAGGGTAAGAACGATCTTGCCATTCAGCTCCACGTCGCATTCTTTCAGCGCACGAACGGCAAACAGCATGGCCACAATGCCGCCCTTCATGTCGCAAGTACCGCGGCCAAATAAGAAATGTTCTTTGCGCTCAGGCCGAAATTGTTCTGGTGATTGCGCCGGCACTACGTCGTAATGCCCGTGAAAATACAGTGTGCGCGTTCCGCTCCCGAAACTCGCCATCAGGCTAACCGCTGTTTCATCGCTTGCGTCGGCCCGGGCAGGCGAGGCGGGGAATTCGTGCCGCTCGCAGGTGAGGCTTGCCTGACAGAGCTTCTTCTCCAAAAGGTCGGCGCAGATTCGATAATTGCGTCCGGGCGGATTTTCTGTGGGTACGCTTACAAGTTCCGCCAGCAGCGCGGCCATCTCGTCTTCGCGCGGCTCCAGCCATGCGCGCAGGCGCTCAGTGATGTCGGAACTGCCGCGAATTGCCGGACTCACAGGCCGGATGCTATGGAAATATACGCGGGTCGCCAAGCTCCAAATTGGTGGTTATCTCTGCGCCGCGCGGCCAATTCGCATCGCGTTGACACGCCTCCGTGCACTCCGCTACGCTTTTCAGTTCGCGCATCCCGTAATTTTGTTGCGTGTAGCTGCAAGAGCCTCAGGTCAGAAGACCCGAGCCAAACTGGACAAATCGCCGCATGGCTGAAGAAAAGCTCCCCACCCGCTCGCAAGATTTTTCCGAGTGGTACAACCAGCTGGTCCTGAAGGCGCAGCTCGCCGACTATGCGCCGGTGCGCGGCTGCATGATCGTGCGCCCCTACGGTTGGGCGCTGTGGGAAAATATTCAGCAGGCCTTGGATCGCCGGTTTAAGGCGACGGGCCATCAAAACGTCGCCTTTCCGCTGCTCATTCCGCGCAGCTTTATTGACAAGGAAAAGCATCACGTGGAGGGATTTTCGCCGGAGCTCGCGGTGGTCACCATCGGCGGCGGCGAAGAGCTGGCCGAGCCGCTGGTCATACGCCCCACGTCAGAAACCATCATCGGGCACATGTGGTCGAAGTGGATTCAGTCGTACCGCGATCTGCCCGTGCTGATGAACCAGTGGAATAGCGTCGTGCGCTGGGAGCTGCGCACGAAACTCTTTCTCCGCACGCTGGAATTTTTCTGGCAAGAGGGCCACACCGCGCACGCCACGCGCGAAGAGGCCGAAGCCGAAACGCGCCAGATGCTCGACATCTACACCGATTTCGCCGTCAATGACGCCGCAATTCCGGTGATCCCCGGAAAAAAGTCCGATGCCGAAAAATTCGCCGGCGCCGACGTCACCTACGCCATCGAAGCCATGATGGGCGACGGCAAGGCGCTGCAATCCGGCACCTCGCATTTTCTCGGTCAAAACTTCGCGCAAGCGTTCGAGGTGCGCTACCTCGATCAGGGCGGCCAGCTCCAGCACTGCTGGACAACGTCCTGGGGACTCTCCACGCGCGTCGTCGGGGCCATTATCATGGTACACGGTGACGATCAGGGGCTAGTCCTGCCGCCGAAACTCGCGCCTTATCAGGTCGTGATCGTTCCCATTCATCGGACCGATGAAGAAAAATCCCTGGTCCTCGACACCGCGCGAAAATTAAAAGCGGAGCTCGCGCAGGCCAACATTCGCGTTACGCTGGACGAGCGCGAAGGCTCCAGCCCCGGCTGGAAGTTCAACGATTGGGAGATGCGCGGCGTTCCTCTGCGCATCGAGCTCGGACCCAAGGACGTCGCCAGGCAAGCCGCCATCCTCGCGCGCCGCGACCGTCCGGGGAGGGAAGGGAAAATCAGCGCATCGCTGGCCGGCCTGCCCGCCACAGTGGAAAGCCTGCTCGCTGAAATTCAGCAAGCGCTGCATGACAAGGCTTTGGCATTCCGCAAAGCCAACACGCACGACGCCAAAACCTACGAGGACTTGAAAAGAGCGGTCGAAACGGGTTTCGCCCTTTCCTATTGGTGCGGAAACCCAGAGTGCGAGGCCAAAATCAAGGAAGAGGCCCGCGCCACCATGCGGTGCATCCCGTTGGAACAATCCGGCGGCGCCGGCGTCTGCGTCTACTGCGGCAAGTCCGCGGCAGAGCGCGCGATCTTCGCCCGCGCCTATTGACACGTTCTCGCACGGCGCGCTTCGGCCGGCCTGCGCAGGCAGGCACGCCCGCGACCGCTTGTTGCTCTTCCGGAACATGTCGAGCGGCGTGCGCTCGACACCCCCTCTCCGCCAGTGCTAGCGTAAAAAGTACGAACGGCTCAGCATTTTTCGGTGACGAAGTCTGTTTTGTGATCGGCTAGCGGTGGAGAGACATTCTAGTGGTTAAGATTGACAGCAAGCGGCGCTCCCGCGCTCGCGGCCAGCAGGGCGCAGGCAGGCTCAAAGCCATCGCCTATACGGTGATTGTCGTTTTCGGCTTCTATACTGCTTACAAGCTCATTCCTCCGTATATGGCCGAGTACCAGCTTGCCGACAAAATGCAGGAGGAAGCGCGCTTTGCGGTCGTAAATCGCTTCTCGGAAGAGCAAATCCGCGAAGCCGTCTTCAAGGAAGCGCAAAGTCTGGACATCCCGTTGACCAAGGACGAGATCAAGGTGCTGGCCTCTGCGTCGTTGGTAAGAATTTCCGTCGATTACACGGTGCCAGTGGACCTGATGGTTTACAAAATGGAGTTGCACTTCACCCCTTCCAGCGAGAATAAGTCGATCCTGTAAGTGCTGTTTTCGTGGGCCCTTCCTTTACCGTCAAGAAACCGTCCCTGTTTGCAGACGTGTGCCCATTTCGCAACTCCGCGATCTCTTCACTCGCCTTCCTTACCGTACCCACTTGCGAGACAATAGAATTCCAGCCTCTGGGAGCTAGAGAGTGCGCATCCGTATCCTGAAAGGTTTTTGGACCTCCAATCTTGGTCTGACCATTCTTGGTGTGTTCTTCGCGATTTTTCTGATCGCCGGGGGCTTCTTCACCTACTACTACACAAAATACTCCCGAATGATCGACGCTCGCCTCTCCGGCCACGTTTTGCAGAACACCACGCAAATCTTCTCCGCTCCCGGGCACATTTCCGTCGGCCAGGCCATCGGCCCCGAAGAGCTCTCCGGCTATCTGCAGCGCTCTGGGTATCGCCCGGAAGCCGATGAAAACGCCCTCGGCCAGTACACCCTTCAGGGCAACGCGGTCGACATTCGCCCCTCCAAACTTTCTTACTTCGTCGGCGGCAATGCGCTGGACGTGCAATTCACCGGCAAGACCATTCGCGCCATCCGGCCGCTCGGCGGCGGCAACTCCCTCGAAAGCGCCGAGCTCGAGCCGGAGCTCATCACCAATCTCTTCGACAGCGCCCGCGAAAAGCGCCGCGCCGTCCGCTACGACGATCTCCCGCCGCTTCTTGTGCACGCAATTCTCTCCGCGGAAGACAAGCGCTTTTTCGAGCATGGCGGTTTCGACTTCGTGCGCATCGCCGGCGCTGCCTGGGCTGACTTGCGCCACACTAGCAGCCACTTTCAGGGCGCCAGCACCATCACCATGCAGGTGGCGCGCACTTTCTTTCTAAGCAACGAGCGCACGTTACGCCGCAAAGTCGCCGAAGCCACCGTTACGATCGAGCTAGAGCAGCGCTTCACCAAGCCGCAACTCTTCGAGCTGTATGCTAATGAAGTGTATCTCGGCAACCGCGGCAGCTTCGGCATCCGAGGATTTTCGCAAGCCAGTGTGGCGTATTTCGGCAAAGACCTTCGCCAGCTCACCCTTTCCGAGTGCGCCTATCTAGCGGGCATCATTCGCGCGCCAAACTATTATTCCTCCGCCGACCGTCACCCGGAGCGCGGCGCGCAAGCACGTGACCGCGTGCTCACGCAGATGCTGGAGAACAAATACATCAACGAGGAAGACGTCCAGGAAGCCAAGAAAGCCCCGCTCAACATCGTCAAGGCCTCGGTCTCTGGCAGCGAAGCCCCTTACTTCGTCGACATGGTTAAGGATCACCTGCTCGACAAATACTCCGAAAGCGACTTGCTCAGCGAGAATTTTCGCGTTTATACCACGCTCGACCCCGCTCTGCAGCGGGCCGCCGCGTCCGCGATCGAAGCCGGAATGAAGAATGTCGACAATCTTCTCGCCAAGAAATACGACCGCTGGCGCAAAGACCAAGCCAAGAAAGGCTCGACGGAGCCGATCCCACAGGCGCAAGCCGCGCTCGTTGCGCTGGACCCGCGCACCGGGGAAATCAAGGCTGTTATCGGCGGGCGCGACTACGGCCAGAGCCAGCTCAATCACGCTCTCGCGCATCGCCAGCCCGGTTCTGTTTTCAAGCCCTTTGTTTACGCCGCAGCGTTTGACAGCGCGGTGGACGGCGTGCAGCCCATCGTCACTCCCGCCACCACGATTGACGACGAGCCCACCACGTTCGAGTACGATGGCGTCGACTACACTCCCAACAATTACGGTGAGAGATTTATGGGCCACGTCACGGCGCGCGACGCGCTGACGAATTCTCTGAACGTGGCAACGGTGAAAGTGGCCGAGCTGATCGGCTATGGGCGCGTTGTGCAGATCGCGCGCCAAATGGGTCTTGGTAACAATATTCGCGCGACGCCAGCGGTGGCGCTTGGCGCTTACGAGATGACGCCGGTGGACGTGGCTGCCGGCTACACTACCTTTGCGAATATCGGCACGCGCGCTGAGCCGCAATTCATTC
>Ga0307475_10001924_pt1 | contig 12359 bp, 14 predicted proteins | sample atmos_gasesECM1C_FD_203317 | JGI IMG/M metagenome (GOLD analysis project Ga0307475, IMG submission 203317) | Hardwood forest soil microbial communities from Morgan-Monroe State Forest, Indiana, United States - atmos_gasesECM1C_515 | ecosystem: Environmental > Terrestrial > Soil > Temperate... | reverse complement strand
ACTGCAAAGCGGCAACTTCATCAAACATCGCTGAACTAACACTCAGGAATGCTATGGCTGAGAAGAGGAAGCGCCGCATGATTCGGATGCGGTCGTTTGCCTCTTCTCTGGCCGCGCCTGGATAATTCCGATTACGGGTTGACTGATACAGCGCCCTTGAGGGGCGATTGTGAGTGAGCCATTCGAGGCGTTGGCGTCGTCTCTTGTCTCGGGCGTCAGATCTGGCCGGGATCCTCTGGGTCGGGCTCGCGGACGGGCATATCCGGGTTTTCTGGCGGATCGACGGGTTCTCTGACCGGAGGGGGTGCGGGTTCGGCGGGGGTCCTGAGAAACGCGGGGTTGGGGACGGTCGTATCCGATGGCATGACCCTCAGATGCCAGACATCGGACCGAAGGAAGCTTCCTTTATCTTTTTATGCTTCGCACCTGACCTGATCTTTCATGGGGAAACAGGGGAGTAGGAGGTTGCTGCGCTGACGATTGAAGGACCGACCAATTGGGTTTTATTGGAAAAAAAAGAAGCGTCATAATTGCGCCGAGCGCGATTCCCCCGAGCAAGAACGTGACCGCGGTAGGCAGATCGTATTCCGGACGAATTCGTTTTTCAGTGCTCACGATGTGGGTGCGATGCTGTCGACGTGAATCAAGTTGCTGTCCAAGTTTAGTTTGCCGATGACTCTTACCTGTCTGCCTAGGAACGGCTTGGCTTTCGAAGCATCGTCCAATTGATAAATCATCTTTGTCACTGGATCCTTCAGCAATATCCGGCCCTTCTCTTTAACCAGGCGGCCGGTGAATGCCAGAGCATCCTGGGTTTCTGCTTCGCCGGATGGGCGTGGCCGAACGTTTTGTTGTTGTGGCGACTGCTGCGCCGATTCGGGCTGCTGTTGCCGCGCAACCGGCGTGCGGGACTGTTGCGCATGGCTAGAGTTGGCGATGGCACAGGCGGCCAGAGCGCAGCCGAGTGTAAGAAGTACCAGAGAATCCCTCATTCAACACCTTTTTCGATATCGCATTCCGCGATGCCGCCCGCATCACTCCGGCAGCTAACATTTCACCTAGCCTGCGGCGACTCCTACTGCAAATCCGAAAGTTGCCATCAATAGGGCAAGAACGACGGCGATTGACGTACCAAGCACAACAATTTCGACCCAGACGTGGTGAATCTTCATGACGACCCGGTCTCCTCTCCAATGGCCAGTGATGGATGCGCCGTGGGGCCGAGCAGTTGTCTGTTAGAAGAGGTTGCAACTGACCTGCCACTAGGTTGGTGGCCAGCTCGCGCCAGTCAAACCGGGAACAGACAGAACTCAGAAGACCGATTTCGTGAATTCGTGCAGCATCGCTGGCGATGCCGTCATGTAGAAAAGTTCTAGTAGCCCCTCGAATCGTGACAAAATTGCCGGTGCCGTTCGAGGTTGACGTCCGAAGCACAGAGGAATCTTAAGCCGCGACCTCATCTGTTTTCATTGTTCCGAGGCTTGCAGCTTCTCTTGCTCCCATACGGCGTAGCAGGTCGAGGGCGCAGTCCGCCTTAGAGCTCTCCTGACATGACACGTACACCAGGGCGCCGACATCCGATAGTTGGTGGCCAAGCCGTTTGGCGTCGTTCTCCGAGAACCCCAGGTCGATCATGGTTCTCGATCCCCCACAAGGAGCGCCAAAATTCTGATCAGTTACTAGTGCACGAAAGAAGGCTCGGGATCGGATGAAGAAACCGACCGTAGGAATTACTACGGCGCCGAATTCCGAAAACCAGCCGATCATGCGGGCGCTGACCGCGCTCTCATCGGGTTTGTCATCGACGATCTTGGCATCGCGGACGACCGAGGCTACCGGATGAGCTGGGGAGAGCACCATGCAGATGTCCTCGTTCTCAAATCCTGCCCGGTTTAGCGTGTAAACGATTTCCGGCAGGGCAGCATTGCGAGGGTACATCCCATAAGCGGCTGCTCCAAGTGCTGACATAACTTGATCTCCTCGGCGGATTGGGAAGGTTGAAGGGCGCTTCTAGAGTCGATGCCTGATACGATACGGGAATTGTTGACAGCCGCGCACTAGGGTGAATCGTGTAGGGGTTAGTAATGGGCCTGTCTTGCTTAGTCTTCCTTAATCAAGCGATCTCAAGCCACCTTGCATTTAGGAAAGTAGTTCGATCCTGACAACATGAATTGTGTTGCTGCCGGGCTCGACGGTACCTACGATCTTCACCTCTTTATCTTGATAGTGTTCAGCACTGCTCTGCTCGTCGAGTTGATAGGTCGTATTACTCGAAACCTTAAGCACGTACTTTTCGCCGTTCCGCACAATCTTCCCCGTAAAGGTCTGGGATCGCGTCTGCTGGCGTGCATGGGGACTTGGGGGTTGAGCGGGCTGCGGGTCCGGACGCGAATCAGGCGGGGGAAGAGGCTGCGGCACTGGTTGTGGTTTTTGGAGGCGCGACCACGCGATGAGCTGTCGAGATGCTGGAGCATCGGCGGACGGAATCGCCTCAATATGTGGTTCTTGCCCCACCAGAAATGGCGTCAGTCCCAACAGCACTCCTGAGAATAAGCTTGCCTCTCGACGCAGTAACATACGGGCACCCCCCGAGAGACGAAGCAGTCACAACTGATGCCAATTTCCACCTTCCGGTCATCCATACCGCCGAAGCAAGCTTCTACATCGTCGGTAATACTTTTTAACTCGGCCAGTCTGCCTCGTCCATAAAGTCTTCCCTGTAACCCAGGGTGGCGCGAGTCAGAAAGGCTGCACCAAGTTAGGGGGCGGAAGGGTTAGGGGGCGGAAGGCTCACGAATCTTGCAATTAGGATCTTGCTGAACAATCAGGTTCCGGGAACGCGAAACCGGGCGGCAGCCAAAATCCTCCATATGGCATCCAAGAATCGCTTAAAACTTGCAGCCAGTTAGACATCTCCTGGAAGGTTCGGCGTGCGCATGCTGGGGTAAGAACCTGTGCGGCGGGTAACTCTCCCGCTGCCAAGGTTTGGTTGTGACATTGCTCAAATAAGCCGCGGAGCAGCCGCTACGGCCGACTCCGATTAAGGATCGTGCATGCGACTGCTAAGCGCCCGGCTCATTGTCTCTCTTGTCTTTGGCGTAACGTTGGTCTCGCTCTGTTCGTCTGGCTACGAGGTCTTCGTCGTAAAAAGGAGCCTTCGGCGCGATCTGCAAAGACGGGCAGAGGTATTGGGGGAGAGCCTCGCGGGAAATGTCGACCGCGACATCGAAAAAGGGACGCGCCAAACCCTGCAGAAGACGGTGCAGCGCTTCGCTAATCGCGAGCATTTGAAGGGCCTGGCTGTGTACGACCCCGCCGGTCACGTAATTGCCGTGACCGCGGATCTGGCTTCGCCGATGAATGAAGCGCCCGCCGTCGTTCTCCAAACTCTGAAAGACGATAGCAAAACTGACGCTTTTCAGAGGCTCGCCGACGCCCGTGTGCACATCTGTGTTCTGCCTCTCCATAGTCCAGACAAATTCCTGGGCGCGCTGGCGATCGTTCATGACGCGGAGTATATCCGGGCACAAAGTTTAAGGATTTGGCGAGAAACATTTTTGAGCGCGCTGGCGCACGTCGTTCTGATTGCTCTGATTACACTATTGATCGTCCGCTGGAGTATTGAAGGACCGATCGCGCGAACGGCCCATTGGATGCGAGCTCTCCGTACCGGGCGCATGCCTTCTTCGCGGATCGGCGTACCAGACCTGGAACTGTTCCGGCCACTTGCGAGAGAAGTCGCGACTTTTGCCGAGAGCCTGAACACGGCGCGCTCGGCCGCTGAGCGCGAAGCGCGACTAAGACACGAGGGGCAGTCCCAATGGACGGCGGAACGTCTGGCAGCTGATGTTCGGACTCGCCTGGGAGCGGGCCGGTTGTTCGTGGTCTCAAACCGCGAACCTTACATGCACATGCGGCACGGCAAGTCCGTGGAAGTGACCGTCCCACCCAGCGGGTTAGTGACAGCGCTCGAGCCAGTACTGTGCGCTTGCGATGGAACCTGGCTGGCGCACGGCAACGGCACCGCTGACAAAGACGCGGTCGACCGCAACGGGAGGGTACGGGTACCTCCGGAGGACCCTCGATATACCCTGCGCCGCGTTTGGCTTACGAAAGAAGAGGAGGAAGGCTATTACTACGGTTTCGCCAATGAAGGCCTGTGGCCGCTTTGTCATATCGCACACACCCGTCCGATCTTTCGCGCAGAGGACTGGAAGCAATATCAGACGGTCAATCGCAAGTTCGCCGACGCCCTGGTTGAAGAAATGAAAGATACAGAACATCCTGTCGTCCTGGTGCAGGACTACCATTTCGCATTGTTGGCCAAGATGGTCAAGCAGAAGCGGCCGGATGCGCGGGTAGCCATTTTCTGGCACATCCCCTGGCCGACTCCCGAAGCCTTTGGCATTTGTCCGTGGCAACGCGAACTGCTGGACGGGTTGCTCGGCGCCGACCTGGTCGGATTCCACATCCAATCGCACTGTAACAACTTCCTGCAGACTGCGGACCGGGTTTTGGAATCGCGAATCGATTGGGAACACTTTTCAGTGCAAAGACTCAACCACACGACGACGGTGCGGCCCTTCCCGATTAGCGTCAACCTTACCAGCCTGCCCCCTGATGCGTCGGACCGATCCGTTCCCGACGCACGTTCTGCGATATTGAAGGACCTCGACCTGGAGGCGATTTTCCTCGGTGTCGGCGTAGACCGAATGGACTACACCAAGGGAATTCTGGAACGATTTCTGGCGGTGGAACGGTTCCTCGAAAAGCATCCACGCTATCAAGGCCGGTTTTCCTTCATACAAATCGGTGCTCCGAGCCGCAGCCACCTTAAGCGGTATCACGACCTGGAGGCGGAAATCGAAGCCGAAGCCGGACGCATCAACTGGCGCTTCCAGAGGGACAAGTGGAGGCCCATCGTTTTGCTCAAGCGGCAGCATAGTCACGATGAGATTCAGCCTTATTACCGAGCTGCGGATCTGTGCCTGGTTACTTCGCTGCACGATGGCATGAATCTGGTCGCAAAAGAATTTGTGGCCGCGCGCAGCGACGAGTCCGGCGTCCTTGTCCTCAGTATCTTCACCGGCGCCGCGCGGGAACTGCGAGACGCGCTCCAGGTCAACCCTTATGACTTCGAGCAAACCGCTGAGGCCATTCGAGCCGCCCTGGAGATGGAACCGGACGAGAAGCAGTCGCGCATGCAACATATGCGGCGCGCGGTTCGCGAACACAACATCTACGAGTGGGCAGGGAGTCTGATCGCAGAACTTTGCGAGGTGCGTTTGGATATACCTGACCGCGCCGAGGATGGTACCCACGTCCGGACATCCGCGGCATAAAAGTATCGCATTCTGCACCCTGAGCTTTACAGGACCAAGAATGGTAACCCGTGGGAGAAAACCGCTTCAGAATTGAAGGCATCACTGTATTTCTAAATCAGGGCCGTTCTTCTTAAATAGCAGCGGGAGGAGACAGGCAATGTCCAACACCGCAAAGAAGCACGTGGATGCGTCTTCGGCTGCTGATCTTAGACGAACTTTCGAAACCGCCTTCACTCAGCTTCAGCGCAGGAGAGAGCCAGCTAAGGCTCCCATCGCGGTTCGCAATCAAGACGATTTAGCCGATGAAAAACGGGCATTGAACAGTGCGGCTCGCGCGCTCGCGCAACTGTGGAATATCTCCCCCAGCCTGGTCCGCTAAAGGAGGGTTCGTATGGTGCGGGCGTTAGCAGCATACCTTTTGGTTTTTTGGCTACTCGGGCTGATTATCCATGAGAGCGGTCTTGCCTACCTCTTCGGAGGCCTCGCTGTAGCATTGTTAGCGATTGATCAGCTGATGGCATACTCCGCGACAACCCCACGTGCCCGTAGGATGACAGCAGGAAGATCCTTTAGCCAACGGCACCTTCTGTAATGGAGATCTGGCGATCTGTTAGCGCCGATTTAAAAGGGAGCCAGCAACAGACTATCTCGACGTGTGACCAATGAGGGGCAGTGTGAAACTTCCCAGGCCGCCCCCACATGGCAAGCGCGTGGCAGGAAACTGTATTCGCGGGCGAAGGACAGAAAGCGGGGATGAAACCGCACCAGGTTGCCGTCGTGTTCGGCAACGGCAGTTGCGAGATTGTGGTACCAGAGTTCGGGTGCGATCCCGCCCAGAAACTGGAAAGCGTGGATATGACAACGTAGGAAAGTCTCGAGGCTCTGGCTGTGCGTGAACTCCACAAACAGCTTGCGGCTGTGACATTCGACCAGACAGAAGGCATAGAGCTTGCGCGCGTGACCCTGGTCGCGTGACCCTGGTAGAGCAGGGCACCGAAATGACCCCAGTCGATTTCGAAGCGTTCCCCCGGCCCTGGCTCCATACGCACATAGGCACGCTTGGCCGCGCTCTCAGTTCGAACCGCGTGTAAGTAATCTTTCAGGATGCTCAGTCCACCGGTGAAGCCGAGCGGACGGAGTCGTTGCGCGATCACCATGGCACTCGCCTTGGCATCTTGCTCCAACAGTTCGGCGATGGTGCCTTTGAACGGATCCAGTTTGCTGTTACGTTGCCGGCGAGCCGCGCTGCGTGCCGGCGTGACCAGGTACTGGGAGATGGTTCTACGTCCCAGGTGAAGATGACGGGCGATCTTGCGCACCGACCCGTGCTCGGCCCAGTGCAGGCGATGAATCGAGTTGATTTGTTCCGCGGTCAGCATGACTCTGCTCGAACCGTGTAAAGCCAGCCGCGTCCGCAAGCCATAGAGATGTTCCTATCAAGACGGCCTGCGGTCCTCGGCGAATGGCCGAGTGACGGGAAAATCAGGACTTGCGCGGAAGCTAAGTTGATCCTGACAAGAAGACGCCGCCGCAGACGTCGCTTCTGATCCCGCTGCCGCTGACGCTCACGGTTGTTTTCCACCCCTTGCGGATTCTGCCGCCGCCACTGTTTTTGATAGTCAGGATGTAGCTCTCGCCACTGCTTGCGACTTTCCAGGCGACCTGGTGATACTCGGCGTCAGTCTCCAGGCTTCCGTTTATTGCAGATTTTCGTCCAGATCAGTGCCACAGCCCGAGGTCCTTCGACTGCGGTTGTCGTTTCGCATTTTGCGAAACGAAATCCTCGCTCCGGATGACGGTGGAGTAGGCTTGGCGGCGCGACTGGAAGCGGCGCCCTTCAAGGTTGTCGATTGGGAGGCGCGACGGGGGACATCCGGAGATCAAAATCCGCACCCTAAACTCGCAAACTGAGTGAGTTTCGGATGGGGCACCCGGCATTTTGTGAAGTAGCGTTCGGTCCGGATTTCCCGTCCGCATCAGCGCATCAGTCTGTCCGCGAATTTCCACGAAAGTCTGAAACGTTTTCAGACGTGGTGTCACTTATTTGAAGACGGGTCTCGGAAGTGCATCTTCGGGAGCCGAATTCCAACCTGCAGCCCCCCCCGAGAAAAATAGGAGAAGTGTTGTGAAAAAAGTTGTCGCTACGACGCGAACCATCCAAAACCGCGTGGTGCTGAGCATGGCTTCGTTCCTGTTCATCACGAGCGGAATACTGACTGCGCAGCCGGGGCAAAAGTCCTTTGTGCCCTTCAACGATTTCATGGCAAACACCCGGAACGAAAGTTCCGGTGCTTACCTCAGCAAAGGAACCAGCAAAGTCAAAGATGCGCCGGCCTTCGAGGAGATGCGCCAGCACATCCTTAATCTGTATGAAGGCGTCGAGGTGTCCCACAGCTTCATGCTCGATGGGGACCATTTCGACTGCGTGGCTCTCGAACAGCAACCGGGAGTCCGCATGCATGGTCTGAAAAGCGTTGCCAGCCCACCCCCCGCGTCGGCGTTGAAGGAACTATTCAAGGATAGCGGCAAGTCGGCGAATAAGTCCGCTGGCAGTCCGCAGCTTGGTCCCGGACGGGAGATCGATGAATTCGGCAACTCGCGCGTTTGCGAAGACAAAACCATTCCGATGCGCCGGGTCACGCTGGAAGAAACCAGCGGCTTCGGAACCTTGAAGAACTACCTCGAAAAGAGCCCTGACGAGACCGGAAAACTACCTCATTCCAACAAGGTAGTCCCTCCCAGTGCGATTTTGCACAAGTACTCCTTCACCTATCAGTACGTCAACAACACCGGCGACACCACTACTCTCAACCTGTGGAGCCCCTACGTCAACACGGGTCTGGGTGAGATCTTTTCCCTGTCGCAATCCTGGACCATAGCCTACTCCCCCGTTCTGCAAACCGCAGAAGTGGGATGGCAGAACTATCCCGGCCTTTACGGCGGAGAGAACTCGCGGCTGTTCATCTACTACACGGCTGACGGCTACAACCGCACCGGCTGTTACAACTTGACCTGCGGAGCTTTCGTCCAAACCTCCAGCGGATGGTATTTCGGCGGCGGCTTCAATAACTACAGCTCGTATTACGGACCACAGTGGGAAATCACCGCCCGCTACTACTGGTATGCGGGCAACTGGTGGTTGGGATTGGGCACCAGCCCCACGAATGCCACCTGGGTCGGATACTATCCCGGCTGGCTCTACGGCACCGGGGCTATGAGCCGAGGCAGCTCTCAGCTTCTTGAGTTCGGGAGCGAAGGTGTTGGCTCGAACCCGTGGCCGCCGGAGGGCAGCGGCTTGTGGGCGAGCTGGGGCTGGTCTTGGGCGGCCTACCAACGCGAGCTCTACTATTGGGTGTCGAACGGTTCCGCATACTGGGATACCCTGACCGCGGATCAGCCGTCCTCGAACTGCTATACGATCGCGGGTCCGTACTGGTCGAGCAGCTGGGGAACCTACTTCTACGAGGGAGGCCCCGGCGGTTACAACTGCTACTAACGCGTGCCGTCGACAGTAACATAGGTTTTACCGCACGCAAGCGAAGGCTCGCTGGAACCTGGGCGAGCCTTCGGCTTTTGCTGCAGGGGATCGGGAAAGGTCATAAAACAGAAGCTCAAGAGGTCCCAAAGATCAAAAGCCAAAGAACAGGAAACATGGGGACAGGAAGCTGGGAAAAAATTGACTCTTGAGGACACGGGGATTCTTAGTCCCAGCAAATTTCGCGTTTAAATGGCCCCGGAGCGACGTTCGCAGACCGAAGATACATTTGCGATCCCCCGCGATAATTCAGAATTTGATTTTTTCACAGCTTCCAGTCGCAAGTTTCTAGCGGTGATAATCGGTGCGGCGCCGACGTTGGCACGTCCGCCGACTGCACACGCTTTGTTGAGGACGATAAGCGGAGGGTAGAAACGAACTATTACAGTACGGACAACGGCGGGACTGGCTCAAGCCGACTCCTCAGAGGATCATTGAGATGCACTGAGGAGAATCGAAACTTCGACCACTGCGCAAGCCTGCGCGGAAAAACTAATTTAGAAACTGTTGTAAAGTTCTTACCGCGTCCCCGCCAACGGGGGCTCTCTCTACTGGATCACTGGCTCCGGCCTATACCGTCTAAAATGGCTCCCTTTATCACCGGCGCTGACAGCGATCCTTCTTTCAGCCACAAAAAGCAGAGTGCGAGACAATTTGTGTCGCCCGCCACCCTGCTTTTCGGGCTGTACTGGAAAGTGCGCGTTATTACTAAAGTGAGGTGGTATCCCGCTAGCGGCGGGATCCTCGCATCTCTTCCGACTCCTCAGCATCGGGATCCTGCACCCTCTGAGGCGGTTTGGAGGATGTCTTAGCATCGTCGGCTGCGTTTTTGGCAGCATCCGTTACCTTGCCGAACGCGTTCTGCAATTTGCCTTCGACCTGTTTCGCTGAACCTTCAACCTGCTTCTTTGGATCGCCCGTCCACTCTCCCGCCTGACGCTCGACGCGTCCGGCCATGTCTTTCACCTTGCCTTCCACCCGATCCTTATTCATCCTGTCCTCCTCGTTGAATGATTGCCTTCACCTACGTTTGGGGACTCTCCGTCACGCCACCGGGCTGCGGCCCTGAATGATGCGTACCAGGACCACGATGACGGCTATTACCAGCAGAATATGAATCAATCCACCCATGGTGTAGGAACTGACCATTCCCAGCAGCCAAAGGATCAAGAGCAGGGCAACGATAGTCCAGAGCATCAGAGGTCATCCTTTCTGGCAACAGCACTACACATCAGTTGCAGTGTGAGACTACCGATGATGCACGGGAACGTATATCGAGTGAAATCCGTAATGATGCGCGGGGGCGACTCTATAAAACCTAGGCCAAATAGGACGTCATGCTTCGGCGCCGGAGCTGGGGAGGAGCTAGACTAAAATACCTGGACGATTCCGTTACGCACGGCATACCGGGTGAGATCTGCGATGGAATGGAGATCGAGTTTCCGCATCAGGTTGGTGCGGTGAGTTTCCGCCGTCTTGACGCTGAGGTTGAGAGCGACTGCCACTTCCTTGCTGGTCTTTCCCTCAGCCAGTAACTGGATGACCTCTCGCTCTCGAGTCGTCAAGATGTTGTCAGAGATGTTGCTGGTCTCGCCGTCTCCACTATCACGATCAAGATAACCATCCAAAACCATCTGACTGACTCGGTTTGTGAAAAAAGTTCTCTGTCGTTGCAGGGCCTCGACGGCGGCAACCAGATCGCGCCCCGCGTCGGATTTGAGCAGGAATCCGCGTGCCCCGGCGCGGAGAACCTCCCGCACCACGTGATCGGTGTCGTGCATCGTTAAGATTAGGATCACAGCTTCGGGCGACGTAGCCAGGATCTGTCGCGTGGCCTCCAGGCCGTTAAGATTGGGCATGCCGATATCAAGCAGAATCAAGTCGGGGTTCAAGCTTTCCGCAAGTTCGACGGTCTCGCGTCCGTCTTTGGCTTCCCCGCACACCTCCCAACCCGGATGACTCTCCAGCAGGGCACGGATGCCGTGTCTCGCCACCTCATGGTCATCCGCAATCAGAATTCGTAGCATTCTCTACCTCCCAGATACTTGAAGATGTCTAACCTGGTGCGAGTTTCGAAGGCATCCGAAATACAGTTCCGAAAATGTCGAGGAATATCAACCCGGTACTTAGCGAGCAACAATCGTGCCAAACGCGTATGCTATTGCAATCCAAGCTAGTTCAGCGCCCATGGTATTCGGCCCTTCGTGTAAGTTTTCCAAAACGAGGGGGGGAATGATTGGGAGGGCTTTTTGGCGAGCACTAATCAGCCCCTACAGTGTTCGCCGTACTCACTCAGGGATCGCGGCCGAACGCTTTCTCCTTCCAGTAGTTAGTTTCTATACAAAAGTTCTGCGGATTGGTCCGGAGTGGCATCCAAACGATGCACGGAGGCTAGTAATGCGTTTCGGCCCGAATTACGTTCTCGGCTCAGGAGTCAGAATTGTAGCGATTGCGGTATCTTTGTCTGCGTCTACATTATTTGCCCAAAGTATCCGGCCCGCCCAAAGCAGTCCTTCTACCTCGCCGACCTCTCCCTCGGCGACCACCGCCGGACAGATTCCCGAGTCCGTCCCTCCCCGCACTGCGCAGCCAATTCCTTCTGCACAGGAACGACCTGGCCAGACCTCAACTGAGCCGCAACCCGCACAAGATCGACAGGAACCGATTAAGCCCGAGTCCAGCGCGGACGATCCGGGCAGGTTTGTCTTCAAGAAGCAAGTGCAAGAAGTGGTGTTGCATGCCACCGTGGTAGACGAGACTGGCCACCTCGTGACCACGCTCGATCGCAGCGCTTTTTCGGTCTACCAGAACAACCAACCCGAACCGATTACGTCGTTCAGACGCGAGGACGTACCGGTGGCGATGGGAATCGTCATTGATAATTCCGGCTCCATGCGCGACAAACGGGAAAAAGTGAATCACGCCGTGCTGAACCTGATTCGGGCGAGTAATCCGCAGGATGAGATTTTCGTCGTCAATTTCAGCCAGAACTCCTATCTGGACCAGGATTTCACCTCCGACGTAAACCTGCTGCAAGCGGCTTTGCATCAGGTCTCGACGCGGGGTAGCACTGCTCTCTACGACGCCGTCGTGGCCTCCGCGGTCCACCTACGAAATAATCCTCGCCTGGACAAGAAAGTCCTGCTGGTCGTCACCGACGGACAGGACAACATGAGCCGGGAAACGCTACCGGAAGCCATTCGCCAGTTGCAGCCAAACAAGGGCCTGACGGTATACGCAATCGGACTAACGGATGAAGGGTTGACGTCCGCCGGACGGGATGCTCTTCAGAATCTGGCCTCGACTACGGGCGGCGTTGCATTCTTCCCCCAGAGTCTAGACGAAGTGAATGTGATTACCCGCGCGGTGGCGCACGACATTCGCAGCCAATACACGCTTGCGTACAAACCAGCAGGCTCCAAGAATGGTTATCAGACGATTCGCGTCGAAGCCAAGGCACCGGGAGGCGCCCGCCTGATCGTCCGCACGCGAAGTGGGTA
>Ga0307475_10001921_pt1 | contig 12364 bp, 11 predicted proteins | sample atmos_gasesECM1C_FD_203317 | JGI IMG/M metagenome (GOLD analysis project Ga0307475, IMG submission 203317) | Hardwood forest soil microbial communities from Morgan-Monroe State Forest, Indiana, United States - atmos_gasesECM1C_515 | ecosystem: Environmental > Terrestrial > Soil > Temperate... | reverse complement strand
TGGTGCGCATTCCGGAAGGATGGTTCTGGATGGGATGCGAAAGCGGGCGCGATGATGAGAAGCCGGTGCATCGCGTGTGGGTGGATGCGTTTGATCTGGCTGCGCACCAACTGACCAACGCGGAATACGCATGTTTTCTTGCGGCAACAAATTGTCCTCCGCCGCCTTGCTGGACCGATTCAAATTTCAATCATCCGAAGATGCCGGTCGTGGCAGTGTCGTGGCACGAGACGGCGGCGTACTGCGATTGGCTGAGCCGAGCAACGGGCAAGGGCTATCGTTTGCCGACGGAGGCGGAGTGGGAACGCGCGGCTCGCGGCGGCCGGGAAAGCTTGCTGTACCCTTGGGGCGATGCTGGGCCGGAGTCGGTGCCGAATTACGCGAAGAGGTGGAAGCTTGGACCAGAGCCGGTGGGGATGTATGCGGCGAACACCTACGGACTTTACAATCTCGGTGACAACGTGCACGAGTGGTGCGCGGACTGGTATGACGACGGATATTACCGGCATTCAACGGAACGAAATCCGCAAGGGCCAGTGGGCGGGAGCCGGCGTGCTTCGCGCGGCGGGTCGTGGCGTCACCATATCAAGGTGACGCGGACGGCGGCGCGATCGAGTATTCCTCCGGAGTTTCAATACGCGGACTATGGTTTCCGGGTCGCGCGGTCCACGCCATGACAAATGCAAAAAGCGTGCAAGCCTAAGGCAAAGGAAAGACGGGCTTCATTGATGGCCCACAAGTGAAGTTAGAAAAATTCTTTGCCGGCGGGAGAACGTACCACAAGCGGTGTGGTCATTGGCGAGGGAGTGCACAAGGGCTCGTAGGAAAATTGGAAAGTAGAATGCGTATCTGGCCAAAGGTACAGGCGAAAAAGCGGCGTATGTTTTGGTGAGCGAAGCGGCAGGATCAAAAAAAATCTAAAAATACTCTTGACAGAAAATGGCGATTCGAAAGATACTCCGTGAGCGCCAGCAACTGCCTTCCCCCCTAGAACGTTCCGACGTTTCTATCCTATCCGCACGCCGGAAATAATGTCAGCGAGGAGTACCGGTGTCGGCACAATTGAATAAGGAAGAGATGCATTCGCTGGAAATGGATCGGGAAGTCATCCGCTGTAAGACATGTGGTCTGGTTCAGTACCGTACGCGCACGGGAAATTGCCGGCGATGCGTACGCACCCTGCCTCAGCGTTTGGAGTTTCTGATTCCTCCACCGGCACCGCCGGAGGAAGCAGCCGCTGAGCCTACGTCGGAAAAGTTCGTCAACCAGGAAACGGTCGAGAATATCGGCCAGCGGATTCGCCAGTTGCGCGAATCTCGCGGGATGACGCAGAGTCAACTGCAATCGCGCTCGAAGGTGTCGCGGTCGTATTTGTCACGCATCGAGAGCGGGCAAATGACGCCAAGCCTAGGGACGCTGGAGAAAATCTCCGAAGCGCTGAACGTCGGGCTGAACCGGTTTTTTATTCCGGAGTCGGACGGGGAAGCGCTGCTGGAAGATCCATTCATCCAGGGATTGCGGCCGTTCCTGCGACAACTGGATTGGGAACAGTGGCAGTCGATTTTGAAGAGGTTGCAGGCGATCAGCGATCACGTGCATGCAGCGCCAATCAACCTCCGCCCTATCGGTAATCCGGCGCGGCTGCCGCAGCCCGCGTCGGCGAATGGCAACGCCAACGGGCACATCGGCACCGGCCATTCGAGTGGGTTTGCGCATGTGCACGCCCACGGTCACCCGCAGGGCTATCCGCTGCGGCGGCCGGGCGGACCGATTTTTCAGCGGCCATTAGCGCGATAAGTTTTTTCAGAGCAGAGCACAAATTAACGCGGTGTTTTCCGATGAGGATCGGAGAACGCCGCGTTTTTTCATTTGGTGGAAGATTCTTGAGCCAAGAATTGGCCGAAAGGACTGTCGGAAATTTTGCAGAGAATTCAGCGGAGTTGCCGGAGCTAGTCGCGAATAACGGAGACTTTGGCGGCGGGGACTTCGAGGCGCATGAGGCGATGATTCGAATCGAGCAGAAGGAGGATTTCGAGATCGGATGTGGCGACCTTGAGGCCTTCATAAGTCTTGCCGTCCGCGGTGGCGGAGCCGGTCGATTCCACGGTGATCGTCCCGGGTGTCAATTCCTGAGGAATGAGGACTGGGAGGGTTTGTGCGCCCCGCTTAGACCAGTCGTAGACGCGCGCGAGCACGGCATATTGGTGGTAGAGATTGTTGTCGAGGACGGCGACGAGCGGGGAATTGAAGGTCAAGTCTTGCTCAAAAGGGCGCGCGCCCTGGACAGCAAGGGAGATCTTGGCGATGCCATTGGCAAAAATGATGTGCGCGCCGTTGGTCTTTTCGGCTTGAGAGCTCCAGTCGTAGCTGATAGGCGCACCGTCGGATTGCAGCGTGAGTGTGCCGGTCACTTTGCTCGGGGGGCCTTCGGGCGGCTTAATTTCTGACGTGCCTTTGGCGAGCCAGCCGCCGCCGGAGGGAACGATTTCAAATTCTTCGCGGCCCACAGTTTGGCCGTCGAGCTTAATGGTGAATCTGCCTTTGTCCTGAGCGAAGACGCCGGCTGCGGAAGCGGCCGCGCCTTTCTTTTGTGCTGCGAGCGAAAAGGCGACACAGGCTACCATGGCGATGGACAGGGCGATGATTGCGGCTCTGAATTTCACGGCCTGTTGTTCCCTCGGGACTATTCTCGCTCACGAAAGAGGTTTTCGGACGACGAGATGTGACGCGTTTCCGCCAGATGCAACAATGCCACGGCGGAGGATCTCGGCGACAACGCGGGTGGGCTCGCCGGAACTGTCGACGCGATAGTCGGCGATTTGATAGGAGGGAAGGCGTTGCGCGTGCAGAGCGCGAAAGCTGGCTTCGTCGCGGAAGAGGGGGCGGCCGGTCATGGTCATGCAGCGAGACAGCAAAACTTCGATGGGAGAATCAAGCCAAAGGACGGGGGCGCCGGCGGCGCGGAGAAATTCCGGGCAGCCAGGTTGCGCATAGGTGCCGCCTCCAAGAGCGAGGACCGTACCTTCCTTCAATTCGGCAGCGCGGCCGAGAGCGGCGCGAAGCTGATCGGCTTCCATTTGGCGAAAGGCGGGTTCGCCGAGGCGCTCGAAGATTTCGGGAATGGTGAGGCCGGCGGATTCTTCGATGCGGTCATCGAGATCGACGAAACGCCAGGCGAGCTGGCGGGCAAGCAGAGTTCCGACGGTGGTCTTGCCGGAGCCCATGAAACCGGCGAGACACAAGATTTGGAGGCCGGATTGCGGCCCGCGCACAGGAGTCGAAGTTGTCACGCGATCGCTGCGCGAAAAGTTAATCGCGCTTCAAGATGCGAATTGTACCACTGTAGGAGGAGAGTTCGACCTTGGCGAGGCCGGCGCCGAAGGAGCCGATGATGCCCTTGGTAAACCGGGAAGCCAGCCGCCGCACGCCATGCGAATCCGGCTTGAGAAAAGCAGCGGCTTGATTGTCAACGGTGCCCATAGTGGTCTGGGCGTTCAGATCAAAGGAATCATTGCCGGAAAAGCGCACCTCGACCAGGCCCCTGCCGCTTTTCATGGCGTAGAGGCCGGTGCGGACAAAGTCGCCGTCGAAGAGAATGTTCCCGAAACTAGTGTGAAGGTTGACCTTGTTCAGGGCGGGCTGAAGAATCTGCGCGCTGCCGCCGACCGATTCAAATTCAAGTTTTCCGGCGCATTGGGTGCAGACGAGCGAGCCCTGGGTGGTGCGCACGATGATGTAGCCAGAAACTTCCTTAAGGTGGACGTCGCCGGCGACGCTTTCGAGCGTCATGTCACCCATGACCTGCTCGACATAGATGAGGCCGGTCTGGGTTTTGAGCTGAAGCTCAGTTTCCTCCGGCACGGCGAGCTGCAGGCTGGTCTCGAGTTCGATGGGCTGCGCGTTGGAGTCCAGAACATTGGCGGTGACGTCGATGCGGTCGCCGGCCTGTTCCATCTCAAACCCAATCTTGCCGGAGTTCTGATTGGCGATGACGTCGACTTCCGAATTTTTCCAGGATTTCACTTCGATGCGGCCGTTGGCCACATTTTGAATCACAACGACAGGGCGGCCCTTGACGGCAAAATGTTTTTCGATATGCTCCCCGGCGGCTTGGGTAGGCGTGCCAGCCCAGAGAAAAGATCCGGCGGCTACTGCCACGATGCTGCTGCGATTCACCCAACGAATGGTCATGTCAGTTGACACTCCTTCCGCGATCCATCATTGCGGACAGCAATTCTGCTTTTTGCTGGTAGGCAGCGGCCAGATATTCACGCGCCAGATCGTCCCTGGGCTCTTCTTTCACACGGCGTTCACAGTCGGCGATAAATTCATCGAGCTGCTTGAGGCTCTGCCGGAGGGAGGCATCCACGGGAGAGGTGCTCGCAAGCTGCATGTTCGTAAGGTCGCGTTCCTGCTCATCGAGAGCATGTGCGGTGGCAAAAATCGGGTCCGAAGGCGGCGCGGGAAGCACCTTGGTGTGTTGCAGTTGAAGAGCGCCGGCGGCTACGATCAGCAAGCCAACAGCGGCGGTAGCCAAGGTGCGGCTGCCGAACAGATCCCCGAAGCCCTTCCACGAGGAGGAATGCTCAACCGCGGGTAGCGAGGCCGGGTCCTTGATAATTCCTTCCAACGCAAGTTGAGTGCGGAGGGACACCCATACTCGCGCGGGAGGTTCGATCTCCGCCGGAAATTCCTTGGCAATGCTGACAATTGTATTGTGGTCCGCCAGATACGCCTGGCAGTGCTGGCAGCCAGCTACATGTGCGCGTGCCTCGGCCGGCAGAGGAGCCAGACCTTCCTGTTCGACCACAGCTTCCACGTCCCTGCACTGCATGGCCCTTCACTCCGAACAGAGCAAGCACTGGATGGCTGGCCCTGCAACTTCAATCATTCCCTAACGGCGGAACTCCCTGTAAGTTCCCCGCGAAGCCGTACACACCCTCTCTTTTTGCGCCCATTGTAGCTCAATGGTCATGGGCCGTCTGTGATTTCGCGGCGTGCCGCTCCTGGCGCGCCTGCTCCCGAACTTCTTCCTGAAGGAGCTGCCGAAGGCGCGTGCGAGCCTTGTGTAACTGAGATTTCGAATTGCCTACGGAACATCCCATGATGTCCGCGATCTCGTTGTGTTCATAACCCTGTACGTCGTGCAGCACAAAAACCGTCCGGTAACCGGGGGGCAACTTCTCCACGGATCGTTCCAGATTGACCCGGTCCACCGCGCCGCTCAGGCGCAAATCCGGGGCACCGATATCTTTTCTAGGGCCACCTGTTTCGTCGTCTGGCTCCGTCGTTTCTTCGAGCGAGGCCACGGGGAGCGACTTCTTACGCAACCTCATCAGCACCACGTTCACCGTCATACGGTGCAACCAGGTCGAAAAGGCCGACTCTCCCCGGAACGTGCCGATCTTGCGGAAGAGCTGCAGAAAAGCCTCCTGCATCAGGTCTTCGGCATCCGCAGGATTGTTCAACATACGCAGGCACAGGGCGTATACGCGGCGACCGTGAAGCTGGTACAGAAATTCAAAAGCCGCGGCATCTCCGGCCTGTGCCAGGCGAATAGCATCCGCCTCCGTCAGCGGCTTGGTTGACTGACGCGAACTCGGCGCATTCGGAACGCTTGGTCGGTTTCGGGCCAACGGTCCAATCGCGGCGCATCCAGTGTGTCGGATGCACCGAATCCCTCCCTGAGTTGTCCCGGCAGACGCTCTCGTGTCCGAGAAAGACACTCTGGATCGAGAGCTTATTCCACGGGCCGCCCTCCAGTGATCTGGCAGGCGAGCTGTCCGCCCTATTCTCCCGCGATTGGAGCCATCCGTCTATGCCGGATGAGCGTCTGGCGCAGAGGAACTTCCGCTTCCTGCGGTTGGGATTGCTCCCGAATGGAGTTCTGGAAGGAGATGAGCTGGTCTTCCGGCACTGCAATGAGGAAGGATTTGAACAGTACGGTGGCTTCCCGGAAGCAAGTGTTGATATCGTAGTGATCCGCGTCGACAGAGTCCCAAATGGCTCGAGGATCGGCCGCCGTGCCCTCCGCCAAGCCAGCGGCGGCAAGGCAAAAGTCCTCCTCGAGATCCGCGACAATATCCTGGAGAGCATTGATTTTGTGGACGAATTGGAGACGGTGGGACAGGAGGACCCGATTGAAAAGGGCGCTCATGCGAGCGGAGCGCTGGCCTTTGGGTCCGCGGAAATTGCCGGGATTCAGCGGGGCCGCGTTCGGCATAGTGCCGTAATGTTTTGCATGCTCTCCCAACGCCTGGAGAAGGCCCGAGAGCGGCTGGGTGAGTAAACGGCAAAGCCCGGGCGAGAGTCCAATCGTATCGAGGGCTCTTCCCAGGCGGCCTTGCAGTCGAAGACCTATGGCTTCGTTCAGCGCGATGCTGAACATTCTGTAACTGGATTCCAGTGGCTGTTCGTACCTGTGGAAAACTGCTTCTTTAGCCTCCGTCAACCAGGCGTGCCAGTCTTCCTGGACAGACCTTCCGCGGGCTGAAGGGCGGCGGACACGGTCTTTCACCAAGATCTCTCCCCGGGGTGTACCGCGCGTGAGCATATCAGATCGTTTTCCACAAGTCACGCTTTCTTGGGGATTGGGGGATTGGCGGGGGTTGGCAGTGGGCCAATTTCAGACTGGCCCACTACCTGGGGGTTCGGAATTGGTTCGGCGGCACTTGAGGGAAATCCCAGAACGGGACGAACTCCCACGGCATAGGGAAGGGAATCCATCATTTGCGGGGAGAGGGTTTGTACAGAGTCTTCCGGAGAGTTCCTTGATCGTGGCCGCCATGGGCCGCTATACTCGCCAGCATTTGATTGTGAAAGGATTTCCCGTTGCAATTCGAGCCGCTTGACCAGTTTGAGCAGCGCCAGAAGAAACTTGAGCAGATCCAGGCGCTCGGGTACGAGCCCTATCCGCGTGAATTCCCCTGGACGGATACGGCGGCAGGACTTGTGGAAAAGTTCAGCGAGAAGTCCGCGGCTGAGCTGGAGTCAAATCAGAGCGAAGTGCGCGTCGCGGGTCGGATCATGTCCTTGCGGCTGATGGGGAAAGCGGGATTTGCACACTTGCAGGGAGCGGGCAAGCGCATGCAGATCTATGTAAGGAAGGATGTTGTGGGAGAGCGGGGGTTTCAGCTGTTTCACCTGCTCGATTTGGGGGATTCCATTGGGGTGCGGGGTCATCTCTTTCGAACGAAGACAAACGAGTTGTCAGTCTGGGTCGAGGAACTGTTCTTCCTGTCGAAAGCGCTGCTGCCTCTGCCAGAAAAATGGCATGGCCTGACGGACGTCGAATTGCGTTACCGCCAGCGATATCTGGACCTGATCGCCAATGAAAAATCGCGTCAGGTGTTTGTGACCCGTGCGCGGATCATTCAGGAACTGCGGCGGTTCTTCGACGGGCGCGGCTACCTCGAAGTGGAAACGCCGATGATGCATCCCATCGCCGGGGGCGCCGCCGCGCGGCCATTCACTACCCATCACAATACGCTGGGCATTGATTTGTACCTGAGGATTGCTCCGGAACTGTATTTGAAGCGGCTGACGGTGGGGGGATACGACCGGGTGTACGAAATCAACCGCAATTTCCGGAATGAGGGTATCTCTACGCAGCACAACCCGGAGTTCACCATGCTGGAGTTTTATGAGGCCTATAGCAACTACCGGGATTTGATGGACATGAATGAGCAACTTTTCGCGTTGCTGGCGAAAAACATCAACGGCTCGACGACCGTGAAGTATGGCGAGACGGAGTTGGATTTTTCGAAAATGCAGCGGTTGTCGATGCGCGAGGCGATTGTGAAGTATTGGCCAGCTCACTTGGGAGCCGCACCGAGTGTGAGGCAGCTCGCCGAGCCAGGAGGGCCGCGAGCTGTTGGTGAACGACACTATCCGGCGAAGGACAAAATGAGCGATGGTGAGTGGACCGGCCTGCTTTTTGAGACCATCGCCGAGAATAAATTAGTTCAGCCCAGCATCCTTTACGATTTCCCAATAGAGATTTCGCCACTTTCGAAGCAGAAGCCGGAAGACCCTTCGCTGACGGAGCGATTTGAGATTTACGTTGCGGGGATGGAAGTGGCGAATGGGTTCTCCGAGCTGAATGATCCGGCCGAACAAGAGCGGCGTTTCCTAGCGCAGATCGCGCAGGGCGGCGAGGAGATGCCAAAACAGTTGGACGCGGATTACATCCGGGCTCTTTGCCACGGACTGCCGCCAACCGCGGGCGAGGGCATCGGCATCGACCGCCTCACGATGATTTTGACCGATTCGCCCTCGATACGGGACGTGATCCTTTTTCCCCTCTTGCGGCCCGAGGGCGGGGAAGCATCTTCTGCTTCCGAAGCGCACGGCGCGTAACGTATCCTTCCAACCAGCATGCAATTCGAATGGTTTGTGGCGCGCAGATACCTGCGGTCGCCGTACCGACCGGCGGTACTGCGACTGGTTACGCTGCTCTCTGTCGTGGGAGTGACCGCAGGGGTGGCGACACTGGTGATCGCGCTATCGATGAATACCGGCTTTCGCGAAACACTCCAGGATCGGCTGCTGGGAGTGACCGCGCACGTTTCCTTGACGCGACCTGGATCCGGTGGAATCCGGAACTACGAAGAAATGGCCGCGAAGCTTGCGGCCTTAACGGGCGCGCGTTCGGTGACACCCGCGGTCTACCAGACGGTGTTGCTGTCGTTTGCGGGGCAAGCACGCGGCGTGGTTACCAAGGGCGTTGACCCGGAACGCGAACGCCAAAGCGATGAAGCGTTGCAACGAATCGTAGCAGGACGGCTGGATTTTTCGCCAGACGCGGATGGCATTGAATCGATACTGGTTGGCAGGCAACTTGCCGAGGAATGGAGGCTTTTGCCGGGAGATTACGTCACTCTTACAAGTCCGCAAGGCAGGTTGACACCCTTTGGACTGCTGCCTAGGACGCGGAGGTTTCGCGTCGCTGGCGTGTTTGATTCGGGTTTCTACGACTACGACGAGAATTGGTGTTTCCTGACGCTGGCTGCGGCGCAAGAGCTTTCCGGCGCGGGTGGGGTTGCGAATGTGCTGGAGTTCCGGCTGAATCGTCCCGAGCGCGCGGACGAGATAGCGGAGCAAGTGCGCCAAGCCGCGGGGCAGGGATATGCGGCGACGACTTGGATGGAAGAAAACCGTGCGCTGTTCCGGGCGCTGCGGCTGGAAAAGCTGGTGACTACCATCTTCATTGGATTGATTACGTTTGTCGCAGGACTGAACATTCTGGTGGTGCTGTCGATGACGGTGACGGACAAAGCGCGCGACATCGCCGTGCTTGTGTCCGTGGGGGCGCGCCGCGAGCAGATCCGGAAGATTTTTCTTTGGCAGGGAATCATTATCGGAGCGACCGGAACGCTCTCCGGTTTGGTTATCGGCTATGCGTTCTCGTTTGTTGCGGGAAACTACCATTTAATCCCGTTGGACCCACAAGTCTACGCGGTCCCTTACGTTCCTTTTCATCCGAGCGTCCTGGACGGGGTTTGGATTACCACCATCGCGATGGGAATCTCGATCGGCGCGACGATTTTGCCAGCGCGCGCGGCGGTGCGGCTGCTTCCGGTAGAGATTTTGAGGTACGAATGAAAGGCAGAAACTCACTGACGATGAGCATGTTCTCGAAGGAATTTGGCGCGCCATTTGCTCCTAGCAAGAGTGAGAGGCAGGTGGGCAAGGCCGGGGAGCTTCCCTCATCCTTCGGCCGACGTGAATACCCGCCGCAAGCTATTGAAAATAGAAAGATTACAAGCGTTTCACTTTTGTTCAGAAATATCCTTTTTTCGGCAGGCAAAAGGACTGGCGGAAATAGGAAACACTTTGGGTCATATTTCGCACGCCAACTTGACCACGCGCAAGGCACAGAGATCGGATGAGGAGCATCTAACTAAAGTACGAGAAGGCTACGAGGGAAAGCTGGAGACCGCGGCACTGAGATGAACCGGGACGCACAAGTCGTGAGAGAGCAACCGACAGGCAACGCTCCGGGCGGCGGATTTGTGATGGAATCACGCGGCTTGAAGAAAACGTACGGGAGTGGCGAGAAAAGTCTTCACATCTTGGTGGATGTTAACTTAAGTTTGACGCGAGGGGAGATGGTGGCGATTGTGGCCCCATCGGGAGCGGGGAAAAGCACTTTGCTGCACGTGCTCGCCGCGCTAGACACGCCAACGAGCGGTAAAGTATACTTCGATTCGAAAGCCATCGAGACAAAAGATGACTCGGCGTTGGCGGAATATCGAAATCGCGCCGTAGGATTTTTGTGGCAACGCCACCAATTGCTGGCGGACTTTACGGCTGCGGAAAACGTAGCCATGCCGTTGCTGTTGCGCGGCGAAGATTTCACTTCAGCGCTGGGGATGGCGCGGAAGTGGCTTGCGGAGGTTGGCCTGGAAGCGCGGGCTAATCACCGCGCAGGAGAACTCTCCGGAGGGGAACAGCAGCGTGTGGCGATCGCCCGGGCACTCATCACCGGGCCGTCAGTGCTGCTGGCCGATGAACCTACCGGAGATTTGGACGAGCAGAACGCTTGGGTTGTGTTCGAGTTGCTGGAACGGCTGCATCGCACGCACAAGTTGACGTCGCTGATCGCGACCCACAACTTGGCGCTCGCCGCGCGATGTGACCGGATGCTGGCGCTGGAACATGGCGTTCTGAATACGCGCAAGGCTGCGGCCTTGGCGAGCGATGTCCCTGGGGGAGAAGCGAGCTAACGTGTTCGAACGGTATACGGAAAAAGCGCGGCGCGTCATATTTTTCGCGAGGTACGAGGCCAGCCAGTACGGCAGCCCGTACATCGAGACGGAGCATCTGCTGCTCGGCTTGATGCGCGAGGACAAGGCGCTGGCCAACCGCTTTCTGAGGCAGCAGGGATCGATCGAATCGATTCGTAAAGAAATTGAAGCGCGGATCACGATTCGTGAGCGGATTTCGACTTCCGTGGAAGTGCCGCTGAGCGCGGAGTGCAAGCGGATATTGAATATGGCCGCGGAAGAAGCGGAGCGGCTGGGGCATAAGCACGTTGGCACAGAACATTTGTTGCTCGGGATTCTACGCGAGGAGAAATGCTTCGGAGCGGAGATTTTGATGGAGCGCGGCTTGCGGCTCTCGACACTGCGGGAAGAGCTGGCGCGCACCTCCGGGGAAAAGACGGCGGCGGCGCGGCCGAAAGAGACTTCACTGCTCGGGGAGTTCAGCCGCGACCTCACGCAGGCGGCTAGCGAAGGTTCGCTTGACCCATTGGTGGGACGCGAAGGCGAAGTCGAGCGGGTGATACAGATTCTCTGCCGACGGACGAAGAACAATCCAGTTTTGATTGGGGAGCCGGGGGTGGGGAAGACCGCTATCGTTGAGGGATTGGCGCAGCGGATTTCGGACGGTGACGTGCCGCCGTTCCTGGCGGACAAGCGCATCCTTTCCCTCGATCTTTCGCTGATTGTGGCGGGAACGAAATACCGCGGACAGTTCGAAGAGCGGCTTAAGACCATCATGAAGGAACTGATGGAGAGCCAGAATTCGATCGTGTTTATCGATGAGCTGCACACACTGGTGGGTGCGGGCTCGGCGGAGGGCTCGCTGGACGCGGCGAATATTTTGAAGCCGGCGTTGTCGCGTGGGGAAATTCAGTGCATTGGCGCCACGACGCCCGGTGAATACCGCAAGTCGGTGGAGAAGGATCGTTCGCTGGAGCGGCGGTTCCAGTCGGTAAAAGTTCCTGCGCCCAATGAAGAAGAAGCCGTGTTGGTGATTCAAGGCGTACGGGAGCGCTACGAGAAATTCCACGCGGTCAGCTACACGGACGAAGCCCTGCGGTATTCGGTTTATCTTTCGAATCGTTACATTCCTGACCGTTTTTTGCCGGACAAGGCGATTGACCTGATAGACGAAGCGGGTGCGCGCGTGAAGCTGCGGCAGGCGACCGTTCCGGAAGAAGTGGGCGAAGTGCAGAAGCGCGTGAAATTCATCACGCATCGCATGGAAACGGCGATCGCCAATCATGAATTCGAGAAAGCGCGTTTCTATTCCGAAGAAGAACGGAAAGAAAAAGAAAATCTGCGCGGCCTTCGCGAGCGTTACAAGCTGGACGACGCCTCGACGGGCATCGTGACGCGGGAAGATATTGAAGAAGTTGTTTCGCGCTGGACGGGAATCGGCGTTACCTCCATTAAAGAGGACGAACAGCAGAAACTGCTGCGGATCGAGCCGGAACTACACAAGCGTGTCATCAGCCAGGACAAGGCCATCACCGCGCTGGCCCGTGCGATTCGCCGGAGCCGAGCGGGATTGAAGTCGCCCCTGCGTCCGGTGGGCTGCTTCTTCTTCCTCGGGCCGACGGGTGTGGGCAAGACGG
>Ga0307475_10001919_pt1 | contig 12369 bp, 10 predicted proteins | sample atmos_gasesECM1C_FD_203317 | JGI IMG/M metagenome (GOLD analysis project Ga0307475, IMG submission 203317) | Hardwood forest soil microbial communities from Morgan-Monroe State Forest, Indiana, United States - atmos_gasesECM1C_515 | ecosystem: Environmental > Terrestrial > Soil > Temperate... | reverse complement strand
TCACCCCGGCGGTCGCACCCATCGATTTTCAGCAGAGCTTTTTCCAATTCCTCCGTGTCCAGCCAGGCCTCATGCTCTTGCTGAAAAATGGTTGAAACGCAGAGACTTGACTTGAAAACGCTCTATAACCGCTATGTCCGTTTCACTTGTGCCGTTCCGTTAGGAACCTGTATGGCCCTGTGCTTTCACTCAATCCGACTTATGCGAGTCCCCGAGCGCCATGAATATGGCGGAGCTACCCATTTCGTCATCGGTGGTCAAGTTTAACCCGCCGACTCCGAGGCCGACAGGTGAGGAAAATGCTTATTAATTTTCGCTGCCAGACGTCTCAAAATCGTTGACACGTTCCGTGGCGCATGGTGTTATCCTCGAGTCGGACGAAATGCCAACAAGTGGTGGGAGCAGGCCCCAACGGCGCGCGGCGATAAGAGCCGATTCAGTAAGACTCCGGTTTTCGCAAGGCCTGTTGTTACTCTTAGCAATCTGCTTTGTACTTCAAGCCTTCAGTCCCCTCCGGCTCAATACGGACGCCATTGTTCTCTTATCGATGGGGGATTCGGCCGCTCACGGCGGCGGCTTTTTAGATAGCGGACAAAAAACTGTATTCCCGCTGGGCTACCCGGCATTGCTGGCTATTCTGCTGAGGTTAGGTATAGCCCATTCTTGGGTCATCGTCGGCCTGAACCTGGTTTTCTTGTCGCTGGGATTATTCGCCGCCTACTCTCTGCTCATTTGTCAGTTCTTTGAGGACAGAGCCCTCGTCCTAGTAATCTGTTCGTTTTTCTTGCTGTCGTATGTGGTCGTAAAGCACTTCACCATTCCTCTTACCGATGTACCGTTCTTTTGCTGCTCCATGTGTTGTCTTGCCGTTATGAGTCACACAACGAAAGTGGATTCGAATTGGCTGTTTGGGATGCTCGCGGGGATAGCTTGGCTCTTAGCCTTTGCAGCCATAACAGTTCGTACTATTGGAGTTGCACTTTTTCCGCCGTTACTCGTCATGCTTGTAAGCAGTTCCCAGTTCAAGCTACTGCTGGAACGGCTCTCTCTACGCACTAAGCGGATCGTCGTTACAGTCGCCGTATTCGTGGGCGCTGGAACTACTTACCTGCTTGCCAATACATCTTATTCGCGGATTTTGATCGGCGTTGCAAAGAAGCCCAACATATCCACCTTGATTTTGGAGGTCCTCTCGTACAGGCTTAGGGAACTCGGAGAGTTGTTTGGTAATTTCCCCATGACAAAGATGCCTGCAAAGCTTCACGTCGTGGTGCCGTGGTTAGGTCTCCTTCTACTCCTTCTCATCGTCATCGGCTTGGCGACGAAACGAAGGAAAATAAGTCCAACCGAAGTGTTTATGGTTTGTTACTTGGGGATTTTGTTCGTCTGGCCCTACTATGACGCGAGATTCTGGTTGCCAGTCATTCCTCTTCTAATCGCCTATGCAGTATTGGCGGTCAACAGTCTCAGGTTCCCAAGAGTTGTTGTTACGATCTACTGCATTCTTTTTGCGGCACTCGGTTTCGGCGCAATCGCCTATACTTCTCGAATTAGTTTCGCCGGTTCCAAATTCCCTGACGAATATGGTGACGGCTATCTGAGGCCAACGTACTGTGCGGCTTTCCAATCGTGTCGAGATGGCGGTGATACTAATAAAGTCGACGCTAAGGTTCTACGTTTGCTTCGGGAGTACAAGTAACGGACGGTCGAATGATGAAACGCCGCCTGACACAAGATGTGCAACAGGCACGTCCAGGGCTGCTCCCGCCGCTGCAGTCAGCCCCTTCAGGCGCAGAAAGAGCTCTTCAAAATCGGCGGGGAAAGGAGACCGTGATAAACGAGGACCTCGAGGATGGCCCAAACCCCGAATGGTGTCTGATTCGGCCATGTGGGCGCGAAGAATTGACTAGAAGCCCGGCGCTGCGGATATGCCCAGTTGTCTTGCTGCACCTTTTCAGCGAATTACCCTGAAACTTTCTCTAATTTCTAGGTTCCGCCGTAGAACCCGTACGCAATAGTTGCATGTCGGCCGTGGACCGGTTGCAATACCTCCGCTGATGTATTACGAAAAGGGTCTGCTACAGGCGCGAGGAGCTTTTCCATCGATCCTCTCTTTGAAATTCAGCGCGAATATTGCTCGAGGCCTGGCGCTATGATTCCATGCACGCCCACGAAGGCGCCGACGATCCCGCGTGCCGAAACCTGATCATTTCGATCCTTCGTTCCTTGAAGATTCAAAGCTTGTTGGACGTGGGCTCCGCCACGGGAAGGGTTGCAAGACTTTGCGGCATCGTTTCCGGGAGCGTTGGTTGTTGCAACAGTCCGGAGAAGCGCTCCCCTTCGGAGCCGGCAGCCTTGATGCGGTAAGGGAATTCACCATCCTGCACCATGTCCTCAATCCCTCCGCGGTGGTGCGGGAAATGCTGCGCGTCGCCCACGAGCAAAACGAAAATCGATCGGACACCTAGCCCTTAGCCCTCGCGAGCACCAGGCGGGGGAATCTTGGTGATAAACAGTTCGATAAGCAACGCCTGTCCTGTGGGGATATTGCTTGTGATTCTGCACAGACACGCCAGCTTCGCATTCCTCAATGTCGCGGGCGCTTGCACTGCAATAACAAAGGAAGACCGTTCACACCTAGAGAGGCAAGCCGTGCGAGCATCATCAAGACTTTTTGTTAAGGAGCGCAGCGAAACGGGCAGCAATGGCGGGCCAGGCGAAGTAAGCCTGGTAGGCCGCGCGGCTGCGTGCTGCAAGCTTGTCGCGGTAACTGTGATCGGACAGGACGCGGACCAGCGCGGTGTTCAACTGATCAGGTTGGTCAGGCGTGACAAGGACGATACCTGCGTACGTCATGGGCAGCGCAGTCTCGGAACCGGGGTAAGCGATTACGGGTAGACCACAAGCAATGCCGGCGATGGCGCTGCCGCGGCGTGAAGAGATGGGGCCGCGAATGAAGAGAAGAACATCGCAAACGGAGAGTTTCTGGACAACTTGAGCGGGTTCTACGACTCCTTCCACCAATAGCTCCACAGGTAAATCGCACAGGCCACAGCGTAGATCAGCTTCACGCAATTCGGCGTGGCGCCCGAAGACGGAGAGGCGGAGTTTGCCCAGCTCTTGTGCGGCGTGGCGGACGGTTGCGATGATGATTTCCGTTTCGCGAGCGCCGGATTCGCCACCAGTAATGCTGAAGACACCAATCGTGGGCACAGAGAGTGGGGAATGCTCCGGAGGTACAGGCGGAACGGGCAGATTCGGACCGACAGGGACGAAAGCAGCCTGGGGCGGCACAGCGGGCAGCCAGGAGAGTTTTTCCGGCGGAACCGTGAAAACCGCGAGATCAGAGAGGGCGAGCGCGCGGCGCATCGTGCGGACCTGGACAAAGCGCCGAACCGAATCGATCAAACGGGAGGCGGGGTACGGCTCGGCATCGTGAAGGACGATGCCCACGCGGGCACCGGCCGACCCCAGGATCTTCAGCGCGCGGAGCACTTTTTGGGGGATGCCCCGTAGGGACCAGGCAAGCGCCGTGTATTGGACCAGCACCCAGGTGTCGCGCCATCCTATGGCTCGCCGCCGCAACGCACGCAGTGCCGAAGTCCATCCCTGCTCGTCCCAGGCTACTCGATCGATGATCAAGTCGTATCCTTGCTCCTGGAGTGCTTCGCCGAGATAACGGCAATACTCTTCGACCGCGTCGGTCGGGGCGTCGCGCCGGCCGAGGACCGCGATGATGCGCTGCCTGCTCATTTCGAGATGCTCATTTGATTTCTCTGTCACCCCTTGCGACGGGACATATTCTTCGCTCTTGGCCCGCGAAATCGTGCAAGCACGATTCGAATAGCGTCCACCGTAGCGGAGATATCGCGCCCTGGCGACCACGTCTGGATGTGCGCCATGGCGGCACGAGCAATGCATTGCAGCCGGGTCCGATCGGCGAGGGCATCGCTCAGGATTCAGGACTCGAGGGTCGGAATCGGAAAATGGCGTTCATCACAGGATCCACACCTATATGGCGTGATGAAAAGAGCTTTGTGAAGGATTTGCTCCAAGAGCCCTTTTCTTCTCGACCTGTAGATTGCAGGGCTAGCGCAGTTGCGACAAATAGAGGATTTCTTGAAGATTGTCATGACAAACCATCTCCCGGTTATAGCTGGGGTCGTTATTCTACATCCAAGCCTCTCATGTGTCGCGATGACATACCGTGAGTACCGTGAGTGGCGGGCACAGGGAGACATTCCTCGAGCTTTCGCGCGAGACCGAAGAAGGGTGTAAACTGCCGCAGGGAGGAACTGACAGTGGAGACCAGCGGGACCAGCGAGCGAGTAAAGAAGGACATTCAGGAGAAGTACGACCTCATCGGCAAAGGGATCCTACGCAGCTATCAGGGCGTTTCACATCAGGATGCCGGGAAGCGGACGGAAATCTTAAATCGGGCCGCGCAGTACTGGATGGAACACAAGATTCAGACGGCTTTCGCGCTGGGTCGGTTTTCCAAGGTGGATCGTTTGCTGGAGGTCGGTTGCACGGCCGGGCATTATACGCTAACGCTGGCGCGGGAAGGCTACCAGGTGACCGGCTTGGACATCTCCGCAGAGGCGATCAAAGCGGCGCAGCTTCTCGCTGGAAACTTGGGATTGACCGGCGCAGTGTTTGTGGCGGGCGACGCGGAAGACATGAAGGACATCTCCGACAATTCCTTTGACGGCGTCTACTCTTTTTCCACCTTGCGTTATGTTCCGAATCCGCTGAAATCGCTGAGCGAAATCCGGCGCGTGCTGAAGCCCACAGGCCGCGCGGTGGTCGATTTTCCTAACAAGTACTGCCCGTGGTTTGAAGTCTTGAAATTCCTGGTGGGAGGCGAGCGGCACGTCCACGACCACACGTACTCCCCACAGCAGGTGAAGCGCATGATGGAACAAGCGGGGTTTGCCCATGTCGAGGTGAAGCTCATCATCTTTTTCGCGAAACAGTTCCCGGGCTTTCTCACCCCTCTTTACAAAGCCGTGGACGCCGTCTGCGAGCACACGCCGGGCCTGAATTACTTTGCTGGCATCATCATGTGCAAAGGGGAGAAAGCGGGAGCATGACCAGCGGGGCCCAGCGCATTCCCACCCTGATTACACTTGATGTCCACGACATGCCACACATCGACCGCTACCTCGAGAGGTCGGTCGAGCTGCTGGGCGAACTGGGCATCCCGGCCACTTACTTCGTACCTGCACTCATCTTCGAGAAGCACCCCCAGCAGGTGAAGGGCATCCCGAGACCCCACCAAGTGGCCTGTCATGGGCTGTTTCATACCGGCGAGGAGGACTATAGTGGCATGGCCCCTGCGATGCAGCGGGATTACATTGAGCGGGCCACGGGAATCCTCTCCAGCGGCCTGGGCTGGCACCCAGGCGCTTTTCGTGCCCCGGGGTTCCGAATCTCCGGCACCACCTTGAGCTTACTGGGAGACCAGGGGTATTATGCCGATGTTTCTGTGAATTCCGGGCGTCTCGGCATCACCAGTACCTACAGTAAGGAGAATGGCTGGCTTCTGGCCCCGCGTCGCCCTTATCACCCTGATCCACTGGACCCCTTCCGCGCTGGCAAGTTGTCTATCTGGGAGATACCCGTTTCGGCCATGATCGTTCCGTTTACGAGCAATGCGATCGTAAGCCTGGGGTGGGGTCTCAGCAGGGTGTTTGCCGCAAGCCTTCTAGCGGAATCCCGGATTCGACCTAAACCGATCGTCTACATGTCGCACCCTGAAGATCTCAACAGAGATGGACCCGAGCACACTCGTCCGAAGTTCAATTTCAAGATGCTGCTTCCGACTGAGCGCGGCATCCCCTTCCGACAATATCTCAGCGCGAAAACACCCGAGCAGTTCTATTGGCTCAATCGCGCCGTTCTTACGTACCTTCGTGAGAAATCGGTGATCCAGTTTCTGACGGTGGAGGACTACGTCAAGCAGTACCTGCAGGCCGTGCCTGCAGTCGCTTAGAAAGATTTGGCTTCCTATCCCGCCAAAACTTATCTTGATCCTCTGTTCAGTAAACACAGGGTATAGACAATGTCGTAGGCTACTCAAGACGGCAGCACTCTCTGCGTTGAGAGTCACGCCCGCAGGCATGGAATCGACCGCCGAATCTGATCAGGCAGCCTGAATGTCGAATGAGGGTGGACAGCAAAGTGGCTTGCGACGCACATTGAAAGGGTTGGCTGCAGTAAACCTGAATGCTTTTCGGGTCCTTGCGGCCAAAGGCGCAGGTCCCGCCGCCCAGTGCGTAACCCACGGGTACCGTCTCTGCGCCGGTTACGGTCTCCCGTGCTTCTTTTCCCGTTCCCGCGCGACCTCAGCCCGATGCCTCACCAGCTGATGATCCTGGCCCATTTCGTCAGCTTTTTGCGCCCGCAGGGCGTGACGTCAACCATTCGCCTTGTTGAGCTCGGCATCACGCAAACGCTGCCTCGGCATTCATGTTCAGCAAGTGCGCGAATCTTGCGCCCGTCGTAAGGTCGTTGGGTCTTCAAGGCGACAGTGTACAAGTCTCCTGGCTCGAAAGCCTCAGGGGTTGTGCGATTTTTTGATGAAAACGTTGCGCAGATCACCCGAGCGAGGTGTTTTGACGCAGCACCCAAGGTGTCGTATTGGCTGGAAAACGGAATTCCCGGAGCGCGAAGGACATCCGGTCAACCATGAATTCCCTAAGGCATTCGACGGATTTCGATTTGAACATGATGGGCCCACTGAGCGTCAGCCGGCAGTGGTATTCCTCGGCGGCATCCGTGGGTTCGTTATCGGTGTACCGCAAGGACGTGGTTTTCGTCCACGTTGTTACATATGTAACCAAATTGAACGAATCTCTGGGTGAGGTCCTCGTAGTTGCTAGCGCTGTGCATTTCGACGAGAAGAATTGGGCGATTTTCGTGAAGCAACTTTTCTGCACCTTGAAAAACGGCGACTTCCGCGCCCTCGACATCACATTTAAGAAAGTCCGGAGTGGGGTGCGACAAAACAAATTGGTCGAGGGATATAGCTTCGACAGAAATCGTTTGTGCTACTCCCGCATCTCCTGTGGACACATGGCCGAGGCCTCGGTCAGGCGAAGTGCTGGCATCGACGCGGACAAAGGAAACGGTCGTTGATTCAGACCAGACCGCCTTTTGCTCAACGAAGGCATGCGCGAACTTGTTGTACGCGAGATTCTCGCGAAGCCGCGCGGCAATCTCAGGGTCGGCTTCGAAGGAAACGACACGTCCTGTAGGGCCAACAATACGCGCAGCGAGGAGGGAGAAAAATCCAATATTCGCCCCGAGATCATAGAAGGTCATGCCGGTGCGAAGATGTCGTCGCATCGCTTTTTGCACACCGGGCTCTCCAATTCCCCGCTGGACGTCCTGCCCCGTGCGCGGATTCACGCGAATCCAGAGGCCTTCAGCCGGTCCGTGCTGAATCTGTACCCAAATCAAAGTATCGGGAGGAACGAGGTGGCGGCTCATCCAGCTAAAAATCCTGCCAAGGACGGGAACACGACGCAGGCCAGAGAGTGGCGCCGCATAGCGAAGCAACATGTTCGCCATGCGTCCATCAGACTTCTTCATTCTATTTCTCCACAAGGAAGCTACCGAGGGCCAGAGCATCCATGCCGGAGCTGAAGAAAGTGCGGATCGCGTCGGTAGGCGTGTGAACAATGGCTTCGCCACGCAAATTGAATGACGTGTTCATGATCACTGGAACGCCAGTGCGCTTGCCGAATTCGTCAATCAGCCGGTAATAGAGTGGGTTGATTTCCTTCTCCACGGTCTGCGGGCGCGTGCTGCCGTCAACGTGCGTTACCGAGGGAATGAGGCTCCGCTTTTCCGGGCGCACCTGCGCGGTGAGTATCATGAACGGGGAGTCGTGGGCCGATTCGAGATATTCGGGCGCTGCTTCCTTTTTGAAAGAAGGCGCGAAGGGGCGCCACCACTCGCGGAATTTCACGGCGTTATTGACCTTGATATTCATCTCCGGGTCGCGTGGATCCGCAATGATCGAGCGGCTACCGAGCGCGCGTGGGCCAAACTCCATGCGCCCCTGATACCAACCTAGAATTTTGCCCTGGGTCAACAATGCAGCGGCAGTGGCCGCGGGATCGTCAAGACGCGATGCACGGATTTTGTACGTCTTCAACATGGCTTCGATAGCTGCGTCATCGAAAGACGGCCCAAGATAGGCGTGACGCATCGCCCTAATCGGAGGCCGCTGGCCACCATCGAGAAACGGAGCCAGCGCGGCGCCGACAGCAACACCATCGTCAGAGGCAGCCGGCTGGACGAAGATATTGTCGACAATCCCGGAAGCCGCGATTTTGCCGTTGGCTTTCGAATTCAGTGCCACGCCGCCGGCAAGGCAAAGATTCCGGCTCCGCGTTTTCTGGAGCGCCATTCGCACCACGCTCATTATCGCCGCTTCGCACTCATCTTGCACCGCGTAAGCGATGTCTTTGTGAAGATCGCTGATGTCACTTTCCGATTCGCGAGGAGAACCAAGCGCGGACGGCCAGCCAGAAAAAGAATTGCTGCCGTTTCCGAAAAGCCGGTCGAAATGGACCCTGTAAGGATCGGCCTGCGGCTCAAGAAACATGCGCAAGTCAACGCCAGGCTTGCCATAGGGAGCGAGTCCCATAACTTTCCATTCGTCGGCATAAGGCACAAAGCCCAGAAATGCGGTAAACGTAGCGTAGAAGAAACCAAGCGAATCCGGCCAATCGATCGTGAGCACGTGTTCGATGCGACCCTTGCTGCCGTGCCAAATCGAGGTGGCCTCCCACGCCCCGCGGCCATCCATGATGACAATCGCGGCATCGTCGAAACCGGAATACGAATACGCACTGATGGCATGGGCGAGGTGGTGGTTGACATAGCGGCAGCGAGCCTTCGCGGAGGGAAACATTTGTCTGAAGGCGTTGGCGCCACCTCGCTGACGATGCATGCTCATGAAATGCATCGTAGTCGTAATTAGGTTGAGGTTGGTGAACGGCATTTTGCCGGTGGCCATACATTTCAGGTCATGCCGGAAGCCAGGTCCTGGACTCTGCCAACCAAAACAGATTTCGTCGATTTGCTCAGCCTTGACGCCCGTGAAATCGAGACACGCCTGAATGGCATTTCGCGGAAAGCGGCCGTCGTGCTTCAGGCGGCTGATTCGCTCTTCGGCAACGGCAAAGAGAAGCTCACCATCGCGGACGATGCAAGCCGATGATTCATGGGTCCGCGTGTAGTTGAGGCCTAACGTAATCATTTCTCGGCAGCGCATCCCTTGACGCTGGACGCGCCCTCCAGAGTCAGCTGCAGAAACCGGTCGAGCTGCCCCTCGGGGGTAATACCTGCACTTCGAAACAAGGCCACTCTCTCCTTGATTAATTGTGGCAGGAGAAATGCCACCTTGAAAAGCACTCCGAGGCGGTCCTTGGCAAAGTGCCATTGCAATCGCCCTACATCCTTGAGCAAGCCAGCGCAAGAAACAAGCCAGGTCAGAAGCACATAGCGCGCTGGGAGCAGTTTTGTCGCCAGGACCAGTCTCCCGATCAGGATGCCCCGGGAATTAAAGCGCGCACCTTCGCGCGACCGGCTCGAGGCTCCAACATGATGCCAGCAAATCGCCCCGGGGACGAAGACTGTTTTCCATCCAAGCGTGGCAGCCCGCCAACAAATTTCCGTGTCTTCATAGCCGAGCGGCAACCTGTCATCGAATCCACCGAGCTCCCTGAATGCTGATTGGCGGATTAGCATACCGGCAGCCGAACCCATGAACACCGAAGTTGGTGTTGAAACCGCTTGCGGATAAAAAAACAGCTCGGGTACGAATTCAACCGTGGAATCGTGGAGTGGACGCGATTTCGCCAGACGAGTGGCCAGATGTACTGCCTTGCTGCCGTGCCAATCGTATTGCAATCCGTCGGAAGCAAACGCATGAGCATCGTTCAGCAGTGGTTCGAGCAGAGCTTTTACAAAATCAGGATCGAAGCGCATGTCATTGTTTACAAACAGCAAAAATTCTCCACTGGCCATTCTGGCGCCGCGATTGAGCGCAGGCGCCAGACCGGCATTTCTCTCGAGTGGCACCCACTTTGCCCCGAACTCGCTCGCGACCAAGGACGAATCATCTGTAGAGGCGTTATCCACAACAAGGATCTCCAGGAGTTGATGGTTTTGCTCAAGTAGACTCGGCAAACAAATCCGAAGGTGATGCTCGCCGTTCCAATTGACGATCACAGCAGAAACGCGCGCTGGTGGCGTGACTTGTGCATCTGTGCCCATGCATTTATAAGTCGTGCGAAAGAAACTCTCCAACCTCCGCGACATCAGCCGCTCGAATAGCCCTACGCCTATACCCCACCCGAATTCTTAGAATCAGCTACATCATTCTCAGGAATGTACGCCGGAGAAGGCAGGACAGATCTGCGAGCCCGCAGATACCACGATTGCGAAGAGAGCCAGCGCCGCCCAGCATAGAACCAGCGAGGAGGGAGCAGCAGCGCCGGGATCATCGTGAGGCTGCGGAAGAGCCGGCTCCGCGTCGAGACGCTCGGATGTTGGATGCGATAGAGGGCCGTCTCCGTCCGAAATGTCTCCCAGGCAGAACCTCCATCAAACTGCAGGCGAAGCTGGGCAGCTTCGAGTTCTACCATTTCCACAATAATTCGACTCACGTCCGGCGCAGCGCCGCATGCCGAAAGCCCGTGAGGGAGCGCGCCCGCAAGTGCTGCCAAAATGCGCTGCTTCCGCCGCTCACCCGCGCGCGAACCCCCAGAGGCCAGAAAGAGATTTGCACCATGTAAGCGATAACAAGTGAGCAGATCAGGGAGAATCATGGTATCGACGAGTGCAGCGGCTAAAGTGAACAGGTACTCGTCGGCTTCAAAAATCAGCGCTTCTGGCACAGGAAGTATTTTCCGGGCAACATCTGCACGGAGAGTCAGTCGGCTGGTTCCCAGGTAACAGCGGTTGAGACGGATCAGTTCCGCCGAGGTCGCGGTATCGAGCCGGAACCGAAGCACAGATGTACGCGAAACCTTAAGATCGGGTTGATTTTCCGACACCTGGACGATTCCATGCCCGATCACGCCGAGCGACGGATCTTTGGCCAGGAGATTCACAACACGGCTGAGTTTCTCAGGTAACCACCAGTCATCCCCGTCAAGAAAAGCAATGATTTGCCCCTGACATTCCGGAATACCATAATTGAAGGCGGAAGCCTGGCCACCGTTTTCTTTGCGAAGAATCCGCACATGGGGCTCGAATTTGCGCAGAATTTCCGATGTTTTATCCGTCGAACCATCGTCCACTACCACGATTTCTCGATCGCTTGCAGGAAAATCCTGAGCTAAAACGCTACAGACCGCCTCTTCGATGAAGCGCTCGTGGTTGTAGGTGTCAATCAATACACTGACAATTGGACTTCGCATCCCTCAAACCTAAAGCGGCAAATTACTTCTGGCTAACGATCAATTATAGGCTAGAGTGCGTTCCATAAAACATGGAGAAGCCGGCGTATTTTCATGGATTCGCGCGAGGTCGTAGAACGTGGCCATTTTCCTGGCGCGATTGATTTCTGTGTCGGGCCTGCCTCGAGTGCCACACCTTGTGATGCTCTTTGAGAAACATTAGTCTCTGAAATCAGGCCAGCGGATTGTCTGATGGGCGATACATTTAACCGGGTCACATCTCGGGAGGTTCAATGCAAATCCAGGCCGATTACTCTGATTCCATGCGGGACGTCCGGCTTGTGCGGGTTGTCATGTGGATTACCACCACCGCGGCCGGACTTCTGCAGGCATTAGCGCACCGCTTCGCCATAAGTGGAGATGGTAACTCCTATCTGGATGTTGCGAGTGCTTACCTTCGTGGCGACCTTGCGAATGCCATCAGCGCATACTGGAGTCCCTTCTATTCCTGGCTGATTGCTGTGGTGCTCTGGGTCTTCAAACCTATTGGATATTGGGACGCTGCCATTCTGCATTTGCTCGCGTTTGCCGGACTACTGGTGGCGCTGCGGGCCTTTGAATTTTTCTTTGGCATCTTTCTCCAGGCCAAGGAAACGTTCGCTCACCGGGAAGGTGAAACTCCCCGCTTACCGGCTTTTGCCTGGTGGGTCCTGGGTTATGGACTATTCCTCAGCGCCATGCTTGAAGTGCTTACTATGTATCCGACCTCACCGGACTCGTGGGTTTGTGCCGTAACGTTTCTAGCCGCAGGAGTGCTCCTGAAAATCGCGGTGCAAGGGGGTCGGCTTTTTTATTTCGTTCTTTTAGGGCTTATCCTGGGCGCAGGTTATCTGGTAAAGGCTTTCTATTTCCCCATCTCTTTTGTGTTCATTCTTACCGCTTGGTTGGC
>Ga0307475_10001918_pt1 | contig 12370 bp, 11 predicted proteins | sample atmos_gasesECM1C_FD_203317 | JGI IMG/M metagenome (GOLD analysis project Ga0307475, IMG submission 203317) | Hardwood forest soil microbial communities from Morgan-Monroe State Forest, Indiana, United States - atmos_gasesECM1C_515 | ecosystem: Environmental > Terrestrial > Soil > Temperate... | reverse complement strand
CACCCTGCTCCCCACACCGCAGCCGTACTTCTACGCAAGTCTCGACGGCATCGCAACCGGCCCATTCGACGTGGTCCTGGATTCCATGCGTCCCGAACCTTTCCTGTTAGGCCAGATGCACACTGCCGAAGGCTCAACCTTCTACGACGTTTGGGCTTCCTACAAAATTTCTGATGCCATTACCCTGGCGCCGGATTTTCGCGCCTTGCACTACACCATCGATACTTCCATCCTTCCCGATCACTCCCTCGACGCTACCGCCACAGTAAATCTCCGCGCCCTTGGCGCAGGCCATCGTTTTTTAATTTTCGCTTTATCCCGCGCCTTGAACATTGAATCTGTTACCAGCGCGGATGGCCAGAAGCTCGAATACTTTCAAAACGAAGACATGACCCCGCAAGAGCGCAGCGTCCGCGGCAACGACTTTCTCTTCGTCGTGCTTCCCCGCTCCTTCGCGCGCGACACCGAATTTTCTATTCGCTTTCACTATCGCGGCAACATCATTACCGATGCCGGCAATGATGTGTTCTTCGTGGGCGCCCGCGAAAGCTGGTATCCGCACTTCGGTGACTCCGCCGATTTCGCCGCATACGACTTGACCATGCGCTGGCCAAGGAAATTGCGGCTGGTCGCCACCGGCGCAAAAATCGAGGAACATGAAGAAGCTGACTTCCGTGTAGGACATTGGAAAACCGACAAACCCGTCTCCGTCGCCGGCTTCAACCTCGGCGAATACGCATCCTCATCCGTGATCTCCACGAATTATTCTATCGACGTGTACGCCAATCGTCAGGTGGAACAACAGCTGGCCAAACGCTTGGCCAATGCCGTTCCCTCTGAAATACCACCCGCCGGACCTCGTCGCTCAATCCTGGATATGAATCAGGATCTTCAACCCTTGCCCCCCAACCCCGCCATCGCTCTCAAACAACTTGGGAAAGACATCGACGCATCCATTCACTTTTACGAAACCTACAGCGGCCCTTTCCCTTTCCGCAATCTCAGCGTCTCCCAAATCCCCGGAACTTTCGGGCAAGGCTGGCCCGGCCTGCTCTATATTTCCACCTACTCCTTTTTGTCGGCAGATGTGCAGCGCCGTGCCGGACTGTCCAGCAGCACTCAGGAACATTTCAGCGAGCTGGTGCCCTTCCACGAAGTCGCTCACCAATGGTGGGGAAATATTGTCGGATGGTCCAGCTACCGCGATCAGTGGATCGACGAAGCCATCGCCAATTATCTCGCGCTACTTTTCGCCGACATGCACAAAAATCCCGATCACACCTTGCGGGTGTGGCTCCAGCGCTACCGCCAGAGGCTTATCGAACAAGCTCCTAACGCAGATCAACCCGCCAGCCAAATCGGCGCTCTGGCCCTCGGCTCCCGCCTCAATTCCTCGAAGTCTCCCGACGCCTACGACGATCTCATCTACGCCAAAGGCGCGTGGGTAATTCACATGCTCCGGGAAATGCTGCGCCAGCCGGGTACCAGTCCCGACGCGCGCTTCAACACTCTACTCCACACGTTAGTAACAAAATACGCATACCGCGCTCTATCCACGCAGGATTTGCGTCGTGAAGTTGAAGCCGTGATGACTCCCTCGATGGACCTCGAAGGTGGTCATTCGATGGAATGGTTTTTCGAGCAATGGATCCAGGGCACCGGCGTTCCCCACTACCGCGCGGAATTCACCGTTCACAAAAGCGACAGCGGTACCGCCTACTCCATACGAGGAAAACTCTTTCAGGAAAACGTTCCGCAATCTTTCATCGCCCGTGTCCCGTTATACGCAGCCACCGCCGGCGCCCGTCCAGTCCTTTTAGGCACGGTAGTCGCCGCCAGCCCTGAAACTCAATTCCACTTCACCTCATCAACGCAGCCCCACAAACTCCTCATCGACCCGCAAATGACTCTTCTCTGCACTACGCAGTAGCCTCGGAGAAACAACATGCTTAGCCCTTCTTTGCCACTCGCCGCTACTTACTGCCCGGCGTCTTAATCGACTTCTTCTTCAGCGGACTCTCCGCACTAATCTCCGCCTTCCCAGCTTCCGACAAAACATACGGATACCCCAGTGGATCGACAGGCTCTCCAAGCAAAAGCCCACTCAGCACGAGTTCACTCATGAGTGCTGGCCGCCTTCCAAATTGTTTCTGATACTCGTCCGCCGCCAGATCAATGTGTTTGCAATCTTCCTGCGCCCGCAACAATTGCAAATGCATCAGCGCATGTTCTTTCACCGACGGATCGTTAGTCGTGTTGTAGATGTCCTGCCATAGAAAATTGGAAGTTTCCGTCGAATCGCCTTCCGTGGCGATCTTCGCCGCCATCATTTTCATCCAGAACAACGCTTTTGGATTTTTGCTGCCCTCGTAAAACGCTGCAGACGCCTTCGGATAATCCTTCATATCGAAGTAATACACGAACCCCAAATCGTAATACAGCCGCCATTCGTCCGGATTCGCTCTCAGCCCGCGTTCAAGCAACTCCGCCGCCAGATCGGGCCGCCCAGCCCCCCGCGGCGCGGCGTCACTCAAGAACATGGACCCAAAATGATAAACCGGCATCAGGTGCGGATCGAGCACGCTCGTAACGTCCAGCAGCGGCCAAAGCAGCCGCAAATCAAGTTGCTGCCCCGCATGCTTGTTCCCGAAATATTGCACCACCCTCGTCCAATAGATGTCCGCCACCAACGGCGCATATTCCAAGCTCAAGCCCTTCACCAGTTTGCTGGAGCGCAACATCACCTGGTCGTCTTCGGTCTCCACCGCCCTTTGTTGCGCATCAATGCGTTCCTGCAAGCGCCACACACCCCCGAAGCCCAGGACCACGAACAGTAATAACGCGATGTAGCTCTTTGAACTCATTTCAGGTTACGCTGCGAAAAAATCGCCATCGCTACCACCAATACAATTGCGCAGTAAAGCGCCGCATAAATCGTATCCTGTGCAATTAGCGCCCCCGGTATAACCCGTCCGTGCGCCGCCGCACCCATAACGTCGAAGTTCTCGAAATTCGGCAACACATAAGAAATCCACTGCAGCAAACGCGTCAACGCCGGATCAATCAAGCCCCCCTGCAATCCACGCATCTCATGAACAAATAACCCCGCGATGTAAAGTCCCGCCGTAAACAGAATCGCCAGCAACGGTGTCGTAAAGCACGAAAACAGCATCGCCAGCGCCACCACCAGTGCCAGCTTCAATAAAATGAAATACACTGCCACCAACACCGCCGCGTCTGCCCGCGCGATCGAATGCTTCACGTAAAACAAAGCCAGGAATAGACCCGCAGCCATCGCCGCGGTATTTACCGTTAACGTCAGTGCCAGCCCGGCGAATTTTCCTAAAATAAATTCCCAGCGCCGCAACGGCTTGGCCAGTAGCGCATACAAAGTCCGTTTGTCGATCTCTTTCGACACCAATCCCACGCCAATAAACACCGAAATCAACAATCCAATGATGGAAATCGCACTCAATCCCAGGCTGACGATCACAATCTGTTCTATCCCGATGGATATCTGCCCTACCAGAATCGCCGCCGCCATCATTACCAGCGCGAAAAACACCAGGTTGTACAGCACGCGATCGCGCACCGCTTCGCGAAACGTGTTTAGCGCTACCGTTGCAACGCGTGTCACTTTGCTCTCACTTCCACTGCCGCGGCTTGCGCGCGGTCAGCCTCCACCAGGTGCATAAAATATTCTTCCAGCGACGGTTTTACCTGCGTCACCGACAATATCTTCGCGCCGGCCGCATGTAACCGTTCCATTGCCGCATACAACCCACTCTCGTCTACTTGAAGACGATACCGGTCCCCGGTTCGTGTAGCTTGCGCCAGCAGCTCGCTTCCCCTCTCCGCACTCGCCGGCAACTCAAAAAGAATCTCCATTCCGTGCGCCTTCAATCCCACTAGTTCGCTAGGCGCCCCAACTCCCTGCAACTTTCCGCCGACAATCACGCCCACCCGGTCGCACAACATTTCCGCATCAGACAAAATGTGTGTGGAAAATAAAACCGTCTTCCCCTGTTTTTTTAATTCCAGGATAATGTCGCGTACTTCCCGCCGCCCCACCGGGTCCAGCCCGGACATAGGCTCGTCCAGCACCACCACCGCCGGATCATGCAAAATCGCCTGCGCCAGTCCCACCCGCTGCAACATCCCCTTCGAATATTTTCTCAACTGGATGCGCCCCGCCGACTCCAGACCCACTCTCTTGAGCATGCGCTCCACACGCTCGCGCCTCTCTGCCGCGTCGAAATCATGAAAGCGCGCAAAATAATCCAGCAATTCCGCCGCGGTAAGGTAATCGTAGAAGTAAGGTTGCTCTGGCAGGTAGCCAATATCCCGATGCATTTCAATATCGCTGATCGGCTTCCCAAGAATCCGCGCCGATCCCGCAGTGGGAAAAATCAATCGCATCAACAGCTTGATGGTCGTCGACTTACCCGCGCCATTCGGCCCCAAAAAACCAAATACCTCGCCCGGCTGTACCTGCATGGTCAAGCTTTCCAGCGAGCGCCTCTTCTTCAGCTGCAGAAACCCGTACGGGTAATCCTTGGTCAGATTTTCAATATCAATTGCCGGCTCAGCCATGCATTCATTCTTGCTATACACGCCAAAAGCGTCAATTGCCCGCTATATGGCTTGTGCACGGATAGAAAATACCGCATAGACACAGGCCGTAAATGATTGTTAATAAAGCGAGGTTTGTTACACAAAACTGGCAGAATTGCCGGGCCATTCTCTTCTGACCCTTGGGCCGCGCCGTTAGCTCTACTTCTAAGTCCCCTACAAAAAGGCGTAGAATACTTTCCATGGCCAAGCAAAATGTAGACAACCTGAACGTCACTTGCCCATGCTGCCATTCCAAACTGGTGGTCGACTCCGTTTTTGGCGCCGTACTTTCCCACGAAGCGCCCCCCAAATCCGGCCCGAACGTCGACCTTACCGATGCCGCCGGCATTTTGAATGAGCAACAACGCAACCGCGAAGATAAATTCCGCGACTCCTGGAATCTGGAACAGAACAAAGAAGACATCCTCGCCAAAAAATTCGAAGAAGCCATGAAGAAAGCCAAGGACGCCCCGGCAGGAAAGCCTCTGCGCGACATCGATTTGGATTAGTTCTCGCGCGCCACGCCGCCCCTTTTTCCCGTCGTTCGTCCGCGAACGAGTCGGACTGCGCAGTGAGGAATCTCTCTTCGATCCCCCGCCCAAACCAAGCCCGCTACTACCAAACGGTCATTCCGACCGGAGCAGGCCGACGCTTTTTCCCCTCGTTCATCCGCGAACGAGTCGGCCTGCGCAGCGGAGGAATCTCTCTTCGATCCCTCGCGCAAGCCCAGCTCACCTACCCTCACAAATAGCCCCGCGTGTCTCGCACTCATCTCACCTGAACACCATCAGCCGCCTTTGCATTACACTGCCATTTAATGATTCCGCGTCGTAAGTTCCGCCTCAAACTGCGTTCACGCACCCTTATTCTCGGCCAACGCACCCTCGTCATGGGCGTCTTGAACGTTACGCCCGACAGTTTTTCCGATGGCGGGAATTTCCTTTCACAGGAAAAAGCCGTGCAACACGCTTTGCAAATGGAGCGTGACGGAGCGGACTTGATCGACGTCGGTGCTGAATCCACGCGCCCGGGCTCGCTCGGCATCAGCGCCGAAGAAGAATGGAGCCGCCTCGCCCCAGTCTTAGCGGCACTGCGCACGCGCCTAAAAATTCCCATCTCCATCGACACGCGCAAAGGTGAAATCGCCGCCAAAGCAATCGAAAGCGGCGCGGAACTAATTAACGATGTGAGCGGCCTCAAACACGATCCCCGCGTCGCCGAAATTTCCTCCCACGCGCGCGTCCCTCTGATCCTCATGCACATGCGCGGAGAACCGCAAACCATGCAACAAAAGCCTTTCGCGCGTGACGCACTGAAAGACGTATCCCACGGCCTGCGCGCATCCCTGTCCATAGCCCGCAAAGCCGGCGTCGCCAATTCTCAGATCATCCTCGACCCCGGCATAGGATTCGGCAAAAGCTACGCCCAAAATTACGAATTGCTCGCGCAACTGCCACAGCTGGCAAAACTCGGCTTTCCTCTGTTGGTTGGCACTTCGCGTAAAAGTTTCATCGCCAAAACGCTCGCCCATGACGCCAATCCCGCCCCATCGCCGAACCCCGCCGGGATTGCAGAAGAAACAAAAATCTGGGGCACCGCCGCCACCGTCACAGCCAGCATCCTCCACGGCGCACACATCGTGCGCGTCCACGACGTCGCCCAAATGGTAAGTGTCGCCCGCATCGCCGACTGCATCCTAAATCCCCGCCTCGCCCCAAAAAATTAACCCAGCTCTTAGATCGCGCACAGTTTGGGTTCAGTCGATCGAAGTCCCGCATCGCACCTCCGTAAACCTCACAAAAACACGAAGGGGGCCCCAGGTTCGCAGTTGAGTTATGAACCTGGGTCTTGCACTTTCCGATTATTTCCAATCATCGAATCGACCGAAAATCACTTCCGTGAAGTGACTAACAATCGGAATTCTAGTTTCTCTTCGAAATTCATGCATTAGCCACCCATTCACTCTTTCGGTATAATCCGCCGCAATCCAAATTTAGTTCCACATCAAGAAAAGGCTCCCGAATGCGCCGCCGCACCGCCTTATTGATTATTTGCATTTACACCTTCATCCTCTCATCGCGCACCCACGCCCAAATCCCCGAAAACGACCCGCTCCATCGCATTCAAACTCCGCCCTTCACCGCCGCCTGCACCACCGACGCATCCTCCTCTTGCGCGGAAGTCGCCGCAAAAATCTTGCCCCTAGTCCTCGGCCCTTCCCCCATACAAGAAAATCTTCGTCACCTCACCGACGAAATCGGCGGTCGCGTCACCGGCTCCCCCGCCATGGAGCGCGCCGTCCAGTGGGCAACGTCCGCGTTTCGCGCTGTCGGCGTCGACGTACACACAGAAAAATATCAACTCCCGCTTACCTGGAGCGAAGGCGACACGCACCTCGAATTGCTCGGCGAAATAAAATTCCCTCTTCGCACCGTAAGTCTCGGATGGTCGCCTCCCGCGCCATCAGGCGGAATCGAAGCCAATATTGTCGACATCGCCTACGGCACGCCGCAAGACTTCACCGCCGCCACACAGCTCAAAGGCGCCATCCTCCTCGTGCACACTGACATCGGTTCTACCTGGGCCGATCTATTCAACGAATATTTTCGCCCTCCAGAAATCATCGACCGAGCCATAAAATCCGGTGCCGCCGCAATCCTCTGGGAAGGCGCACGCGAACGCCTCCTCCTCTATCGCCACACCAATACCAGCGACGGCCAACTCGAAAGAATCCCTCAAGCAGTGGTCGCGCGCGAAGACGCTCTCCGGCTTTCCCGCAACGTCCTCGCTTACCCCGGAAAAATCCGCGCTCGCTTTTCCATGCCCAACAAAATCGGCCCGCCAATCGACCAGGAAAACGTCGTCGCCGAAATCCCCGGCTACGAAAAACCAGACGAGAGCATAATCCTCGGCGCACACCTCGACTCCTGGGACTTGGGCACCGGCGCGCTCGACAATGGGTGCAACGCCGCCCTGGTAATCGAAGCCGCCCGCGCCCTGAGAGCCACCGGTTTGCGCCCCCGCCGCACCATCCGCTTCGTTTTATTCAGCGGCGAAGAGCAAGGCCTGCTCGGTTCCTGGGCCTACGTAAACACCCATCGCGCCGAGCTCGACAAAATTCGCGCTGTAATTATTTTCGACTCCGGCATCGGCCGCGTAACCGGATACTCTCTCGGTGGCCGCGCCGACATCGCCCCCGCTGTGCGCGAAGTCCTCAAACCACTCGACTCCTGGGACGTCAATCGCCACACCACCGACGCCCAAACCGGCACCGATCATTTCGACTTCCTGCTCGAAGGCCTCCCCACCCTCGTCGCCAATCAGGAGGAAGCAAACTACCTCCCCAATTACCACGCCGCCTCCGACACTCTCGACAAGGTCGATATTCGCGAGCTGAAGCTGAACACCACCATCGCCGCGCTTACCGCCTGGGGACTCGCCGATCGCCCCAGTCCCCTCGGCAAGCGTCTTTCCCGCTCCGAACTCGAAATTCTCATGAAAGAAACCGGCCTCGATCAGCAAATGAAATCCATGGGCTATTGGCGGGCTTGGGAAAAAGGCGCCCGCGGCCGCCAACCCTAATTCGTCCCGACGGAATCGTTTCCTTCCGCGCGTTCAGGTGCCGCCTCGCACGCCGCGGTAGCCTCCGCTGATTTTGTAACTAAAGAACTCCAACGCCGCCCTGATGTGTTCTTAGTTACAGCGCCACCCGGTATACTAAGAAGGTGACACAGTTGCTCACCCCAAAAAATCAACCCGCTACTATTCTGGCGCTGGATTATGGCCGCGCAAGAATTGGTCTGGCCATCGCCGACGCCGAAGCGCGCCTCGCCAAGCCTCTGGCCACTTTGGAACGCATCAATCGCAACGAAGATATGCGCCGCCTCCGCGAACTCGCTCGCGAGCAAGGCGTAACGCAGATCATCGTGGGACTTCCTCTGCGCCTCGACGGCTCCCACGGCGAAATGGCCGAAGAAGCCTCCCGCTTTGCTGAGCGCGTCCGCAAACAAATAGGCCTGCCTGTCGAAATGGTCGATGAACGTCTCACCAGTTGGGAAGCCCAGCGTCTGCTTGAAGAGCAAGGCGGCCGGCCCATGAATCCTCCCGCTCGCATGGCACCGGGCAAAGATCTGCATACGCCAAAGCGAAAACCCAAAACGGAAGGCAAATTGTCAGTTGACGCCCTGGCCGCCGCCGTTATGTTGAAAGAATATTTGCAGCGGTAGCTTTCTCGGATGTGTAAAGCATCTAAATTACGAGCGCGAACCAGCGCTCCATTGCGGAGTTTAGGCTGTGGGCAAGTTGCTACTTTTTATTCTCCTGATCGCTGCGGCCGCCGCAGCGTGGCTCTGGTATTCCGTTAATCGCCCATATCAGGGTTTTGGCGCCGAGGGAGTCTTCGTAGAAGTGCCCCACGGGTCATCCAGTCGAAGCGTCGCACGCCTTCTCGAACGAAAAGGTGTTGTCCGCAGCTCCGTTGCCTTTGAATTTTACGCCCGTCGCCATCCGCGCCGTTCCCTGGAAGCCGGCGAATATTTCTTCGATCACGCCACCTCCGCTCACGACGTTTTTTGGAAGCTCGCCAATGGCCAGATATTCGAACAACCTTTCACCGTACGTGAAGGCGAAACCATGTTCGATATCGCTCGCGACCTGGAAGCCGGAAAGTTCATGCCCGCCGACGATTTCCTCCGCGCCTCCAAAGATCCTGCATTGATTCACGACATCGCCCCCCAAGCCGCGACTTTGGAAGGCTTCTTGTTCCCCGCCACCTATCATCTGTCCCGTCATCCTTCTGCCACAGCGCTCACCGCCGACATGGTTAGAAAATTTAAAGAGGAGTGGAACACCGTTACGTCGCTCGCTTCGGCCGCCGACCCCATGACCACTTCAGGTACGTTTACGGAAGCGTCTCAATCGTCTCCCGCGGATCCTTCAACCGCACCGAATAACGTTCCGCCCAGCGGCCGCCCAGTCGCCGCCATCGTCACGCTCGCTTCCCTAGTCGAACGCGAAACCCCCAAGGCCGAAGAGCGCCCGCTGGTCGCCGGTGTCTTCGAAAATCGCTTACACAAAAATATGCTCCTGCAGTGCGATCCCACCATAATCTACGCGCTCGAACAACAGGGTAGATACAACGGCACCATCACCACCGCCGACCTGCACATCGATTCTCCCTACAATTCCTACACTCATACCGGCTTGCCCCCTGGCCCCATCGGTAATCCGGGCGAAGCTTCTCTACGCGCCGCGTACCAGCCCGCGCATACCAATTATCTGTATTTCGTCGCCAATACCCAGGGTGGACATTTCTTCAGCGCCACGCTGGCGGAGCACAACAATAATGTGATTAAGTACCGTCGGCTTCTTGCCGGGGACCAGGCTTCGAATCGATGACCGAATCGTCCAACACAAAAAAATCGCTCATCTTGCAAGCGGCCCGCCAGATCGGCGTGCAGAAGTGGACGCCCGCGGAAATCGATCAGTTGCGCCGCCGTCTCATCGCCGAACACGGCGAAGCGGGAAGGACTGGCAGTGAATACATCGCCGATGTTCTGGAAGCCGCCGGCCTGAAACTGGAGCTAACTCTGCAGGAAGAAGCCGAAGACCAATATGAAGAAGAGTTCGAAGATCTGCTCCATTTCAAAACGCTGGAAGACGCCGAAGTCAGCGTCATGCGCCTGGACGAGCTGATGCGCAAATTTCGCTCCCAAGGTGAACACGCCGCCGTCGAGCGTGTGCTGAACGTCGCGCGACTCGGTAAGCGCCGCGCCGAGATGATCTCGCGCAACCCAAAAGTTGAAGCTCCCAAGCGCGCAGAAAAAGAAGAAATCGCCAATTGGTTCCGCATTTGGCTCGAAAACCCCGATGCCTTCTTCGATTGGCTCGACCTGCGAAAACAGTCCCCGGAATTCCAAACCAAATTTCCCCAGGCGGGACTGGTAGAATGAGCTCTCCCGGCAACGCTCTCGGCAGCGGCGCACTCGATCTGCCCCCTTTTTCCCTCGACGTAGAGATCTTGAATCTCGGCGCCGATGTAAAAGCCGTCGGCCTCGAATTGCTCGAAACGGAAAGCCGCGAGCCCGTTAGAGGGAATAAAGCGGCGCAAATTTGGTCCGCTGCTTTCCCGGTTCTCGCGGCAGAAGAATTTTACGTCCTGGACTTTTTCAGCCACCTCGATCGCGTCCGCGACTTTTGCAGCACCCACGAAATTCCCTTTCGCGAAGCCGCCGAGCGCTGCCTGGTAGTTCCCAAGCCCACACAAACGCAGCTCCTCGATATCTTTACCCGCTTCGAAGCGGAAACCTTCGGCATGCGCGTCGGCCCGGCAGCCGAGACCCCCGATCCCGCTGTCGAAGGCGAACTCTCCAAACGCGGCCTCGACGCTTATCAATCCGCTTATACGCGCTACACGTTTTGCGCAGTCTGCGAACCGGAAGATGGCTGGATCACTCTACTCAGTGAAAAATTGTGGCCCAGCGAAGTGATCCGCCGTGTGCGCCCTGCGCTTCAGCCTTTTGACGTGCACATTGCACGCCCCAACTAAATCTCGTGCCAGCAAATCCCCAGCCCAGCACCCAAACCAAGCGACGCAATTTGCCCCGCGTTTCATTGGGGATGCTCGCGCTAATTTTGGCGGGGTGCGGAGGCCAGGTCAGCGTCGTTAAAAACACTCCACCCGCCGAGAAGCCCGTCGTCAAAGACGCCACCCGCGAAGAATTGCTCGAAAAGTTCAACTCCACCGCAGCCTCAATCAATACTCTCAACGCCACTGTCGAACTGAAGCCCATCGCGGGTTCCAAGTACAGCGGCATCATCGAGGAATATCACGAAGTAAAAGCTTTCCTTCTCGCCGAGCGCCCCGCCAACATTCGCGTGATTGGTCAGGCCCCCGTAATTGGCACCACGGTTTTCGATATGGCCAGCGACAGCCAGGAATTTCGCGTCTCCATCCCCACCAAAAATAAATTCCTCATTGGCCCCGTAGCTCTCGAACGCGCCGGCAGCAAGCCCATCGAAAATCTTCGCCCGCAACATTTGCTCGACGCCCTTTTGTGGCCCGAAATTCGTAAGCAGGAAACCGTTCTCTTCGAGGAATTCAACGACGAAGCTGCTCGCTACTACGTGCTCACCGTTCTGCGCGGCGGCTATCAAACGGAAATCCTGCGCAAAATCTGGTTTGATCGCTCCACCCTGGAAGTAGCACGCCTCCAGAGTTTCGGTCCGCGCGGAATTTTGCTTTCCGACACGCGCTTCTCCAATTGGCAGAAGGTAGACGCGGCAAAACCCGCCCCTGGCTCGTCCGCGTCGCCGTCAACCCCGAATCAACAATTCCCCCGCTCCATTCGCATCGAGCGCCCCCACGACGATTACCGCCTCGATTTGCAGATTGCCAAAATCACTTTGAACGATGACATCCCCCTCGACCGCTTCAAGCTCGAACAACCCTCCGGCTCCGATTTAATTCGCGTCGGCGAATCCCCCGAAGAAAAACACGAAGAAAAGCAGCCCAGTCAAGGCGCCAAGCCCCAGGGTGCGAAACAATGATGGGCGAGCTCATAGCCCGCAACCTTCTCCACCGCCCCATGCGCACCTTCATCGGCGTGATGGCGGTAGCTGTCGAAGTCGCCCTCGTAGTGCTCATCGTAGGCCTCACTTCCGGCCTGCTCTCCGAAACCGCAAAGCGCATTGAAGGTATTGGCGCGGACGTCATGGTTCAGCCCCCTGCCGCTTCCGTTTTCCTGGGCTTCAGCGG
>Ga0307475_10001916_pt1 | contig 12376 bp, 11 predicted proteins | sample atmos_gasesECM1C_FD_203317 | JGI IMG/M metagenome (GOLD analysis project Ga0307475, IMG submission 203317) | Hardwood forest soil microbial communities from Morgan-Monroe State Forest, Indiana, United States - atmos_gasesECM1C_515 | ecosystem: Environmental > Terrestrial > Soil > Temperate... | reverse complement strand
ATTGCGAAACCGTTGCGGTGGCCACGCATACGACCATACCGCCGAATTATCCGGTAGTCGGCCGAGATGCGTTTCGAACTGCCACCGGCGTTCATGCCGCTGCCATCGTGAAAGCGTTTCACAAAGTGAATGTCGAATTGGCAAATATCGTCTACAGCGGCGTTCCGTCGCACCTTTTTGGACTGGAGCAGATTATCGAAATTGGCCCGATGAGCGGGAAATCCAACGTGCAGTTTTGGTTGGAGCGGCACAGAATTCCAGCTGACGATGCGCTGGTCGCTCGGCTCCTGGACGCCGCGAAACAATCCGCGCGAGTGCTTACCGAAGACGAACTTCTGGCACTTTGTGCTGGAGTCGCGCCGCATTGAACGAATGGCGAGACTCCTCGCCGAAATGGCGGAAGCTGTCTACCATTCTCGCGGCGGACAACTTTCACCTCAGGGGTTAAGACCCCTAATTTTTGTGGGGCTCTTTCGGCACAGCTAAAGCAGTGCCCTCCCGAAGATATTTATGAATCGGCGAGAAGATTCTCCGCTGAAATGCATGGTGGTTTCGGTTATGCTGCTCAGCATGCCGATCAGACCAGTCGTGCCATTTCCAGCGGATCGCCCGTCAGGTCGCGGCAATGCTGCGACGCAGTCAACCTCGCAATCCGCATTGCAATCTCATCTGCCTTCGGGACCGAAAATTCGAGCGGCCATGGATTGGTTCGCTGCGCACCGGGCGTGGATCGATGATGAGCAGGCACGGTTGACGGAAATTCCCGCGCCTCCGTTTCAAGAGTCCGAACGCGCTGCAGCGGTGAAGGTGTTGCTGTCAGCGGTCGGGCTGGAAGTTTCCATGGATAAAACGGGAAACGTCATCGGACTGCTGCGCGGAGCGTCCGACAAGGAAATTGTAATTTTATCGGCGCATCTGGACACGGTTTTCCCTCCCGGAACCGACGTGAAAGTTCATCGCGACAAAAGCCGCATGACGGCTCCGGGGATCTCCGATAACGGCTCAGGGCTGGCTGCTCTGGTGGCGGTGGCGCGGGCGCTTCACGAGGCGCGTATCCAGCCACAACGAACAATTCTATTTGTCGCAGACGTGGGTGAAGAAGGCGAAGGAAATCTGCGCGGGATGCGCGCGATTGTGGATGCGTATCGCGAGCGGTTGAAAGCGGTGATCGTAATGGATGGGTCGAGCATCGACCACGTTACGACCAAGGCGCTGGCTTCGCGGCGAATGGAAGTGGTGATCAGTGGACCGGGAGGGCACAGCTGGTCTGATTTCGGCATACCGAACCCGATCAGTGCGCTGATCCGCGGATCAGTTCGCTTCATCAACACACGGGTGCCCACGAATCCACGCACCACGTTCAACCTGGGAGAAATTGCAGGCGGCACGTCGGTCAATTCGATTCCGCACGAAGCGCGATTGAAAGTGGATCTTCGTTCGGAAAGTGATGACGAATTGATTCGCCTCGAGACCGCTCTGCGCGATTGTGTGGGCGCAGGAGTTCGCGACGAGATGGAAGCTTCGCGCGACCGTTCGAAGGGAAAACTGGAATGGAAGCTGGACCTGATGGGGAGCCGTCCGGGCGGAGAACTAGCGCCGAATTCGCCTCTGCTGGGGACCCTGCGGGCCGCGGACGAAGCGGTCCACAATCAATCGCGGCTGGAACGGGCTTCGACGGACGCAAACATTCCCCTTTCGCTGGGCATCGACGCGGTTTCGATCGGAGCGGGGGGCAATGGCGGCGGCGCTCACTCATTGCAGGAGTGGTATGAATCAGATGGGCGGGAAATTGGCTTGCAGCGCGTTTTGCTGACGCTTCTCGGAACGTCCGGCGTGGTCGAGGAGAAATCTTGAAAAACTGGATGCGCGGTGCACCGATGGCACTCATCGCTGCACTGGCGATTTCTGCAGTGACTCTCTGCAATTTTGCGTGGGCACAAGACCCGAAGACAAGCAAGACCGCAGCCAACACCACGAATCCAGTCACTATTTATCGAAATGGACGCATTTATACCAACGATCCAGCGTCTCCCTGGGCGCAAGCGTTACTGGTACGAGGCGAAGAAATCCTGGCGGTAGGTGACGACGATGAAGTGGGCGCGCTGGCCGATACCGGCGCGAAGTCGGTTGACCTGGAAAAACATTTTGTGATGCCAGGTTTCAACGATGCGCATGTGCACATTGGCGCGGCCGGACGGGATTGGGTAGCAGTGCGCTTGAATGGCGTAAAGAGTGTGGCCGAATTGCAAGCGCGCCTGGCGGAAGGGGTGGCGCAACGTAAACAAGGCGAGTGGATCACCGGCAGCGGGTGGGATCACACGTTCTGGCCGGACAAGAAGTTTCCTAACCGGCAGGAACTCGATGCGGTTTCGCCGAAAAATCCCGTAGTCCTGAAGCACATTTCCGGTCACGTAGCGGTTGCGAATTCGCTTGCTTTGCAACTCGCTGGAATTAACAAGGCCACCCAGAATCCTCCTGGCGGCGAGATCGAGCGAGATGCGACAGGCGAGCCGACGGGCATGCTGAAAGAAGGCGCCGCGATGTCTCTGGTCGGATCCAAGATTCCGTCGCCGTCCATGGAGCAACGCCGCCGTGGGATTGAACTGGCACTGGCCGATGTGGCGCAGCATGGCGTGACGTCTTTGCAGGACAATTCGGCGTGGGAAGATTTTCTTACCTATCGCGCGATCAAAAACGACGGGAAGCTGACTGCGCGCATTACGGAGTGGCTGCCGTTTCCTGCGCCGCTCGAGAAGCTCGAACAGATGCGCCACGATGGCGGAACCACCGATCCCTGGTTGCGCACCGGCGCACTGAAAATGGTTACCGATGGCGCTCTAGGTTCACGCACCGCGGCGATGCTTGCGCCGTATTCCGACGATCCTTCGACCAGCGGCATCATGACCATGGAACCGGAGAAACTTCGCGCTCTGGCGATTGAGCGCGACAAAGCAGGCTTCCAACTAAACTTTCATGCGATTGGCGACCGCGCCAACCGCGTGGCGCTGGACGTCTTTGAAGCTGCCGCCAAAGCAAATGGACCGCGGGACCGACGCGACCGCATCGAGCATGCGCAAGTGGTGGCGGCGTCCGATTTCCCTCGTTTCGCGCGCTTGCAGGTGATCGCTTCGATGCAGCCGTCACACCAGACTTCGGATATGCGTTGGGCCGAACCGCGGGTCGGGCCAGATCGAGTGAAAGGCGCGTACGCCTGGGCCACCATGGAGAAATTCGGCGTAAGGCTGGCGTTCGGAACCGATTACGACGTCGAGCCGATTACGCCTTTCCGCGGATTGTACGCGTGCGTGACACGTGAACTCCCTACCGGAGGACCGTCGGGCGGTTGGCAGCCGCAAGAAAAAATTTCCTTGGACGATTGTATCCGCGCTTACACGACGGGTTCGGCGTACGGGGAATTTATGGAAGGGAAGAAAGGCGAACTGAAGGCCGGCGAGTTCGCGGACTTTATTGTGTTGTCCAAAGACCTGACCAAGGTTAACCCGAGTGAATACGTGAACGCAAAAGTTCTGCGCACGGTTGTGGGCGGGCGGACGGTTTATTCGTCGGAATAGGAGCGGCGGAGGCTTGCCGCTTTGTCATGCAGGGTGCGCGTACGGATCGAAGAAGAAGGATTCCTCGCTGCGCTCGGGAATGACGGCTGGTGTTCTCGCCTGCCTACGGCCAGTGGGCTCGCAACGACAGTTGGTTGGTGCGCTCTGAATGACGGCTGGACTGGTAACGTGATCTCTCACTTAAACGAAATGAAACTTACTTCGCCAAATGCCGGACCATCGGGCGTGGAAGAGAATTCAACCATTGCTTTTCGATCCTTCCATTTTCCGCAGCTGGCAGCGTCGGCGGAATTTCCAGCAGCGGCATCGAGGACTCGGATTTTCGCGACATCTTTCACGTGAAGTAGGAATTGTTCGTCGCCCGCTTTCAGGGTGAACATCACCGATGGGGGATGGCCGCAGATTAGCTCGGTAATTTGACCTTCCTTCTGCCAAGGTTGCGCGTTGCCTGTGTTTGGTCCTTCGTCGCTCGCTGCTGGTTCGGGCGCAGCGACGGCGCCTGAGTCATCAGCGGACGGATTCATTTTTGCATTTACCGCCCTCTGGAGATTGGCAGCCATGGCGCGGTCGCGGGGCCAAGTTGCGAGTTTTTGTGCCGCGTCGGCGACCTTTTTTGCGTTAGCCAGATCATTGGTGGCAACGAGCGCGCGGCCGGCGTCAATAAAATACGCCAGGTTGCCGGGCTCCAGGTCCATGGCCTTCTTGGCTTCGGCGAAAGCTTTTGCCCTGGTGTCCGGCGATTGCGTGTATGCGATGCAAAGGAAAGCGTGCGCCTGAGCAAAGTTGGGCTGCAGCGAAATCACCCTTTGCAGATTTAGAATGATCTGCGGAGTGGTCTCGCGATTGTAGCCGCTCTTGCGATAGGGAATGGACGCTTTGTAATAGTAGGCAGTGACGTCGTTCGCATCTTCCGCAATTGCCTCCTCAAATTCGTTCAGCGAATTTTTGTAATCTGCTTTCACAAAGTGGTAGTAGCCCAATTCGTCGTGAAGGTGCGGGACTTTTGAATCCACTTTTTCTGCTTCGTGCAGGATTTCAATCGCTTCGGGAAGATGATTGGTGTGAACCAGATAGTCCGCTTGAGCGGCCAGGCCTTCTGCCAGACTCAAATGTCTAGCGGCGAAGTCTTTTTCCGAAATGTCGCTCTTTACAGAGATCCTCTCGTACAAAAATGACGACTGTCGAGTGTAATCCTCCAGCTTTTCGCCCAGTTTTTTCAAATCGCCAAACGAGCGGTTGGCCGCCTCGATGGGATCATCGGTGGCCTGCAACGCCGCCAGATATTTATCGAGCAAATGCTGATCGCGCACCTCCGGAGCCAAAGAGAAATAGTGAACGATGGCCCAGGACTCCGCGTAAAACATGCCGGCGTGATCCTGCCGGCTATAGAGAGGGGAAGACGCGTCGATGGAGACGAGCGTCGAAATCGGAAGGAAGGCGTTTTGGTGAAGCACGCGTAGTTGCGCGGAATCGGCCATGCCCACGCGGCCTTCCTTGTTATCGATATCGCTTCCGCCCCAGTATTCCGCCAGCCCTTCGTCCAGCCACAAGGGCAATCCGCGATAATTCAGACGGAACAAGCCGTGCGCCCATTCGTGGTACATGACATGGTAGGGATTTGTTCCGGTGCCGGTTACGTCCGTGCGCACCACGGCGAAATTTTTGTCGCTGGATACCTGATAAAGGCCGGCCAGCTTCATGGCGTTTTTGTTTTGGCCGTAGGCGGGCATCAACAGCTTCAGCGAATTTTCATCCTTGAGGACATAGACAATTGTGGGCTTTCCGAAGTCCACCCTAAGTTTGGGAAAACTTTGTTCGAAAAGCGCGCGGATCGCTTCAAACTGCGCAGCCACTCGGCGGCCGTCGTGTTCGCCGGCGTTGGAATAAATTGTGTAGTGGGGCGATTTGATTTCGATCCAATTTTCGCGATGCTCGGCGCGAATTGTGGCGGTTAATGCGACGAACACCAGGCACGCAAGGCTCCGTGCGCCAGGGCAGAGCCACAGGTGTTTGCACATAGTTTGCATGATTGCTTGCGCTCGGAGCAGAGTCAATAGCCCATGAGGCGCGCGAGGCTTTGCCCGTGCTGAGCTGAAGTCGAATTGCGGACGTTCACTGATATGCTTTCCGGGCCATGGCGACCGTTGCGACCACGCAGTTACAGCCAAGCCGCTTGCGCGCGGAGTTGGCGCTGGCCTTTTGTACTTTAGTGTGGGGATCGACGTTTGTGGTGGTCAAGAATTCGCTCGATCGTTCGTCGGTCTTCGTTTTTCTGGCGCTGCGCTTCTCGCTGGCCGGAGTGTGCATGGCGGCATTCAGGCCGCAGGTATTCCGTGCGCTGCAGAGGGATGAAATTTTCGCTGGCGTCCGGCTGGGCTTTTTCATGTTTTGCGGGTATGCGTTTCAGACCGCCGGGCTGCGTTATACGACTGCGTCTAATTCAGGATTCATCACGGGATCGAGCGTAGTGCTGGTGCCGCTGATTCTGGCGCTGTTCTGGGGCAGGCGAGCGACGTTGTGGGTTTCTTTTGGAACGCTGGCGGCAGCCGCAGGATTGTACTTCCTAACGGTGCCGGTTACTGGCGTAGCGCATCTGAATCGCGGCGACGTGCTTACATTTTTTGCGGCGATGTCGTACGCAGTGCACATTATTTTGGTTGGCGAATATGCGCGCGAACACTCAGCCGCTGCGCTGAGCGTTTTGCAGGTGCTGGCCTGCGCGGTGCTGGCGTGGTTGACGGCCCTTGGAGCCGACGCGATTCGCTGGCAGCCGATGCGGTTCCATTCCACTTCGCACCTGTGGATTGGCATCGCTGTTTGCGCGGTGTTCGCGACTGCCGTGGCGTTTTCTCTGCAGCTTTGGGCGCAACAGTTCACGACGCCAAGTCACGCCGCGATTATTTTTACATTGGAGCCGGTGTTTGCGGTGATTACTTCGTACCTTGTGTTGGGGGAGCGGCTTGGCCTGCGCTCGATTGCCGGGGCTGGTCTGGTGCTGGTGGGGATTCTTGCGGCGGAATTGCTGGGGCCGCCCGCGGCGCCGGAGTCGCCTGAGCCTATGGGTGAGAAGTCCTAGCCGGCGGCGTAGACCAGTGGCGCGGGCGGCAACGAATAGAGATCCACCGAAGGTATTCCCGCCTAGCGGGTGAGCCAGTAGGAATCCCTTCCCTTCAGGGAGGGGAGGATTTCAGGTGTAGTTCTTTACGTCCACCGGCGCGTACATGGTTGCAGTGCCGGTGTGGGACTTTTCGTAAGCGTCGACTGCGTCGGCGTGTTGCAGCGAGGTGCCGATATCGTCGAGGCCTTTGAGCAAAACTTCTTTGCGCGACGGCGCAATCTCAAATGAAACGGTCAGTCCTTTGTCATCGCTCACCGTCTCATTCGGCAAATCCACTGCCAGCGCGTAGGAACGATCCGCTTCCGCGCGTTTGAAGAATTCGTCAATGTCGGATTCCTTCAGAATTGCCGGGAGAATGCCGTTCTTGAAGCAATTGTTGTAGAAAATATCGGCATAGCTTGGGGCAAGGATAACGCGGAAGCCGTAATCGCCGATGGCCCAGGGAGCATGTTCACGGCTGGAACCGCAGCCGAAATTGGCACGCGTTAGAAGAATCGACGCACCTTTGTACTCCGGATAATTCAGAATGAAATTAGGATTCGGTTTTTCACCCGGCAGGTAACGCCAGTCGTAGAACAGGATTCGGCCGAAGCCTTCGCGCGTCAGCGCCTTCAAGAATTGCTTCGGCACCATTTGATCGGTGTCCACGTTGACGCGGTCGAACGGAAGTACAAGACCGCTGTGCGTAATGAATGGTTTCATGCGAGGCGCTCCCCCAATACCTGAAAGTACTTAATGTCGCCAAACCCAACCCAATATACCGAACCTTCCTTCTTGGACTGGTGGCGATGATTTGCGTAAAGCAAGCGGTAGGTGATTCCGCAACAAGGTTCAGGTTCCTGACAGACAGTCAGCTCCAGGAGAGTAACTTCTTCGACTTGCCCCATCGGCAGCTCAATGCGCAAGCGCTTGCCAACGTGCTTTTCACGAAGTCCGCGAGTATCTACTGGCATGACCCTGACTATTCCACATTCACGACGTCGAATTCGCGCACGTCGACAAAGTGGCCGGCGATTGCGGCAGCGGCGGCCATCACCGGGCTGACAAGATGTGTGCGGCTGTCGCGGCCCTGGCGGCCTTCGAAGTTGCGATTGGAAGTGCTGGCGCTGCGTTCGTGGGGAGGCAGAACATCAGCGTTCATGCCGATGCACATGCTGCAGCCTGCGTCGCGCCATTCGAATCCGGCTTCAGAGAAAATTTTGTCCAGGCCCTCACTCTCGGCGGCAGCCTTGATCCCGCGCGAACCTGGAACGATCAACGCCTGCTTGATGTTTTTGGCGACGTGCTTTCCGGCTACCAGGTATGCCGCAGCGCGCAGATCGTCGAGGCGCGAGTTGGTGCAGGAGCCGATGAACACGCGGTCCACGGGAATATCCACGATTGGCGTGCCCGCTTTCAGCCCCATATATTGCAACGCGCGCTCGGTGGCTTTCTGATCGTCGGCATTTTTGAACGAGCCGGGATCGGGCACGCGATCCGTGACGCCGGTAACCATTCCCGGATTCGTTCCCCAGGTAACTTGCGGCGCGATTTTTTCCGCCTGCAACTCGACGGTCATGTCGAATTTCGCGCCATCGTCGGTCGTAAGCAGCTTCCAGCGCTCAACCGCTTCCTGAAATTCTTTTCCGCGTGGAACAAAAGGCCGTCCGTCGAGATACGCGAAAGTCGTCTCGTCCGGAGCAATCATTCCGGCTCGCGCTCCGCCTTCGATGGTCATGTTGCAGACTGTCATGCGACCGTCCATGGACAGTTCGCGGATTGCCTGGCCGCCGTATTCGGCTACGTGCGCTGTTCCTCCGCCGATGCCGATTTTTCCAATGATGGCGAGAATGATGTCTTTCGCGGTGACGCCTTTTGGGCGCTTGCCATGAACCAAAATGTGCATGGTTTTGGATTTGCTCTGCACCAGGCACTGCGTCGCCAGCACGTGTTCGACCTCACTGGTGCCGATGCCGAAAGCCAGCGTGCCGAACGCGCCGTGCGTCGAGGTATGGCTGTCGCCGCAAACAATGGTCTGGCCCGGCTGCGTGATTCCGAGCTCGGGGCCGATGATGTGAACGATCCCCTGATTCTTGCTGTTCATATCGAACAGGCGCACGCCGGATTCACGGCAATTCTCTTCCAGCGCGTCGAACTGCGCTTTGGCGTCCTGATCGAGAATAGGCAGGAAACGGTCTTTGGTAGGAACCGAGTGGTCCATTACCGCGAAGGTAAGATCCGGGCGGCGAACTTTGCGGCCTTCGGCGCGCAGGCCGGAGAAGGCTTGCGGCGACGTGCCTTCGTGAATCAAGTGCCGATCGATATAAATCAGCGAAGGCTTGCCCGGCTCTTCGTACACCAAGTGGCTATGCCAAATTTTCTCATAGAGAGTCTTTGCGGTCATGACGTTTACCACTGAAATTTTAGCACCGTAACATCGGCGGGGCAAAACATCATCTGGGTTGATGACGTAACACAGGAAAGTGCGATTCGCGGTAGACTGCCTCGGAAGAACACGGAAGAAATTTATAGCAGACGAACGCAGCGATTCGCATGCATTTGCATCTTGAGAATAAGTTCATCATGGGCCAACGCGAAAACCTACAAAAATCAGCCGTAATTCACATGACTGGCAGTCTTCGATCGAATCGCAGCGCTGCGGGAGCGACCGCAATCGCCGCGCGAAAAATCGTCATCCTCACAGTCTTCGTCGAGGTGTACTAGCGGATGACGGCGGAGGACATCACCAGCGTCACGGGCTGGATCGGGTTCGTCCTGATCGGTCTGGAAGTACTGTTTCCGTATCTGCTGCGGCGCAATCGACTGAGTGTGTGGCTCGGTACCGCGAAAATTGCAGCTGGCACGCCGTACCTCCGGCGAATGTGGCCGCACTATTGGCTCGGTTATCTTTTACTGCTACTCAGCCTGATTCACTCCGTGGTTCCGCTGCAGGCGGGAGGTCTACGCGGGCTGAATATGATTGGCTTGTGGCTGGCAACGGGAGGATTTCTTTTCCTGTTGCTGCAATCGGCGATCGGGTTGTGGCTGCAGGATTCAGCTTTGATAGGACGCGGGACCATGCGGAATTGGCATTATTGGCTGATGTTCGGCGTCGTGATTCTGGTTAGCATCCATGTATGGCTGAACGGATAGTGGATTAGAATCGGGATATGAATCAGATTTACTATTCGAGGTTCGAAAGTCCCATCGGCCCATTGCTGCTGGCGGGATCAAGGAATGGATTACAGTTGGTGAGTTTCGCAGCTGGCAACCGGACATCAAATAGGGTTGACCCGGAATGGCGGCTGGACAATTCCGTTTTTGTCGAAGTAGTCGACCAATTGCAATCGTATTTCGCTGGCAAACGGAAGAATTTTGATCTTGCCCTGGTGCTCGAAGGGACGGACTTTCAGAGAAGAGTCTGGACTGCGCTTCGGAAGATTCCTTACGGCGAGACTATCTCCTACAAAGAACTGGCCGAAATAATCGGCAGCCCCAAAGCGGTACGCGCTGTGGGCGCGGCAAACGGCGCCAATCCCATCCCGATTATTATTCCGTGCCACCGCGTCATCGGAAACGATGGCAGTTTGACCGGATTCGGCGGGGGTCTGCAGCTGAAAAAACAATTGCTCGAACTTGAAAGCCGGCAACCGAGACTTATTAGCGAGTAGGGCGCTAGCAACGCGTTGAGCGATTCACCGGCTGCGCCATCAGACCCGCCGCACCGGTAGCGCAAGACGAACCAGCCTGCTCTTTCGTCTTGCGTGAGCGGCTACTTAGGCTGCCGCAAATGAATGGCGCGGTGATGCGGATTTTGAGGAACCGAGTCCCTAGAAACGAAGAGCAGTGCCAGACCTGCCACAGCCAATGGCAGAACGCCGACGAGGGCGACCAGAATCGGTGTCATTTGTGACCGAACCTTTCCACGGTGTCCTGCCAAATTACGGTCGATGCGCTCGCGGCGCAATGCAGCGAATCCTGTATGTTATTCGGAATGTTCACGCGCCGACATCCAACGGAAGCGTGACATTGATCTTGCGGACTGAAATGTTCAGCGCGTTCCAACAGTGGCGGCTCTCGCCTCATTCGCCAACCGCGCAATCTCCTGAATTCCTTGCAATATCCCGCTGACTGCTTTCCGAACTTCGGGATCGCCCGGACCAACCGACGGCGAAACGTGAATGTGGCCCGCCGGGTCTATGGTCACAAGAGGCCCGTCTGCTCCTCCGAGAATGATCTTTACCGCGTTGCCGTGATCGTCGGGTATATGCAACAAAATCGCGGAGCGGTTGATAACTTCCAGGGACGTACGCATAGTAAGAAACTCCTTTAACATGGTTCGATCTGCCCCTGACAGGTAGTAGTGCAGATGGATGGCATGGCGTTTCATGGAAAATAGACGAATTGCCGGATTTCGTTGGGCGGCCAACTTCAAGGGCTTCGCGTTCTTCGGAGAATGCGTCACGCTAACTAAACGCAATGACTAAGAAGATCAAGTGGGGTGTCCTGGGCGTCGCGTCCATAGCCACGCGCAAGGTTATTCCCGGAATGCAGAAAGGCGCCTTGAGCGACATTGCTGCCATTGCCTCTCGCGATTTGACAAGAGCGCAGGCAGCCGCGCGGGAACTAAACATCCCGAAAGCGTACGGCTCTTATGAGCACTTGCTCGCCGACGCCGAAATCGCAGCCGTCTACAACCCGCTACCCAATCATCTTCATGTGCCGTGGTCCATCAAGGCGGCGGAGGCAGGGAAGCACGTGCTCTGCGAAAAGCCAATCGGGCTAAACGCTGCGGAAGTTGTCGAACTGACGCGCGTCCGTGACCGCACCCGGGTAAAGATGGGCGAAGCCTTCATGGTCAAAACGCATCCGCAGTGGCTTCGCGTCAGGGAACTGATCCGCGGCGGTAAGATTGGCCAGCTTAAGTCCATCGTCACTGTCTTTAGTTATTTCAATCGGGATCCGGGCAATGTCCGCCACAAACCGGAATGGGGCGGCGGCGGCCTGCTCGATATTGGTAGTTATCCGATTACGCTTTCGCGCTGGCTTTTCGACGAAGAACCCAAGCGCGTCACTGGAGCGCTGGAACTCGATCCAGATTTTGCCACCGACCGTCTCGCTTCCGCAGTCATGGAATTTCCTTCGGGTCACTCCGTTTTGTTCTGTGGCACGCAAACCAATTATTTTCAACGCATGGAAATACTCGGAACCACCGGGCGCCTCGCCGTCGAAATTCCATTCAACGCGCCAAATGACCGCCCAACGCACATTACGATTGCCGATGGAATGGCCATATATGGCGGCAAGGTTGAGCTGGAAGAGATTCCCATCTGCGATCAGTACATGATTCAGGGAGACGCTTTCTCACGTGCCATTTTTGAGGATCGTGAAGTTCCGGTTCCACTCGAAGACGCCCTGGCCAACATGAAAGTGATTGACGCGATTTTTCGTTCCGCCACCACGAACAAATGGGAGACGCCATGACTTGGATCGCATTTAGCGAAGGAAGGCCCGCATGACGGCTAACGATGCTCACGCTGAAGTCCGCGTCGCGCAACACTACGCGACGGAAAATCTCGAGCAGCGCATTCTTGCTGCATTCGAAGCGGCCGGTAAGCCGCGCAACAGCATCACCGCAGACGACCTTGCCGCCGTGGACGAATTCCACATTGGCGGTCGCGAAGCCACCGAAGCGATCGCTGCGCAA
>Ga0307475_10001915_pt1 | contig 12379 bp, 10 predicted proteins | sample atmos_gasesECM1C_FD_203317 | JGI IMG/M metagenome (GOLD analysis project Ga0307475, IMG submission 203317) | Hardwood forest soil microbial communities from Morgan-Monroe State Forest, Indiana, United States - atmos_gasesECM1C_515 | ecosystem: Environmental > Terrestrial > Soil > Temperate... | reverse complement strand
GTCGCCAAAAACTTTTATCTTTAGCTCAGATAATTTCTTCATCCAGCGACTCCTTTGCGGCTCAACTGCAAAATCCAGTTCACGGCCTCTTCCAGCGAACGCACTTTCACGTCCGGTGGCTGTGCTGGAGCCTTCTCGTCGTACTCACCGTCAATCAAAATCGTCTGGCAGCCTGCGTTTTGTCCTGCTTCCACATCGCGCCAACGGTCCCCAACCATGAAACTCGCCGCCAAATCAATTTGATGGCGTCGCGCCCCTTCGAGCAACAGCCCTGCCTTCGGCTTTCGACAATCGCAATTGTCGCTGTCCGAGTGATAGCACACCAATATTTCATCCACCGGCAGTTCCTTCGCGAGCTTTCGATTGATTCCCTCGACCGTATCGCGCGTCGTAATTCCACGCGAAACATCGGGCTGATTCGTCACCACCAGCAACTTGTAGCTCTGCTCCTTCAAGCGTTGCAGAAGCGCTCTGGCGTTAGCCGTGACTTCAAGCTCTGCTTCGCCATCCGGTGGATGTGGCTTTCGATTGCTCATTTTCGCGCGGTTTAGCACGCCGTCCCGATCCAGAAATATCGCCCGCTGTCGTTCGCCCTGGTTCGCCGTCGATTCCCACTTCGTCTGCTGTACTTTCACCACCGGATGCGAGACCAGCAGATGCCATACGATCGCCTGAAACGCTTCCGCATGCGGTGTTACATGCGCTGGATTTACCGTCGGAATCAAAACGCACGCGTCCGAAACCTTTGCTGCGTATCCGCCGTCTCTCCCCACCACGCTAATAATTCTGGCACCCACGCTCTTCGCGAAACGGAGCGCTACCACCAGATTCGGGCTCACATTTCTTTCCAGATCTCCGCCACCCACTGAAAACACCAGCACCAGGTCCCGCTTCTGCAGCCGGCTGGTCTTCAGCCAGTTCTCAAACACGGTCGCCCAACCTTCGTCGTTGGTGCGCGCCGTGAGCTCCGAAACGTTGTCGGTTGGAGCGTACGCCTCGATCGCAGCAATCTTGCGGAAGTCATTCACCGCATGCGAGGCATTTCCGGCGCTTCCTCCCACTCCCAGAACGAACAATCTACCGCCCGCCATTCGCGTTTCCGCCAGCAAATTCGCAGCCTTTTCGATGCTCGCGGCGTCCAGCTTTTCGGCAACCTGCCGCGCTTCTGCCAGGAACTTCTCTGCGAATGTGCTTTCCTGCTTCATCCCCGCGCCACCTCTTGTGAGGTCAGAAAACGGGCCGTTTCTTCTAACCCCGCTTCGGATCCAATTTCGTAAAATCGCTGCGAAACCTCCATTCCCGCCAGTTCCCCCTCCCCTAAAAGTTCCCCGTATAAGTCCGCCAAATCGCGCGGTTCCGCTGCTCTCACTCGCTCAAACGCTTCCACAGAAAATACGCCCAGCCCGTAATCAATAAATTTCATTCGCGGCGTCAACTCCCGCTTGCTGTACGCCAAGATCCGCGCCCCATCGAATTCCACGTTGCTGGCATCCCACATTCCGTCGTTCCGGAATACCGTCATCAGTGCCAGCTTCCCTGAGGTTTTGAATGCTCTTTCCGCTGCTGCGTAATCGCACACGAGATAGGAATCCCCATATAGGACGAAGAAAGCGTCTCGCAAAAGCGGCAGCGCGTTTCTGATCGCCCCTGCTGTACCCAGCAGCTTGGCCCCATCAAACGAATACTCCACTTCCATGCCAAACGCCCGCCCATCCCCAAGGACGTCTCGGATCATTTCCCCCAGGAATCCCACGCACAACACGACTCGCCGCACCCCGTTTCCCCGCAATAACCTCAACTGGTGTGCAATGAACGGTTCCCCGTTCACATGCAGCAGCGACTTTGGCACTCTCTCCGTCACCGGCCGTAGCCGCGTCGCCAATCCGCCCGCCAGTATGGCTACCGTCAACAAGAGTCCCCCTAGGAGTGCGCCACTACCGTTGTGCCGCCAAAATCAAACTGTAGCCGGACTTCGCGCAGCCCCGCTTTCCTCATCGCATGACGCAGGCGCGTCTTATCCTCCGTGTACAGCATCAGAAACCCCCCGCCGCCCGCTCCTACCAGCTTACCGCCCAGCGCCCCGTTTGCTCGCGCCAATTCGTACAGTTCATCAACCGGGCCGCTGCTCATTCCCGGCGAGCGACGCTTCTTGTGTTCCCAATGCACCGCCATCAGCTCGGCAAACTTCCGTAAATCACCCGCTTGCAGGGCGTCGCGGCTCTCCAACCCCAATTGTTTCGTGAAATGCAGGTTGGCCAGCATCTCCGCGGAGTCTTCCCTGCTCTTTACATCCTGGTCCCGCAGAATTTCGCCAGCCGAGCGCGATGTTCCCGTAAAAAACAGTAATAGGTTGTCTTCAAGGTTGGCCAGCGCCTCCGCGGGAATCTTCATGGGCTGCACTACCACGCGATCATCCGCCAAAAACTCAAACGACGTGATTCCTCCAAAGGCCGCGATGTACTGATCCTGTTTTCCCACCGGCTCGTTCAATATGTCGATCTCAATCTGGCAAGCCTCTTCCGCAAGCTCTTGCGGGCCTACGAACCGCCTCTGCATTGTGTGCAGGGCGCTCAGCAGCGCGGTGGTGAAACTTCCCGATGACCCGAGCCCGGTCCCAGCAGGAATATCAGACAAGCTGACTATATCCAGATAAGGCCCCGTTACCCCGGTCAGCTTCATCGCCTCTCGGATAATCGGATGGCGTATCTGATCGACCCTGTCAACTTCTTCCAGCTTCGCGTACTTCAGACGAATCTGTGGCCAGAATGCCTCACTGATCGTGATGTACACATATCGCGAGATCGCCGCGGCCACGACAAAGCCGGCGTGTTTCCGGTAATACGACGGTAAATCCGTACCCCCACCACCCAGCGAGATGCGGAGCGGACTGCGCACAATGATCACGCCTGTATTCCATCAAGAAGACCAGCAAGGAGAATTGTCAGGAAACCTTCTCGGCTCGAAACGAACTGCACGGTTTCATGCCCTCCGGGCAGCCCGAAAGCCTGACCCATCGCCCTGCTATGCACGGGTCGCTCGAACCTTGCGGCTAGTCGCCATTTCGATCTTCCGTGGCCTGGTCGAGCCGGGCCAGAACCTCTCGCGCCGCCAATAGAGAATCCTTTGCCGCAACCGAAGACGGAGCTGTGCTAGAGGTCGTTTTCATGCCGGCCAAACGGAACTCACCCAGAGATAACTCCAACATTGACAATTATATACTCGCGCTACAGCGCCCACAACGCTATGCCCAATCGGGTTCTTCTAGCGGCCACCGGAAGCACTTCGTTTAGCCGGTATCACGGCTGACCGGCCGCCACCAGTGCCACTCCGATGCACACTAGAATCACCCCCGCCCATCGCGCCGCATTCACTTCTTCTTTCAAAATATATTTCGCGCCCAGCGTCCCAACCACATAGCTCAGCGCCGAGGCCGGAATCACAAAGCTGATCGGCTGCCATGACAGCAGCACCAGCAGTGCGTAAAACGACAGGGCCATCAGCGGAATCGCCACCCAGAACCATCCGTTGCAAACCGCGCGTCCCAGAAAAATCACCAGTGCTTTCGGCCGCAAACGGGCCGGCTCTCCTGTCGCTTTCAACCCGTAGGTCATCGCAATTTCGCCGAACGTGCTTCCGCAAATCAGCACCACCAGCAATAAAATCGTGCCGCTCATGCAGTCACCTTCTGCATTGCCGGGCTCTCCGTAGTCCGCGGCTTGGTCTGCCCGACCAGCAACACACCGACACAAATCAGCAGCACGCCCACCCATCTTTTCGGGGTTACGTTTTCATGTAGGAAAACGACAGCCAGCAGCGTAAGGATTGCGTATCCAAACGCTCCCGCCGGCATCACGTAGCTGTAGTCTGCCCAGCTCAGCACCGTCATGTAACTGACCATGAATCCGATCAGGAAAAGTATTCCCAGCCAGATCGTTGCGCTGGTTACCGTCATCCAGAACGCGCGCGAAATCCCGGTCGCTGTAATCGCCACCGCTCCGATTTCGGTCATGCCGCGCTTCAGCAGCAGGTCCCCGGCGTTGGCGCACACCACCATCGCAAGGACCATGACCAGCGTCTTGATCCGTAGCCGTTTCTCGCTTGCCATGGAAATTCTTGCTTCGAGTTCTTTAGTCGTTACCCGAAACCGGTGCAGGGCCAGGCACGGAGACCATCGTCTTATCGATATCCCCGCCTTGCCGCACCCACTTCAATCGCTCCGCGCGCAGCTTTAAGAAGCTCGTCGCCTCGTGGTACAGGCGCTTCCGTTCATGGCCGTCCCACAGCGCTTCGCGCACGATCCGCCACGCCACCTTCGGGCGGAAATAGTATTCGTCATAGAATCGGTTCACGCCATCCATCATCTCCGCCTTCGACAAATGCGGATACTCGATGTGGGGCAATTGGTGTCCGCCCGTGTCCGCCAGCGCTTCCACTCGCAAAAACCCTTCCTTGGACATCTGGTCGTGGAGCTCGGTTCCCGGCATGGCGTGCGCCAACGAAACTTGAATCGTCTCGCAATCCAGCTCCTTAGCAAAATCAATCGTCTTGTTGATGGTCTCTTTCGTTTCGCCCGGCAACCCAATAATAAAATCGCCGTGCACCTTGATTCCGACCTTCTTGCAGTTCTTCATGAACTCGCGCGCCATCTCAATGGTCGCGCCCTTCTTAATGTTTTTCAGGATCTGCGCGTCGCCTGATTCGAATCCCACGATGAACAGCCGCGCCCCGCCATCCGCCATCGCTTTCAATTCTTCGTACTTGCTGTGGCAACGCGCCGTGCACGACCATTGAAATTTCAGCGGCTTGAATTTCTGGCTCAACTCAATCGCGCGATCCCGGCGAATGTTGAACGTGTCGTCGTCGAAAAATACTTCCTTCATCTGCGGGAAGTATTCCAGAGTGTTCTTCACTTCCTGCACCACGTTGTCCACCGACCGCGTCCGCCACGCGTGCCCCGAAATCGTCTGTGGCCACATGCAGAACGTGCACATCGCCGGACATCCCCGTGTGGTATAGAACGACACGAACGGGTGTAGAAGGAACGGCACGTTGTACCGCTCAATCTGTAAATCCCGCTTATAGATATCTGTCGCGTACGGAAGTGCATCCAGTTCCGCGGTATGCAGCTGTGGCCGCGGTGTATTCATCATGATCTTTCCGTCTTTGCGATAACACGCACCCGCGATCGTCTCCAACGGCTTGCCATGCGCAAATTCCGCCACCGAATGATCGAATTCTCCGCGTACCACAAAATCGATATCCGCGCTCGCGTTCAAAGTCTCTTCCGGCTTGATATGCCCGTGCGGCCCGACGAACGCAATCTTCAGCCCAGGATTTTCTTCCTTGATCTTTCGAATCAGCTTGATGTCGCTGTAAAAACCCACCGTAGAGGTGTACAGCACCAAAAATTCATAACTCTTGCAGATCTCGATCGTCTGCTTCCAGTCAATCTTGTGGGGAGAAGCGTCCACCAGCCGGCTCCCGGGAATCAATCCCGCCGGATACGCCAGCCACACCGGATACCAATACGATTCGATCTCGCGTGTGGCAGGCCACCGCGAACTCGCTCCACCATCAAAATTCTCAAAACTCGGCGGATTCAACAAAACAGTCTTCATAACATCTGACATTCATCACCCTCAGGGTTTAAGGGTTTGTTGTACAAACCCTAAGTTAGAAAGTTCAGGGTCTGTTTTCAAACCCTAAGTTAGAAAGTTTCAGGGTTTGTACTTACAAGCCCCGAGATAGAAAAATTCTGCAACACAATCCTTGAATTAGGAATTAGCCCCGGACGGCACAACCCTGCCTAGGGTACCTTTACGCCGTCGCCTGACTGCACTATTCAGTGTACCCGACATGCCACCCTCTCCCAACTACCAAATCTGGTTTGTTTTCCAATCGTTATAGGATGCGCAGCCGCATCCATCCGATGCATCTCTTTTCGGGGCTATTCTTCAGTACTTGACAGCGAATGGTACGCAACACGGTTCTGGTTGACTTACACATAGCCGGGCAGCTTTATTTCGTAGCCCAGTATTGATTTTCTTCGCGAATCAGCAGTGCCGCTTTCGCTGCAGGTTCTGTCCCATTACCCGCGCCGTTCGAAGTCATGAGTTCGTTCCCTGTTACTGACCCTGTCTACACATAGTCAAATAGGCTCATAAACCCGAAATCCATGTGCAACTGCTGATGGCAGTGGAATAGCGTCAACCCCGGATTGTCCGCCACAAAGTCCACTTCCACTTCCTGATATCCGCCCACCATAACAACATCTTTCATCACACCCGACATCGCCTTGCCGGCAAACTTCGTCGGTTCAAAACTGTGCCGGTGCAAATGAATCGGATGAATGTCATCACTGGCGTTCCTCATCTTCAAACGATACCGCCGCCCGCGGCGCAAATGCACCGTTGCCGCAGGCCGCTCCATCGCAAACGTCACGTCATTAATCGTCCACTGATTGAACCCGTTCTCAGCCGCATTCCTTTTCGCAAAAGTCATCTCAATCACTTCATCCGCTTTCTGCGCCGTCGACGTTTTTCCAAATCGCAAATAATTCCAATGAAACGCCGGCGGCTTAATCCACTGCGGCTTGCCAGCGTGCCCTGCGTACTCCAACACGATACCCATTCCATGCCCCCGGTCGTCATCCGCCAAATCGCCCATGATCCATACGCCCGGATGCCTCATCTCCACAATCGCCGAAACCCGTTCCGCCGTCCCTAGCCACAGCACCGGCACTTCCGTCACTGTCGGCACAGGATTCCCATCTAGCGCCACCACCTTAAACGTATGCCCCGGCAGCGCCAGGCTGCGAATCTCCGTGGCGCTCCCATTCAGCACGTGAAATAGCACGCGTTCACCTTGCTTCACGCGTATTGGCTCGTCGTGTCCGAGCATTTTTCCGTTGATCGTGAAATACCGGTAGCCCACTTCGTAGCCATGCGGCGTTCCCTTTGCCAGCGACGCCTTCATCGCTCCTTCGCCCGCATCCTGCAACCCCTTCACAGTGTCCGCGGGAGCCAGAAAATCCTGCGCCATGTCTCCGCCCTGGCTCAAGTCCGGTTCAAACTCCTTGAGCACCAAAAACACTTCCCGATCGAAATTCCCGGCCTCATTCTTCGGCTCAATGTAAACCGCTCCGACCTGCCCGCCGTATTGCCCCGCGCGCAAATCAGCCCCGGCGCGATTGTGCGTGTGATAAAACCGCAGACCCGCAGGCTTCGGCGTAAACTCCAGCCGGCGCATCCCGTGCGCCGCAATAAATGGCGTACCCTCTTCCGCCGCTCCGTCCACGTCCGTCGAGAGAAATTGCCCGTGCCAGTGCAACTGCTCTGGCGTGTCCGTATCGTTGTGCACATCCACCACTACCGGGCGCCCTTCCTTGAATCGTAGCAGCGGACCCGGAAACTGCCCGTTATAAGTCACCGCCGAAACAATGTGTTTCTTGCCGATCTCCACCGCCGCCGCCCCAATCCGCAACGTGTAGTCCGCACTCTTCTCCGCAGTCACAAACTCAATTCCACTTTTTACGTCTGGAAGTAATTCCCGCATCAGTCCGATCTTGCCGCTAGTCAGCGCTGCTCCCGCGATCATTCCTGCCTTCGAAAGAAAATCCCTGCGCGCCTTGTTCGAACGTTTCATAGCAAAACCTCGCGGAATGGCTCGACACTTCTTATCGTAGCCCGGGATTGAAGTTATTTCTCGCACCGCAGTCAGTAGCACAGCCACTCTTGCTTACCCTGAGGCACGAAGGGGCTGTGCAGCAGCGCTGCCCGCACATTGATACACTCTTCAGTGGCACAGCCGCTCCTGGCTGTGCAGCGGCGCTGCCCACGCCTGTAAACAAATCAGAGCTACGCACTATGGAAGAGCCGTCAAGCATAACTGTTGGGAAGACGCGGCTTATCTTCGCCACCGTGGGCATCCTGCTGGTTGGCGTGGGCGGCTGGTTCTATTACCGCTCGCGTCTAAATGACTTACCGCCGTTCCCGCCCAAGTCAGTTCCGCCAATTCGCTCGATGGCGGGAATCCTCGTTGCGCCTCAAGCTTCCAGCAACCCAAGCAACAGCGCGCCCGGCGAGCCACCCGCTTCAACAATCAGTGCTCCTGAAAAACCACGAGTTCACGTCGAACGGGATCCCATGGAATCGTTCCGTCACGAAGTGGAACTTTCGGCCTTGGCCGAATTGTCTGCGACCTTTCCCGACCTCCAGACTGTCTTACAAGAGCAGGAGGTGAACGGTAGCAGCCCGCAAGATCGGCGCGTCGTTTTCCAGCTTCTCAATGCAGCAAAAATAGCGCCGGCTGAGCAACGGCCCGCAATCCTGTTCGCGGCCGACCTCGTGGCTAGTCATCTTGGCTGCGATGATCCTCGCGCACGGGATGGAGTCAACTCCGATTGTGCCCGGCTTAGGACCGACTTGTCCCGCTTCAATCTGACGCTTAAGTATGACGAACTCGGCGCGGGTCTATATTATCCCCGCGATCTTTTGTGGCGTATCTGGGCTGACTATCCGAAAACCTTTTGGGGCGAGCGCGCATTCGTTCTGCTCCTCGATCATGGGTGGGACACGAGTTTTACTTGCGAGAAAGGCGGAGATCAAACCCGCGAAGTAATTCGCCAGGGAGAATCCTTTCTACGCCAACACCCGGGTAGCCCCTACCGTGCAGTCGTCAAGCTCCTGGTAGCTGAGGCGTACGCCTCATGGTGGTCGCTGAGCAACGAAAACGCGGGCAGCGAAATGTCCGGCTATGTTGATCCAACGCAGTTTCAAGAGGGCGCCGAAGACGCTCGAATCAAGGCCATCGCTTATTTCGAAGAGATTCTACAACTCGTCCCCGGAACAGAACTCAGCAAATTCGCAGATCAAGTCCTGCCTCCACTGCGCGAGCATCAAATTCTGGACAACTACAGATTCTTCTGCGTTTACGACTAGCGTCCTCTTCAGTAGCACAACCCGAGGCGTCCCTTCGCCTTCGCCACAAAATAGGAACTATAGTTCCTGACGCCAGGCGGCACCCAGGGTCCCGCGCCAGGCCGCCCGGTTTTGTAGCGGTCCTTCCGAGGCGGGCGCTTTGGAAAGTGGGAGCCTGGCTCCCACTTTCACAACTTAAGTCACTCTTGGCTGTGCAGCAGCGCAGCCGGCCGCACCCGCCTCTTCCGCGGCCGACATTTTCAAAAACACATGTACACGGGTTTCACATTCACATTCCCACAATGGGAGCTTCCTATCCTGCTGCCGCATCGTTCAAAATTTCCACGATCCGCCCCACCCACTCCACGTGTTCCGGCTTCATCAGCACCGACCGCAAACACGTCAGTGTCGCCCGTCCACTTTCTGGCTCCAGGCTTGACCAGAGTTTCACCGGCAACTCCGCCACCGCCAGGTGCAAACCCTTCCGCGCCGTCGCCTCAAAAATCCGCCGCGATTCTGCCGAAATCTTCCCGATTGAATCCCCCATCGGCACAAACGCCAGAATGTCCAATTCGGGCTCGAACGCTGCCGTAAATTTTCCATCGCTCTCGATCGCCCGGAAAAATTGCAGTGCCGCTTCCCTGCAGCGCTCCAAACCGCCGGCGAATTCTCCACCGCGCACGAGGGGCAGCAACTTCTGCGTAGCCCAAAGCGCCGCTGCCGCCGCTCCGGGCCGCGAACACTCCAGGCTGATTTCGCCCAGGTGCAGTTCCTCCGAGCTGAAATACGTGTACGGCGAATCGTGCCGGTACAACTTCCCCACACCCCTATCGCGAAAAATCACGCAACCGCATCCATACGGCTGCAATCCATGCTTGTGCGGATCGATCACTATCGAATCCGCTTCTCCAATTCGCGCAAAACTCTTTTCGGCGCTCGCTCCAAGATTCGACGCCAGAGCAAAATATCCGCCATACGCCGCGTCCACATGCACGCGAAATCCAAACTTTTCTCGTAATTCCAGAATTTCCGCCAGCGGATCGACTGATCCGGTCGCCGTCGTTCCCAATGTCGCCACCACCGTGCCGACATCTCCGCGCGCAACGCGTTCCGCAAGTACGTTCACATCCATTCGTCCGCGCGCGTCCGTCTGCACTTTTTCAAATGGCAGTTGCAGCACACCGGAAATTCTTTCATGCGTGTAATGCGCCTGATCGCTGGCCAAAATCGTTTTCATTGGTTGCAGACGCCCGGCTACCCACAACGCTTCCAGATTGGCCATCGTTCCGCCGCCGCACAAATGTCCCAAAAATTCTTTCCATCCAAACATCGCGGCAATGTCCGCAACCGTTTCTTTTTCCAGCGCCGACGTGGCCCGTCCGCCATCCAGCGCGTGATTGTTCGGATTGATATACATCGCCAGCGAATATGCCAGCCGCGCTACCGGATGCGGCGGCTTCAACATTTGTCCCGCGTACAAGGGATGAAAATACGGATAGTTGTCCTGCAGTTTTTCCGCCAGCGCCAGCAGCACATCTTCCATTCGCTCAGCGCCAGGTACGGAATGAGAAATTTCCGGCAAATGCGAAAAATCCGCGTCCAGCTTTCCCAGAGCGCGGGCAAGTATTTCCAGCGATTCGCGATCGAGTGCCATAGGCGGGAAATTCTACTCGAGAACCACGTCGCGGAGAAAAGGGTCGCGGAGAAAACGCCGACTCAAAAGGCACCAGGGTCGGTCCGCTTCCTGACAACAATGCTTTTCGCGCACTCGTAATGCCGAGCGAAGCGAGGAATCTGCTTTTGCGCGCGTCACTGCAGAACTTTGTCCAATTGCCCGGCCGTCTTCAACAAATCCAGTTGCGCTTGCTGCCGCTGAAACGTCGCATCCAGCAGCGCCATCCATTTTTCGTTTTCCTCTACTCGAGCTTTCTCCACAACCTGCAAGCTTTCGTTTCCCTCTTCAAACCGCGCTTGCAATTGCGCCAGGTCCTGCTGCACCAGTTGCAATTCCAGACGCGCCACTTCTTTGCCGGCGTCGGCTTCGCGCACTCGCCGCGTTTTTCGCCGGATGTCCGAGCTCACTTGATTCTGCTTGTTGGTGAAAGATACTTTGGCCGCCAGCAGATTCGTCTGGGCCAGTGCCACGTTGGCTCTTGTGCTTGGGCTAAAAATAGGGATTTGCGCCTGGATTCCCAGATTGTAGTTGTTGCGCTGAAAGTGGTTGAAATACAGAGCGTAGTTGTTGAATTTGCCCAGCAGGCTGTACACGCTCACCAGTTGCAGCGTCGGCCAGTAGCCGCGCTTCTCTCCGATCAATCGAAATTCCTTTCCCTGCACATCCGATTGCGCCAACCGCATATCGGTATTGTTCTCGATCGCCGTCGCCACCAGCTTTGCGCCTTCCTGTTCCGCGGCCCCCGGCAAATCCTCCGGTGTCACTTCAATGTGCTGTTCCGGCACCAGCCCACATTGGCTCCGCAGGAATATTTCCAGTTCATCATCGCGCCCCTGCAATTGCAAAAGGCGCCGCGCTACTTGTGCACGTGTCAATTGTGCACGCGTCACATCCACCGGCAATTCGTAACCTTCATCTGCGCGCTGCTGCACAACTCCAGCAATTTTTTCCGCGCTCTCTCGCTCCTTCTGCAGCAATTCCTCCGAATGGCGCACCTTCACCAGCTCCAGATAAGCGGAAGCGGTTTGCATAATCACCGAATTGCGCGCATCCGCCAGCAGCACCTTTTGCGCTTTTGCCTGCTCCTGTTGCTCTTTTCCCACCCCGCGCAACGGCTCATTAATCACTTGCTCTGTATACGTGACGTTGAAAATTGCCGGCGCTCGTCCTCCCGGCGTCTCCGGGATGCCATACGTGTAGCCCAAACCAGAACCCGCATAAACGCTGGGCAGAAATTGCGCCTTGTTGATCAGTGCGGCCTTGTCCGCGATGCTGGCCTGGATCTTCGCCACCTGAATGTCCTTGCTGTTTTGCAATGCCAGTTCGATGGTTCGTTTCAGTGTCAGCGCAATCGCGGCGGCTTCCTGCGCCGAACTGGAAATTGTAAGGAACATTATGGCAACCGCCGCCGCACCTACACGCATGATTCCGCGCATCGTTGTACTCCTCCCGAACATGTTCTAAGCCGAAATAGAAAATCCGTGGTGCGTGTCTACCTATTCGTAGCGCAGCGATTCGATCGGCTCCAATTTCGCCGCCTGGCTCGCCGGCAGATAGCCAAAAAACAGTCCTGTCGTGCACGAAACCGCGAAGGCAAGAATTACGCTTCCGACCGATACCGGCACGCGCAGATTGCTGGGAAGAAAAAACTGCACGCCAACCGGGATCGCAATCCCGATCAGAATGCCCAGCACCGCCCCGCCTCCGCTGATCAAAAACGCTTCGATCAGAAATTGATAAAGTATTTCGCGGTGCGCCGCTCCAATCGCTTTGCGGATTCCGATTT
>Ga0307475_10001914_pt1 | contig 12386 bp, 7 predicted proteins | sample atmos_gasesECM1C_FD_203317 | JGI IMG/M metagenome (GOLD analysis project Ga0307475, IMG submission 203317) | Hardwood forest soil microbial communities from Morgan-Monroe State Forest, Indiana, United States - atmos_gasesECM1C_515 | ecosystem: Environmental > Terrestrial > Soil > Temperate... | reverse complement strand
CGGCTGCTGCGGCACCACCGAGCGGCACATCCGCGCCATCGCGCAAATGGCCGAACACAAAAAGCCCCGCCAGCGGCCCGCCGACCAGCACCGCGCTATCTATTCCGGCATCGAGACCATCGAAGCCGAAGATAGCACTCGGCCGCTGTTGGTCGGTGAGCGCACCAACGTCATCGGCTCGCGCCTCTTCAAAAATTTAGTCGTCGAAGAAAAGTGGGAAGAAGCCAGCGAAATTGCCCGCCGCCAGGTCCGCGGAGGCGCCCACATCGTCGACGTCTGCCTGCAAAGCACCGAGCGCGACGAAAAGAAAGACATCCCCCCGTTCTACGAAAAACTGATCCGCAAAATAAAAGCTCCGGTAATGATCGATACGACTGATCCTACCGCCATTGCCCAGGCCCTCACCTACTGCCAAGGCAAAGCCATCATCAATTCCATCAACCTCGAAGATGGCGAGGAAAAATTCGAGAAGGTCGTCCCCATTGCCCACGATTTCGGCGCCGCCGTGGTCTGCGGCTGTATCGACGAAGACAAACTGCAAGCACAGGCTTTCACCCGCGAACGCAAACTGGCCATCGCACAACGCAGCTACAAACTCCTCACTGAAAAATACGGCCTGGCTCCCGAAGACATCGTCTTCGACCCGCTTGTGTTCCCCTGCGCGACCGGCGACGAAAACTACATCGGCGGCGCCGTCGAAACCATGGAGGGCATCCGCCTGATCAAGCGCGCCCTGCCCGACACGCGCACTATTCTCGGCATTTCCAACGTCTCTTTCGGCCTGCCCGCCGGCGCGCGCGAAGTGGTCAACTCTGTCTTCCTCTATTACTGCACCAAGGCTGGCCTTGACCTCGCCATCGTCAACACCGAAAAATTAGAGCGCTTTGCCAGCATCCCCGAACACGAGCGCCGCCTGGCCGAAAATCTTCTCTTTTCCCATCCACCCACCGATCTTCCTGCGGACCACTCGAAAGCCGCGCTCCTCCGCAATGTCCCAGCTGACTGGCGCGAGCAATCGAAAGAGCAGCGCGCCGCGGTCAACCAGTTTCACATTGCCGCCATCACCGAACATTTCCGCACCGCCAAGAAAAAAGACAAAACCCGCGCTGCCGACCTCCCGCTCGACCAGCGCCTGGCCAGCTACATCATCGAAGGCACTCGCGACGGTCTCGTCGCCGACCTCGACCGCAAGCGTGCCGAGGGCACCGCCCCGCTCGACATCGTCAACGGCCCGCTAATGGCCGGCATGGCTGAAGTCGGCCGCCTGTTCAACGCCAACGAACTCATCGTCGCTGAAGTTCTGCAATCCGCGGAAGCCATGAAAGCCGCCGTTAGTCATCTCGAGCAATTCATGGAAAAGGCCGACACCGCCAAGCGTGGCCGCGTCGTTCTGGCCACCGTAAAAGGCGACGTCCACGACATCGGCAAAAATCTTGTCGAAATTATCTTGAAAAATAACGGCTACGACGTCGTGAATCTCGGCATCAAGGTTCCGCCTGAAGATTTAATCAAGGCTTATCAGCAGCACAAGCCCGATGCCATCGGCCTCTCCGGCCTGTTGGTGAAAAGCGCGCAGCAAATGGTCATCACGGCCAACGATCTGCGCGACGCGGGAATCGAAATCCCGCTGCTGGTCGGCGGCGCAGCGCTTTCCGCGAAATTCACGGAAACGAAAATCGCGCCCAGTTACGGCAAAGCTGTCTGCTACGCCAAAGACGCTATGACCGGCCTGCGCCTGATGAACGAGCTAATGGACCCCGCCACGCGCGAAACCGTAGTCAGCGCCCACACCGCGTCCGGTAACGGCTCCGGCGTCACCACTACCGTAAAGGTAAAGGAGATGTCGCCGCTCCCCTCTCGCTCACCCAAAGTCCGCGCCGATCTTCCCGTCCCCGCGGTGCAATCGCTCGATCGCAAAGTCCGTCTGGTCCCCGATCTGCGCGAAATCTGGAGCTACATCAACCCCTTCATGCTCTACGGCCGCCATCTCGGCTTCCGCGGCGATTTCGAAAAGCGCTTTGCTGAGCGTGATCCCAAAGCGGTCGAACTATTCGAGTCGATGGAAGCGGTAAGGAGCGATGCCGCCGAATTCATGAAGGTTCGCGCCGTCTGGCAATTTTTTGAAGCCGAGTCCAAGGGCAACTCGCTGCATCTTTTCGCGCCGGGCGAAAGCACGCCGCTGCACACCTTCAATTTCAAGCGCCAGCGCGCCGGCGATTTTCTCTGTCTCAGTGACTATGTCCTAGCGCCGCAAAACGGCCAGCGCGACCACGTCGCCCTCTTTGTAGTCACTGCCGGCGAAGGCGTCCGCGAACGCAGCGAAAAAGCCAAGAACGATGGCTACTATTTCAGATCCCACGGTCTGCAAGCTCTGGCCATCGAATCCGCTGAAGCCTGTGCCGAGTGGCTGCACCGCCGCATCCGCGAAGATTGGGGCTTCCCCGATCCCCCCGAGCTCACCATGGCTCAGCGATTCACTTCGCGCTATCGCGGCAAACGCTACAGCTTCGGCTACCCAGCCTGCCCCGATCTGGATGACCAGGTCGGCCTCTGGAAGCTCCTGAAGCCCGAAGAAATCGGCGTCCAGCTAACTGAAGGCATGATGATGGACCCCGAAGCCAGCGTAAGCGCCCTGGCCTTCCACCACCCCGATTGCACCTATTTCAGCGTCGGCGACCCCTCGGAAGCTCAAGCGTAAAGGGCTCTCTTTCTGCCGCTAGCCGTCATCAACACCACAGCATTGCTCTTCACCCAAGCCAGCGCGCACCGTCTAGGCGAGAAAATTGAAGCTTAAAAAGGAAAAAACGAAGCGCCCAAGAGGGCGCTTCGTTTAGAGTGCTTAGATTGTGGCTGAGCCGAAACCCTAGCGTCGCTTCAGCAATAGCCCGGCGGCGAGAAGTCCCGCGACGAGCAGCGTTAGCGTCCCAGGTTCTGGCACCGGCGCTGCGAACATATCGGACGTCTGAAGTTTGCCAAAAGTCCCAGGCGTGCTGTCGTAAATCGCCTTTAGGCTAAGACCTGAAGCCAAGTCCCCCGTCAGTCCAGCCGAAAGCTGATATCCAAAAATGAACGTATAAATATCTCCTGCAGAGCCCGTTGGCACGCCTCCGGTCGACTGTAGACACTGGAAGTTGCCGCTACCGTTGCACCCGCCGCCAGCCGGCGCACTGTTGCCATTGCTGATTCCGCCGGACATTGACGTCCAGCCCCCACTCAAGGGTGTGCCATCCACCCGGAAATTATTAGTGCCAGCCGGCACGCCAAGCGCAACCGCCCTAAGCAAGTTTGCGTTCGGAGCAGTTATCTGGGCCGTGTTTACTTGGAGAGTGAAGTCATACCACTGCAAGCCACCGGAAGGTGCCCCCACAGGGGCGTCCGTCAGGGTGTAAACCACCCCACCACACGTAGGGCAATTCTGCAGCGTATCCGCAGAAGCAGACTGGACCGCTACCATCCCGAAGAAGAGCAAGAACCCGAGAACGTACCTACGCATACCACCGCCTTAAGGCCGCGGGCCCGTTCTTGGAACCGGCACGTGCAACACCAAACTGCTGATTTTGTATGTCGCTGATAACACGCCGGTTCCATTTGTGAAATTCGTGTAACGCCACGATTTCCGCCCAGTGACTGCGCTACAACGGAAAATCGTTGCACACCGCAAGTTCCAGTCTGTCTTGAACTTGGACCCTTGCCCACCTTAATCGTTCCTCCCTCTACATGAGCGGACTGCATGAGCTGACCCCGCTCCGCCCTGCCTGCGCCCGCCGATCTCCCCTCTAAACCAGATCCTCCACCGTTGGCGCCGAGCCACCCTTCCACGACGCATCAAACTGCTTCCTTACAAACGTCGCGTCATACTCCCGCCCCTGCCCCTTCAGCGCCTGCTCCAGCCCAAACAGCGAACGCGGATTCCGCGGATTGCGCTCCAGGTCATCGCGAAATACTTGCTCTGCCCCTGCCTGATCCCCGCTCATCAGCAGCGCCGCCCCCAGCGATTCGCGCACCGGATAAAACCAGTCCTGCGGCTCGTCATACTTCAGCGTGTCCTGTACCGCCACCGCCTCCCGTAACTGGCTGATCGCGTCGTCATTCTCTTTCTTCGCCTGCGCTATCCTTGCCCCCAGTACGTACTCCGCAATCTTCAGAATGTCCTTGGTCTTGTTGTTGATCGGCATCTGAAATATCGCGTCCGGCGAAGTCTTCTCTTCCGCCTCCGCAATTACTTTGTGCTCCGCCTGCGCCTCGTCCACCTTACCGGTGGCCGCCAGCGCCACGCCCCGCGCGAAGTGCCAGAACACCACCGCCGTCCCCATCGATTCATCGGGCTGCGGCGCTTTCAAAATCTCGTTCCACTTGTGAAAGCGCACTTCCACCGCCAGCGGCACCGTCATGAACCCGCCCAGTGCCGGCATCTCTTTCACGTGTGGACCCACATTGGCCGCCAACATCTGCGCCCCGCGTCTCGATTCCACATAGTTTCCGTTCATCGCCGCGCACATGGCGATGAAGTGCAAATTGTGGCTGTAATACATCATCGGATAGATGCCCTGCGCCTTGCTCGCCGCCAGATACGTCTGGTCCGCCAGCGCCGCTTTCTGGTTGGTCTTCACCGCAGCTTCATAATCCCCGGTGCGGATATAAATATGAGCCGGCATGTGTACGATGTGCCCCGCCGCCGGCGCCAGCTGCGCCAGCCGGTTCGCGGCTGCCAGCGCCCGCTCCGGCGCACGCGACGCCTCCACCGCATGAATGTAATAATGAATCGCGCCCAGATGATTTGGCTCCCGGCGAATCACCGATTCCAGCGTGGCCACAATCTCTTCCGTGCCTTCCTCCGGCGAACCATCCACGTGCCATAGTCCCCACGGATGCAAATTCATGCCCGCCTCCGCAAACAACGTCGCCGCATCCAGATCATCCGGAAATTTCTTGCTCACCTCGCGCATCGCATCCCGATATTCTTCTGCCGCAGCGCGTAAATCCGATTTCGGGTCCTCCGGAAATCGCTTGGCCAGCGCCGCAACGTACGCCTGATCGCTCTCCGACGCTTCTTCCGCCAGGCTCCCCGCCTTCTCGATGGCTTGATGGGCCTGCACGAACCGATCTTCGCTGGCTGGATCGTTGTAATTCGGACCTACCGCCTCCGCGATCCCCCAATACGCCATCGCCATCTTTGGATCCAGCTCCGCTGCACGCTGGAAAGACCGCTCCGCCTCGGCATGATTGAACGCATAAATCAGCCGCAGCCCCTGGTCGAAAAAAGCCTGCGCTTGCGCATTCTTCGTGGACACTGGGTGCCGCCAATCCCCCAGCCCCGTCATCAGCGTGACCGTCTTGTTCTTGGCCGCCACCGCGTGTTCCTGCTCCTGCGCAAATCCCGCGGTCGCAAGCGCAATCGCCAGCACACACAAAATCATCAGGCGTCTGATCATGTTCTCATTCCTCCACTACAACTAACCCGCAGATAATCCGGTGCTCTGCTTTCATTTGAAAGTCCCCGCATTCTATACCAGTGTCCTGAGCGCCTGGCCGAATTCCCGACTGTTTTTCGGCTGCGGATCACCGTCGTTTCAGAATTCGTCGCAGGTGCCTCCCATGCAGCACTGCGATCACTTTGAGCGGCTTCACATCCGACCGGTAATAATTTGATAGAATCGAACAGGCCAAAACAAACCTTATGACCGGTAGGGTTTTTTCGCCAGTCACCCTTGCCAGGCATTGTCGCCAATCCCCGAACAGCGTCCTTAAAAGCCAGGCCCTCAGCGGCTAAAGCCTTATTGTCTTTGCGTCAAGTACAGACGGCTGAAGCCGTGCCCTGACGAAAAACGCAGACTCTGGGCGCTTATGGTATCGTTTTTTGATAGGAAGCAGGAACTGTGTTTGTTGATGAAGCGAAAATCCTGGTGAAGGCAGGAAACGGCGGAAACGGCTGCGTGGCGTTCCGGCGGGAGAAATTTGTGCCGCGTGGCGGACCATCGGGCGGCGATGGCGGGCATGGCGGCAGCATTTACCTGGAAGCGAATCCGAACGACAACACGCTGCTGCGCTACCGGTACAACCGGGAGTTCAAAGCGGATCGCGGGCGGCACGGAGAAGGATCGAATTGCACAGGGCATTCGGGCGACGACATGATTTTGCAGGTGCCGGTGGGCACGCTGGTGTTCGATGCGGACAGCGGGGAGACGATGGCGGATTTGGCTGTGCCGGGGCAACGCGTGTTGGTGGCGCAGGGCGGGCGCGGGGGGCGCGGGAATCAGAATTTTGCGAAGCCGTGGCATCAGGCTCCGCGGGAACATGAAGATGGGCACCCCGGTGTGGAACGGCATTTGCGGCTGGAGCTGCGGCTGCTGGCGGACGTTGGACTGGTGGGATTTCCCAATGCAGGGAAGTCGACGCTGATTTCGGTGATATCGGCGGCGCGGCCGAAGATTGCGAATTATCCGTTCACGACGTTGGAGCCGAACCTGGGAGTGGTGAACGCGGACGGCGGAAGCGGGAGCGAGGGGCGGGACATTGGGCGAACATACGTGGTCGCGGATTTGCCGGGATTGATCGAAGGGGCGCATGAAGGCGCGGGCCTGGGGATACGGTTCCTGCGGCACGTGGAGCGCACGCGGCTGCTGGTACATCTAATTGATACGAGCGATGCTTCGGACGCTGATCCGATTCATTCGTTTGAGGTGATTGTGGGGGAGCTGCGGGCGTTCAGCGAATCGCTGGCGGAAAAACCGATGATGGTGGTGGCGACGAAGCTGGACGCGACCACAGAGCGCACGCGGCTGGAAGCGCTGCGGGCATTTTGCAGCGAGCGCGGGCTTGAGTTTCACGCGATTTCAGCGGCTACGGGAGAAGGCGTGCGCGAATTGGTGAGGTCGATCGCCGATGCGCTCGACAAGATACCGAAAGCCGCGCCGGAGGCTGCCGGGGATGGGCAACGTATCTCACACGAAAATCCGGGCGACACATCCACGGCGCATTTCGAGAATTTGTGAGAAGATGCATCTCATAAGATCTTGGGAGACGCATTGACCACCGCGCAAGCGCAGCGCACCGCTATAAAACATCATCCACGCCGTATCGCGCTTTTCGGAGGCTCGTTTGACCCGATCCACGCCGGGCACCTGGCGGTGGCCAGGGCAGCGGACCGGCGGTTTAATTTCGACGAAATTCATTTCATACCCGCGAGCCGGCCTCCGCACAAGCTGAAGCAACACCTGGCGCCGTTTCCCCATCGATTTGCGATGGTGGCGCTGGCGTGCGCGGAGCATCCGCATTTTGTTCCGTCGGTGGCGGAGGCGGGAGAAGATTTCAGCGGGGCGCAATTGCATTATTCGGTGGATACGGTGCGCTATTTCCGGCACACGTACCACGGGCACGGCGACCGCATCTATTTCATTATCGGGGCGGACGCGTTTCTGGATATCCCCATGTGGAAGGAATATGAGGCACTGCTGGGCCTATGCGATTTCATCGTGGCCAACCGGCCGGGGATTCGCGCGGAGGCTTTGCGGCTGGTGATACCGCCGGACTTGATGGCGCGAGATGGGAAACGCAAAGAGGGTGAAGCGGCGCATGAGTCCATGGTGGTAGCGCACTTGCAACGAACGAGCGTGTATTTGCTGGAGAATGTGGCCAGCGAAGTTTCTGCGACAGAGATTCGGAAGCGGGCGCATCGCGAGCAATCCGTACATGGACTGGTGGCGGCGCGCGTCGAAGAATACATTTTAAAACAAGGTCTTTACCGGTGAACTACAACTCATTGCCACAAGGCGTGCGGCTTGCAGTTGAGGCGGCGCAAAACAAAAAAGCGGCCGGCATTTCGGTGCTGGACCTGAGCCGGGTAGGCGCATTTACGTCCTACTTCGTGATTTGCACGGGATTCAGCACGCCGCAGGTGCAGGCGATTTGCACGGAGGTCGAGGAGCAGCTGTACAAAGAGATGGGACGTTCGCCGGAGCACCGTGAGGGGCGCGGGTCTTCGGAATGGGCGCTGCTGGACTTTGGGAGCTTCATTGTGCACGTGTTCAGCGAGCAGGCCCGGCACTACTACGATTTGGAGCGGCTGTGGCGGTCGGCGGCGAAGCTGGAGATTCCCGATGAGCCGGAAGGGCCGGGGGGCCACGGATCGCACGGGATATCGCACGGAAGTGGGCATCGCGGGCCGCGAAACGTGGCGGTGGGCGGATCGCATGCTCCGGGCGAAGCGGTTTCAAAATGACGGAAGAGCGGCTGCCGTGGATTTCGGCGGACCCGGCGTCGCAAAATGTTTTTGAGCTGGCGCAGAAAGTTGCCGGCGCACCTACCACGCTGCTAATTACCGGAGAAAGTGGAGCGGGCAAGGATTATCTGGCGCGGGTGATCCACGAACTGGGTCCGCGGCGGGACGCTCCTTTTTTGAAGATTGATTGCGCGAGCCTTCCTCCACAACTTGTGGAAAGCGAATTGTTCGGGCACGAGCGCGGAGCGTTCACCGGGGCGGTGGAGCGCAAGCAGGGGCGATTCGAGCTGGGCGGCAACGGAACAATCGTGCTCGATGAAGTGGCGGCGCTTTCGGCGGCGGCGCAGAGCAAGCTCTTGCGCGTGCTGCAAGAGCGGTCGTTCGAACGGCTTGGCGGCACGGAGACGCTGCACATCGAGGCGAGGCTGGTGGCGCTGACTAATGTGGATTTGCCTGCGGCAATCGCGGCGGGGCGCTTCCGAGAAGACTTGTACTTTCGGATGAATGTGCTGACGATGGCGATGCCGCCGCTGCGGGAACGGCGCGGAGACATCCTGCCGCTAGCCGAGCATTTTCTGGCAGTGCTGTGCCTGGCGCATGGACGCGGGGGCGTACAGCTTAGCGACGATGCGCGAAGGATGCTGGGGGCCTACGCTTGGCCTGGGAATGTGCGGGAATTACGGAACGCCCTGGAGCGGGTGATTGTTTTTACGCGGGTGGAAATATTGGAGCCGGAGCACTTTGCGGAAAATATTCGAGCGGGTGCAGTGGGAAGTCCAGGGATGGTTGGGGGATTGCGGTCGTTGGAGGACGTGGAGAAGGAAGTGATCGCGACGACGTTGGAGGCCATGCGATACAAGATCAGCCAGGCCGCGCAGGTTTTGGGGATCAGCCGGAAGACTTTGCTCGAGAAACGCAAGAAATATGGATTGAAGTAAGAAGAAGCTAAGGTTGTGGTGTTGCCGAGCTGGGGCGCAGCAGTGCTGCGCCCCTACGCCGCCGGATGCGTATAGCTTACGATGCCTTCCCGCACACCGAACGTAAGTTGCGGCGAGGCTCGTGCTAGACTCGGTTCTGGCCACTCACCAGCGGTTGGCCTTTCGCGGTCTTTCTTCAAGACTGCTTTTGCTAATGCCCAAAGAACTTTTCGGAACTGACGGAATACGAGGCGTGCCCGGCACGCCGCCGCTGGACGACGCCACGCTGTATGCGACGGGGCGCTCCTTAGGGAATTATTTGAAGGAAACCAGCCCCGCAGCGAGGGCGCTGATCGGGATGGATACGCGAGAGTCGGGTCCGCATATTGCGGCAGTGCTGGCCGCGGGCCTGGGAGAATCGGGAGTGACGGTGGACTTCGCCGGGATTATCACTACCCCCGGCGTGGCGTGCCTGGTGCGGCAGCGAGGATTCCAGGCGGGTGTGGTGATTTCGGCGTCGCACAATCCCTTTCATGACAATGGCGTAAAGCTGTTTTCCGGCGCTGGGATGAAATTTCCGGATGAGATCGAAGCGGCCCTGGAACAAGACATCTTTAAGCACCGCAAAGAACCGGCACCGAAAGATTCACCCGCGTTGGTGGCAGATGAGAGTTTGGATGCGCGGTACCTGGATTTTCTGCGCAGCCGAGTGATTCCGGGCGCGAAGCTCTCAAGCCTGCGATTGGTTTTGGATTGCGCGAACGGGGCTGCTTACAAGCTTGGACCGGAGCTCTTCGAATCGCTGGGGGCGCATGTCATAGCCATTGGCGCTGAGCCGGACGGGCGCAACATCAACGCGAATTGCGGATCGCTGCACCTGGAAGGATTGCAGAAACGAGTGGTGGCGGAGCGGGCCGGGCTGGGCATCGCGTTTGATGGCGATGCGGACCGGGCCATGTTTGTGTGCCAGTCGGGGCGGATTGTGAATGGGGATGGGGTGATGCTGGCAGCGGCGCGCCATTTGAAGTCGACCGGCAAGCTGAAGGGGAATCGCGTGGTGGCGACCTCGATGTCCAACCTGGGGCTGGAGCGAATATTGGCGCGGGAGGGGATCGAACTGGGGCGGGCGGCGGTGGGTGACCGGTATGTGCTTGAGGAGATGCTGCGCAGCAACAATGCGTTGGGCGGCGAACAGTCTGGGCACGTGATTTTTCTGGACGACTCGCCGGCGGGTGACGGTTTGCTGACGGCGGTGAAGATTGCTTCGCTGGTTTCGATGAATGGAAGGTTGGAATCGCTGATTACGGGATTCAAGGATTATCCGCAGACAATCGTGAACGTTAAGGTGAAGGCCAAGCCGCCGCTGGAGTCGTTGCCGCAGGTGTCTCGCGCCCTGGCTGAGGCGCAGTCGGCTCTAGGGGAAAGCGGGCGGGTGGTGCTGCGTTATTCGGGGACGGAGCCGCTGGCCCGGGTTATGGTCGAAGCGGAGCACGACGCGGATGTACAGCGTTACAGTCAGTCTGTAGCGGACGCATTGCGCGAGTCGATCGGCGCCTGACCGGCCAAGCGTGCGGCGGAATGGGGCGTGTCACATGGATGTAACAGCGGTGTCTCTCCCAAAGAATGGATTGAAGCCAGTATTTCTCTGTGGGATTTTGTAGATAGAAGCCTACAGGTCTTCGGGATGGAAGCGGTGAAGTTGCGCTAACCCTTGTGGTTTCATGCGGGTGGTCGGGTGTGAATTTCCGGTAACACGCTGGCACGCGGTTTGCTCTCTGTCGGGGCAAGGATGTTACAAAAGATTGGCTTCCCGGGGTGGCCGGAACTCAACCTCGACTGAGTTTTCCGGTTTTTGGGGGGTCAGTTCTACGAAAGAGGGGGCTTGCACCAGCCCCCTTTTTCTTTCATGGGATGTGTGCTCTAAGTGGTTAGTTCGCAATTCCCGTGGGTGGTCCTGTTTTTCTCTCCTGGTAGGGCGCAAACCAGCGCGCCCTGCTGTCTACTTTTCCCCAAGGCGCACAAAAAGGTTCCCCGTTCCGTCTCTGTTCGGCTCGTTACTGGCGAAGGTGGGCGTCGAACCAGGCCAGGGTGCGGGCGATGACGTCGCGTTGGTGCTTGGGATTGGCGAAGAGATGGCCCTCGTGCTCGTAGACGACGAATTGGGTTTCGACGCCGAGGGTCTTGAGGGCGTGCCAGAACTCGTAGGATTGCGGGGCGGGAACTTCGCCGTCGCTGTCGCCGACCAGGATCAGGGTGGGCGTTTTGGCTTTCTTGATGAAATTGATGGGTGAACTTCGGGCGTAGATTTCCGGGTCGTCGTAGACGGACTTGCCGAAGAACGGAATCATCCACTGGTCGATTAGATTTTCGCCGTAGTAGGACTGCCAGTTGGAGAGGCCTGCCCCGGCCATGGCGGCTTTGAAGCGATTGGTCTGGGTGACCGCCCACATGGCCATGAAGCCGCCGTAGCTCCAGCCGGTAATGCCCAGACGGTTGGGGTCGATGGGCGCGACTTTGAGGGCTTCGTCGACACCGGCCAGGATGTCCTTGAAGTCGCCATAGCCGAAATCCTTAACGTTGGCGCGGGTAAAGGCTTCGCCTTGGCCGAAGCTGCCACGTGGGTTGGGAAACAAGACGAAGTAACCCATACCGGCGAGACCGGAGGAAAAATCGTGAACGTTGGGCCAGTGTGATAAGGAAATGTGCGACGGTCCACCATGGACATGCACGACTAGCGGGTATTTCTTGGAGGGATCGAAATCGCGGGGATAGAGCAGCCAGCCTTGCACCTCGTAGCTATCATTTTTCCAGGTGATGCTTTTTGCGTCACCCCAGGCGGGCCTGAGGCTGGCGTTGCGAGTGGTGACCAAAGTGGGCGTGGGAGATTCGGGAGTAATCAGCGCTACTTCGGGCGCGTGGGTGTAGGAGCGGAAAATTCCGGCGATGGCTTTGCCGTCTTTGGAGGCCGATAACAGGAAACCGAAGATGCCGCCCGCGCTGAACGCACCTTCGCCGGACCAGCGCTGCTCGATTTTGCCGGAGGCAGGATCGAGCGTGGCGATGGCGCTGTTGCCGCCGACAAATTCGCTGAAGAGAATTTTTCTGTCGGGGAGCCAGCCTAGCCAGGCTGCTGAGGCCTTCATTTCCTTGGTGAAATTTTTCGCTTCGCCCCCGTTGCTGCTGATGATGTGAATGTCGCCGCCGGTCAGGCCTTCGTCGCTCATGAGGCCCTCGATGAAGGCGATTTGCCT
>Ga0307475_10001911_pt1 | contig 12391 bp, 9 predicted proteins | sample atmos_gasesECM1C_FD_203317 | JGI IMG/M metagenome (GOLD analysis project Ga0307475, IMG submission 203317) | Hardwood forest soil microbial communities from Morgan-Monroe State Forest, Indiana, United States - atmos_gasesECM1C_515 | ecosystem: Environmental > Terrestrial > Soil > Temperate... | reverse complement strand
TCTTGCCGACGGCGGTTATTGTCGTGTTGACGGTTCCCGGCCCCTCGGCGGCCGCATTTGCTGCAAATAGTCCGGATACCAGGACGAGTGCCACAATCGTCATGGCAAGACGGCTGGATTTTATTTTCTTGATCATCGTTTTTCCTTTTACCTTTCCACCTATCGTTAGATGCAGGAATCGGCCCCGCGGACGTATAAGGAAAGCGAAATCCCACGTTCAACGCGAGCAAAGCGTTTGTCGTCGCGTGCGGTTGGCGGCCATTTGCATGAAGCAAGGGTGGCGGTGGCGTAGTATGCTGCTGCGTCCACAAGAAGGACCGGTGCGTTGAAAAACTATATTGGGGCAATCGATCAAGGCACGACGAGCACGCGATTCATGGTGTTTGACCAGTCGGCGCGTATCGCCGCCGTGGCGCAAAAAGAGCACGAACAGATCTTCCCGAAGCCGGGCTGGATGGAGCACGATCCGCTGGAAATCCAGCGGCGCACAAAAGAAGTGATTGCCGAGGCGCTGGAGCAGCGCGGGTTGCGCGCTTCGGATCTGGCTGCGATCGGCATCACCAATCAACGGGAAACCACGGTCCTCTGGGAGCGCAAGACGGGCAATCCGGTTGCGAATGCGATTGTTTGGCAGGACACGCGGGTTGCGGAAGATGTCGCGCGCTTCGCCAGGGAGGGCGGGCAAGACCGCTTCCGTCCGCAAACGGGATTGCCGCTGAGCACGTACTTCAGCAGCCTGAAGCTGCGATGGCTGCTTGAAAATGTTCCTGGCGCGCGGGAAAGGGCGGCGGGGGGCGAGTTGCTGTTCGGAAATATCGATACCTTTCTCCTCTGGAACTTGACCGGAGGCCCTCAAGGCGGCGTGCACGTGACAGACGTGACTAACGCAAGCCGAACGCAGCTCCTGGACTTAATAACACTGGATTGGGATGAAAAGTTGCTGGCGGCGTTTGACATTCCCCGAGCGGTGCTGCCGAAGGTGCGTTCGAGCAGCGAAGTCTATGGCGAAGCGAAGCTAAGTGCGGTCGCGGGCGTTCCCATCACTGGAATCCTCGGCGATCAACAGGCGGCGCTGGTCGGCCAGGCGTGCTTTCGCCCTGGAGAGGTCAAAAATACCTACGGCACTGGGTGCTTCTTGCTGATGAACACCGGTGAACGGCCGGTGCCTTCGAACTTCGGCTTAGTTACTACGATCGCTTACAAGTTTGGGGGAGGGGCCGCGCATTACGCGTTGGAAGGGAGTGTCGCCATTACCGGCGCCCTGGTCCAGTGGCTGCGCGACAATCTCGGAATGATTGAAAAGAGCCCGGACGTCGAACCGCTGGCGCGAACGGTCAATGACAATGGCGGCGTATATTTTGTTCCAGCATTTTCCGGGCTGTATGCGCCGTATTGGAAGGAGAATGCGCGAGGGGTCATTGCTGGGCTGACGCGTTACGCGAATAAAGGACATCTCGCGCGTGCGGTTCTGGAAGCCACGGCGTTTCAGACGCGGGAAGTCGTCGAAGCAATGGAGAAAGATTCGCATATCGACCTCGCAAGCCTGCGCGTGGATGGCGGTATGGTTGCAAACGATTTGTTGATGCAGTTTCAGGCGGATATCTTGAACCGCGAAGTTGTGCGCCCGGTGATTCAAGAAACGACAGCGCTCGGCGCTGCCTATGCCGCCGGTCTAGCGGTAGGATTCTTTTCGGGCTTGGAAGAGTTGCGGTCCAATTGGGCAGTCGATCGCACCTGGAAGCCGCATCTTGCCGAGGCGGAGCGCGAACAATTGTATAAACAATGGAAGAAAGCGGTTACGCGATCGTTTGACTGGATGGATTCCTGACGGAGGCTCACTTATGACCTCACCGCTACTCGGTGAATTTCTCGGGACGATGATTCTTGTCCTCCTCGGCGATGGAGTTGTCGCGGGGGTGCTGCTCAAACGATCGAAAGCAGAGGGCAGCGGCTGGATGGTGATCACTACCGGGTGGGCGTTCGCGGTGACGGCCGGCGTCTTCACGGCCATAGCCTGCGGGAGCAGCGATGGCCATCTGAACCCGGCGGTGACGATCGGTTTTGCGGTGCGTGACGGCAATTTTGCCAAGTTCGCTCCCTACTTTGTTGCACAGATGCTTGGGGGCATCGTGGGCGCAGGGCTCGTCTGGCTCCATTACTTTCCTCATTGGAAGGAAACGCCGGACACGGCGGCGAAGCTGGGTTGCTTTTGCAATGCACCGGCGATCCGCAATACCGGGGCGAATTTACTGAGCGAAATCATTGCCACCTTCGCGCTTGTTTTTGTGGTTGGCGCCGTTTTCTCGAAGAGCGTTTCGAAGGCGGGACCGGTGGCGGGACTCGGCCCGTATCTGGTGGGGAGCCTGGTCTGGGGCATTGGTCTGTCACTGGGCGGTCCGACCGGGTACGCGATCAATCCGGCGCGTGACCTCGGACCGCGCATCGCGCACGCCATTCTTCCGATTGCGGGGAAAGGCGGCTCGGATTGGGGCTATGCGCCGATTCCGGTGATTGGTCCGCTCATCGGTGGCATGCTGGCCGGCGTGCTTCTCCGCGCGCTCGCGATTTCCTGAGCGCGGAATCTCCAGCAAGGAAGGAGTGGAAAAGAGGATGAGCCTGATGCGTTCTCTTTTGCTGGCTGCCTCGCAGAATCGATGGCTTCGCGACCATGCCACGCAATATTCGTTTGTGCGAGGCGCCGTGTCGCGGTTTATGCCCGGCGAAACGCTGGAGGACGCACTTGGCGCGGCGGAGGCGCTGCATAGCAAGAAGATTGGAACGGTTTTCACGCATTTGGGAGAAAACATCAAGGACCGCGAGGAGGCGCAGCAGGTTACCGAACACTATCTCGAAGTGCTGAAGCGCATCAGGCAAAAAGGGTTGCAAGCGGAGATTTCCGTTAAATTGACGCAGCTCGGATTGGATCTCTCGGCGGATTTGTGCTTCGAGCATTTGAATTCCATCATCGAACATGCGGAGAAAGATTTCATCGTCTGGGTGGACATGGAAGCGAGCAACTATGTGGACGCCACACTCGATCTCTATCGCCGCGCACTGACGGCTCATCCCAACGTTGGTGTATGCCTGCAGGCTTATCTCTATCGAACAAAGGATGATCTGGCGAAACTTCTGCCGCTGCGGCCTTCGATCCGGTTGGTCAAGGGGGCGTACAACGAGCCGCCGCAAATCGCGTATCCCCGCAAGCAAGATGTCGATGAGAACTATTTCGAGCTCGGAAAGCAAATGATGAAGGCCAAGAAGGAAAATCGCTGCGTACGCGCCGCTTTCGGCACGCATGATGTGCCGCTCATAGGACGTCTGGCTGAATGTGCGTCCGCGGAAGGCTTCTCGAAAAAAGACTTTGAAGTGCAGATGCTCTACGGCATCCAGCGCGCCGAACAGGAACGACTCGCCAATGAGGGCTGTACTTCCATCGTGCTCGTCGCTTACGGCAGCTATTGGTACCCGTGGTTTGTGCGACGACTTGCGGAGCGCCCGGCGAATTTGTGGTTCATGGTGCGCAACGTTTTCGCGTCGTAGCGCGCATCGTAAATGTCTAGGGCGGCAGCGGAATTACCAGAGCCGAAATGATGGCCAAGCAATCCTTTATTGCTGTGGTGGGCAGCGCCAACGTGGACCTGACCACGTTCAATGATACATTCCCGCAGCCAGGAGAAACGATCTTCGGCAAGAAGTTCGATCTTGGTTTCGGCGGCAAAGGCGCCAATCAGGCGGTTGCGGCGCGCCTTTGCGGAGCCAGCGTGGGCATGGTGGCAAAAGTCGGGAGCGATCTTTTCGGCCCCGCAACGATTAAGAACTTTGAGTCGCAGGGGATTGATGCAACCTACGTGCGCATCGCAGAGGACGTTTCCAGCGGGGTCGCCCCGATCTTTGTTGAGCCGAGCGGGCAAAATCGCATCATTGTGGTAAAGGGTGCGAACGACACGCTTTCGCCCGAAGACGTGGATGCGGCGGCTCCCCTGCTTCGAAAAGCGGACACCATCATCCTGCAGTTTGAGATTCCGCTGCGCACCGTCTACCACACGGTGAAGTTCGCCAGAGCGAACGGCATTCGCTGCATCGTGAATCCCGCTCCGGCGCAGCCGGTGGACTTCAACGAACTCAGCGCCGCGGATTATTTCATTCCCAATGAGAGCGAAGCCGAAGCGATTACTGGGATGCCGGTGCAATCCGTTGATGAAGCTAAAAAGTGCGCGGAGTTTCTGTTGCGCCAGGGAATGCGGCGCGTCGTCATTACTCTTGGCGAACGCGGCTCCTTGGCCGCGGGACCGGACCGCATAACGCTTGTTCCTGCATTCAAAGTTCAAGCCGTGGACACAACCGGCGCGGGCGATGCCTTCATCGGCAGTTTCGCAGTTTTTCTGAGCGAGGGTCTGCCGGAAGAAGAGGCTCTTCCGCGCGCCAACCTTTACGCAGCGCTCTCCACGACAAAGGCGGGGACTCAGAAATCTTTCTATACCCGTGCGGACTTTGAGAAGGAGTGGCGGAATCGCGGCGGGCGCTTGTGAACAGGCTTTGTCGAAGTGCTAAGATGGATATAGAAAATTGGTCCGCTACCCGCGGTGAAAACCTATGACTTTGCGCGACAATCCGCGAACCGACAACACTTCAAGCCTTGATCGCCCTGCTCTTCGCAGTCCGATTTCGCCTTCCGATACCGCCATCGCCAGTTACGCCGGGCAGGAACTCCAGCCCAACCGCGGCATTCCGCTGAATTTGGACTTGGTCAACGCGGTGCGCGTGAACACCAGCGCCGTCGAGCGCCGCGCTCAAACCATTGGCACCCGCCGAACGGTGAAAAAGGAATGGCAGGCGGCTTGGCTACTGCGCGCCGTCACGTGCATGGATTTGACGACACTCTCCGGCGATGACACCGACCAGCGCGTTCGCCGGCTGTGCGCCAAGGCGAGGCAGCCAATTCAGCAGGAACTCGTGCAGAAACTTGGCATCGAGAGCCTCGATATCAAAGTCGCTGCCGTATGCGTGTATCACGCGTTCGTGGAAACCGCGCGCCGAGCGATCGAGGGCAGCAGCATTCATGTCGCCGCGGTCTCCACAGGGTTCCCGGCAGGCCTCTCACCATTTGAGGAACGCGTTGCGGAAATTCGACGCTCGGTGGAAGCCGGCGCCGACGAAATCGACGTGGTCATCACCCGCGCGCACGTCTTCGGCGCCAAATGGCAAGCGCTTTACGATGAGATTGCCGCGTTCAAGAATGCTTGCGGGCCCGCGCATCTGAAAGTGATCCTCGGCAGCGGCGATTTACTGACGCTGCGCAATGTGGCGCGAGCGAGCTGGGTGGCGATGATGGCCGGAGCGGACTTCATCAAGACGTCCACAGGCAAGGAAGCGACCAACGCGACGCTGCCCGTAAGCCTGGTGATGGCGCGCGCCATTCGGGAGTACGCGCAGGAAAGCGGAATGGCAGTGGGATTCAAGCCGGCGGGCGGAATTCGCACGGCGAAGCAGTCGCTCGAGTGGCTCGCGCTGATGAAGGAAGAACTCGGCGATTCATGGCTCAAGGCGGAATTATTCCGATTTGGCGCCAGCAGCATGCTGGCGGATATCGAGCGGCAACTCGAACACTATGCCACGGGACGCTATTCGGCGGAATATCGCCATCCGATTGCGTAGTTGCAGCAAAGATGCTAGCTCGACCGTAAGAGAAGCGGGAAGAAGCGAATGAGCATCGTCGAAAAATTCATGACCATGGAGTACGGCCCGGCGCCAGAAGATCCGCGCGAGGCTCTAGCATGGCTCGACCGTCACGGCCGCCGCTTCGGGCACTTCATCGGAGGTGCATGGCTGGCCCCGGCAGCGGGAGCTTATTTCGACACGTCGGATCCTTCTACAGGCGAAAAACTCGCGAGCGTGGCGCAGGGATCGACCGCGGACATTGACGCGGCGGTGAAAGCGGCGCGGGCTGCCTTGCCCGCTTGGCAGGCTCTGACTCCTCACGCCCGTGCGCGCTACCTTTATGCGCTGGCCCGGCAGGTGCAAAAACATTCGCGTTGGCTCGCAGTGCTTGAAACTTTGGACAACGGCAAGCCGATTCGCGAAAGCCGCGACATCGATATTCCGCTGGTAGCGCGGCATTTTTATCACCATGCGGGCTGGGCCCAGTTGCTCGAGCAGGAATTCCCGGGCAACACTGCATGTGGCGTGGTCGGTCAAATCATCCCGTGGAATTTTCCGCTGCTAATGCTGGCTTGGAAAATCGCTCCTGCACTAGCTACCGGCAATACTCTCGTCTTGAAGCCGGCGGAATTCACTCCCTTGACGGCGCTCGCGTTCGCGCACATTTGCCAGGAAACCGGCCTACCAGCCGGCGTCGTGAACATTGTGACTGGCGATGGTTCAACTGGTGAAGCGCTCGTCAACCATCCCGACGTCGACAAGATTGCCTTCACGGGTTCGACAGAAGTGGGACGCGCGATTCGCAAGGCTACGGCGCAGAGCCACAAAAAGCTTTCGCTTGAACTAGGCGGCAAATCGCCCTTCATCATTTTTGAAGATGCGGATTTGGACAGCGCCGTGGAAGGCCTCGTCGACGGCATCTGGTTCAACCAGGGGCAGGTTTGCTGCGCCGGCTCGCGGCTACTGATGCAGGAGAGCATTGCTGATAAATTGATCGGCAAAATTCAGGACCGCATGAACACGCTTCGCATGGGTTCTCCGCTCGACAAGGCCATTGATATCGGCGCGATCGTCGCGCGCGTGCAGCTCGAGCGCATCCAGGGGTTGGTGGATCAAGGAGTCGCTGAAGGAGCGACTTGCTGGCAGCCGTCGATTCCGGTGCCAACGCGCGGCTTGTACTTCCCGCCAACATTGCTCAGCAATGTCCATCCGAGTTCCGTTGTGGCTCAACAGGAAATTTTCGGCCCGGTGCTGGCCGCGATGACGTTTCGTACGCCGCGCGAGGCCGTCGAACTCGCCAACAACACCGTTTACGGTTTGGCCGCCTGCGTTTGGAGCGAGAGCATCAATGTTTCGCTGCACGTCGCCGCGCAATTGAAAGCCGGCGTGGTCTGGGTCAACTGCACAAATCTTTTTGACGCTGCATGCGGATTCGGCGGCTACCGCGAGAGCGGTTATGGACGTGAAGGCGGGCGCGAAGGTTTGCTCGAGTATCTCGAGCCTGCCTGGTTCAAGCAGGCGCCGCCCGTTCACGTCACGCCGCTCGCGATGGACCAGCCGCCCGAGCAGCCCGTTGATTTTTCTGCTCCTCCGATCGATCGCACCGTGAAACTCTACATCGGCGGCAAGCAGGCGCGGCCGGATTCGGGCTACAGCCTTGAAGTGCGTGGCGCGGATGGCCGCTTGCTTGGTGAAGCGCCGCTTGGCAATCGCAAAGACATTCGCAACGCCGTCGAAGCTGCGCGCAAAGCCGAAGCCTGGGGCAAAGCGACCGCTCACAATCGCGCGCAGGTGCTCTACTACATCGCGGAAAATCTTTCGCAGAGGCGCGAAGAGATCGCCGGCCGCTTGTCCGCAGTCGTCGGAAAAAAACAGGCGGAAGCCGAAGTCGGCCTCGGCATCGAACGCATCTTTTCCTACGCCGCATGGGCCGATAAGTACGACGGCGCGGTGCACAATCCGCCATTCCGTAACGTCGCACTGGCCATGAAAGAACCGATCGGCACCGTCGGAATTGTCTGTCCAGCAGATGCGCCACTGCTCGGATTCCTGTCCCTGGTGATGCCCGCCATATCGGTTGGCAACACGGTCGTCGCCATTCCATCCGAGAAGTATCCGTTAATCACCGCCGATCTTTACCAGGTTTTCGAAACGAGCGATCTGCCCGGCGGCGTCGTAAACATCGTCACCGGCCGCACCGCGGAACTGATGAAAACGCTGGCCGAACACGATGACATCGATGCGATCTGGTGTTTCACCGACGCCGCTGGCGCGGCAGCGGCTAAAACATTGTCAGTGGGAAATTTGAAACAGGTGTTCTCCAACGAAGGCCGCGCCATCGACTGGTTCGACGCGAAACAAGGCGAAGGCCGCTGGTACTTGGACCATTCCGTCCAGGTGAAAAATATCTGGGTCCCCTACGGCGAGTAATCCGAGGGAAAAGCAAGCTTCTCCACGTGCCGTTCCGCAGTCGCGCACGCCCCGGCCGTGCCGGCCAATTGCTTCGCGGTTTTTTTCCACTGGCAGAAGTTGCGGCGTTGACGCCACTGCCGCGCTCTTGTAACCTTTTTTTAGCTGAAGCGTGTAGTCTGGGGAGTCCCGCGTCGCAGGCGTGGGTTGAAGGTGAAGAATGAGAGCGAGTAAGCGAGTGTTCGCCCGAGAATCTGGTTTCACCCTTCTCGAGCTGATCATCGCAACCGGCATTTTGCTCGTCCTCTCTACCGCGGCGCTTCCCGTCGTGAGGTTTACGGTCATCCGTGCAAAGGAAGCCGAGCTTCGCCGGGATCTTCGCGAGATGCGCAACGCGATCGACCACTTTAAGGACGCGGCTGACCTCAACTTGGTCCGCGTCCAACTCGGCAGCGAAGGTTACCCTCCAGATCTCGACACACTCGTCAAAGGGGTCGAATACAGTAGCAGCGGCGGTCAAAAGAAACGATTCCTCCGCCGAATTCCCGTTGATCCTATGACTGGACGCGCCGAATGGAGCCTGCGGTCCGTTCAAGACGACCCCGACACGACAAGCTGGGGTGGGAATAACGTCTTCGACGTTCATTCGACTTCAACAGGCACTGCCCTTGACGGCACGAAATACTCCGACTGGTAAATTTCTTTCGCGCGGGAGGTAGCTGATTCGAGTCCAGGCGCTCCCGCCAAAAAATCGTCCACTCTCGCTCGCCTGTCCTGCGAAGACACGACATTGGCCGTCGGACGCCATTCGGCGCTCGGCAGTTATTCAAATAAAATCTTCGCCATCATGCCTTTGCCCTCGTGCTCGCCGGGCATAGCCATCATGCCAATCAGAGTGAACAGGCAGCTCGTTCACGTAGTCGATCCTGAGCGTGTCGCCGGGAGAGGCAGCGAGATTGTGAGGCCAAGGTAGGTCTTGGCCTCACACTTCCGACTGAGAAAGAACAGCCGTTAATGGACAAGTCGGGACAAGTTTTGAAGCATGAAAGGCAAGAAGTAGTAGCGGCGTAAGTCTAAATGAGAGCGGGAATTAAAATGGTCGGGGCGAATGGATTTGAACCATCGACCTCCTGGTCTCGAACCAGGTAAGCCAATAACCTAAGTCGCTGTCCTGGCGTCACTTGTAGGTTTTTGGGCTGCTCTCAGATGGACAAGTTTGGACAAGTCAGTCGGAAACATTCGGCGAAAATTGCACTGCCGGACAAGTGGATCGCCCCCGAAAGCACTTGTCCGGTAAGGCGTGCCAGCTCAACCGGTCGATGCAACACCATCCAATGCGTTGATTCGACAATGCTTCCTTGGGAGAAGCGATCTGTTTGGCTGTACTCGGTCAAAACCTAGCCAGGGTGGTGTTCCTGCTGATCTAACCCTAGCCAGCGATTTAGCCTTTGTTTTCAATGCGAACCGGGTTCTACCTGAGTGTTGCGTCGACCTATTGAGACCACCCGACTAACCAGGCACTGGCATCGACTCGTGGTAAATTGCCTTCCCAACGACGAGTTCTGATGAATGAACGTTGGCAGAATCTATTGGGCGACCGATGCACTTAAACTACGCGTTTTTGCTTAGATTCGAATTTGGGGCCCTGGTACAGAAATCCCCGACCCTTTCAGCGAAGTCAGCTAGAACAACGAAGGGGGACCGCAAAGGCGGTTCCCCCTTTTTGCGATATGCGTTTTCATGCTTGCGATGTTGTGGGTTATGGGCAGATGTTGATGCTGAGTGTGCCGCTCCACGAGCCAGTGAAGTTTGACCCGCCGCCGCCCCTCGGACCGCCAATCAGAAAATGCTTCCAGGGCGTGTTCGTGCTGTCCACGCCTTCCGGTGTTCCGGCGTGGTCGCCGTTGGACATCCCGCAGGCGGTTTGATGGCCAGCCTTGATCTGAAGCGCGTTGTAATCGGTCGTGAAGCTGGAATAAGCAGCCACACTCCATTTCATTTGAATGGAGAGGCCTGGTGCGCTTGTTTCGCTGCTGTAGGTGCCGCTGAAATTGACCGGATTCGCGCCGCCCGGCAAGCCGCCCGCGGGCACCTGCCAAGCCAAACCGGTCAGGAAGATCTCGTCGTCTCCAGAGATGGGCACGGTGGTCATCCAGGTGTTAGTGACGGAATCGAAGGTCGTGGAGGTGCAGGTGGCGCTGGGCGAAAAAGTAATCTTGGCATTGGGGACCGCCAGCGAGTAGGGGGTGCCGCCCGCCGTGAAGGAAATGTTGCCCTTGGTGAAGTCGATGGTTACACCGCTGCTCGGCACGTTATGCGCCGTGAAATTGGCGTTGAACCAGAGGAAGCTGCCTCCGGGGACAAAAGTGCCATTGAAATTCGACGAGTTGGTTGCTGTGGCCACACACGGCGGCGGGGGCGGCGTGGGACAAGACAACGTACTCGGCGAGAAAGTAATCGCGACGGGTCCGCTGTCTCCGACAGTAACTGTACCAGAAAAGGAAACGTTACCGGTCAACGCACCAACGCTGGTGGTGACGCTTCCGGTGAAATTACCACTTTGGTCGATGTTGAGAGGGATGGAGCCAGTGACCGTCTTGCCGTTCACCATTACATCGTAGCTGGCGGTGGTCACACTCAAAGGCGTGAACCCGCTGACGCTAATGGTCAACACGCCGGTACAACTGAGCGAGCCGTTGGCCGTGGCTACGGTCACGCAAGCCCAGGCGGAGGCAACCACCATCAGGCCTATGGCCAGTACCGCTAGAACGGATAGTTGCCGTTGAAGTCGAGATTTCATCATCGAAGTTCTCTCCTTTTGCATCGGTGTTGCTTCCGGCTCAGGCGTGCGACGGAGCGCCCGAGCGGCCCGAAATGACGTTGGGAAGTCCTTAGAACAAGCGGGTGTTCACCGCAATTCGCCAGCAGAGGTTTCGGGCATGCCTCCATAGCCGGTCCTGGCTAACGAAAAGGGCGAGCCCCACGCGGTTCTAGTAAGCAATCAGCTTACCAGCGGCTAAATACCTTTTTTCTGAAGGACAATTCCGCTTGCCTACGCACTAGGTTTGCGTAAACTCGGAAATGTGTTTCCTAAGGCCAAATTCGTCCGTATCGGCGTGGCGCTTGCGATCATCTTTCTGCAACAGGTCGCTGGACAAGCAGATTCGCCGACTCTCCAATTGCTGTGGCAATTTGAGACAGGCGGCTGAGTTTTCTCGACACCCACGGTCGTGGGCGACTGGCTGATTGTCAGCTCGTGTAACGGGTTGATTCGCGCGCTCGACAAGCAAACCGGCCAAGTCCGATGGTCGTACGACATCCACCAGGATGGCGACCAAACGGAGTTTCATGGCGACCCGTTGATCACTGAAAAGTTGATCGTCATAACCACTGATGGAAACATGGGTCATGTCTACGCCTTCGACCGCCTAAGTGGCGCGGTGCGCTGGAAATATCCCGTTCAGTGGCGCGGACTAGCTTCGGACGTGGTTCGCTCGGGAGAAAACATCTATGCCTTAACCTTGGGAGACGAGCTGCTCTGCCTTGATTTAGACACGGGGCAGGTCAGGTGGACATTTCAAAGTAGCGCTCCGCGCAAGAGTTTTTTCTGGGCGTCGTCTCCGACGCTCGGTGGGAGCCATGTTTTTTTTGGGGGGCTGGATGGTTTCGTTTATGCTTTGGACGCTCGGACCGGCAAGTTAGCCTGGAAGAGTGACTTGGGCGCGAGGGTGACGACTTCCGTAGTCTCGCAGGGCAATGACCTTTACGTCGGGACGGCGAACCATCATCTGTACCGGATCGATGCTGTTTCGGGCAAGATCTTAGCGGACTTGCCGGTAGAGGCCGAACCGAGGTGGCGCCTGATCTTGACTCGCGACTCGTTGCTGGCCTTTCTTGGTCCGCAAATTCTCGCCAGTTTTGATCTTTCGCTGAAGGGAGCACGCTGGGCCGCCAAAGCGTCTCACAACTGGACTTCGGCGCGTCCTTATGTTTGGCATGAACTTGTGCTTGCAGGAGATAGCAACGAACTTATCGCCTTTCGCGTGGCCGATGGAGCAAGTCTCTGGAATCGGCAGATTCCAGGGACAATTCGCGGGATCGCAGTTTCCGACGATGTGCTATACGTGGGAACGCTCAGAGGGCCGTTGCTGGCGTTCGGGCCGATCCATGCGAAACTCGGATGTAATCCACTTGGACGATTAACGCGGTGGTCTCAATAGGTCGATGCAACACCATCTGATATAAGTCTGCTCGCTAAAGGTGGTGTTGTATGAGACAAGATAAACAATTTGGGCTTTCTGCGATGCAGAAGAGCGACCTGTGG
>Ga0307475_10001910_pt1 | contig 12404 bp, 9 predicted proteins | sample atmos_gasesECM1C_FD_203317 | JGI IMG/M metagenome (GOLD analysis project Ga0307475, IMG submission 203317) | Hardwood forest soil microbial communities from Morgan-Monroe State Forest, Indiana, United States - atmos_gasesECM1C_515 | ecosystem: Environmental > Terrestrial > Soil > Temperate... | reverse complement strand
ATTCAATCTCGAATCGTCCGCCCAGCAGGTAGCCGTGGCGCAAAGCAACATCGGCCTGGCGGAGGAAACCCTCACGCAGTCGCGCGACCGTTTCGTTGCTGGCGTTACGGATACAGTGGAGGTTGTGCAGGCGCAGGAATTGGTCGCCACCGCCCACGAAAACTACATCTCGAGTCTGTATAGCTACAATTATGCAAAAATTTCTCTGGCCCGCGCCCTGGGCCTGGCCGAAGTGGGCGTGAAAGAATACTTCAAAGGAAAATAAAGCCATGGCACAGAGCACCGACGTCGAAGCGACTCCCAATTCTCCAGTGGGGAAGCCGGCTCCCGCGGAAACTCATTCGGCATCACCGCCTCCACCATCTTATGCGGACAATTTCATGCGCACGCGGCCGCGCGCGCGGATGTATCTGGTCGGCGCGATTCTCGTGTTGCTTGTCGGCGGATACTTTGCCTGGCGCTATATCACCAGCCACGAATCTACCGACGACGCGCAGGTGGACGGCCACCTGATGCCGCTCAGCCCGCGCATCACCGGCTACATCATCAGAGTCAATGTGGATGACAACCAATATGTACAAGCCGGCACCGTCCTCGCCGAAATTGACCCCAAGGATTTTCAGGTCGCCGTGGAGAATGCCCGTGCCGATGTGGCCGCTGCGCAAGCCAGCGCGCAATCGCTGAACATCACTGTGCCCATCACATCTGTGAGCACCTCGAGCCAGACCTCCGCTTCTGCAGCAGATGTGGAAAACGCGCGGGCGGGCATCAGCGTGGCACAGAAGCAATATGACGCAGCTGTGGCGCAGCTCGCGCAGGCGCAGGCGACCGATGTGAAGGCGCAAAACGACGTGGTCCGATACAAACAGCTCGTTGATAAGCAGGAAGTCTCCGCCCAGCTTTATGATCAGGCAGTAGCGGCCGCCAAAGCGAGCACCGCCAGTGTGGCAGCGGCGAGCGCATCCGTGGAGGCAGGCCTGCAACAAGTGGCGCAAGCGCACGCCCGTCTCGCACAAGCTGAGGCTAACTTGCGATCTTCGTTAACCGGTCCCCAGCAGGTAGCTTCGAGCCGCGCCCGCGCTCTTTCGGCTGAAGCGGCTGTGCAACAAAAAGAAGCTATCCTTGCGCAGGCGGAATTGAATTTGCTGTACACCAAAATCAAGGCGCCGGTCAACGGAGTGGTGACGAAAAACGCCGAGGTCGGGATGAATGTCCAGCCCGGCCAGCAGTTGTTTTCGATCGTGCCACTCGACGACGTCTGGGTGACCGCAAACTTCAAAGAGACGCAATTGAAATACATGCGTCCCGGACAGCCGGCTGAAGTCAAAGTGGACGCCAACGGCCGCACTTACAAAGGGCATGTGGACAGCATCGCGGGGTTAAGTGGCGCGCGATCGAGCCTGCTGCCGCCGGAAAATGCGACGGGAAATTACGTGAAGGTTGTGCAGCGCCTTCCGGTGAAGATCGTCTTTGAACCCGGCCAGACTAGCGACCACTATCTCCGGCTGGGCATGTCGGTCACGCCAAACGTCAAGGTGAAGTGAGCGCCGGCAACTCCATCCCGGCGCAAACTGCTTGGCGGCCGCCAGTCAACCCGTGGATTATCGCGGTGACAGTGACGCTGGCGACGTTCATGGAAGTGCTCGACACCAGCGTCGCCAATGTTGCGCTGCCCCACATTGCCGGCAGCCTCTCCGCCGGACAAGACGAGAGCACATGGGTTCTCACGTCCTACCTCGTTTCCAACGCCATCATCCTGCCGCTGAGCGGCTGGCTCTCGAACCTCATCGGCCGAAAGCGATTCTACATGTCGTGCGTCGCGCTCTTCACCATCAGCTCATTTCTCTGCGGCTTCGCTCCTAGCCTTGGATTGCTGATTTTTTTTCGCGTGTTGCAGGGTGTGGGCGGTGGAGGACTCCAGCCAAGCGAACAGGCCATTCTGGCCGACACGTTTGAGCCGGCCAAGCGCGGCATGGCGTTTGCAGTGTATGGTATGGCCGTTGTGCTGGCGCCGGCGATCGGCCCCACGCTGGGCGGATGGATCACCGATAATTTCACCTGGCGCTGGATTTTCTTCATCAACATACCCGTCGGAATTATTTCCCTGCTGCTGACAAACCGCCTGATTTCGGATCCTCCCTACATGAAGCAACAGAAGCGCACCGGCATCAGGATTGATTACATTGGGCTGGGCCTCCTGGCCTTGGGACTCGGCACCTTGCAAGTGGTGCTCGACAAGGGCCAGCGCGATGACTGGTTCGGCTCAAACTTCATCGTGTCCATGACCTCGATTTGCGTGGTGTCACTCATCGCAGTCATTTTCTGGGAATGGAATCACAAAGACCCCATCATTGATCTTCACCTTTTCAGCGAGCGGTCTTTCGCTATCGGCAATATGCTGATGTTCCTGGTCGGCTTCGCGCTTTTGTCGAGCACCGTGCTGATCCCGCAGTTCTGCCAGACGTTATTGGGTTATACGGCGCAGGAAGCGGGGCTGGCGCTAATGCCGGGCGGGTTTGCAATTTTGCTTGCGATGCCGCTGGTCGGCTTTTTGCTTGGCCGCACGGACCCGCGGCGCTTGCTGCTGTTCGGGCTCCCGATGCTTTCCTTCGCGTTGTTCCACATGACACGCTTCGATACCTCCGTCGATTTCCGCACCATCGCAACAGCCCGAGTCTTTCAAGCCATCGGCCTTGCGTTTCTCTTCGTCCCTATCAATACGGCGGCCTACGGCTTCATCCCCAAGGGCAAGAACAATGCGGCCTCGGGCCTGATCAATCTTGCGCGAAACATCGGAGGCAGCGTGGGGATTTCCTTCGTCACTACCATGCTGGCACGGCGCGCGCAGTTCCATCAAACCAATCTCGTCGAACACGCCAACCCGGGGAATGGCAGGTTTCAGGCCATGATCGAAGCTGCCACACACATGCTAATTGGCCGCGGCTCGAGTTCGCACCAGGCGGCGCGCCAGGCCTATGGCCTGGTTGCGGCCAGTGTTGACCAACAGGCCACCATGCTGGCATATATAGATAACTTCTGGATGCTGGGCGTGGCGGTCCTGACCATGATTCCTTTTGTCTTTTTGATGAAGAGGTTAAAGCCCGGCGGCCCGATCGCAGTTCATTGACGCGCCGCGAGGAAAAAATGCCAGTCCGGATCATCACTGTTGAGCGCGAGTACGGCAGCGGCGGCGCCATGATCGCACGTCGGCTTGCGGAGCGCCTGGGCTGGAAAATCTGGGACGAGGAACTGACCGCGGAAATCGCGCGCGTTGCCAACGTGGATAGCCGGGCGGCAGCGCGCTGCGACGAGCGTCGCGATCCGTTTCTGTATCGCCTCTTCAAAGTTTATGCGCGCGGAAGTTATGAACGGTCGCTCGCACTAGGTGAATCGCGCGTATTCGACACCGACTGCATGGTCGAGGTGCTCCACGAAGTAATCGAAGACGTGGCCTCGCGCGGAAATTGCGTCATTGTCGGCCGCGGCTCAGCCTACATTCTTCGCAACCGCCCCGACGCTTTTCATACTTTTGTCTATGCCCCGGTGGAAGAAAAAATTCGCCGCGTGATGTCGCTCGGGAAGACCGAAGAAGAAGCAAAGAAGCTGGTCGAGGAAATTGATGCGGAGCGAGCCGAGTTCATTCACCACTATTTTGGTGCCCAGTGGCCCGCCCGCTGGCTCTACAACGTCATGATCAATTCAAAATTCGGCGATGAATACGTCGTCGAAATGATTCTCCAGCACGTCGCGGCCCTCGAAAGAATCCTCTCCGTCCGCGGCGTGCACGTGTAACAGACCCTTCTCGCCGCAAAAATAACCCGCTCACTTCAGCTTGGCGTACTCGGCCTTGGCTTGCTTCAGGATGGGAATGTCTGGGTCGGCGTCCTTCCACAGCGCGAAGAAATCCTGATACACGGCGCGGGCCTTCGAGTTGTCGCCCGCAATCGCGTAAGCGCGGCCCAGTTGCAAATGCGCCAGCGCGCCGAGAACCGAATTGAGCACAACTCCCGGATGATCCAGCAGCTTCTGGAACTCCGCAGCGGCTTCGTTGCCCTGTTTCAGCATCAGGTACCCCTGGCCGCGCTCATAGGCACTCAGAAGCCTGAAGTTTGCCAGATCGTAGGTCAGGACAGGTTGGAGAATCTCAACTGCTTTGCCGGGATTGTTGTGATTCAATTCGACGGCGGCGCGGATGGTGGGAAGCACGTAAACTTTTGCAAGAGTATCGGAGGGGCGTTCCTTGATCAGCTCGGCGGCCAGGGATTCGGCTCGAGTCGAATCGCCTGCTAGGGCGAAAGTCTCAGCGACTCCGCTCTTTACCACGTACGAGGAATCCAGGGCCAGCGCCGCGGCTGCATCTCTCCGGGCCGCAGCCGCATCATTCAACTCGGCTTCGGTACGAGCCTGATTCGCGAAGGCGTTGGCTGCCGATTCTTTCTTGCCCATGCTTTCAAAGGCAGCGACAGCGCGCTGGTTCAATCCCCGGCCTTTCTCAACATGGCCGTAATAGGCTTCCGTTCCCGCGGCCATGGAATTAGCGTCGGCCGCCATCTCCGGTGAGAACCCGGACCATACGGACAGCTCGTGGGCGGCGGCTGACTGGTCGCTCTGCAAAAATGCCACCTGGTAAAGGACGCGGTGAAAGGACGGAACATCCAATTTCTTCGCCATCCTCTCATTGATCGTTGCTTTGGCTTCATCATACCGGCCAATTCCCACATAGACAGTGGCCAGCGCAAAAGTGGAGATACTTTCGTCGGGAGAAAGCCGGTGAGCTTCGCGTGCCTCCGGCAGGGCCTTGTCCCACTGTCCCAGGAACTCATAACCGACCGCCAGGTTGTTGTGTGGAATCGAGTCGCGGGGATACGTCTGCGCCCAAAGCTCGTAAACCTGATTGGCCTGCTGGCGATCGCCGGTGACGTTGTCGTGGTAGTGCGTATCAATATAGAACTTCTCCAATTCGCTGGCACGGTCACGCAGCTCGTAAGCCTTCTTTGTGTATTGGGTGCCGAGCCCGCGTTCCCCGAGGTTGGTCTCAACCTGTCCCAGGACGGCGTAGGCCATGGCAAAATTCGGGTCTAGCGTCACCGCCTGCTTCAAGAATGGCGCCGCGGCCTCTTCGCCTTTGTTCCCTCGCGCTTGCGTCCCCAGGCTATACGCCTTCAGCGCTTCCAGAGAAGATGTGGTTGCCTCCGCGATAGGCGTGTTGTATTTCTGAATCGAAGCCAGCGATTCGCCAAGTTTTCCGCGAATGTCCTCCGCCACTTTGCCGAGCGCGCCCAACACCTGATTTTTATCTGCCGCTTGGCTTTGTGCCGTGGCCAGCGTCTCGCCCGACGCGCAATTTACCGCGTTCAGAATCAGGCTGTAGGTGCTGCCGATTTGCGCGATCGAGCCGTCCAGCACGGCCGCACTCTGCGTCCGCTGGCACACTTGCCTTGCCAGATCGTTTGTCAGTCGCGCCGCGGCCGGCTGGCCCATGAAGCGGAGCTGCTGCCGGATTTGCTGGTCTGAGAGAATATTCAAAAAGGGCGACTGTGCAAGCTGCGCGGCCAGACCCTGGCGAAGCGCGTCGTCGAAGACCGAGTCGCCCGTGGTGTTTGTGAAATCGGCGAGCACGATGGAGCCTTTTCCCGTAAGTTTCGGCGCGCGATGCATGTAGAAATATCCGCCGACAGCCAAAATGGCGATAACAACCATCGCGGCGGCCACGCTTTGCCAGCGCCGGCTGGGCATCGCCGCACCAGTCGTTGGTCCGGGCGCAGAAACCGTGCTCGCCTGTGCGCTCGCGGGACTCGCTGCCGCGCTCGTCCCGCTCGGAGGCGTCGTGGCCGCAACCCCCGGCGCACTCGAGGGGGCTTGTTGAAATAGGGCTTCGCGAACCGCGCCGGAGGAAGAGGTCGGCATCACCGCTGCAGAAACCCGGCTCGAGTCCGTGTCACGCCTCAGCCGCGCCAGATCGGTGCGCAACTCCGCGGCGTGTTGGTACCGCATCCGCCGGTCTTTCTCGAGCGCCTTCGAGATCACTTCCTCCAGGCGCGGCGGAATGTCCGGGTTGAGGCGCACCGCAGGCACTGGCGCCTTTTCAAGAATGGCGTTGAAAATGACCGCCGTCGTGTCGCCACGAAAGGGCAGAGCGCCGGTGGCCATTTCGTAGAGCACGGCTCCAAAGCTGAAAAGGTCGCTCCGCGCATCGAGCTCTTCACCACGCGCCTGCTCCGGCGACATGTAAGCCACCGTGCCGAGCGTTATGCCGGGACTTGTGAGGTTCTCTTGGTCCACCGTCGCCTCCGTGCCCGCTGTCACCAATGCGCCCGACCGGCCGGGAGCGCGCAGCGCCTGCTTCGCCAAGCCGAAATCAAGAATCTTGGCGTGGCCGCGCTGGGTGACGAATATATTCGCCGGCTTGATGTCGCGGTGGATGATGCCCTTTTCGTGGGCCGCATCGAGCGCGTCCGCCACCTCCACGCCCAGCTCGAGCAGCAAATCCATCGGCATGGGCCTCCCGCTGATACGGTGCTTGAGCGTTTGACCTTCGAGATGCTCCATGACGATGAAGAATCGGCCGTCCTGCTGCCCGATCTCGTGAATCGTGCAGATATTCGGGTGATTCAGCGCGGAAGCAGCGCGGGCCTCTCGCTGAAATCGTTCAAGGGCATAAGGATCGCGCGCCAGATCCTCGGGGAGAAACTTCAGGGCGACGTGGCGGCCGAGGCTCGTGTCCTCGGCTTCGTACACCACTCCCATGCCGCCGCCACCGAGTTTCTCGATGATCTTGTAGTGGGATATGATGCGGCCGTTCAGACTCTGTGCATCCGACATGTTGCGCGATAATAGGCGACGCCCTGAGGCAAGTCAACGTGGGCAAGCCTGATGCATCCGCAACACTCACCGCTTGCTGGCGGCGGTGTCTTCCCGTACTCTGATTTTTCGTTGAACCATCAAAACAAAGCACAAGGACCCTGGATGAGCTGTCCCATCTGTGAAAAGCGGCGCCCCGAGCGCTTTTGTCCAGCGAAGGGAGAAAAGATCTGCGCAGTCTGCTGCGGTCGCGAGCGCGAAGTCACCATTGATTGCCCTGCGGACTGTCCCTACTTGATTGCGGCGCACCGCTATGAGCGGGAGCATCGCGCGCCTCTCTCGCCGCAGGATTATCCTTACCCCGATATTGAATTCCCCGCGGATTTCGTTCATGAGCGCTGGCCCGTGATAACAGGGCTTGCCGGAACCATTCTGGGCTTTCAGGCGGAGAACAAGGATCTGCGCGACACGGAGGTACTTGCGGCGGTGGAAGCTTTGGCGGAAACTTGCCGCACTCTTGATACCGGAATTTATTACGAACGCCCGCCCGATGCGCCGCTCCCACGCGCTCTCTACGGCCGCATCGCCGAATTCTTCCAGGAGTTCAAAAAACAAGACCCCAACCGCACCGGGTTCGGACCTCTGAGGGACTCTGATGTGTTCCGCCTGCTGATATTCCTTCTGCGCGTCGGAAAGCAGGAAACAAACGGCCGCTCTCGTTCGCGCTCGTTCCTCGATTTCCTCCGCGCGCGTTTCCCACTTCCCGCCGGTGCCGCGAAGGAAGCGCCCCGCATCATCATGCCGTAGGATTATTCACAGCTCCTGTCGAACATTTACTCTTTACGTTGTCGCCTCCGGCGCGGCAGCCAGACCAAGCGCCAGTTGAGGTGGCTGTAATTCGCGCGGCGCACGGATCTCCGCCAGCGATCCCAGTCCATACTTGGCCCGGAGCTTTCTCACGCGCTCCGTGATCTCTTTGCGGTAAACCTCCGGGGCATATCCTCCGCGGCCATACCATTCCTGATATCGCCGCAGCAGCTTCGGAAATTTTTGCTCGAGGAATGGCAGAAACTCTTTCAACGAGGAAGGCATCAGAAAAAGCGCGTTCCCGCCGAACCATTGCGCGTCTGCATCCCGCGCGCCGCGCGCGACTGCGTCCAAATCCTCCTCCCGATCCGTCAGGCCCGGGAGAATCGGCATGGCGAACACTCCCGCCGCGATTCCTGCCGCGCGCAATTGGCGCACCGCATCCATTCGCAGGTCCGGCCGTGGCGCCCGCGGCTCCAGCAGCCGCGCCAGGCGAGCCCGCATGGTCGTAATGCTTATATTGATCGTAAGCGACGAGCGTTCTGAAATGCGCCGCAATAAATCAATGTCGCGCACCACCTGATTTGATTTCGTGGTGATCTCGAGCCGCAGCCCTTCGCGCTCCGCCATTTTTACCAGAATCGCGCGGGTGGCGCCAAATTCCCGCTCCGCCGGTTGATAGGGATCTGTCGCCGTGCCGATGGCGATGTGCTCGCCCCAGATTTTCTTCGTCACCAGGTCGCGCTCGACCATCGCGCCCGCATCCTGCTTGATGTAAATCTTCGACTCGAATTCCCCGCCATCCAGCTCCATGTATTCATGTGTGTAACGCGCATAGCAATAGCGGCAGCCGAATTCGCAACCGCGATAGGGATTCACTGTCCAGTGGAATGGCACCCGCTCGGAATCGCAGCGATTCAGAATCGAGCGGACAGGCAGAAGAAAATATTCCGTCCCGCGTTTTGCGTCTGCGCAGGGGGAGGAAGCGGCGAGGCGCGCAATGCCGACCAGTTCCTGAGCGGGCTTCGTTCTCCGGTCTGGTACCGGAGTGGGCGCGGAAGCTTCGCTCGGGGACTCACGAGTGCCGTGGCGAGCGGCTGTGGGGAATAGGGTGAGACTGGTCTGCTTAGGCCGGGTCCGCCGACGTGGGAACGCCGCCGGGCTGGGCCGAAGTATGGGAGATGTGGCCATTGATTGCCTCGCCGCACGGGAAGCAATATATTCGCCTTTTGTTCGCCATGTCAAGTGAAATGTTTCGCTTTATTTTCGCCTGTACGCCCAGGCAGGTTCCCCCTCTGAAACCCCGCCTCTTGGCCAGCAGCCAGACCCATCGGCACGGTCTATACTCGGAAGATTCACCTCCAGGGGTAGGAGCATTGGCCGAAGTCGGAATATTGATCATAGACGACGACATTGTCAGCCAGCGTGCCCTGAAGCACATCCTGGATTCAGAGGGCTGGCGCGTTCGCATCGTTCCGCTGGCTTCGCAGGCGCTCCTGGAGCTTGCGAGCGGCCAGTGGAACCTGGTCATCGTCAACATATCCCTCACCGACCTGCGCGGCCCCCTCTTTGCCATCTTGAAAGAGCTGGCTCAGGCGGACACAACCGACGCACCCGAGCCCCAGGAGACGCCAGAGGATGTACTCCAAGCTTCTGAGGATGTGCTCCGGTCTCCCGAGCATGCACTTCGGTCTTCGGAGAATGCACCCCAGCCCTCGAACGATGTTCCTGATGGTGCCGTAGCTGTCATTGCCAAGAAACGTCTCCGCGTCCTTTTTCTGGTCCCGCTGCTGGCAGCCAAACATGTCCAGCCGATCCTGGAGCAGGAAGGATTGCCCTATTCCCCCAAGCCATACCATTTGCACGACTTCCTCGAGAAAGTGAGCGAGCTGCTGCTAGAAGCCGGCGCGATAACGGAACCCATCCGCAGCATAGGCAGCCTGTCCGCTGGCAAGAAGCGCGTACGCGCCCGCCGCGTTGCGCGCGACAGCCGCCGCGGAACCATGTTCGCCTCTCGCGAGGACTACCAGATGAGCGAGGAAGAATTGGCCGATTGGGAGAAGCAGGAGGAAGAGGAGCGCAAGAAGCGCGAGAAAGAGAAGAAGGACCGCGAGCACCTCTAGCCGGCCCGTACCTCCCCAGCGCCCCGTGGCGTCTCGAACCCGCCTGATAACCCTGCAAGAAATTCACCGTTGCCCGTTCTCAGTGGTGAAAGCAATTCCAAGCGGCGTTGTCTCGCTTCGGCGATCGAGGAGGGCATCATGCACGTCAAGCAGGAAAAAATCTTTCTGGGTGTGAGCATGGGCTTAGTCATTTTATTGGCGGGGGTAGTTCTGATGACAAATGCGAATCCAGAAGTCCGAGCCTCGGCTGGGCCAGGCGTTCCCGCGCCCGGCGGTCAAGGTTGGCATTTGCTGGACCCGATCTCGTACGAAAACTTGACCATTTTCCCGGTCGTCTCCACCCAACTGGCCGACACCCGTGATTTCGCGACGCTCGACGAAGCGCTCGCTTCCGGCGATGTCGTTGTCACCGAGCAGGGAGATTACCTTCGCCGAACGCGCGAGGGCGCGGCGCAAACCATGCCACCGAGGGTCGGCGCGCAGGTGAACCAGCTCGTGCTCGTCAATCGCGGCAAGCGCCCCTTGATCCTCCTTGCCGGCGAAGTTGTTTCCGGCGGGAAGCAGGACCGCATCATCGGCAAAGACCGCATCGTGCCCATCGGCGCGCCGCCGCTGCCACTGGACGTCTTCTGCGTCGAGCACGGGCGCTGGACCGGCGCCTCCGAGAAATTTGCCGGCGCCAAGATGATGGCGCATCCGAGCGTGCGCGAAAAAGCTGCCGTCGAGCAGGACCAGTCGCAGGTGTGGGCCGCCGTCCGCGGCCAGGCCTCCATGTCGAGCAACTCGGAAAATAATCCCAATAATCGTGTAGCCTCCGCCGCGCCGCCGGCGAAGCTTTCCTCGCGCTCACTAGACGGTGTGATCGCCTCGGAAGCTCCCACCCAATCGTACAAACAAATCTACGAATCGCGTGCTGTCGGCACTTCAGTCGAAAATTTTGCCGAGCAGATCCAGCGGCGATTCGACCGCGCCACCAGCGGCCTGAAGGGCGAGCGCGTGGTCGGCGTCGTGGTCGCCTTCGGCGGCGAAGTCGCCTGGAGCGACGCGTTCGCTTCCTCGCAGCTCTTCGAAATCTACTGGCCGAAACTTCTTCGCAGCTACGTGATCGAAGCGCTCACGCGGCACGCCACTCGCGAAAACGCTTCGCTCGACGACGCGCGCGACTTCCTGCATCCGGCCACCGGCCATTTCCGCGAAGAGACCGAGCCGGGCGTCTATCGCTGGCGCGAAAGCAACTCCGGCAAGGTCGCGCAAATCGAGCTCGAAGCGCTCGCGCCCAAGCCCATGACGCTGCACTGGCTCAAGGTTCTTCGCGCAAGTTGAAGACCCGTCAAGGGTCTTCATCCTGAGGCCCCGGACCCACCGGGGCCGAAGGATCTGACAATCCGACGCGTCGTATGCGTCCCGGATGAAGTTGCGGGACGAGGTTTGTCATCCCGAGCGAGTCCGTCAGCAGTTTGACGGACGACGAGGGATCTGCTTTTCGGTTTCCGCCTTCTCCCTTTCGGATTTGGCCAGTATCAGTGTTTATCTGTGTTCACCAGTGGTTAACCCGCCTTCCTCCCACCTCCGCACCTCGCTGCGATCCGCCGTCTCAGCCAGCAGTTCCGCGATCGTCTTCTTGAGCGCCGGATGCTGCACCCCCGGCGCGATCTCCGCGAACGGCACCAGCACAAATCTCCGCTCCGCCATCCGCGGATGAGGAATTTCCAACCCCGCCGTTCGCACCACGCTCGATCCGAACAAAAGAATATCCATGTCAATCAGCCGCGGCCCTTTCGGCACTCGCCGCTCGCGCCCCATCCCCCGCTCGATCTCGAGCAGCGCATCCATCAACTCCTGTGGCAGCAGATCCGTTTCCCCCTGCACCGCACAGTTCAAAAACCACGGCTGTTCGCGCATCTCCACCGGCTCCGTCTCATACAGCGACGACACCCGCGTCACGCGCACGCCGCGCCCTGTGCTAGAAGGTGCAGGGCTTCTCTCTTTTCCGGACGGTGCCGGGCTCCGCCCCGTGTCGGATGGCACGGGGGCAAGCACACCAAGCCCGTCGATCGCGCGCCGAATATTCCCCGCGCGGTCTCCGATGTTCGCTCCCACCGATAGGTAGATTGTTGTCATCGCTCGATAGCGTAGCTAACCATATCCGGCCCATCCGCGCCTATCCAGTCTTTTTGAGCTTCTTTTGTCTTTCTCGGATGGATTCGTACGACTGTATCTCCTGAAGTAGGTTCTCTGGCGTGGGCTTAACTGAGGCGAACTTGTCGCTGTGGGAGTGTGCATCGATATGCCTAGATAGAGCTTCCATGCGTTCAACTATCTCGTTTACAAGTACGGTATCTATCCGCACGTCCTTGAGTCTTCCGAAGCTGATCCTTTCCTCGAATCGAGCGACAACGTCGTTGAAAACATCAAATATGATCAAAGCCTCATAAGATGTTCGCAACGCCCCGAATCCCTGCTTGAGCGCGGCCTCTTGCTCGGCCGGAGGTAAATCTTTGGCCTTGGAGTAAAAATCACTAGCGATCTTGGCTGACCTATATTCTTTTTCGCATACGGGGCTATTGTTTATGTACACAAATCCCGGGTGTCCGCCCTCTTCTCTTATCCAATGGGTTACAACCCCGACAGACATCTTTTCTGCGTGTTTCTTGAGGCCATAGAGAAAAACCA
>Ga0307475_10001909_pt1 | contig 12404 bp, 8 predicted proteins | sample atmos_gasesECM1C_FD_203317 | JGI IMG/M metagenome (GOLD analysis project Ga0307475, IMG submission 203317) | Hardwood forest soil microbial communities from Morgan-Monroe State Forest, Indiana, United States - atmos_gasesECM1C_515 | ecosystem: Environmental > Terrestrial > Soil > Temperate... | reverse complement strand
TACGTGCTTCTCTACAGAAAAATGAGAGTCTGCGGGTGCCGTTGGGCAGGAAAGCAGATTGTTAAACTTAAACCCGGTTATGCGTATGGTCAGAGCATATTTCTGTCGTTTCGTACCTTCTATCTCCGCTTCTTGTAATTCCGGATACAATCGATTGCATGGAACCCAATTCGCGAAAGGTCTCGCGGGTCGGTTTTGCCTACCTGTGGTCCATCTTGTTTTGGATGGGTCTTGCCTTCCTAGCTGCTGGGGAGGATAAGGTCCGCTTCTTGGAGAGGGGGCTCCGCACATCTTACTGGACCGCACTCCTTGTCGAAGGCGGACTTCTACTGTCCGCCGCGCTGTTGACGCCTCCCATTTTCGCGATAGTTCACCGCTATCCGATCACCAAACCGATTCGGTTTGGTCGCGTAGCTGGGTATGTTCTTGTCATCGCCCTTTACATCATCGCCTGCGTGAGCATTCGTTGGGTTTTAGTGCCGCCTTGGAATGTTCCTGCCCAGAGGTTCGAACAACGCTCGTTGCACGCATTGGTTACAGGTTTTGACGTTTTTGCCGAGATAATCTGGAACTTCATGATTGTTCTGGCAGCCGCGCATGCCTACGAGTATTTTAAGCGGTCGAGGGACCAGGAACTTGAATTGCAGCAGGCGCTTGCCACCAGCGAGCTCCAAGCCCTGAAGAGTCAGCTTCATCCGCATTTCTTATTCAATACGCTCCAGGGAATCTCAGCTCTGATTGATACAGAGAAAGAGCGCGCCAAAGCGATGGTTCTCAAGGTCTCTCACTTGCTTCGGACTGCTTTGCAGTGTGCGAGCTCCGACGTCATTAGCCTCGATGAAGAATTGAAGTTTGTCGACGATTACCTCAGCATCGAGAAAATGCGTTTGGAAGACCGACTTGAAGTGCGTTGGCAAATTGACCCCGCCGCGCGGCAATTGCTCGTGCCACAACTGATCATGCAACCTCTGGTGGAAAATGCGATTTTCCACGGCGTGGCTTGCTGCCGCGGAGGAGGATGGATCGAAATTTCGTCTCGGCGTGCGGAAGGCATGCTGGAGATAGCCATTCGCAATAGCGTTGGAGGAAAGCGGCAAGCAGGGATGGGGCTAGGTCTCCAGAATGTGAGAGCACGATTGAAGCACCTTTACGAGGACGAGGCGACTCTCTGCTTCGACCAAGGCAGCGATGGCGTTGCGATCGCGACTCTTGTGCTGCCGGCAATCGGTCAACAGAAGGAGGCGATGAAAGAAATGTTGGCCTCGAATTTACACGCTTAGTGGAGGCAAAGATTGTGCGGGTATTGATTGTCGACGACGAACCACTTTCGCGAAGCGCCCTCGAGAATGCGTTGAGAGCGAGAAACGACATTCAAGCCCTCGATTGCGCGAACGATGCTGTTGACGCCCTGGAATTACTACAAAAGAAGCCCTATGACGTTCTTTTGCTCGACATTCAAATGCCGGAATTATCGGGAATCGAGCTGGCCGACCGGTTAAACAAGCGGCGGCAACCGATACCATCGATTGTGTTCGTCACTGCGCACCATCAGCACGCGGTTGCTGCATTTGAGAAGCATGCCGTTGATTATGTCCTGAAGCCCTTTTCAAACAATCGTATTCATGAAGCGCTAGATATGGCGATCCGCAGAACGGAAGGCGAGCGGGCCGCACAGTTGGCGAAAATACTGCCTCAACTGGAAGAACTGTTGTCGAAGCCAGCGAAAATCGCCATCAAGACGAAAGGAAGGATCCTTTTTGTCGATCCGGCCGACGTGGTGATTATCGAAGCTCAAGGCAATTACGTATTGTTACAGCGGGCTTCAGGATCGTACCTACTCCGAGAATCGATTTCCACGATGGCGGAAAAGCTAAAACCGTACGGATTTATAAGAATACACCGCTCCGTGCTGGTGAACAGTTCCTTCGTTGAGGAAATTCAGCCTTGGCCCACGGGAGAGTACGTGCTTCGCATCAAAGGGGGCAAGGAATACACAGTCTCACGCACTTACAAGATCAATTTGAAGTCCCTGGCAAAATTCTGGATTGGCGATGACACTTTCGTCGCGGGCTAGCGGCGCGCCCGCGTTACAGTGACAATGGCCGGCTGGATATGGCCAGGGCCCGAGACCGACAACAACAGTGTCGAAAGCGCTCTGCGCGGCCTGGATCATTTCGGCATTGGCGCCGGTGTTCCATCCGACCATCTGCCTGCAGGAATCATGAATACGTCGATTGGTTCCGGATCGCCATGGAACTGTGGATTCAGCATGACGGGAGAGTGGGGCAGATCTGCACCCCAAACGGCACTTTCCATAAACGGAGTGTAAATCATCACGTGAGCTATCCAGTGGTGTTGGCCGTTATCGGTAAGGTACTGTTCTTTCGACATCATATAGCTCATGGCTCCAGGCTCCAGAGGCGGCAGCTTTTGCTTTATGAATGTCTTGATGCCCACGATGATCTGAGCTTTGGATTGACCGGCCAATACCATCTCCGTTCTTTTATACGTCATCGGCAGAATAGAGCGGGCAGCCGGCGGATTGAAGCAGAGCGGGCCTCGAAGTTTAGGGTTCCAAAAATTAGCGGCAAATTCGCCATCAAATGGGCCCATCCACCCTCGCTCCACGACACACACGAAGCCGTTCTTACCTTTGACTGCGGTTTCGTAGCCATGCCTTCCCAGGACGAGGACATCGGCATCGTGCGAGATGGCCTCCGGGGCCGCGCTCCGCGCCATGGCAATCTCGGCGTTGCGATCCATTAAGTATTGATCAAGCGGTGCCATGCTGGGATACGGTGTCTTGGGATCTTGCGCCCGGATCTTAAGTGGCGCCGCAAGAGCACAAATCACGGCAACCACTAGATAAGCACTGGCGGAAAATGTATTTCGGTCCATCAGTTCCTCCCGGAAATGCCGTGGACGAAAAAACCCAGGCGCCGAGATGCGCCAGGGATGCGAGACTCGTTAGTACGGTTGTCGAGAGACTAATCTTATCTCAGTCTCAGAATGCTCGCTTCCATCGGGGACTGCAAGGATGATGTGATGAGTCGCGGGAATCCGGGTCGAAGTTACGCAGAGTGAGCACGAAATGTTGAGGATTGAAGCAATCTGAAATCCCTGGCAAAGTTCTGGATTGGCGCTGACACCTCGTCGCGGACTAGCCGCGCCAGTTTCACAGCGAGAGAACCAGGCACAAAGAGGTGCACTGGCTCCCGAATCGTCGTGGACGCAGCGTCCAGGACTCGCCGGCTTTTTTCTCTAACACAAAAACCACCAAGGTTAGATCGTTCCGCGTCCAGTTCGACCTGAATTTGACGCGGAGCGCGCCCTCGAAGGAGAGTGATTCTTAATTTCCTTCCGCGACGCCGAGTTTGGCATCGCAAGGATCTACGGAATCTGGAATTCGTGGACATGCGGCTGTTTTTGGTGTGTCTTCACAAACTAGCGTGACGGATTCCCGAGAATATGATGCAAGCCTCCAAGATGCGGGGTTGGAGGCTGACTAGCTCACCTCCACAAACTCATAAAGCCCCGGAAAACAATTTATGTAAATCATTGAAAAGTAAGCTTCCTAATAGCTTCTCATGTTGGGAACTCGACTTGCTCCCCTGTAGGCATCACACGGTCGCTTCCAGCACGGAGAGTACGCCCAAGATTTGATGCAGCCTTAATAGCTGGATTTGACGAAGCTTTCAGGAGGAAACATGCGAAGAGTAGCGTTTTTCTCGGGCTGTGTAGTTCTTCTCGCGGTTTGCCTTTGGATTGGCGTCCCTGGTCTGCTCGCACAAACGTCGAATACTGGCACGGTCGCCGGGACTGTTGTAGACCCGTCGGGCGCCGCGGTTGTTGAGGCGACGGTTACTCTGATCGATCCTTCGACCAATGCCACGCGGACCGCACCCACCAATGACACGGGCCGCTATTTCTTCGCCAACGTTCCCCCGGCCACTTATAGCGTGACTGTCGCCAAGGCCGGCTTTCGAACGGCTAAACTCACAAACCAAGTGGTCAACGTCAGTACCACGCTTACTCTGAACGTCACGATGGAGTTGGGCTCGGTTGCCCAGACTGTCGAGGTAACTGCCACCGGCTCCGATCTGCAAACTATGAACGCCACCGTCGGCAACACCGTGAGCGGCGACCTGTTGCAGGATTTGCCGTCCATCCAGCGCGATGCTGCTACCTTTGTGACCTTGCAGCCCGGCGTTTCTCCTGATGGTAGCGTGGCCGGTGCGGTCGTCGACCAGAGCACTTTCATGCTCGACGGTGGCCAGAATTCGAACGATATGGACGGTAGTATGACCGTCTACACTCCGAGCTTCGCAGGCGATCCGACCGGTGGCATTGTCTCCAGTCAGCTTGGCGGAAGCCCTACCGGCGTCATGCCCACACCGCTCGATAGCGTGGAAGAATTCAAAGTCAATACCGCCAACCAGACTGCGGACTTCAACAGCTCCGCAGGCGCCGAGGTTCAAGTCGTCACCAAGCGCGGCACCAATTCCTGGCACGGCACTGGATACGAATATTACTTTGATAATCATTTTAATGCTAACACCTGGGACAACAATTCTTCCGGCACGGCGCTGCCCAGCTATCACTACAACCGCTTCGGGGCCTCCGGCGGCGGTCCGATCGTCCCCAAGGAGATCCTTGGAGGGAAAACATACTTCTTCGCAAACTACGAGGGCTTCCGCTGGAACAATTCTCAGACTTATGAAGTTCCCGTCCCAACCGCGGCCATGCGCGCTGGTATTCTGACGTTCTCCGATGTCAACGGCAATCCTGTTCAATACAACCTGAACACCGGCACCAATTGCGGGCCGAACGGCAATGTTGCCTGCGATCCCCGCGGGTTGGGACTCAACCCAGTGGTTACTCAGTTGTGGGCCTTCGAGCCGGCGCCTAACGACCCGAGTTGCGGCCCCCTAGTTGGGAAATACTGTGATGGGCTCAACGAGCAAGGGTTCAAAACCAATGTGACCATCCCATATACTTCTAATTTCGGCGTGGTTCGCATGGACCACGATTTCGGCCCAAAGTGGCACTTCAATACCAGCTATCGCTACTACAAACTAACGCGCTCGACGCTGAATCAGGTCGACGTCGGTGGCGCCTTTACGGGCGACAAGCTGGGCACTGGTTCTGCTCTCTCCGTGCGCCCACAGGTTCCCTGGTACTTTGTAGCTGGCGTGACAACCAACATTACCTCAAATACTACCAATGACTTCCACTACAGCCACTTGCGCAATTACTGGTCTTGGTCCGATCCAGGCGGCATAACGCAGATCCCCTCCCTTGGCGGCGCTTTGGAACCGCTGGGCGAGTCGACCATCGGATGTTACGGCGGCACGGGTTGCCCGGTAACACTCGGTCCTTATAACGTCAACACGCAGAGTGTCCGCACGCGCTTTTGGGATGGCCACGACGATTTCATCCGTGACGACATTACGATGCTGAAGGGCAATCACCTCTTCACCTTCGGTGGCTCTTATCAGCGCAACTGGGACTACCACCAACGCTCGGACAACGGCGGCGGTATCAACTATCAGCCGACTTATCAGCTTGGCGACACCTTGGGCGGCGGCCTGGTGAGCTTCTCGGCGACCCAACCCGTTACCCTCCCGTCGGCTCAATCAGCAAATTGGGCTCGCGATTCCGCGGCCGTCTTGGGCATCGTCACCGATTCGCAGATTGCCTATACGCGGGCGGGCAACAACCTGGCGCTGAATCCTCCGCTTACCCACGCGTTTGACCAGAGCACTATTCCTTACTACAACATTTATTGGAGTGATAGCTGGCGCATGAAACCGTCTATCACCCTAACCTATGGCTTGGGCTGGACGCTCGAAATGCCGCCCACCGAAGCCAACGGTAAGCAGGTGGAACTCGTGGACTCCGGCGGGCAACAACTCGACGTGCAAGCCTATTTCAAGCAGCGCGAACTTGCTGCGCTTCAAGGCCAGGTCTACAATCCTCAAGTCGGTTTCGCTCTCGTCGGTAACACCGGCTCAGGCCAAAAATACCCCTATAACCCCTTCTACGGCTCTTTCAGCCCCCGCGTCGCCGTCGCCTGGAATCCGAACTTCAGCGACGGATTCCTAAGCCAAGCATTCGGCGGGAACAAAACAGTAATCCGTGGCGGTTATAGCCGCATCTACGGACGGTTGAACGGCGTGGATCTGGTCCTCGTGCCGCTCCTTGGTACCGGCCTCATTCAGGCGGTCCAGTGCGGCAACAACAACATGAACGGGACCTGCAGCGGTCCTGTTTCCGTCGCGAACGCTTTCCGCATCGGAAAAGACGGCCTCGTCGCTCCCATCCCGGCCGCTACCCCCACATTGCCTCAGCCGGTTTTCCCGGGCATCAACAACACCAACGCGGCTGCTGGCGAAGCCTTGGACCCGAACTTTCGTCCGAACGCCGTGGACTCTTTTGACTTCACGATTCAGCGCCAGTTGACCAACAAAATTCTTCTTGAAGTTGGTTACATCGGCCGTCGCATAACACACGAGTATCAGCCAATCAACATCAATGCCGTGCCTTATATGATGACGTTGGGTGGACAGTCGTTTGCCAGCGCCTATGCAGCCGTGGAGCAAGGTTTGGGATGCGCCACATCTTTTGCTGCTTGTGGTACGGGCAACCCGGCGTCAATCGCATCGCAACCCTTCTTTGAGGCCGCGCTCGCTGGTACCGGCTATTGTACCGGCTTCTCCAGTTGCACTCAGGCGGTCGTCAACAAGCAGACGGGGAACTTCGCGAACCAAAAGGTCTGGAGCCTGTGGTCCGCTCTGGACCAGGGTGGCATCGGCGGCGGTCCCAACGGCACCACTCTCCCCGGCTTCAACTTCGCTCGCAGCATGCTGAACAGCCCCATAATCGGCGGTCCAATGGATTGCGGCGTGCCGGTGGGCACGGCCACTTGCGGCAGCAACGGTCAGTTGTCGTCGGGCGTCGGGGTCAATGCCAGCGTTGGTCACGGCAATTACAACGGCTTGTTTATTTCTACAAAGATTAACCAATGGAAGGGAATCACGCTTCAGGAAAACTTCACCTGGAGCAAGGCCTTGGGCAGCGGCGCTGTCGTGCAGGCCACCAGCGAGTACACCTTAAACGATCCCTTCAACATCAACAATCAGTATGGTTTGCAGACTTTCGACCGCAAGTTCGTGTTCAACTCCTACGCCATGATTGAGGATCCCTGGTACAAGAGCCAGCGCGGCGTAATCGGGCGCATCGCCGGCGGTTGGTCGTTGGCGCCGATTTTCGCCATTGGCAGCGGCGCACCGATCGGCTGCGCTACACAGACGGACGGCCAATCTTTTGGCTCAGCCGATGGCCGCAACTTCTTCACCATGGAAAACTGCGTGCTCACGAAGGCGGCCTCCGGTGGCTCGTCCTCGCTCCACGCCAACACCGGAAGCAATTCCGGCACTCCCGGGTTCAACATCTTCTCGAACGCCGACGCCGTGCTGAACACCCTTCGTCCACCCATTCTCGGTCTTGACACAAGCACCGGTGGCGTCGGCGTGTTCCGCGGCTTGATGTACTGGAACATGGACCTCCGCTTGGTGAAGGACATCAAGATAAGGGAGCGCGTTGGCCTGCAATTCCAGTATGTGGTGACCAACGTCTTCAACCATCCAGTCTTTGCCGATCCGAACGCTTCGTTCTTTGTACAGGGCGTCGACCCGACCAGCTCGGGCTTCGGCGTCGTCAACTCGCAAGGCAACAACCCGAGGCAAATGCAGTTCGGCTTGCGGTTTACGTTCTAACTAATCTTCTAGTCAGGAACCGATGGACTCTCTTCCCGCCGGGAAGCCTTTCGGCTTCCCGGCATTCCAACTTGGTTCCTTCGGCGATTGTTGGCGGCGACATGCGTGGAGAGTACATTGGGTCATCTACCGCTCCAACCCATATGAATCAACTGTTTCGGGAGAAATCAATGAAGCGAAAGATTCTCAGGACGATCACACTAGGGAGCTTCGCGCCGGTTGTGTTGCTGGGCGCAGCATGGCAAGTGCAAGCGCAGGACGCTAAAGCACCGTATCTCAGGATGGCCCCGCTTGAGCAATACTTGATCTCGGATCGGAATGCCGAGATGGCTTTGGCGCGGAGCGCGGCGCCGGAATCCATCTCACGCGATGCCGAAGTTCTGGTCCTCGGAGAGCATGGTTACGAAACCGGAATCAAAGGTAAGAACGGTTTCGTGTGCATGGTGGAACGATCGTGGACCGCCGGAATCGACGATCCGAGTTTTTGGAATCCCAAGCTGCGTGCTCCGATCTGCTTTAACCCGCCGGCCGTACGATCCTACCTTCCACTGACTATCAAGAAGACCGAGTTGGTGTTGGCCGGACAAGCCAAAGCCCAGATGTTCGACAGTATCAAAGCCGCTTTCGACAAAAAGGAATTACCGATGCCGGAATACGGCGCGATGTGCTACATGATGTCAAAGCAACAATACTTGGGCGATGGCAACGGGCACTGGCATCCCCACCTCATGTTTTTTGTTCCGCAAACAGACGCTGCAATTTGGGGTGCAGATCTGCTCGGCGCCCCCATTCTGAGATTGGACAACGCTCCGGACCCACTCACCATTTTCCTGGTTCCGGTCGCCAAGTGGTCGGACGGTACGCATGATCTCCCGGCTGGACACTGACGTTCAATCTCATCCAATCATTGGTGTCCGACGATTATCGGAACCGTGAATGAGGGGGGATTGCTGTGAAAGTCCGCAGGAGAATTAGGTGACGACAAGTACCCACGCGTCGGCTGTCCGGCTCAATCTGGAAAATCTAGCTTCCCGGGCCAAGCGTCCGACCGCCTTGCGGGGAGTAGACCCGGAGGTTCCGGGCGGATGGTCCGCAACTCGGAAGTAATGCCCTAAGTCCTGATTAACGCGCTTACCCGACAAGTACGAGTTAAGCGAGATGTTGTTCGATGGCGTGAATCTTGTGGCAGACCCTGGAAGTCTCTTACAATCAGTGCGCGTGGACTTCAAGTCGTATTCACCCCAAGCCATTACGCCCGAGGAAGGTTATGCTAAAACGCGTAAATACTGTAATTGCGTGTGGTGCCATCGCACTGGGTACCATCTACCCATCTGCGGTAGCCGCCGATGCGAAGTTCGATCCGTCGAACCCGTTTTATGCGCCGAGTACGTTGCCGTTCCATGCGCCTCCTTTCGACAAAATCAAGGATGAAGACTATCAGCCAGCCATCGAGGCGGGCATGGACCAAGAACTCTCTGAGGTACAGGCGATTGCGGACAATCCGGCGGCGGCGACATTTGACAATACGCTCGTTGCCATGGAGAAGGCCGGGCAGCTCTTTAAACGAGCGATGGCCGCGTTCGGCGGGGTCGCCGGTGCAAATACCAATGCGGTGTTGCAGAAAGTGCGGACCGAAGAGGCGCCAAAGCTGGCGGCCAACCGGGATGCCATCTATCTGAACGCAAAACTTTTTGCTCGCGTGGCCGCGGTTTACCAGCAGCGTGCGACGTTGAAGCTCGATCCTGAATCACTGCGGCTGCTGGAGGTAACTTACGACATGTTCGTGCGCTCTGGCGCAAACCTTTCGGAGGCCGACAAAACCGAGTTGAAAAAACTGAACGAGGAAATCTCGACACGCTCGAATGCGTTTTCGACTAAGCTGCTGGCCGCTACGAAGGAAGGGGCCTACGCGACGACGGATAAGAATGCGCTTGCTGGCTTGAGCGACGCGCAGATCGCCGCGGCCGCACAGGCCGCACAGAGCCGCAAGCAGGAAGGCTACGTGCTCCCGCTGCAGAACACGACACAGCAGCCGGACCTTACCTTTCTCAGTGTCCGGGCGACCCGCGAAGCCCTTTTTGAGAAATCCTGGAACCGAGCCGAGCGCGGGGATGCCAACGATACGCGCGACGACATCGCACACCTGGCGCAACTGCGTGCCCGGCGGGCACAACTGCTAGGCTACCCGAACCACGCAGCGTGGCAGCTGGGAGATCAGATGGCGAAAACACCAGAGGCCGCCTTGAAGTTCATGGATGCGCTGGTGCCCGGCGCGACCACCAAAGCCGCGCGCGAGGGCAAGGACATCCAGGATGTCATCGACGCACAGAAGGGTGGCTTCACCCTCCAACCCTGGGACTGGGACTTCTACTCCGATCAGGTGCGCAAGGCAAAGTACAATCTAAACGAGGCGGAGGTCAAACCGTACTTCGAGCTCAACAATGTGCTCGAAAACGGCGTCTTCTATGCTGCCAATCAGCTCTATGGGATCACGTTCAAAGAACGCAAGGACATCTCGGTGTACCAGCCGGATGTGCGCGTCTTCGAAGTCTCCGATGCAGATGGCAAGCCCCTGGCGCTTTTCTATTGTGACTACTTCAAGCGTGACAATAAGAACGGCGGCGCATGGATGGGGAGCTTCGTGGAACAGTCAAAGCTTCTGGGCACGCTGCCGGTGGTCTACAACGTCGCGAATCTCCCCAAGCCCGCACCGGGCGAGCCGGCACTCATCAGCTTTACCGACGTGACGACGATGTTCCACGAGTTTGGCCATGCGTTGAACGGTATGTTCGCGAACACGGAATATCCAGGTTTATCGGGTACCGCAACTGCACGAGACTTCGTGGAGTTTCCCTCACAATTCAACGAGCACTGGGCCCTCTATCCCGCTGTTTTCGCGCATTACGCCAAACATTACAAGACAGGCGCGCCCATGCCTGCCGATCTGGTAGCCAAGATCAAGAAAGCCGAGAACTTCAACCAGGGATACCAGCTGACGGAGTTGGTCGCGGCCGCGGAGCTGGACATGCAGTGGCACACGCTTCCGGCCAGCGCAGCCCTGCAGCAGCCGGATGTGTTCGAGAAACAGGCGCTTGAGAACACGCATCTGCGGCTCAGCGCCGTACCGCCCCGCTACCGCTCCAGCTATTTCAGCCACATCTGGGACAGCGGCTACTCCGCTGGCTACTACGCCTACCTGTGGTCGGAGATGCTCGATGACGACGCGTACCAGTGGTTTGACGAGCACGGTGGTCTAACACGCGCCAATGGCGACCGGTTCCGGCACATGGTGCTCTCGCGCGGCAACACTGAGGATTTGGCAAAGATGTATGCAGCCTGGCGCGGCAAAGACCCGAGCGTCGAACCGATGATGAAGTACCGCGGCTTGAAGGAGTCCGCAAACTAGGGCGTGGAGCCGTTCATGGCAATGCCGCCGTGGATTGCACGAAAGTGCCTGTTTCCTAGAGGACGCTTCGCTTGGTGCGAATCGATCCCCTCTCAACTCCCGATAACGTTCAAACCGAACAAGATCTGGATGTTACGCGACGCCTAGACGATTTTTTGGATTTTAAAAATATGGCGGAGAGGGTGGGATTTGAACCCACGGTAGGATTTCTCCTACACACGCTTTCCAAGCGTGCTCCTTAAACCGCTCGGACACCTCTCCGCGGTGAACGGCTTTACCAATCTAGCAGAAACGGTCAGCCCGCGCACACGCCGCCGGACGCTCGACGCACGACTCGCGTCGTTACCTTCATCCTCTCCGCTCCGCCGTCTGTGCACGCTTGCATCCCTCTGCTACAATTTCTTCCAGCCATTCCGGGATCGTCTAATCGGTAGGACATCAGCCTTTGGAGCTGAGTATCCTGGTTCGAGTCCAGGTCCCGGAACCAAATCTTTTCCCATATAACGCCGTATAACGCGTGGACATCATCCCGCATCTAGCTCCCAGGTCAGGATTTGCAATCCAGGTGACTCCTGGCGGCCATTCGCTGGCTTTCCGCGAGCCACCCGTTCAAGTAAAATACGGTGTATAGCCCAACCGACCTGCGTAGCGGCCTTGAAATTCTTCGGTCCGGCCCTGCGTAATAGGTATGTGACTCCCTTAAGGATCGCCGAACGCATGGCCATGCCCGCAAACGCGCCCGTACATGATCTCGGTTCTCTGCGCATTGAGGACCGACAGCGCTCCAGCAGGAGTTGGGGAAAGGGCCTTGCAATCTTCTTCGGCCTGCTCGTCGTGCTGGGCGGCCTTTCCGGAGCCGTTTTCACCTTCTGGAATCAGAAGCCGGTCGTAGAAGTCACGGTGGTACAAAAATCCACCAACAACGGCGGCCGCGAAGCGCTGCTCAACGCCAGCGGCTACGTCACGCCCCGCCGCCGCGCCACCATCGCCGCGAAAATCACCGGCCGCGTCGTTGGCGTGTTCTTCGACGAGGGCACGCACGTCAGCGAAGGCCAATTGCTCGCCACCCTCGATGACTCCGACTTCCGCAAAGCCCTGAACGCCGCCAAAGCCGACTACGAAGCCTCGAAAGCCGTCATCACCGACCTCGAGGTGCAGCTGAAAAACGCCCGCATCCAGCTTCATCGTGCCGAGCAGCTCCAAAGCGCCGGCGTGCAAAC
>Ga0307475_10001908_pt1 | contig 12407 bp, 9 predicted proteins | sample atmos_gasesECM1C_FD_203317 | JGI IMG/M metagenome (GOLD analysis project Ga0307475, IMG submission 203317) | Hardwood forest soil microbial communities from Morgan-Monroe State Forest, Indiana, United States - atmos_gasesECM1C_515 | ecosystem: Environmental > Terrestrial > Soil > Temperate... | reverse complement strand
TAATGACAAAGAAGACCGGCATGTAACCGTGATTGCGGTAGTTGACACTGAAGATCGAAGCTTTGTCCTCTACGTCGTATGGATCGACTGCGACCACAACTTTTTCCATGGGGTGGTCATCGTGCGCTGGGTAGGTGCGGGCGGGCTGCGCCGCGGGCATCACAAACTCTTTGGCCGCAATCGCGCCCAGGCAGCAAAGCAGCACAAAAACACAGACTGCCGCAAAACGCGGAACTGGCAGCATCAGCGTGCGAACTGATTCTTGTCTACCTGCATTATGCATACGTGGATTATAGGATGCCGTCAGCGCAATACGAGCTGTCCCGTCGCCATTGAAGATGAGATTTTAGCTCCCCATTTAGAATGGGGCGTCCTTCATGTACGCGTTCTACAGTGCACTGCTCGCTTTTTTTCTGGTGCTGACGCTGCCCTACTGGCTGCTGCAGATGATGAGGCACGGCAAGTATCGGGCAGGCTTGCGCCAGAGGTTCGGCGCGGTTCCGGCCGCTCTCTCTGGCCGCAGCGAGAAACCGGCAATCTGGGTGCATGCGGTTTCGGTGGGCGAGGTTGTAGCGTCGAGCGCGGTCGTCGAGGCGCTTGGCCAGAAATTTCCGTCCCATCGCGTAATGGTTTCAACGACCACCAGCACAGGGCAGAAACTCGCTGCGCAGCGATTCGGGGCGCAGAACGTTTTCTATTTCCCCCTGGACTTCGCCTTCGCCATCCGGCCCTACCTAGACGCTCTGCGGCCGGACCTCGTGATCGTCGCCGAAACGGAATTCTGGCCAAATTTTCTTCGGTGTGCCAAGCGCAGCGGGGCTCGCATCGCTGTTATCAACTGCCGCATTTCTGACCGCTCGCTTCCTGGCTACAAGCGCTTCCGCTTCTGGCTGCCGAAATTGCTGGAGACGGCGCTCGCGAACGTCGATGTTTTTTTGGCCCAGACAGAGGAAGACCGGCAGCGGCTCATAGAAATTGGCGCGCCGGAATCGAAAGTGACGGTCGCCGGAAACCTGAAATTCGATGTGGCTCCTCCGCCACCGCCGGCGATCGTTGCCAGTCTTCGTGAGAGCTTCATCCACTCTGGAGCGGGACCAGTTCTGGTGTGTGGCAGCACGCTCGAGGACGAAGAAGGCTCGTTGCTTTCGGCATTTCGCAACATCCTGGCCAATCATCCGAAGGCTGTGATGATCCTTGCACCCCGCCATCCGGAGCGGTTTCCCGAAGTTGCGGCACACGTCGAGAAACTCGGCTTTCGAATGTGGCGGCGTTCCTTGTGGAGCGGCGAACCGCTCGCTGGCGGAGTATTTCTGGTCGACACTATCGGGGAGTTGGCTGCGCTCTATTCGCTGGCTACCGTCGCGTTCGTCGGTGGCAGCCTGGTGCCGCGCGGTGGACACAATATTCTTGAACCCGCGCTCTATGGCGTCCCCATCGTGACCGGCAATCACTACGAGAATTTTCGTGACATCGTCAACTTTTTTGTCAGCCGCAATGCTGTGCGCATCGTCGGAGTAGCGGAGCTGCCGCTAGTCTTCATGGAACTGATCGAAAATGAAAGCGAACGAATGACTCTCGGCCGGAACGCAGTGGCGGCGCTCGAATCGCAGCGCGGCGCTACGGCGCGGACGATCTCGGCCCTGCTCCGGCTGATGGGGGAAGCGTCGCGTCAGGGCTCGGCATGAATCCACTCACCGCACTTTACGGCGCCGCCACCGCCCTGCGAAACACATTGTTCGATCGTGGCATGCTGTCCGCCAAGCGGCTGGAGCAACCCGTGATCAGCGTCGGAAATCTGTCGGTCGGTGGTTCGGGCAAGACTCCGTTCGTGATTGCACTCGGCGAACTGTTGAAGGCGCACGGCATTCGATTCGACGTGCTCTCACGCGGATACGGCCGCAAGACTCGCGGCGTACTCGTCGTTGAGACGGATGGCAACGCCGCCGGCTTCGGCGATGAGCCGCTGCTGATCGCGCGCCGGCTGGGCGTTCCGGTTATCGTCGGCGAAAGCCGTTATGATGCAGGCCGAGTCGCCGAGCAGAAATTTCAGTCGCAATTGCACATTCTCGACGACGGCTTTCAGCATCGTTCTCTGGCTCGGAACTTCGATATTGTTCTGATGACGGAGCGCGACTTTGACGACAGGCTGCTACCCTCGGGGCGCCTGCGCGAGCCGATTTCGTCACTGCAACGGGCGGATGCGATCGTGCTACCGAGAGATTTTTCTGGGCAGAAGTTTTCTGTGCACGAATTGACGATCGAGAGCCTCGCGCGGCAAGGGAAACTCATCTGGCAAATGACACGAAAAATCTCGATGCCCGCCGCGCCCGCCGCTCCGATTGTCTTCTGCGGTATCGCGAGGCCGCGGCAGTTCTTTGCCCAGGTACGAGCCTCCGGTATTGCGCCGGTGGCAGAAGTCGAGTTTCGCGACCACCATGCCTATGACGGAAGTGACATTAAGCGCCTGCTTGCCATGCGCGGTAAGCTTGGCGCCGGTGGCTTTCTGACCACTGAAAAAGATGCGGTCAATCTGGGGCCATTGCAAACGGAGCTCGATCCCTTGACGGTCGCCGCTCTCAGCCTTACTCTCGAGCATCCAACTGATGTCGTAGAAGCCATTTTGGCGAGAACCATTTTCGCAAAATCAGGGAACTGAAGCCCCGCTCATGAGAAAATCTGGGTTGCGCCGGGAACCCGTAATTGTGACCCGGCATCTTGATGACAAAACATACTAAAGAAAACGGCCGCCTGCGGAAGATCGTCGAATCTTTTCCCAAGCTGACGGTAACCGTCCTCGCGGATCTCGTCGCCGATGAGTTCGTGTTCGGCGAGATATCTCGCGTCTCGCGCGAAGCACCCGTGCTGATTTTGAAGCACCGCGATCGCAAGATCGTCCCCGGCGGCGGCGCCAATGCGATCTGCAATCTTGCCGACCTCGGAGTGAACGTCTTGCCGGTTGGGGTCGTGGGTGACGACGAACCGGGAAAGCTGCTGCTGCGCGCTTTCCGCCACAAGCGCATTCCGGTCAGCGGAATTTTGAAAGACAAGAGCTACATCACCGTCACCAAAACGCGCATCTTGGCCGGATTCGCTCATACCGCCGGACAACAGGTCGTGCGCCTTGACCGTGAACCCAGTGAAGGCCCCAATGGGCATCTGCGCCGTGAACTCGTCCTTGCCGCTCGCGAATATTCACGGGCTTCCGATGCGCTGCTGATTTCCGACTACGGATACGGCGCCGCCACTCCCAACCTGCTGAATGTGGTTCGAGAAAAGCGCGGGCTGGATAAGGTTCCCGTGACGCTCGACTCGCGCCATCGCATGCTGGAGTTTTCTGGCGTCACCGCCGCCACGCCGAATGAATCTGAGGTGGAAGAGGTTCTCGGCATCCGCATCGGCAATGATTGGGAGCGCCTTCTGGCCGCCGGAGACCAGATTGCGGGCGAGATGAATCTGGAATCGCTACTGATTACGCGCGGCAAGGATGGCATGGTGGCTTTCCCGCGCCGCCACAAGCCGATCGATATTCCGATCCATGGCAGCGACGAAGTTGCCGACGTGACTGGCGCCGGCGATACGGTCATCGCGACCTTCACTGCCGCGCTGGCTGCGGGCGCAACCACCGAAGAGGCCGCCCACCTGGCGAACTACGCGGGCGGCATCGTGGTCATGAAGCGCGGCACGGCTACAGTCAGCCAACAGGAATTGCTCGAGGCACTCGATAAGACGCCGCCGCTCGCGCGAGAACATTAGAGTGTGGGGACGGGGCTTCGCCCCGTCCAAGCGGGACGGAGCCCCGCTTCCACACAGGAATCTGAGCGTCAGTCGAGATCAGCATTAGTCGACATCATTGAGCACATCACTCCATCAGAAGATTGTTTCGCGCGACGACCTTAAGCAGCGTGTGGCGGATTGGCGGCGCGAGGGCGATCGCATCACGCTGGCTAACGGTGTTTTCGACCTGCTGCACGTCGGCCATGTACGTTACCTGCATGCCGCGCGGGAACTCGGCGGCAAACTGATCGTTGCGGTGAATGCCGACGATTCCGTGCGCGCGTTGAAGGGCGAAGGGCGGCCAGTAATGCCGGCCGAAGAACGCGCGGAGATTCTGGCGTCGCTCGCGGATGTGGACGCCGTCGTAGTCTTTTCGGAAAAAGATGTGCGCGCTATCATCCGCGAAATACGTCCTGATTTTCATGCCAAGGGCACGGACTACACGGAGGAGAGCGTCCCCGAGCGCGATGAGGTTGAAGCCTGTGGAGGCCGGGTGGTCATCGTGGGTGATCCCAAGGATCACTCGGCCACCGAGATCATTCGTTCGCGTTCGCGGCTGGGGCCGCGAAAATCATGAGCGAGGCAGGATGACCGACTCCTTTTCTCCCGTAGCCGGCGCTCCGCGATTCGACAGCCTGCTCATCGTGCGCCTCAGCGCCATGGGAGACATCATTCACACGCTGCCTGCCGCAACCGCGCTGCGCCAGGCTTTTCCTCAGGCCACCTTGGGATGGCTCATTGAAGAGCGCTGGACGGAACTGCTATGCACCCTGCGTTATCCGCGATCGGGACAGCGCTCTCCGCAGCGCCCGCTGGTCGACCGCGTCCATTCCGTCAACACATCGGAATGGCGCCACGCCCCGTTTTCGTTCAACACCTGGCAGCAGATGGCCGTGGGCTTGAGTCAGTTGCGCGGAATTCAGTACGACGCGGTGTTTGATTTTCAGGGCGCGGTCCGTTCGGCATTGCTGGCACGCTGGTCGGGCGCGCCCATCGTGTATGGGAGCACACAACCGCGGGAGAATGCTGCCAGCATGTTTTACACACGAAGCGTGTTGACGAACGGCACTCACGTCGTTGAACAGGCGCTGGCGCTGGCGGGAGCGATCGCTTCAATACCGCCCATTCCAACGCCGATGGCGGAGCCTCAGGTAGAGTTTCCCGTGGACCCGGATGCGGAGCACAAGATTGCGGGCCTGACGGCGGATGTGAACGACTTCGTGATTCTCAATCCCGGGGCGGGCTGGGGGGCGAAACGCTGGCCTGCCGAGCGCTACGGACAGGTCGCGAAGGAACTTGCGAAAGATGGATTGTGTTCGCTCGTCAACTACGGGCCGGGCGAAGAAGAGCTGGCCGTGGCTGTGGAAGTGGCTGGCGAGGGGGCGGCGCGAAAAATCTCCTGCTCGGTTTCTGAATTGATCGCGCTCACGCGCCGCGCTCGTCTCCTGATCGGCGGCGATACCGGGCCGATGCACCTGGCGGCCGCCTTGAAAATTCCGGTGGTGGCAATTTTTGGTCCGACAAATCCGGCGCGCAACGGCCCGTTCGGAACGCGATCGATTGTGCTGCGAAGCGCGAGCAGTTTAACCGATCACACCCGGCACCGCGAGCCGGAGCAAGGGTTACTCGAAATTACTGTCGGCGAAGTCGTCGCGGCGACCCGGAAGCTGTTGCAGAATTCTTTTCCAGAGACTCGTATTGCAGAACCAGAGTGAAGAACCAAAAGTGAGTGAAGTTTCACAATCCGAATCGCAACCCTCGCCAACCACCGGCGACACCTGGTCGCGCGTAGCTCGTCGCATCCGCGTGCCCCTGGGATTTATTTTTGCTCTTGTCTATGTCTGGCTGGCCCGGCCAACGCGAACTTCGCTGATAGCGGGCGCACTGGTGCTGCTTCCTGGGCTAGTCATGCGCGGACTGGCTTCCGGTCACGTGCAAAAAGACAAGCAGCTCACCACCAGTGGCCCCTATGCCTACACTCGCAATCCTCTGTACCTCGGCTCGCTAATGCTTGCCGCCGGTTTCGCCATCGCGGCGCGTAGTTGGTGGATCGTCGCAGTCATGATCCTGATGTTCGCCGTAATTTATGTCCCGGTCATCGCCGGCGAAGAACGTTACCTGCGTCAGACGTTCCCCGAGTACGACGACTATGCCCGCCATGTGCCACGCATGTTGCCGCGGCTTACCCCATACGGCAGCCAGCAGAGTGCGTACTCTTCCGCACGCTACTGGAAGCACCGCGAATACGAGGCAAGCATTGGATGCGCGGTCGTGCTGGCTGTCCTCATCGTCAAGCTGATCGTCAAACTGGTGTGGTAGTCTGCCGTTTACTTATGGCGATCGCCCCGGGAGACCGCGAAAGAAGTCTTGTTCGTCCTCTGGCCCTGATCGTCCTGATCGCGACCATGTTGTCGGCGCAGCAATCCCCGCCCACGGCAACAACAACGATCGGCCCCGCTCCGGTGCAGATCGCGTCTCCGCGTCCTAACTATACTTTTCCCGATGGACGGAGCTACGTCTATTCGGTGGAGTGGCATCTGATCACCGCCGGGACCGCAGTCATGAAAATGGACGCCGCTGGAAACGAACGCAAGGTGACCGCGTCCGCCGAATCCTCGGGAGCTGTTAACGTCATTTTTCCTGTGCACGACCGCTTCGAGTCGCGCTTCGATCCCCGGACGTTCTGCTCGCTCTCGATCTTCAAGCACAGCGAGGAAGGCTCGCACAAACGCGAGACTTCGATCCACTTCGATTACGGACGTAAAAAGAGCACGCTCGATGAAAAGAACCTGAAGACCGGCGAGACCAAGCACGTCGAAAATGACCTTGCGGGCTGCGCCACCGACGTCATTACTGGCTTCTATTACCTGCAGTCGCTCCCGCTGCAACCGGGCTCCAGCTATGAGTTCCCGATCGGTGACGGGAAAACAACGATCGTCCGCGCCACCGTGGACAAGCGCGAGAAGATCAAAGTGCCAGCCGGAACATTCCCGGCCGTGCTGGTTACGGCCGAAGCCACGTCCGGCTCGCTGCGGTCCAAAGGCAAAGTGTGGGTATGGTATTCAGACGATCCAAGTCACACGCCGGTGCAAATGCGCGCCAAGCTCGGATGGGGCACGCTGCTGTTTCGCCTGCAGCGAGTTGAGAAATAAGTTGAGAAGTAAGCCCTACTTCAGCGCGACGACCGCCTGCTTCGCCTTCGCCAGTTCTGGACGCTCTGAACTTGACCCTTCACAAGTCTTGACCAGCACGGCGTAGTACTCGGTTGCCTCGGAAGCTTGCCCCGCCATCTCCGCCGCCTGCGCTGCGCCATACAGACTATTGAAGCGATTCGGAAAGAATTTCAAACCAGTCTTATATTCTGTGAGAGCCTCCGCCGGGCGCTTCATCTCGAGCAGCATGTCGGCGAGCATTTCCCGGGCAGGTATTCCACCATCGGATTCGTCTCCGGACGATTCCTGTTTTGCGGCAATCGCACGCAAAGCCGCAATGGCGTCGTCATTCTTCCCTTGCGCATGATCCAGCCACGCCGCCGCTTCCTTCCGATCCTGATCTACGGCTTCGGCAAAGCCTTTCTTCTTCTGATCGAGAAGAGTTTTGTGAATGGCGTCAATGTGTTCTATATCAGTGCGAGCCTGCGCGACGTTTCCACTACGGGCGGCGCCGATCGCCCGCGCCCAGTAAGTAATGGAAGCATCCCCCGCCCGCGCCTCGGGAACGGGCGTCAGAGAAGCCGCTTCAGCCCAGTGATGCATTTCCAACGCGTAGCGGGCGGGAAATGCGACCAACGCGTAGACACGCGGATTGTATCCCGTTCCGTACATGTCTTTCATCGACGGCATGGCTTTTACTTCCTCGATCACTTTGAGCGCATCGGCTTCCCGCCCACTCTGCATGTAGGCGGATACGAGAAAATCCATGGCATGGAACTGGTGACCTTCGCCACCCATGTGCATCGCCGCCGTCTTGCGTGTTGCCGCAATGGACGCCAAATTCGAATTGATGTCGTCCTGCCAGAGCCCGAGTCGAGCAAAGATATGCGACGGCATGTGCAAAGCATGCGGAGCGGCGGGAGCGATCTGCGCGTATCGGCGGGCGGCGGGCAGGCCGAGTTGCGCCAATTGCGGCTTGTCATAGCTATGGATCAGGTAATGCACAACTCCGGGATGATTAGGCTCGGCGGCGAACAGCTTCTCCAGGACGGCGCCAGCTTCCTTGCGGTTGGCAAACGTGGTGTCATTGTCGGGCTCGGCCGCCAGCAGCGAGAGCGCATAAAAAGCGGCCGCCTCGTGGTCGTCCGGATACTTCCGGTACACTTTCTCCATCGCGACGGAATAAGCCAGGGCTCGCGCTTCGTGGTCCGCTTTCTTGCTGTTGGAATAGAACGCCTTCAGGGCCAGGATGTAATCGCGCTCGCGGTCAGTCGTCCCAGCCTTCATCTTGCCGGCCTTCTTCAATTCCGCCGAGGCGCGCTTGATGGTTGGTGCATCCGGCCGATTCCAGAGCTGATGCCACAAGCTCATGGCCTCGCCCCAGTACGCCATGGCGCACTTCGGGTCCTGCTGTTCGACGTCGAGAAAAGTCTTCTCCGACTCTTCGTACCAGAACGAATGCAGCAGCGCGACACCCTTTTCGAATGTCTTCTGCGCATCCGGAGTACACGAGACGGGAAAATGCACCGTGCCCAGTTGTTCCTGCGTGAGTTCCTCGTGATGATGGCCTTCGTCGGCCGCCGCCGCGCCGGAGAATGCCGAGGCAATACACAGAACCCAGATTAGTTTGCGCATGGAGCACCCCAGTCGGAGTCTAGTAGGCGAGTCGAGGCGGGGTCAAGGCGGAGGCGGGGTGAGAACACAACGGGATGGAATATGCGCCCCCTCCCGGAAGTTTGATCTCCGATTCAACTTGTTTCATCCGCTAACTTGTGCTTTTGCCTTGTGAGCGATGAGCAGGAAGCCTTTGGAGCTGGCGTCCTTTTCCAGGGATTTAAGTCGAGCCACGCCGGACGCGGTCTTGCCCGACTTCATCTCGATTTCGCCGAGAGCGAGGCGGATCTCGAACTGGTTGTTCACGAGCCCGTCCCGGGTTGACTCATCGAGCAGCAGGTTGAGTTGTTTTTCAGCCTCCGCCGGATTGTGAGTCTGAGCAAGAATCCGGGCGTTTACGATGCCAATGTCGAAGTGTCGCTGAAAATCCCGGCTTTTTTCCCAGAGCACCTTTGCCTGGTCGACTTCAGTCATGGCTTCTTTGAGCTTGCCTTCCGTAAGAAGCGCACGCGCCAGCAAGGTATGCGCGTCCGCCTGCGCAAACACCGATTTTTGTTTTCGGGAAACTTCCACGACCTCGCGAGCAGTCTTTTCTGTCTCTGCGGGCCGACCTTCTTCTAGGGATAACGCGGCGAGACGGAGGCGATCCCACGAGATGCTATCCGTTTCGCCCAGTTGTGTCTCGATTGAAAGGGCCTGTTCGTATTTCGCTCTTGCCTCGGCGAGCTGTGACTTTTTGGTAAGTAGCCCACCGAGACTCATCAAAGCGTACGCCATCGAGCCCTTGTCTTCGCTGTTTCCCGAAAGTTCGACGTACTCCTGGAGCAGGCTTTCCGCTCGTGGCAGATCCCCTTGATCGGCCAATAGACCCGCGACAGAACCCAGACAGACTTGATCGAGGAGGGTTTGGGAATGCTTACTCCCACGGCATACTTGCAAAGACTTTTCATAAAACTGCCTACCGCCTCGAGGATCCCCCTGGCGTACTAGCGTGTCGCCGATGCCTTGGAGTGACCTGACCTCCCCGAATGTGTCTTCCAGTTTTCTAGCTATCGCAAGCGCCTGTTGGGAGCTCTCCATCGCATCCTTAAAATTCCCCTGAAGCAGGTTCACATCGGCGAGGTTGCCCAAGTCGTTCTGCAGCGGCATCAGATTGCCCATCTTGGCGTGGATATCCCGAGATTCGCGGTAGATTTTTTCTGCGCCCGCAATATCGCCTCCTTCCAACATTATGGTTGCGATGTTGCCGAGTGCCGTCGCACGCGAGTCTAGATCGCCGACGCTAGCGTATATGTCTGCCGCGTGTTCAAAGGCGGTCATACCCTGGTCCATCTTGCCCTGCGCCGCGTATCCGAATCCCTCATCACCGATAGCGTTAGCAACAACCAGCCGTGCGCCCGATTCATTCCCTTTCTTGATCGCTCGCTCTGCAGCGTTCTGCGCTCTTTGCCAATCTGAAATCGAGAAATCAGCCTGAGCCTCTGCAAAGTCGATTCTGGGATCGTCCCTTTCCGGCGCAGGAAGCTTGCGCAAGACTTCCAGAGTCGCCAAAGATTCCTGCGATTTGCCGAGCCGGTCTTGGCGCTCGGCGAGCCGCAGCCCGTATTCCAAATTGTCTGGATGCAGATCGAACAAAGCCTTGTCGATCTCAAATGCCTTTTGTCGATCGTCGTTGGCTGCCCGGTACTGGCCTTCGATCCACAAACGGTCCTCCTTCGAGAGGTTTCCCGAGAGGTCAAATGCTCGCTTGGCCTCCTCCATACCTTGCATGTGGTGCCCGACCCTAAACCAGGCCCTAGAAAGAGCGGAATGAGCCAGAGCGAAATTGGGGTCGGCGGCCACGGCCTTTCGAAGCAGCTCTAACGCGGCCCGGTCGTCGTAACTTCGCTGCTTAGCCAGTCCCTCGGAATAAAATCGGATGGCGTCAGCGGTGGCAGGGGACGCAGCTTTGACAGCGGCTAGATCGCTCGGTGCTATGTCACCCGCCCCGAGTTTCTCCCGTAATCTGACTCCGACGCGCGACACTAGATCCGTCAGTTCTGTTTCTGTGCCTTCCTCGCTAAACGCCACAATGGTTTCGCCGACTTGCGCCTCCTGCAATTTCAGGTCGAGGTGCACCTTGCCATCGGTCGTCGGTCCGAGAGCCAGATAGGAACCGATAACGACATCATCGGCGCTGGTCTGACGGCGGATCTTGTTCAAAGTTTCCTGGGCATAACTCTCCGCATCGGCGAGGGCCAGGTTGCTCTTCATCTGGGCAACGGTTTCTCCGGGTACAAGGCGCAACTCTTCACCCGCTGCTAGATTCGTCGTCAACATTTCTGAGATTGCGGTGGAGAGCCATGCCTCATCGGGCTTGCCAGCCAGATTCTTGAATCCAAGTACTGCAACCGAGCGGCGCTGCTTGACCGCGGGAGATGCGGTCGATTCCTTGTCTCTATCTTTGCCGCGGCGAACCAGAAAAAAGCCGCCCAGGGCCAGGGCGAGCAGAACGACGAGTGCGCCTACCGTGGCCACCGGTCCGCGAAGGCTGGTGTTACCACTTCCGGCAAGTGATACACCGGACTCCGTATCCCGCTTCAGTCGTTGGAGATCAGTTCGCATGTCGGCTGCGTGCTGATAGCGCAGATTGCGGTCTTTCTCCAACGCCTTGGCAATGATCCGTTCAAGTTCCGGCGGCACGGCGGGATTCAGTCGCACCGGAGCTACCGGAGCCCTATTCAGGAGCGCCTCGAAAACTGCCGCCGTACTGTCACCACGGAAGGGCAACTGTCCGGTAGCCATCTCATATACGACATCTCCGAAGGAAAACAGATCAGTGCGAGCGTCCAACTCTTTTGCTCGCGCCTGCTCCGGCGACATATAAGCGACGGTGCCGAGCATAGAACCGGGGCGGGTCAGGTGTTGCTCGTCGATAGAGGCCGTCACCGTGCTCGCCAATCCAACCAGGCTGGGCGAACTGGTAGGTGCTACCTTCGCCAGTCCAAAATCCAAAATCTTGACGTGGCCCCGTTTGGTGACGAAGATGTTGGCGGGTTTGATGTCCCGGTGGACGATGCCTTGGGAATGAGCGGCATCGAGCGCGTCGGCGATTTCAATCGCCAGACCGAGCAAAACGTCGGTGTCGATGGGCTTGCCGGCGATTCGATACTTTAGCGTCATCCCGTCCAGAAACTCCATGGCGATGAACGCTGCGCCGTGCTGGTCGTCAATTTCGTAGATGGTGCAGATATTGGGATGGTTGAGGGCGGAAGTGGCCTGCGCTTCGCGTTGGAAACGGGCGAGAGCTTGCGCGTCCTTAGCAATCTCGTCAGGCAGGAACTTCAAGGCGACAAAGCGCTGCAGCTTGATGTCCTCAGCCTTATAGACCACGCCCATGCCTCCGCCGCCAAGCTTCTCGATGATGCGGTAGTGCGAGATGGTCTGGCCGATCACTGGCGCAGAATGTTACGTTGGTGGGATACGCAAGTCAATGAAACGCGATACGTTGGCGGCCGGGCGTGCGCCCCTTCTCGCGCTTTTCGAGAAAGCCTGCCCTGTTTTGCCGAAGCCCCGAGCGAAGTCGAGGGGATATCCGAAGGGGGGCCCTGCCGAACTGCCGACACCTAACATTGCGGTGCCCAGATGCAGCTCCCAGACCTTTTTCATCACATTTTTCTAGTACCGCCCTCACAGACACCCAATCGCAATCGTGCGAGAATTCACCGACAGTAAAGCATCGAGAACTGTGCCCGTCTCCAGAGACGGACCCAAAATCCGCCGCAAAAACCATCTTCGGCGGCTCTTTGAAAAGTAGACGACAAGTACACGATAAGTGGACAATAAGCGGTTAGAAGCGGCGACGCCGCACCCCGAAAAGTGCACGCC
>Ga0307475_10001907_pt1 | contig 12409 bp, 9 predicted proteins | sample atmos_gasesECM1C_FD_203317 | JGI IMG/M metagenome (GOLD analysis project Ga0307475, IMG submission 203317) | Hardwood forest soil microbial communities from Morgan-Monroe State Forest, Indiana, United States - atmos_gasesECM1C_515 | ecosystem: Environmental > Terrestrial > Soil > Temperate... | reverse complement strand
TGCGGCAGAGAAAATTCGGCAAGCGGTGCGCGAGTTCAAGGCGGTGGAGCATCGGCTGGAATATGTGGCGACGATTCGCGGCGTGGATTACTACAACGACTCCAAGGCCACGAATGTGGATGCAACGATCAAGGCGCTGGAGTCGTTTCCGGCAAACATCCACCTCATTCTTGGGGGCAAGGACAAGGGCAGCGACTACACCTTGCTCAACGATCTGTTGCGCCAGCGCGTGAAGCGCGTCTACACCATCGGCGCGGCGGCGGCGAAGATCGAATCGCAAATTAGAGGGGTTGAAGTCGTGCACGCCGACACTTTGGAGAACGCGCTTCGAAAAGCTAACGCTGTGGCGGAGCCGGGCGATGTGGTGCTGCTGGCTCCGGCGTGCGCCAGCTTCGATCAGTTCAACAATTACGAGCAGCGGGGGCAAGTGTTCAAAGAGATCGTGCGGGCGCTGTCCGCGGAAGTTGTGGGGACGTGAGTCTCGTTCACCATGGAGGTGCCGCTGCTTCGGCGTGGCCCGGGAACCGTTTAGTTCTCGGTCCGCAAATTTGAGAATTAAGCAAAAAACCAGCGATCGGTGAAGATCGACCGGCAAGTCTTTGCAGTCTTCCGGAATCATCGCGCCGCTGGCGGGTTTTGCACCCGGGCCAACCGGGAGTAGCGAGACGACTCGGGCCAGGGAACCACGGTAGTCAACTTGCCGGAGTGAATTCCACGACAAGAATCCTCCGGATTTCGCTGACTTCGTGGTGAAATAAATCTCCCATGGCCAAGCGAGTGAGCGTGGATCGCTGGTTGTTTACCGTCACCATGCTGCTGGTGTTTCTGGGGTTAGTGATGGTGTTCTCGGCGTCGGCGGTGATGGCTAAGGACAAGTATGGTTCGCCATATGCGTTTCTGTTGAGACAACTGTTGTGGGCGGTGGCGGGACTGGTCGCCATGGTAGTGGCGATGCGCGTGGATTACCGCCGCTACAAAAGTCCGGCGGTAGTTTTTTCTCTGATGGGATTGACCACCTTACTCCTGATCTCTGTCTTTTTTCTAGATCGCTCGCACCATACTCACCGTTGGATCCGTGGGGGTGGTTTCTCGCTGCAACCTTCCGAGTTGGCCAAGCCCGTACTGATTCTGTTTCTTGCTTATTTTCTCGAAGGCCGTACCCGGAGCATGAACGACTGGCGCAATACGTTGCTTCCGGCAGCCGTGCCCGTACTGGTTTTTCTAGGACTTATTGTCTTGCAGCCCGATTTGGGTACGGCCATCGCCTGTTCGGCAATCGCCGCGTGCATTCTTTTTGTGGCAGAGATGCGCATGAGGTATTTCGCTTATGCATTCGGCGCAGCGCTGCTGCCGCTGTACTTACTGATTTTTCATGTGAGTTGGCGGCGCGGCCGCATTTTGGCGTTTCTGAATCCGTACGCGGACCGGCAAGGGACGGGATTTCATATTATTCAATCGCTGATTGCCGTGGCGACCGGCGGAGTGACAGGAACGGGGTTGATGGAGGGCAAACAGAAGTTGTTTTATCTGCCGGAGCCGCATACTGATTTTATTTTTGCGGTGACTGCGGAAGAGTTGGGCCTGGTGGGAGCGATGTTCGTGGTGATGCTGTTTACCATCTTTCTGTGGCGCGGGATGCGGGCTTCATGGCGGACGGAAGATATCTTCGGACGCTATCTGGCGGTGGGCATCACCAGCATGGTGGTCTTGCAGGCGTTCATCAACATCAGCGTGGTTTTGGGGATGATGCCGACGAAGGGGATACCTCTTCCGCTGGTGTCGTACGGGGGGTCGTCATTGTTTGTGACGCTGGCGTGCGTGGGTGTGCTGCTGAATATTACAAAACAGGCGGAGTGAGGACCTGCAATTGTTGATTGCCGATCTTTGATCGGTGATTAGTACCCCCGGCGTTGGCAATCCCTCAGAGCTTGGGCCTTTCCATCAATCGTCGACAATCAAAAATCAACCATTCCTTCCGATGGCCTGTAGCGCTCCCTGGTTTATAGTCACCTCATGCGTGCCATTCTGGCGGGCGGCGGGACGGGCGGACATGTGATTCCCGCGCTTGCCATCGCCAACGAACTCAAGAAAAGTTACGGCGCGGAAGTCTTGTTCATCGGCACAGCGCGCGGCATTGAGAACCGGCTAGTCCCGGCGGCGGGATATCCGCTGCAACTGGTGCGGGTGGGGGCGTTGAAGAATGTCAGCCTGATGACGCGGGCACGGACAGCCTTCGATTTGCCTCGGGCGGTTTGGGATGCCGGGCGCATGCTGAACGAGTTTGCCCCTGAGGTTGTGATTGGCGTGGGCGGATACGCTTCAGGCCCCACGATGCTGGCTGCGGTGGTGAAGCACATTCCTACGTTGGCATTTGAGCCGAATGTGGTGCCCGGATTTGCTAACCGTGTGGTCGCACGATTTGTGTCGGCGGCGGCGGTGCATTTTGAAGAGACCGCCAAATATTTTCGGCACGCTGAAGTGACAGGCGTTCCGGTGCGGCAGGCATTCTTTGACATGGGCGTCCGGCCACGGGATGGTGCTCGAACCTTGCTTGTATTCGGCGGAAGCCAGGGAGCGCACGCGATCAATGAAGCGATGATCCGATGTTGGCGAGCGCTGCTGCGGGAGACGCCGGGGATTCACATCATCCACCAGACCGGTGAGCGTGACCATAATGACCTGCTGGCCGCCTATGACAAGTTGGGCGACGCGGCTGAGGTGTTCAAGTTTATTGAGGATATGCCGGCGGCATTTGCGCGCGCGGATTTGCTGATCTGCCGCTCGGGCGCGAGCACGGTGGCGGAAATTGCGGCGGCGGGGAAGCCCGCGATTTTTGTGCCGTTCCCGCGGGCGGCGGACGATCATCAGCGGGTAAATGCGGAGGCGCTCGAACGAGCGGGAGCCGCTGTGGTGGTGGAGGAATCCAAGCTGGATGGAGTTTGGCTGGTGGAGACCGTGGCAGCATTGCTTGGCGATCAGGCCAGGCTGCAGCGGATGAGTGCGGCGGCGCGGAGCCTGGCGCATCCGAATGCAGCCCGTGAGATTGCGGCGATGGCGGCGCGATTGGCCGGAGTGGGGGAATCAGATTCTGGCTGAGAATTTCAATACCAGCTCGACAGCTTGACAGTCATGCGAGAGCTCCGGGATGAGATGGTGGCGCTGCCGGGTTCGAAGGGTTTTTCGACGCCGCAACTGCTTTGCGTTCGCGAAGCATGTGCTTGCGCAGGATGACGATATACGAGTAAAAGCGGTTTCACTGGTTTGGGTTGGATCCGCGTAAACCAGCGGCCAAGGAGTTGGCATGTTTGCCAAGATTCAGCGCATACATTTCGTGGGCATTGGGGGCATCGGCATGAGCGGGATTGCCGAGGTGTTGCTGAATTTGGGCTACAAGGTTTCGGGATCGGATCTGAAAAGCTCTGCCCTGACCCAGCGTCTGGCGGGATTGGGGGCAGCAGTGTTCGACAGGCACGCGGCAGAAAACATAAACGGGGCGGAGGTCGTGGTTACGAGTTCGGCGATCGCGGAGGACAATCCTGAGGTTGCCGAAGCGCGCAAACTTCACATTCCAGTGATTCCGCGGGCGGAGATGCTGGCGGAGTTGATGCGGCTGAAGTACGGCATTGCTGTCGCGGGCATGCACGGGAAAACCACAACGACGTCGATGGTCGCGGCGGTGCTTGCGGGGGGCGGGCTTGATCCGACCGTGGTGGTGGGCGGCCGGGTTGACGCGATGGGATCGAATGCGCGGTTGGGGAAGTCGCAATATCTGATCGCCGAGGCGGATGAGAGTGATCGCTCGTTTCTGAAGCTGTCCCCGATTCTGGCGGTGGTGACCAACATTGATCGCGAGCACATGGATTGCTACCGCAACATGCGAGACGTGAAGACTGCGTTTCTCGAGTTTATGGACCGCGTGCCGTTTTACGGAATGGTGGTGGCATGCAACGACGATGGGCCATTGCGGCGGTTGCTGCCACGCGTGCGGCGGCGCACTCTGACTTATGGAACCAAGCGCGGCTCGGACTTTTACATCAAGCTGAATGCTGGCAATGCGGGGGGCTTGGTGAGGGGCCATGGGCAGCCTCTGAGCCGATTCAAGGTGAGCTATCGCAAACACGATCTGGGCGAATTTACGCTGCATGTTCCGGGCGTACACAACATTCTGAACGCCACCGCGGCGATCGCGGTCGGCATCGGCCTGGATGTTGGAGTTGAACCGATTCGTGCGGCGCTCGATCAATTTCGTGGCGTGGATCGGCGCTTTCATTTGCGCGGACGGGCGGCGGGAGTGAACGTCATTGATGACTATGGACACCATCCCACGGAAATCAAAGCTACGCTGGCGGCGGCGCGGCAGTACGGCTTCGGCAAAGTTCATGTGGTGTTTCAACCGCATCGTTACTCCCGCACGCGCGATCTGATGGAGGAATTCACCTCGGCATTTGGTGATGCGGATTCGCTGTTCGTGCTCGATATTTATGCGGCCAGCGAGAAGCCCATTGCGGGCGTTAGCGCGGAGATTCTGGCGCAGCGGATCAGAGAAACCATGACCCCGAAGGTGGCGCAATACGCAGACTCATTCGCCAATGCGGTCGAGTCGGTGGCGGCGGTGGCGCAAGTTGGCGACATGATTTTGACCCTGGGGGCGGGCAGCGTTTCGCAGTTGGGACCGATGATTCTGGGAAGGTTGAAGGAACGCGAAGAAGCGGGTCAAGAAACTTCGAGCGCGGCCAAACTCCCATAAGCTCGAGAAAGCGAAGCTTGTTGTTGCCCTGGCCTCAACGGCTAAAGCCGCCTGTAGTTTCCGAGCTGCGTTTCGAAAGCGCCTTCCCATGGCGAATCATTACGGCGTCACGACCAGTGGCAGTTCGATGAAGCTGGCTTGCGCGCCTGCGTGGTAGACGCGCTGCACTGCCTTTCGGTAATCCCCTGGTTTTGCCCAGAAAATGTTGGGCACGAAGGTCTGCGGATTGCGGTCGTAGAGCGGAAACCAGCTTGATTGAATCTGAACCATGATTTTGTGGCCCGGCAGGAAGACATGGTTGGCTGTGGGTAGAGTGATCCGATAGAGCAGCGGCCTGTCGGGGGCGATGGGCTTGGCTGTTGCAACGCTCTCTCGATAGCGACCGCGGAAGATGTCGGCTGAGATCATCAGCTGATAGCCTCCCATGCCGGGCCGACCGGCGACCTCATCGGGATAGACGTCAATCACTTTTACTACCCAGTCTGAGTCGGTGCCGCTGGTCGAGGCGACGAGATTGGCGACCGGCTGCCCGCTCATTTTTATCGGCGTGGTCAACACATCGGAAACGAAGGCAAGGACATCCGGACGGCCCGACGCTTCCCGTTGGTCGTCCACCAGCCACTGCGGCCAGGTCAGGCCGTTGTCGTAGCCCACGGGCTGACTCGGACGTCGGCGGAAGGGCACGGGCTTGGCGGGATCGGAGACGTATTCGTCGAAGGCCGCGTCCTCGGCTTTCGGTGCGGCGAAACCGAGCTTTAGATCCGCCTCCAGGTAGAGCGGAGTCGACTGGATCGTGCAGCCGCTGGCGCAGCCGGCGGGCCAGGCGGGCAGACGCCGCCAAGCGTTTGTTCCGGTTTCAAACGCAATTACGGGCGCGACATTATCGGCGGGCGCGCCATCTTTGAGGTAGTGGTCCAGGAATGGCCGCAAGATTTGAGTGCGGAAGTATAGCGCGGTGTCGCTATTGAATTGCAAAGCGCCGAGCGTGCTGCCGTCGCCAATTTCCTGACCGTGATGCCACGGTCCCAGGACCAGAAATACTTTGTCGTTGGCCGTGTCTTTTGCTTTAAGCGCTTTGTATAACGCGGGAGCGCCGTAGATATCTTCCTGGTCCCATAGGCTGTCCACCAGCATCGTCGGCACCTTCAGCGGTTGCGCGGCCAGAATGCGATCCATCGCCTGGTCCTGCCAAAAGGAATCGTAGCTGGGATGCTCCATAAGTTTCCGCCAAAAACCGATCTGCTCCATCCCGCGCCGGTGGCCGAGTTCGCCCGCCGATCCCGCCTCCATGTACACGTCGTAGTCGTCGAAGTGATTGGTCCACCATTTGGCCTTGTTGGCCCGCGTCCCCACCTGTTCGTAGATGTACGGCATATTCTGCTGGCGGAAGGCGCCGTTGTGGAACCAGTCATCGCCCATCCATCCGTCGACCATGGGGTTCATGGGCACAGCGACTTTGAGCGCGGGATGCGGGTTGACCAGTGCCATTAAGGTGGTGAAGCCGTCGTAGGAGATGCCCAGGATTCCGACTTTGCCATTGCTTTCCGGGACGTTGTTCACCAGCCAGTCGATAGTGTCGTAGGTGTCGGTGGCGTGATCGACCGGGGTTGGATTCAGCGGGCCGTGCAGCGGACGAGTCATCACGTAATCGCCTTCAGAACCGTACTTGCCCCGCACATCCTGCACGACGCGAATGTAGCCAACGTCGACGATTACCTCAGTGGCATTGTCGTAGCCGTTCAACATTGGGCCGAGGTGGGGGCTTTCGGCGTGGCTGGTCATAGCCGTGGCGTTGTAGGGCGTGCGCGTCAGCAGGATGGGCGCGCTCTTGGCTCCCTTCGGGACGATGATGACGGTGTGCAGTTTCACGCCGTCGCGCATGGGGATCATCACGTCGCGCTTCGTGTACTCGAAGCTGTCGGTGACGGGCTGGAAGTTGGCCGGGGTTTCGCTCGGCAAGTCTGGGTAATGCGCCGGGGCCTGAGCGGCCGAGGGTTGAACCAACGACAGAGCGCCAAACAAGGGCGGCAGTAAGATCAGGGCAAAAGGGCGGACGGTCAGTTTCATGGGAGTTCCGCATTATAGCCTGCGAGGGCCAAGCAGGCGGAACTTCGCCCCACCGGGATCCGTATCTTCCGTTGCTAACGGATTGGGACGGTCCTCGTCCAAAGTTTCAGATGGAGACAATGGCGATGAAACAAGGATGGTATTGGCTGGCGGCGGGCGTGATGGCACTGGGGCTGAATGGCGTGTATCACGACGGTGGGGCGGAGTGGGCGCGCCGATTCGTCAATCGGTCGGCGGCTGTTGTGGCCCTGGCGTCGGGACATGAGGAGCGATTTCTGAGTTCTGCCCGAGAGCAGACCCTGCTTTGCCGGGTCGCGACGGAGATGGCGCGCTTGCAGACGAAAATGGCGCGGACCCCGACCGGCTTCGCCCATTTCGATGCGATGACCGCGCAGCAAGAGGCTGGCTTAGCCCGGTGGGAAGCGAATCGTGCGCAGTTTGAGGCGGGCCGGGCGCGGTGGGAGGCGCAGGTTGCGCGGTTGGACTTGGTGTCGGCGTCGCTCAGTCCGGAGTTTGGTGCGGCCTTCGGCCCCAAGCGAATCGAGCTACCCGTGGTATGTCCAAGGTTGCGGGTGAATATTCCGCGGACATTGGTCCGAGTTCCAGCTCCGACCGTGCGGGTCGAAACATTATCCGCAGGACCGATCTGATTTTTCTCCCTCTCCTCAAGTGAAGCGCAACGGGCGCGGCGAACCTGCCGTGCCCGATTTTTTGGCTGACGCATCCCCGATTCGCGGCGGAATCTTACTTGTAACTAATTTTCCTGGTCACAAAGCAGCTGATTTCAGCTCGTACTCTTTAGCCAGGAGTTAGGCTGGGGGCTTGATTCTTACGCGCTTCGCGGCTATTTAGCAGGACAACGGTGACTTCTTGTAGGTGGGGAACCCTTGATCCCATGCCTGTCCTGCCGTGCAAAAAACGACAAGATTTTTTCTATCTCAATTCGCGAAAAGCCGTTATAGTGAGGACACTCGGCGATTCACTGACGACAACTGACCTGAACTGATGGCGCGGAAAGCGAGCCCCACCATCTCGCAGGAGGAGTTGTATCCACCCAGCGCTCCATACGCGCGCCAGGAGCTCGACGACGCGCGTCTCGTGGACCTGGATGTGGATGAGGAGTCCCCGTTCCTGCGTGGACAGAAGCGCGTCTCCGCCCGCCGTAGCTCGCTTCCCCAAAAAACCGCACATCGGCTGATCCGGGTCTCACTGGCCGCTGCCGTGGTGTGTTTCGCCACCGTGGCTGCAAGCGCCTTTTACCGTTATGGCGAACGTTCCTGGCGCTTCCGAGTGGACTCGAGCGACAACATTGAAATTACGGGCACGCAAAACGTCACTAAGGGCCAGATCATGGAGGTGATGGGCGGCGACATGGGGCGCAACGTTTTTTTCATCCCCCTGGCGCAGCAGAAGGCGCAATTAGAGCAGATTCCATGGGTGGAATCGGCCAGCGTCATGCGCTTCGTGCCCAACCGCCTGAAAGTGGAAATTCACGAACGCACTCCGGTGGCGTTCGCCCGCGTGGGGCCGCGAATTTCGCTGATCGATGCCAGCGGCGCGCTGATGGAGCTGACGTCGACGAAGAAGTATTCGTTTCCTGTGATTCTCGGGATGAATGCCGGCGAGCCGCTCTCCACGCGCGCACCGAGAATGAAGGTCTACAACGAACTGGCGCGAGAGCTGGATTCAGGTGGCGCGCACTACTCGCAGGACTTGAGCGAAGTGGACTTGTCGGATCTGGAAGATGTGAAAGTGCGAGTGAATGATCCCTCGGGCGAAGTGCTGGTGCATCTGGGAGCCTCGGATTATCTGAGACGCTACAAGATTTACGTTTCCCATGCGCGGGAGTGGCGGCAGCAGTTCGACAAGCTTGAGTCGGTGGATTTGCGCTATGAGAACCAGATCATCGTGAATCCGGATTTGGAGGGCACGGCCAGGCGAGCGGCGTTCAGCCCTGCGGCGGCCAAGACGGCCATCGCTGCAGGAGTGAAGCCGGCGGCGCTGCTCAGCAAATTCGGTCCGCATGACCGGGTTGTACCCAAGCCGGCGTTTGAGCGGCCGGAAGGGAAATTGGAGGCTAAGCCCGCGGGCCACCAGGCCGTGAAAAAGATATGGGTGAGGGCCAAGCCGAGGAAGGCACATCGTAGAACCGCGAAGTCCGGGGCTGCGGTGGCGAGCAAGCCGCTAGCAAAAGGGGTGGCAGCGCCGAGTCTGGCGAAGCCAGCGGCGGGAGTGGCGCAGAAGCCGAGTCCGGCGATTGCAAAGGGCCAGGGCAGTGCGGGGCCGGGCGAATAAGGTTAGGGCAAAGGCGGGGTAAAAGCGAACGCAATCAAGCTTAACCACACGCTTCATGAATTAAAAGACCAGGGGAATCCATAACGCATGGGGAATCAGCAAGGGAGCTTTTTAACGGCGATTGATGTGGGCAGCGCCAAGACATGCGCGCTCATGGCGGAGGTTACCGACGTCGGCTTGCGCTATCGCGGGCATGGCGTGGCCGAGTCGCGCGGATCGCGCAAGGGTGTGATCGTTGAGCTCGACAAGGCAGTGGCTGCGATTCAGAAAGCCGTGGAAGCCGCCGAAGATATCGCGGGCGCACCCGTGGAGAACGCAATCGTCGGCATCGGTGGTGCTCATGTTCGCGGAGTCAACAGCCACGGCGGCATCAGTCTGGGCACAAGGCCGCGTGAGATTGGACGCGATGAGATCAAGCTGGCGGTGGATAAGACGCGCACGATTCCCCTGCCCGCCGACCGCGAAATTCTGCATTTGTTGCCGCAGGAATTCATCCTCGACGATCAGGCGGGGGTACACGACCCGTTGGGAATGATGGCGGCGCGGCTCGAGGTGCGGGTTCACATGGTGACTGCCGCGACCAGCGCGACGCAAAACGTGATCACAGCGGTGAACAAGGCCGGAGTCCACATCGATGACACGGTGTTCGAGCCGCTTGCCGCGGCCGATTCCGTGTTGCGTGCCGACGAACGCGAAATGGGCGTGTGCCTGGCCGACATCGGCGCCGGTTCGACCGAACTGGTGGTTTTTCATCAGGGTGCGGTTACTTGTACCGGAGTCATTCCGGTAGGCGGCGATCACTTTACCAGCGACTTGTCGGTGGGGATGTGCACGCCGTTGGCGCAAGCGGAGAAGATCAAGAAGGCTTACGGCAACGCCATCGTGACGCTCATCCCGGAGGGGAATGAGGTCGAGGTGCCATCGGTTGGCGACCGGCCTTCGCGGCTGCTGCCGCAGCGCTTAGTGGCCGAGATTCTAGAGCCACGGGCTCGAGAGTTATTCGAAATGTTGCGGGAGTCTCTTCGCCACGGCGGCATGTTCGAGGTTTGCCTGGCGGGAATAGTGCTGACCGGTGGCGCGTCTCGACTGCCAGGGATTTTCGACGTGGCGGAATCAGTGCTGCGGCGACCGGTGCGCCTGTCCTGGCCTATGCCGCTGGCCAAAATGCCGGCTACGTTGGCGGAGCCGGAGTTCGCCACGGTTCTGGGCATGGTGCACTACGGGCAGCGGGCGCGGATTGCGCGGGGTCTCCAGGAAGATCGCTGGGGATCGCGGCTCAAGGCGCTACTGGTGGGCAAGGGAGCCTAAAGCAGCGATCCGTGGTTCGTGTTAGGGGTCCGCGGTCAGTAACCCCAGACCACAGCACGGGTCAGATTGAGTGGCCGCTGGCATCGATTTAGTTAGGGCACGAACGAGAAGAGACAATTCACACACACGGTGGACACAATGAAAAACGATTCGAAAATTCGCATCAGCTTTAACGAAGAGCCTCGCAACGATGCCAAGATTAAGGTCATCGGCGTGGGTGGCGGCGGGGGCAACGCGGTGAACCGAATGATCGATGCCGGAGTCGAAGGCATCGAGTTCATCGTAGCCAATACCGATTTGCAGGCGCTGCGCCTGTCGCGGGCACCGGTCAAGCTACAGCTTGGAGTGAAGCTGACCAATGGTCTGGGTGCGGGCGCCAATCCTGAGGTCGGCCGCAAGGCCGCATTAGAAGACTCGGACAAAATCATCGAAGCGCTGGAAGGCGCTGATATGGTTTTCGTGACTACCGGCCTGGGTGGTGGCACGGGCACGGGCTCGGCTCCCATCATCGCGTCGCTGGCGTGCGAAATGGGAGCGCTTACGGTCGCCGTCGTGACCAAGCCCTTTGCCTTCGAAGGCAAACGCCGAATGGCGCAGGCCGAGCGCGGTATCAGCGAGCTGATGGAATCCGTCGACACTACTATCGTGATTCCTAACGAAAAACTATTGGCGGTGGCGGAGAATGCCGGATTCTTCGAATCGTTCCGTATTGCCGACGATATTTTGCGGCAAGGTGTGCAGGGAATCTCGGACATCATCACCATCCCCGGGATCATCAACCGCGATTTCGCCGATGTGAAAACCATCATGGCGCGCATGGGTTATGCCGTGATGGGCACGGCAACGGCCAGTGGGCAGCGCCGCGCGACGGAGGCGGCACAACGCGCAGTTTCTTCTCCTCTCTTGGAGGCGGGTGCAATTGACGGCGCGCGCGGCATCCTCATCAACATCACTGGGTCAGCTTCACTGAAGCTGGCCGAGGTGCAGCAGGCGTGCTCGATCATTCAGAGCGCGGCCCATGAAGATGCCAACATCATTTTCGGCGCGGTGATGGACGAGAAGATGAAAGATTCGGTGAAGATCACGGTGATCGCCACCGGCTTCCGCGATGCGAGCAGTGGCCGCCAGCGTCAGCAGGAAATGCGCAACTCGTTTGCGGCATCGCATGACGATGCCATGGATTTTCCCGATGCCATAGATCGGAGAGAACCAGAAGCAACGCCTGAGAAGGAGCCTCCGCTGATTATGGAGTCTGCGTCTGTGGCGGTAGCTCATCCGTCTCCGGAAGTGATTTCGCTCGACACCATGCGGGGCGCTTTGGCCGCAAACTTCGAGCAGGACGATCTTGATGTACCTGCTTTCCTGCGCAAAAGAACTGAGGTCATGTGAACAGGAGTGCAACGGCTTTGTCCGGAAAGTGAAGCCCGCTGCGTGGCGGCGCCTGGATACCGACTGGGAGAACGCAACGCTTTTCCCATGGGCAGAATCTTTCCAGTAACCAGTGATGGGTTACCTAAGGTGCGGGAACCGAGGTAATGGCTCTGTATCTGCCTGGTTCAGAACGCTTTAAGTCGAAGTCGATATTTTATCGAAAACAAACTTTATCATTGCCACGAATGGCTAACTCTCGTACTATGTTGAAGTTGAGCGAATTCCGCTGTGGCGCCCGCCACTGGCAAGGTTCGTGCATCAAAACGATCATGAGTTTCGGGGAATAGGGAAAAGAATCACCAATGCCTAAGGGAATGCGCTTCCTTCGCCTGCTAGTGTCCTTCGCGACATGGTTGCTGTTTGCCCAACCGATGTGGGCGGCACACGTCGACACACACACGCTGAATTCCAAGAAAGCAAAATCCCAGAAGATCAGTGAGAGCCAGAGCACCCGCCGGCACATACGCCGTTTGGCGCGGACCCGGGTTACGCGGACTTCGGTGCACGCGCGCCGACATCGCTATCACGAGCGCTTCTTCACCAGTTCTTTCGCCGACGACC
>Ga0307475_10001906_pt1 | contig 12411 bp, 9 predicted proteins | sample atmos_gasesECM1C_FD_203317 | JGI IMG/M metagenome (GOLD analysis project Ga0307475, IMG submission 203317) | Hardwood forest soil microbial communities from Morgan-Monroe State Forest, Indiana, United States - atmos_gasesECM1C_515 | ecosystem: Environmental > Terrestrial > Soil > Temperate... | reverse complement strand
ACCGTGATCGCGCAGCACGGACCAAAGACGTTCCCTGAATTGGAGATTCCAGTGCTACCGCCGGTAATAAAGTTGTTCGTGACTGTGCCAGCCCCGCCTAGGACCCAGACTCCCACAGCTTCGATGTTCCCCTCCAAAGAGTTAGCGCTGGTTATGAAATTCCCTTTGATGGTTGCCGTAATCGTCGCCGGAGTTTGGTCGCTGACATTGTGGATGCCAGGCCCGTCCATATTGCGGACGCTACTATTCTCCACGGTGATTGCCTGGGCCGGGCCCGCGCCGTTTTCGATCCAGATGCCGGCTCCTAGTCCGCAGCCTCCGATTTGATTCCGGGCTGTCACCTCATTCACAGTGCCGGCGGTACCGGAGGCGTAGAAGACTCCGGCAAAACCATTCGCATCGGTACAACCCTGCTGGGGGCCGTTGGTTCCATCCACGGTAATACCGATGATGTTGACCGAGCCTGCCGGGCTGACATTCTGCACCAGCACTTGCGCATACAAGTATTCCCCGATGACGCTTGTCACGTTAGGTGCCAGGTTCCCGTTCGGGTTGATCGTGATCACGGCGCGATTTGAGTTGCCAGAACGGATGCCCAGCAGCGTCAGCGGCTGTGTAATCGTCACCTGTTCCGGGTACACTCCCGGACATATCTGAATCGTCGTTCCCGCAGGCACGCCGGCCACCGCTGCCGAGATGGTTGTGAAGTTGACGTAGCCTGAACCTGTCTTACAGCCTCCAACCTCGTAATTCAGTGCTTGCAGCGGAGCACTCACCGCCAGCGTCACCATTGCAAGGAAAAACCACGATAAACGCTGTGACATAATTCCTCCAATCTGGCCGACACTGCCCGCCGGCCTCTTGCGCATGCTTAGGGACAGTAATCGGTCGTGAACTGGACATTGTCGACGTTATAGAGCGAGTTACCGCCGATCGGTGGACCACCCCAGTTCGCGTAACCGTAAAAAGCATCGTTTAAGGTGTTTCCGCTGATCGGGCCATTCGACTCGCCACCAAAAGAAATTCCGCAAAGGGTATTCTTAATGGTGTTCGACTTGATGGTTGTGGCAGCGTAAGAATGGGCTACGATGGCATATCCGACATTCGACAGTTTGTTCGATTCCGCAGTACAGCCAGGGTAGATTTCGATACCGAAGCCCGATGAGTTGTTCGCTACAGTATTGCCAGAGACTACGACAGAGGGGCAGTAAGCAAAGATACTGGTAGCGAATTGAGGGTTAGAGGTTATGACGTTCTCCGAAACTTCACCATTGGTTTCGCTTAGAATTGCATCGCCTCCAGGGCCGCCGAGACCTGCATCGCCGCCCGTGTTGCTGAAAAAATTCCCGCGGATGGTGGCCGCAAGCGTGGGCGGACTGAGGCTGCTGGCGGAAATTCCGCCGCTGCCAAATCCAATGTTGCCAAAGCTGCCATTGCCTTGGTTGTGTACACTGCTGTTCTCGATGGTGATCGTTTCACCCGAGGCGGCCCCGTTTTCAACCCAGATGCCCCATCCGCATCCGCCATTCACTTGATTCCGTGCTGTGACTTCATTGACCGTCCCGGAGGTGCTGGAAGCATAGAAGATTCCCGCAAGGGTCTCCGCAGAACATCCGGCATTGTCGCCACTTCCGTCCACGGTGATCCCGATTATGTTGACGGGACCCGCGGGATTGACGTTTTGCACCAGCACTTGCGCGTAGAACGGCAGACCAAAGGTGACGCTGGTCACGTTCGGAGCGAGATTTCCATTCGGGTTGATCGTGATCACGGCGCGGTTCGCGTTGCCGGAGGCGATACCCTTCAAGGTCAGCGGTTGCGTGATCGTGACTTGCTCTGGATACACTCCCGGACAGATCTGAATCGTCGCTCCCGCGGGCACGCCCGTCACCCCTGCCGAGATGGTTGTGAAGTTCACATAGCTTGATCCTGTCTTACAACCTCCAACCTCGTAATTCAGCGCTTGCAGCGGAGCACTCACCGCCACTATCGTGAAGAGCCAACCAAAATACCGTGACATAAGTCTTCCTCCTGTGTGCTGCCCTTAGGGACACGGGCTGCTCGTCGTCTGGATCGTGTCGACGTTGTAGAGCGAATTCCCGGTGATCGTCGGGCCAGACCACTCCGCGAAGCCGTATTGCGCATCGTTGATGACATTTCCGCTGATCGGGCCGCTGCTCGACGCTCCACCATAAAAATCAATCGCGCAAACCGTGTTCATAATAGTGTTCGACGCTAAGGGCACCGCCTCGCAGCACTGGAATTGAATCCCAGTTCCGACGTTCGACAGTTTGTTCGATTTCACGCTAGTAGCAAAAAAGGGTCCGATGCCTTCGCTGACGTCCGCCACCGTATTACCGGAGACCACGAGAGCGCCCTGGGTAAAGATAGCGGGGCCTGACCCGTAAGGACTGGAGGTTACGACGTTGCCCGAAATTCCGCCCGAAATTCCGCTGTTCGCAGCGATTAGAATTTCATTCCCCCCAATGTTGCTCAGAAAGTTCCCGTTGACCGTGGTTGTGAGCGTGGACGGAGGCTGAACTTGGGCCCAAATTCCGCCAACCTGGTTGTGCAGGCTGTTGTTCTCGATGGTGAGGGTGTCGTTGGTGCTGCTGCCGTTTTCAACCCAGATGCCGAATCCACCGAAGTATCCAGCCGTTTGATTCCGCGCGGTCACTTCGTTGATTGTCCCGGAGGTGCCCGAAGCATAGAAAATTCCCGCGAGGTTCGTCGATCCGCCAGGATTGATGCCGCTTCCGTCCACGGTAATACCGACGAAGTTGACCGAGCCCGCCGGGTTGACATTCTGCACCAGTACTTGTGCATAGAAAGCGGAGCCAAGTCCGAGGACGCTGGTCACGTTAGGTGCCAGGTTCCCATTCGGGTTGAACGTGATCACCGCCCGGTTCGCGTTGCCGGAAGCGATGCCCTTCAACGTCAGCGGTTGCGTGATCGTGACTTGTTCTGGGTACACTCCCGGACAGATCTGAATCGTCGCTCCCGCGGGCACGCCCGTCACCGCTGCCGAGATGGTTGTGAAGTTCACATAGCTTGATCCTGTCTTACAACCTCCAACCTCGTAATTCAGCGCTTGTAGCGGAGCGCTCACAGCTAGCATTACCACCGCCGAGAAAAACCACGCCAGATTCCGCGACATATATCGTTCCTCCTCGTCTTGACCAAGTGTTAGCGTCGAGTTCTCACCCCTACTCCCCTTCTGCTTGGTTCACGGTTCACGGATCACGGACATGTACTCGTCTGGACGGTATCGATGTTGTAGATTGCATTCACGCCCAGGCCACTGTTTGCGGCAGGAACGTGGTCAAAACCAAACTCTGAATCATTAAATGTGTTCGCCTTTACGGTAACGTTGGGGGTGCAGTTATATCCGATGACATAGGTCGTGTTCTTGGCCGTATTGCCCGTAACCGTTGGACCAGGACTTACGCCGCTGCCGCCAAACGCGAACGCAGTGTAGACGTTAGAGATTTTATTGGAGCTCACCGTAGTGACATCGGTAATCGCGATGCCCACGCCAATGGATATATCGGCCACGTCATTTCCTGAAATCGTTAGCGGGGTACCCGGGTTGGCACCGCTACTGATCCCTACCAGGCCGCCCGTAACCACATTGCCGGTGATCGCACCCGTGATGCCCTGCGCATCTATGTCGTTCGTCTGGTTGTAGACCAGACCATTGACAAAATTACCCTTGATGGTGGTGGCCAGCGTCGAAGGCGTTTGATTGCTAAAGGCAAAAATGCCCCTCCAACTTACGTCGTGAACGCTGTTGTTCTCGACCGTGATCGATTGATTGGAGCCGGCTCCGTTTTCGATCCAGATGCCGTATCCGCAAGAGGGGAGTTGCTGATTCCGTGTCGTCATCTCGTTGATCGTGCCTGCGGTGCCGGAGGCGTAGAAAATTCCGGCCAGTTCCGCACTGAAAGAACAGCCTTGCACTTCGGCACTGCTTCCATCCACGGTGATGCCGGTGAGGATGACGTTGCCGGGCGGAGCGACATTCTGCACCAGCACTTGCGCCGCAACGTTGGAGCCGGTGATGCTGGTCACGTTTATAGCCAGCCCATTTGGAGGCGCGGCAATCACCGGCCGGTCCTGGTTATTGACATCCGCGCCTCGCAACGTGAGAGGACGTGAAATGGTTACCTGTTCATAGTAGGTCGCAGGACAAACCAGAATGGTCGATCCCGGAGGCACAGAATTGACGGCTAGTTGGATGGTAGTGAACTTGGGAAGGCTTGCAATACAGCTTCCCACTTCATAGTTGGCGGCCTGCGCTGGACTGGCAGCGGCTATCATGGCAACTGCTGACAGGAACAACATCCAATGTTTCGATATCAATCGAGTGCGCTTCATACATCCTCCTAAGAACCTTCCAATGTCTGCTGTCGTTGATTCAACGATTTCACTTACTCTCAATTCCTGTAGCGTGCATTCGGATATCGGTTAGTGTGGTGGGGCTAGTCCCTTGCCACCGAGCATGTTTTCCCGCTTAGGACTATGGGTGCCCGGAATCGGGGTCGCTACGAAGCCGTGTATGTCATAGTCATCAACCGCGCTGGGACCTCCCCATACGCCCACGACCTGTCCCGCATCGTTGATCCCGGTAAGAGCGGAGATGTCTGCGCCTGGATAGTCAACGGTCGAAAAGACGCCGCTGAAGTCGGTAAAGCCCTGATCTACGTAGGGGGTGTTGTAGTAGACGCCAACGATCTGCCCGGTGTTGTTGATACCAGTGGCGCCCGTGCCTGCCGCGCCCGGATAATCGATCGAGGTGAAGGTGCCGCTAGTAAGCGAAAAGCCGTGAAAGTTGCCGGAAATGTAGTTGCCGACAATCGTGCCGGAATCGTTGATCCCATATACAAAGGTTTCACTCGATCCGGGATAGTCAATCGCGGTAAAAGTTCCGCTTTGCCACATAAATCCATGGTCGGTGGTCCCGTCATTGTAGGCGCCAACCACGACTCCCGAATTATTCACCTTCGTCGCTGATGTCCAGACAGCGCCGGGATAGTTAAGCACTGTAAATGTTTTTCCAACCAGCAGAAACCCATGCGGGATGCCGCTACCATCTAAGTATTCGCCTGCTATCTTGCCGTCGTTGCTCACGCCATAAACACACGTGGAGGCGGCTTTTGGGTACTTCACAGTTTTGAAAGTCGCATTTGCCAGGACCAGACCTCGGCCTGCATAAAAGTCAGCGGTGCTATAGCAGCCAACGATTTGACCCGACTTGTTGGTATCGTTGATTGAGGTTGCAGCCGCCCCGGGAACGTCGATAGTCCGTATGGCATACTGCTGCGCCCGAGCCGAAGGGCTACCTACAACCAGCAGAGTGAAAAGCGCACTCGCGAACATCAAATTTCCGTGAGTCATTGAAGTTCTCCCTCGCTTATTTGAAGCTGGCCGGAACCATTCCCCTTCCCCGAGAACTGGCCCCAGCCCGGAGCATGTGGAGCGGATGGCAGAATGCCGCGTTTGGCATCCGCCGGTCAAAGGAACTGGTTGTTACTCTCATCTGACCAAATAAATGGCGTGAGATGAGGTATTTACGGCAACTGCTGACTCGCCTTGCTAGACCTGCTATGATTCCACCCACTTTGCTGGTCGTGGAGCATGGGGTCGGCAGTTTCTTCCGGTCAAGTCTTCAGGTTCGGATTATTTGAGGCGGACGTTGCCCGCAACACGCTGACCCGCAATGGTGTGCGGATCAAGATTCAAGATCAGCCCTTTCACGTGCTCATCATGCTGCTGGAGCACCCGGGCGAAATCATCCCCCGCGAAGAATTCCGTCAGAAGCTTTGGCCGCAAGGAACGTTTGTTGACTTTGACGGCAGCCTGAATGTCATCCTGAAAAAGCTCCGGGCCGCTCTCAACGATGACTCCGACAATCCGCGATTTATTGAGACGGTTCCACGGCGAGGGTATCGCTTCATCGCGCCTGTTTCGGTGGCCGGCACGAAATCCGAACCGGTACTTTCGACCAACATATCTGTCGACGGCCCGCCCGAGGCCGAAGTTGCACCCACCGCGGCGCTGCCACCGGCAAGATGGCGTCCAGTGCACCTTATTTATGTGTCTTTGGCCTTTGCCCTTTTGATGGTGGCTGGGTCGGCCTGGGTCGGATTCCACAGGAAGCAAGGCCGTGCCACAACGCCAGTTCTTTCTTCCCAAACTGGGGGACCTATTCCTGTGCGCAAGTCGGTTGCAGTCCTCGGTCTTCACAACCTTTCAGGGAAGGTCGAAGATGGGTGGCTCGCAACTGCCTTCTCAGAGATGCTGAGCACCGAGTTGGCTGCGGGTGGAAAGCTGCGGCTCGTGTCAGGAGAAGATGTAGCCAATCTGCGGCTTTCCTCTCCGTGGTCCCAGACCGATACGCTGGGGCAGGAGACAGCCGCGCGCATTGGTACGGCTCTGAATAGTGATGTATTGGTTCTTGGCTCCTACGCCAGTATCGGCAGACCTGAGCGTAGACAATTGCGAGTCGATGTGCGCTTGCAGGATGCCAAGACCGGGGAGATTCTCGCGGAAGTTGCGGAGATAGGAAGTCGGGAAAACTTCTTTCAGCTGATTTCGCGGACCGGGGTCAAGCTCAGGGACCGGCTGGGGGTTCCGAGTGTGGCGGACACAAATGAACCCAGTGTGGTCGCTTCGCTGCCGTCGAATCCCGTAGCGGCTCGGTTGTACACTCTTGGACTGGCCAAGCTGCGCGACTACGACTTCCTGACCGCGAAGGAGTTTTTTGAGCAAGCAATCGAGGCTGATCCAAAGTTTCCGCGTTCCCATTCCGCGCTGGCTCGAGCGTGGGCACAACTGGGATACGAGCGAAAGCGTAAAGAGGAAGCCAAGAAGGCTTTGGACCTTTCTGCCAATTTGCCGCGCGAAGAGCGAATGTTGGTCGAAGGGGAATACTACGAGAGTCTGGCGCAGCATGAGAAGGCGGCCGCGACCTATAAGGCGTTGTTCGCGTTGTTTCCGGACAGTGTCGAGTACGGATTACAACTCGCGGCAGCGCAGGGTGCGGCGGATCAGAGAAGCCAAGCCATGGGGACGATCGCTCAACTTCGCAGGCTTCCGCCGCCGGCTTCTGCTGACCCGCGTATCGATCTGACGGAAGTGCGGTGGATGCCGGCCGACACTGTGGCTGGGATGGCGTTGATCCGGAATGCTATTGCTAAGGCGGCCGCGCAAGATAAGAGGCTGGTTTATGCGCAGGCTCGTAAAATTGAATGCATTGGGATGGTTTATGGCGATGATCCCGAACGGGGGGAAGCCTCGTGCGAAGACGCCTTCAGAATTTTTCTTGCTGCGGGCAATCGCCTGGACGCCGCCGACGCCCAGCGAGTGATTGGGGATCGCCAAGGGGCTCAGGGGCATTATGAGCAAGCAATCGCGACCTACCAGCGAGTGCTCGCTGTCCTGCAAGAATTGGGTGAACACGCGAAGACCGGCATGGTCCTCAACAACATGGCGATCGATTTCGCGAACGAGGGCAAACTGGACCGCGCGGAAAAGCTGTATCGGATGGCGAAGTATCATTTCGAGCAGGCCGGGGACAAGGGCAACGCGGGAATAGCGCTCGGCAATATCGCGGACATTCTCTATCTACGCGGCAATCTGCCCGGCGCCGCGAGACTCTATCAACAATCGATTGCGGCGGAGGCGTCGTTCGATCCCAGTGCTCCGGGCTATGCGATGTACAGGCTTGCCGATCTGGAATTGGCTCAAGGTCAGCTGAAAAAAGCGCGCGACCTGGCGACGCAAGCAGTAGATGCCATGCGTCCAGCGCACGGTACGTACGAGTCCTTGACGGGGGCGATGGTTGTACTCGGAGACGCGTTGATGGCCCAGGGGAACTTGGCCGGCGCACGCCAACAGTACCAGCAAACATTGGAGACGCGGCAGAAGCTGGGCGAACAGGAACTGGCGGCGGAAAGCCAAATTTCACTGGTTGAACTCTCGCTTGAGGAAGGACATCCCGGACAAGCTGAAACTTTGCTGCACCCGGCGATCGCTGAGTTTGAAAAAGAAAAGGAAAACCCCAACGCAACCGGCGCGTACACCCTGCTCAGCCGCACTCTGCTGGCGCAGGGCAGGCTTGAGGAAGCTCGTAAAGCCGTTCAGCATGCCGCTGAACTTGGCCGCAACAGCCCCGACCCGGCACTGACATTGCCGCTGGCTATTCAGAACGCTCGAATCGAGACGGTGGCTGCGGCCCCGGGTGCAGCGGGACGTGCAGCTCTCGCTGCTGCGCGCCATCAACTGCTTGCCGCAATCGCGACCGCCCACCAAAGGGGTTACTACCAAATTGAATGCGAGGCGCGGTTGGCGCTGGGTGAAGCGCAGCTGAAGGCGAATCTCAGTTCGGGTCGTTCGCAACTTGAAACCTTGGAAAAGGAAACTCACGAGCGTGGCCTCGAACTCCTCTCTCGCAAAGCACAACTCCTGGCCTCGGCCAGCCAGTCTTCACCGTCCCACCCATGACATCCGGAAAGGCAAAGAGGCACGAGGGTTCTGGCGTCCTTCTCTCTCTGTCTACAATCGCGCATGGCTTGCCAGGATTCAATGCGCCCACCACGTCCCTCGCTCTGCGCGGAATCCCCTGCACTTGCTCCCAGATCGCTCGCACATTACGGGATAGCTCCGATTCAGTCCCGCAACTGTATGTGATACATAAGCAGACGCGACCCAGATCACCCACCGAGCCGATGAGATGCATCGAAGCCGATGATCGCCGCCATCAGAGCTACTGATCACAAGGATCTCCCGGCACTGGCGGAATTCCTCGTCCGCGTGTACAAGTTTGAGCCCTCAGATTGTCACTTCGATCCGCGGCTGCTGGAATGGAAGTACCTCTATCCAAGGGCTGGTTGGCAAGGGAGCCGCAGTTACTTGCTGGAAAGGGACGGGAACATTGTTGCTCACGCTGGTGTCAGTCCTGCGACTTTTCGTCTACCCGCCGGGCAAATCGTAAACAGCTTGACGATCATGGACTGGGCCGCCGACTCCACGGTTCCATTGGCTGGTATTACGCTATTCCGCAAGCTGATGGAGATGGCTGCGACGACCTTTATCATCGGAGGGGCCGCCGTCACACGCCAGATCATGCCTCACATAGGGTTCCGTCCAGTTGGAGACGCTCTGACCTATGCCGCCTGGTTGCGCCCATGGCGGGAATTTCGGACGCGCCCGCGCACAGGGAGATCCATTCTCCGCCTGCTGCACGGGTTAGCGCATCCAGTGCCCATTCGCAGCCGGCTCAGCGGGCGATGGGAATCTGTTCGGGTAAGCAAATTTGACGATTCGCTCCAGCCGATACTGAGCAGCGAGAAGCGTACCTGGACGTTTTGCCAGAGAACCGTTGCGGATTTGAATTACCTGGTGAGGTGTCCTCACCTGGAAATGCGAGGATTTTTGCTGAAGCGCGAAGGCCGGCTCGGGGGTTATTTCATCATTGGCAAGTCGGGTTGGGAAGCACGATTGCTTGACTTCGTGGTTGACTCCGAAGATGTGGACGATTGGAAGCACGCATGCGCTAGCGCGACGAACGCAGCTTTACTCGATCCCGAAGTCTGCCGAATTCGCATCCTCTCCACTGTGCCTATTCTGAGCCAAGCGTTAGCGTGGAACGGGTATTGGTGCCAGTACAAGGAACCCACAGTGATTTACGATCCTTCGAATGCCTTGGAGCGCGCGTTTCCCGTGAGCTTCCAACTCTTCGACGGCGATTCAGGTTATTGACATGGGCCGCGAAGGCGCGACAATTACGGCGTGATTTGTAGAGCACGAGCCTGCGAACCGTGGGGTACAATTCCGCGGAATCCTTTGAGAGGCAACCCTTGAGACTCGTCAGTCCTGCTCTGAAGCACATCGTCTTTCCCGCCTTGTCCCGGAGCGGGTACCTTCGATACACGGCTGGCGCTGGTCCGGCAGTCGTGACTTACCACGGCGTGTTCCCAATCGGCTACGAAGTCCGGAATCCGGCTTTGGATGGCAACCTGGCCCAGGCAGATTCGCTGCGGCGGCAGCTGCAACTTTTGAAGAAGCGCTATCACGTGATCACCCCCGAAGATTTTCTCCATTGGTCGGAAGAGAAGTTGCCACTGCCTGCCCATTCGATCTTGCTGACCTGTGACGACGCCCTGCGGAACACCCTGACGGAAATGCTGCCCATATTGCAGGATCTTGGCCTGTCCTGCCTCTTCTTCGCCACCGGCGCGTCCGCCGATGAGGCGCCGTCCATGCTCTGGTACGAGGAACTCTACCTGATGTTGTTGGACGCCAGCGAGCCCATCGCTCTCGGCATCCCCGAAGCGAGCATTAACATTGGCCCAATTGCGCCGAACGAGAAAGACACGCGTTGGTGGAACCTGGTCGAAAGGCTTTCGCAGTTCGATAGAGAACTCAGGCGCGGATTTCTGGATCAGATCCGCGAGCAGCTTAGGCTTCCGGAAAACTGGAGAGAGCGATTCTTTCACGACTCGATTCTGGCCTCCAGATTCCTGACGCTTGATCGAGCCGGCTTACGACAACTGGCCGCTGCGGGAATGAGTATCGGGGCCCATTCTCTCTCCCATCCGATTCTGGCGCGGGCGTCCGAGGATTTGGCTTGGCAGGAGATCTACGAAAGCCGGAATGTTCTCGAGCAGGCTCTGGGACGGGCCGTGTGGGCTTTTGGGTATCCCTTTGGAAATGCCGCCACGGTCACGGGACGAGACTTGCGGCTGGCAGAGAAGGCTGGTTTCCTTTGTGCCTTCATGAACGTGGGCGGCGGGTTTGGCGCGAAGATCGGTGGCGCGAAGAATCGCTTCGCCCTACCACGCGTCCACGTCACCGCCGAGACGACCTTGTTTGAGTTTGAGGCGCACATCTCGGGCTTCTATCGCTCACTGCGCAAGAGGCTTCTGGGCGCCGACGAACTGGAAGCGGTGGTGGGCGCCTAGGGGCCGCAGGAATTCGGTCATCGCGCATTGTGTGGGGTCAGCTCTCACAGGATATCGCACCTCCCCCATACTGTGAGAGTGCTTTTAATCCTCGATTTTTTCTGTATGATATCCATCCGGGACTCACCGCGGCCCGAACTCTCGGCGAGTTTTGAATGCGGTTTTATAAAACAAGCGCCATCAACCGGGATCACTCTTCCGTCCCAGATGGATTCCTGACACGACTGTTTGAGAAATGAGGAAATGTACGCGTTACTACCGTTCTGTAATCTCATCTCTTCTTCTTTTTCTTTTGTTTGGTGCCACGTTCTCAGTCCGGGGACAAAGTGGTCCTGCCGACTCCACCACCGTTCAACTGAATCACCTCACATCTTTCTCCTCGCTACCCAACGGGATCGACCTGCGAGCTGGCGATGCCCGCATGCAAATCGTTGCGTTGCGCGAAGACGTCGTGCGCATTCGCGTGTCGCGCTCCAATGAGCTTGCGGAAGACGCCTCCTGGGCTGTCCTCAAAGAGGCGCGCGCGAGCCGTGTCGCGGTGACGCCAACCAATACTGCGGACGCCGTAGGCTTCCAGACAGGTGTCCTCCGCGTCTCCTTGAGCCGCCAGACCTTCGCACTAACGATCTCTGACCGCGACGGCAACATTCTTCAGCAGGACATGCAGCCCATTGAATTTCATGGCGAGTCCTTTCAGATCTACAAATCGATGCCGCTCGATGAGCACTACTTTGGCCTGGGAGACAAGCCCGGCCCGCTGGATCGGCGCGAACAGGCATTCGCATTGTGGAACACGGATGCGTACAGTTTCCAGGAATCTACCGACCCTCTCTATAAAGCTATCCCTTATTTCCTCACCTTCCGGGCTGGCCGCGCGCTCGGAGTCTTCCTCGACAATACCTGGCGCAGCAGCTTTGACTTTGGCAAGCGGCTACCCAATGTCTATTCCTTCGGCGCGGTGAGCGGGCCGCTCGATTACTATGTTTTTTACGGACCTACTCCGAAGCACGTCTTAGAAACCTATGCCTGGCTGACTGGAACTATGCCACTTCCTCCTATATGGGCTCTTGGGTTTCAACAATCGCGTTATAGTTACACGCCGCAATCGCGAGTGATCGAAGTCGCAGACCGTTTGAGAGCGGATCATATCCCCGCTGACGTTATTTATCTGGATATCGACTACCAGCAGCAGAACCGCCCGTTCACGGTAGATCACGAACGGTTTCCTGACTTCGCCGGGATGATCTCGCAACTTAAATCGAAGAACTTCCATACGGTCGTCATTACGGATCTGCATATCGCCAACTTCCCCGGTCACGGTTACTTGCCCTACGACACCGGCATTGCCGGCGACCACTTTGTGAAGAATCCCGGCGGCAGCGTTTATTCCGGCGCCGTGTGGCCAGGTCCCAGCGTCTTCCCGGACTTCACCCGCACGCAGACTCGC
>Ga0307475_10001905_pt1 | contig 12415 bp, 8 predicted proteins | sample atmos_gasesECM1C_FD_203317 | JGI IMG/M metagenome (GOLD analysis project Ga0307475, IMG submission 203317) | Hardwood forest soil microbial communities from Morgan-Monroe State Forest, Indiana, United States - atmos_gasesECM1C_515 | ecosystem: Environmental > Terrestrial > Soil > Temperate... | reverse complement strand
TTTGACCGAGGCGAAGGGTAAGGCACCCGACCCGGTCAAGTTCAAGGCCGCGTACAACGCGTACTTGGATAAACTGAAGCAGGCGGACTGAAATCAGAAGAGTCATCAGTTGTCGGTTCTCAGTTATCAGTAAGAAAAAAATGTCATGGAGTCACCCAGTCTCCGGGCCATATTGATTCCTGTATATTCGTCCTGCCTAACTAAGGCGCGCGAGTTTGCGCACAAGCAAGAGGTGCGAGGCAGGCTCCGGGCGTTGATGAAGACCCGAATTATGCCAGCGAACAATTCACTCCTGGCGCAGGGCCTCGATGGGATCAAGGCGCATGGCGCGGCGCGCGGGGATCCAGCCTGCCAATAAAGCAACTCCGAACAGCAAGAAAACAATGGCGAAGAACACACCGGGTTCCGCGGGACTCACGCCAAACAAAAGAGCTTGCATCATCCGCGTCATCAGCAATGCCGCCAGCAAACCGAAGCAGGTTCCCGCCAGAACCAATTGCAGGCCTTCCCGGAGCACCAGTGATAAAACGCTCCGCGGCAATGCTCCCAGCGCCATGCGAATACCGATTTCCTGGGTGCGCTGGCTGACGTCGTGCGCGAGAACGGCAAATAAGCCGAACCCTGCGAGGAAAACCGCGAGCACGGCGTAGGCTCCGGAAAGAATGGCCATGGTGCGAACGGGAGCGATTTGTTCCGCGAGGCGCGTGTCGAGAAGCGCGAGATTGTAGACGGGGAGCGTGGGGTCGAGTGACAGAACGGCGCTACGCAATGCTTCTGACACCGACTGCAGATCGGCGTGCGTTCGAACCGCTAGCGTCAGTCCTTGATTCGGGCGCTGGAGATAAGGGAAGTAGATGTCATATTGCGGCTTGAGGCCGTATGGCGTGATGCCGGCCGCGGAATCGTTGAGGTCCATGCGCTGGCCTTGACGCGCGTCGCGGGCGACACCCACCACGGTAATCCACGGAAAATTTCCTTCCGCGCTGCGCATGCGTTTGCCTAGGGGGTCCTGGTCGGGCCATAGTTTTTTCGCGACGCTCTCGCTGATCACCGCCACAAAAGGAGTGTCCAGCGTGTCTTGCCAAGTCAGCTCGCGTCCCTTGAGCAAGGGGATTCCTAGATTCGAAAGTGCAGCTGGATTCGTGCTGTGCCGGCCCATCATGAGTCGCGCGTCCGCGTCTTCGGGCGAGCGGCCCTCGGGATAAGCGATGTACACCCACGTCGCGCGGCCGAGCATGCTCGGTCCCCAGAGGGTCGCGGACTCGACGCCGGGCGTGACTTGAAGAGCTTCGACAAGCCGTTTGCCGAAGCGCGCGCGCGCCGCGGGCTCCCTGTAGCGGGCGGAACGCAAGTCGAGACGCAGGGTTAGGAGATTGCTCGTATTAAAGCCCAGGTCGGTGGAGGCGAGCTTGAGGAAACTCTCCACCATAAGTCCGGCGGCGGCGAGCAGAACGAGCGCGAGAGTGACTTCCGCGATGACCAGGATTTTCTGGCCGCGGCGGCGGCTCATGCCTTGGCCCTGGCGGCCGGACTGACTCAGCGCATCGCGAAGATCCACGCGGGAGCCAAGAAGAGCAGGTGCAAGTCCAAAGAGAATGCCTGTCAGTAGCGAAATCGCCAACGAAGCGACAACCGTAGAGTGCCACGCTTCCACGTGGAGGGATCCCGGCAAATGCACCAACGCCCAAGCGCGTAGCGCGCTCATGCCCCAGGCCGAGAGGATGAGCCCAGCGGAGCCCGCGAGTAACAGCATCAGCGAGTTTTCCAGAATGAGGTGCCGGGCAAGGTGCGAAGCGGAAGCGCCGAGCGCGGCGCGCACAGCGAGTTCTCGTTGACGCGAGAGCAGCCGCGCCAGAAGCAAGTTGCCGACGTTCGCGCAGCCGATGAGAAGCAAGAATGCGGAAGCGGCCGTCAGGAGCCACGCAGGCGCATAGAACATCCCTAAAAGCTGATCTTTGAGGGACCGTCCCACAAGTCCGTATCCACGGAAAGTTTCAGGATACGTCTGTTCCAGACGCTTCCCTAGCGCGTCAAGATCGGCGCGAGCATCGGCGACGGTGACCCCAGGTATTAGGTGCCCGATACCCCAGAGAATAGACCCAATGCGGTCCGTTGGATTCGAATAGCCCGTCATGGCGTAGGCCATGCCAAGCGGAATCCAGGCGTTCCCTTCCTCGCCGTACTCTTGCTCGTAAAGCGAATCGCGAAATTCTTCCGCCGTGACACCGATGACGGTGAAAGGACGTTCGTTCAGATGAATGTTGCGCCCGATGATGTCCGGCGCGCCGGAATATTGCCGCCGCCAAAAAGCGTAGCTGAGGACGATAACCGGATCGCCGCTTCCGACGCGATCCTCGCTGCCCTGGAAAACGCGTCCGAGCGCCGTGCGGACACCGAGCAAAGTAAAATAGTTCGGCGTGCAATAGGTGACGGCGAGCCGCACGGCCTGGCCGCCGTCCGTGATGGCCAAGGGCCCGCTGACCTGGTAGGCAGCAAGAGAGTCGAAAGATTTATTTTGCTCGAGAATGTCGCGATAGGTGGGGTAAGTGAACTGGCCTCCGCCTTCGGGGTAGCCAGGATAGGCTTGCGAAACATAAACCAACCGCTTGGCGTCGGGATAGGAAACGCCGCGGAAAAAAATGCTGCGCGCAATGCTGAACATGATGGTGTTGGAGGCGATGCCAATGGCCAGCGTGAGAACCACAGCGAACGTGAATTTCTTGGCCTTGAGAAGGATGCGAGCGGCAAAGACCAGGTCTTTCCAAAGAGAATCCATGGACACCTCCGCGAAACGCTGGAGTGTTAGACGAGCAAATCCGGTTCCAGAGAGCGGCGTGCTTATTGTTGTTTCGAAGGAACTTGAGTCATAAAGGACTTCTAAATCGGGCGGAGAGCGCCCGGATATGGGATGCGCCGTGGCGAAAACGGGCAACTGCCGTGGCCCGAACGGCGGCTCGCTGTTCTGCCGAATTCGCTTAAGGCCTTTACCAAATCGGACTACAGTTCGCGGAGAGCGCTCGAGATCGGAAGGCTCGCGGCGCGGATCGCCGGGGCCAACCCTCCCAGAACGCCCATGAACAAAGCAAAGATAACGCCTTTAACGAGCAGTTCCGTGGTGATCTTGAATGCGAAGGCCATGTGCGAAAAAGTTTGCAGATTCATCGCCCCGGTGGTGAGCCCGTTCAGCGGAAGTACCGCGATGCAGCCGATCAACCCGCCCACAAACGAGATGAGCAGCGCCTCAATCACAAACGAGAAAACCACGGACGGCCCCCCGAACCCTAACGCGCGCATGGTGGCGATCTCCCGGCCACGTTCGGAGACCGCGGAATACATGGTGTTCAGCGCGCCAAAGACGGCGCCAATAGCCATGATGCCGGCGACCAGCCCTCCGAGCACGGTGATGAGGGTGGTCAGCCGGGTGGACTGCTTCGAGTAATAGTCAATTTCCCGCGATGCATCCACGTTGAGGCGCGGATCGGATGTGACCGCATCCTTTAATTGCCGCAGCGCGTCAGGCGACACCAGGTGCACGGTGACCGATTGGAAAAAAGTGTCCGGGCGGTTGTAAGCGGGCCCGAGCAGGTGTCCGTCGCACCAAATTTCCGAATCAAACGCGCTCCCACCTGCGTCAAAGACTCCCACGACTTTCCACTTGACGCTCCCGAGGCTGATGGTATTCCCCACGGTAAGCCCAGAATAGGAAACGTTGGCATTCTTCCCGACGACGACTTCGGTCAGCCCGGGCTGAAACATGCGGCCCTCGACGATTTTCACTTTATTCCGAATTTCCAAGACATTTTTAGATACGCCGCGAATCTGCACGTTGGCGTCCGTGCCTGTCGAGAGCAAAGGAATCGGAGCCACCAGCACGACTTCCGCAGTCAGGAGTGGTCCGTCGGCGCCGCGCGCGATTCCCGGCGCATCTTGAAGGATCTTCACTGAATCAATGCCCACCCCTCCGGTCATCTCCGAAGTGGCGCCGGCCCGCATAATGATGGCGTTGTCTTCCGAACCCGAAGAAACCAGCGTCGCGCGAAATCCCCGCGCCAGGGAAAGCATGGCCACAAAAACGCCCACGGTGCCCGCGATGCCGATGACGGCAACGATCGCCGAAGTCCAGCGCGCTTTGACGCTCCGCAAATTGTAGACGACCGGAATGGCCACTTCAGACCCTCCTCAGCGCGTCAACAACACGCAGCCGCATGGCGCCGAGGCCCGGCAGCAACCCACTGGCAGCCCCCACCAGCAGGGCGAATCCCAGGCCAAACGACAACATGGCCGCGGACAAAATCAGCCTTGGCAACAGCCCATTGAGCGCCACGCCCACAACCGGAATCGCCAGCACCGCCAAGCCCAGTCCGATCAGTCCCCCAATCAGTGCAATCACCAGAGACTCCGCGAGCACAAAAAATAGGACGAAGCGGTCCGTGAATCCGATGGCCTTGAGCACGGCAAGTTCGCTGGTGCGTTCACGAACGGAAATCGCCATGGTATTTCCGGTGACCAGCAGCAAAGTAAAGAAGACCACGCCGCCAATGGTTAGGATCAGGAATTCGATGTTGCCTAGCTGTTTGGCAAAACCCGCCTGGAATGCCGATTCGGTTTCGGTCTTGGTTTCCGTGGAGGAGTTCGCAAATCCCGTATCGATAGCTTTAGCGACGCGCACGGCGTCGTCCGGGTTCTCGAGTTTCAGGACGTACCAACCGATCGAGCCTTTTATGACCTGAGGAATGTTTTCATCAAAATATTTCCATTGCAGCCAGAACTGGCTCTCGTCACCGCCCGGATGGTCATTTGTGTAAATCGCATCGAGGTTAAACTCCCAGGTTTTCGTGGGGCCATACAGGGCATTTTTTAGAGGAATGCGGTCCCCCACCTTCCACCCAAAGCGCTTCGCGAGCGTGGCGCCGGCGACGGCGCCCTGGCGATCGTTCACAAAGTTTTTCCATTGTTCATCGGGAACTTTCATCTCCGTCATGACCTGCCGCTGATTTTCGACATCGATAACGAACTGTGGGAAGAAGTTCTTTTCATCCTGGTAAACGCCGCCAAACCAATTGTTATGCGTGACCGCCTTGACGCCTGGGATTTGCAGAATTTTGTCCCGATACGCGAGTGGAATAACCTGAATGAGACCAGCGCGGTTGATAATCACCAGGCGATCTGCGCCGGCCAGCTCCGTGCCGCGGCTGAACGCGCTCTTAACCACCGCCAGGAACGTGAAAAGGAAAAGCGCCACCGCAAACGAGCCGATGGTGAGGATGAGGCGGACTTTCTTGCGGAAAAGATTGGCGAAAACCAAGCGGCTGAATTTCATGCTGCACCTCCTGCCATGACCGGCTGGGCCGACTTGCCGCCTTCGATGAGCACGCCTTTCTCCAGGTGCAGCGTGGTGTGCGCACGGGCGGCCACGACCGGGTCGTGGGTGACCATCAAGATGGTCTTGTTGTACTTGCCGACAAGCTCATCGATGAGGGCCATGATTTCGTCAGCGCTCTTGCGGTCCAGGTCGCCCGTGGGCTCGTCGCAGAGAAGGAAGGTGGGGTCGGATACAATTGCACGAGCAATGGTGACGCGCTGTTCCTGACCGCCGGAGAGCTGGCGCGGGTAGTGATGCATGCGATCGGCCAGATTGACGACGCCGAGCGCGGTTTCGACGTGCTTGCGGCGCTCCGATTTCGAGAGCTTGGTCAGGAGAAGCGGAAGCTCGACGTTTTGATAGGCGGTCAACACCGGAATGAGGTTGTACATCTGAAAGATGAAACCGACGTGGCGGGCGCGCCAGTGGGTGAGCTTGCTAGCGGACATGTGCGTAATCTCGTCGCCGTCCACGGTAATGCTCCCGGCGGAAGGGACGTCGAGGCCGCCGAGAAGATTGAGCAGCGTGGTCTTGCCGGAGCCACTCGGGCCCATGAAGGCCACGAAGTCGCCCTTGTCCACGTCGAGGTTCAGGCCCTGCAGCACCTGAATTTTCTCGCCGCCGCGGCTGTAGGTCTTGTTCAAGCCGCGAACCTTGATGAGGCTCGAAGAACCACCATTTCCATCGACTCGGATCATTCTTTGCTCCTGCGGGACTGAAGTATTCGACGCTGACTAACGGATTTCGACTTTGTCACCTTCATGCAAACCCTGCGGGCCCTTAACCACCAGGGAATCACCGGGCGCGATGCCGGCCAAGACCGCGACTTCTGTGCCGCGATCCAGGCCCAGGCTGATGGCACGCCGTTCTAGCTTGCCGTCGCGAACCAGCAAAACGAAGGAAGTCCCCGCTTCGCTGCGCACGGCGCTCTTGGGAATAAACGCAACGGCCTGCGGGCCTTTGCCTTGGCCTTTCTCCTTGGCCACGGGTTTTTCGTCATCCAGGAAGGCAACTTTCACGCCCATATCCGGCAGAATCCTCGGGTCGAGTTTCAAGAAAGAGATGCGAACCTTGACGGTGGCCTTCTGGCGATCCGCGGTCGGAATGACGGTGCGGACTTTGGAAGGAATCTGCCAGTCCGGATAAGCATCGAGAGTTGCGGTGACCTGCTGATCGGGCACAACGCGGGCGATATAGGATTCGTTCACGTCGACTTCGATTTCATTGGATTTCATGTCCACAATCGTAGCGATGCCGGTACGCGTAAAGCCGCCGCCGGCGGAGTTGGGCGAGACCATTTCGCCGACCTGAGCGTCCTTGGAAACAACGATGCCGCCAAAGGGAGCGCGGATAATGCAATTGTCCACGGCTTGCTGGGCGACACCGATGCGGGATTCGGAGGCGGCCACCTGCTGCTTGGCGAGCTCAATTTTGGCCTTGAGGCTGTCTACGGCAGTTGTGGCGTTGTCAAGAGCCTCTTGGGTCTGGACGCCGGCCTTTTGGAGCTGCTCGGCGCGGTGCAGGAGAATCTGTGCATTCTTGAGCTGAACCTCATAGTCCGCGATCGCAGCGCGGGAGGCGTCACGATCGGCTTTGGCAGAGTCGAGCGAGCGCTTGGCATCAGAATCATCCAAAGTGGCAAGGAGCTGGCCCTCGGAGACAGGAGTGCCCTCGTCGAAGAAGACTGCCGTGACCCGGCCCGTGATCTTGGCGGCGATGGTTGCCCGGCGGCGTGGGGTCACGTAGCCGCTGGCGTTCAGGAGGGCCTGGCGGCCGCCCGCATCGGGTTTTGCGGCGGCCACGACTTCCACCACAGGCTTCTGGTTGCGAAACGCGAAGGCGGCGGCAACGATGATCGCAAAGATGAAGACCGGGATCGCGGCAATCAAGACGCGCTTACCCATCTTCGACTGGCTCCGCTGGCCGTCGTGGATGCGCAGCGAGCCAAGGTCAGGTCTTGCCGAAACTGGTGGAGTCGCCATCAGCGCCCCTGCTCCTTCAAATTAGTAAGCTTCATTTTACCTTACGGATTACAGTCTCTAAAAATTACAGATGTCGGAGGCCTTTCTGGGGTCACACCCATTCTAACGCGGCGGGGCGATTTTGGGGGATTAGAGTCGGCGTCCCCGAGGCTGTCTCGGATGGGCCTTGGAAGGATGGGTATTCGGGCGTTCCGCGGCGCGGGAGGAGAAGAAGGGCTGGGTTACGTGCTTTTTCGGCTCAAACGGGGGCGTTGGGTTGCAAAGCTCCCGATTGCAAGGCAAAGGGCTGTGCCTCGCCTGGTTTGTTCGCGGCCTCCCTAGTCGTGAATTAATAACCCAGGAGCCCGGCAAATGGCTCATGAACATCGCTCGCCCGAATTTCAGAGAACAAACGGCAGATCGCGCCAATTCGAATTATCTGGTTTAGATACCATTCGGAAGAAACCGGATACCTGAAATTTTGCTGCCGCCGGCAGGTTCAGATTTCCCAAAATTCATCCTTGACACGCTGGCTGGCAAGTTCTATTAAGGAGGTTCCGCGAGGCTCTTTCCCCACTCTATTCTCCCCGCGGATGGGGGCTGTATTTATGAACCCGACCCGCCGCGACTTCCTGAAGTTAACAACCATTGGTGGAGCTGCCGCCGCTGTCTTCGGATTCGACCTGAAGCCGGCCTATGCGCAGCTCCGGACACTGAAAATCGCGCGTGCCAGCGAGACACGCTCAACCTGCCCGTACTGCGCGGTGGGGTGCGGCACGATCATCTATACGATTGGCGATCGCGCGAAAAACGTGACCGCGCAGGTAGTGCACGTCGAAGGCGATCCCGATCATCCGACTAACCGCGGAACGCTGTGCCCGAAGGGTTCCTCGCTGCAGCAGGAGATCATGAACGACCGGCGCTTGCTGAAGCCCCTGGTGCGCCGGCCGGGTGGCACGGAGTGGCAGGACATTTCGTGGGACGATGCGATCAGCGAAATCGCGGCGCGGGTGAAAAAGACCCGCGACGAGACCTTCATCGAGAAGGATGCAGCGGGACGCACGGTAAACCGGCTGGAATCGGTGGCGTGGATCGGCGGCTGCACGGACACGAATGAATTTAACTATCTGGTTGTGAAATCGATGCGCGCCCTGGGGGTCGTGCATTTGGAAAACCAGGCCAGGGTTTGACACGGCCCCACGGTCTCAAGTTTGGGACCAACATTCGGGCGGGGCGCCATGACCAATGGCTGGGTCGACATGAAGAATACCGACATGATGCTCATCATGGGCGGTAACCCTGCCGAGAATCATCCCTGCGGATTCAAGTGGCCGGTCGAAGCGAAACGCACACGCAACGCGAAGATGATCGTGGTTGACCCGCGCTTCACTCGCACGGCTTCCGTTGCAGATCTTTTCTGCCAGATTCGCGCCGGGTCGGACATCGCCTTCCTCGGCGGCGTCATTCGCTATGCCATCGAGAACAAGCGCATCGCGAAAGATTACCTGGTCAACTACACGAACGCCGCGTTTATCGTCAAAGGCGATTTCAAGCTGCCCGCCGACACGGACGGTGTGTTTTCTGGTTTTGACGCCAAGTCGCAAAGTTACGACAAGTCCACGTGGAATTATGCGGGGACCGGCGGAGGAAATGACGTGCCGCATCCACCAAGCGGGAGCCCTCCACCTGCTCCCCGGCTGCCGGAGAAGGTCGAATTCGATCTTTCCCTGCAGAACCCCAATTGCGTGTTCCAACTGCTGAAGAAACATTACTCGCGGTATATCCCGGAGATGGTCGAGCGCATCACCGGGATTCCCAAAGAACAATTCCTCAAAGCCGCCGACCTCTATACTTCGATTCGCAAAGACGGCGACATGAAGAAGGCGGGGACGATTATCTATGCCGTGGGGTGGACGCAGCATACGTTTGGCACGCAAATCATACGAACCGCGGCGATGCTGCAACTGCTACTGGGAAACGTGGGCCGGGCTGGCGGTGGCGTCAACGCGTTGCGCGGGCACTCGAACATCCAGGGCGCCACGGACATGGCCGGCATTTTCGACAATTTGCCCGGCTATCTGAAAGTGCCCACGCCGGGGGATATCTCCTTCGACTCCTGGATGAAACGCATTACCCCGACACCCTCGAAGCCCGCCCCGTGGGATTCGTTCAACTACTATGGCAACACGCCGAAATTCGCGGCTAGCTATTTGAAAGCTGTCTATGGTGATGCAGCCACGAAACAGAACGGCTGGGCGTTCGATTATCTGCCGAAAGTGGATCGCAACTATTCGTGGGTGCAGATGTGGGACAACATGTACAACGGCATCGTCAAGGGCATGCTGGCCTTCGGAATGAACGGCGTGGCCATCGGTCCCGACTCCAAGAAAAATATTGACGCATTGAAAAAAGCGGATTGGCTGGTGGTCGGCGAAATTTATCCCGACGAGACCAGCGAGTTTTGGATGTCGCCCGGTATCACCAAGGACGAGATGAGACAGATTCAAACGACGGTGTACCGGCTGCCTTGTGCGGGTTTTGCCGAGAAAGACGGTTCGTTCACCAATTCCGCGCGTTGGCTTCTTTGGAAGAATACGGCTTTGCCGACGCCCGGAGATTGCCGACTGGACCAGGCCATCGTGGCGCAAATTTTCTTGAAGGTCCGCGAGCTGTACAAAAAGGACGGCGGCAAATTCCCTGATCCCGTCTTGAACCTGACGTGGAATTACAGCAACCCATCGAGTCCTCCTCTGGCCGAGGTATTGAAGGAAGTCAACGGCAAGGCGCTGGCGGATCTTGAGGATCCAGCGACGAAGCAGCAAGTCAAGGCGGGCCAACAGCTCCCGGGCTTCGCGTGGCTGAAAGACGATGGTACGACCTCCTGCGGCAACTGGATCTACTCCGGCGCGTTCACCGAAGCGGGAAATCAGACGGCGCGGCGCGATCCCTCGGATCCTTCGGGTCTGGGTTTGCATCCGGGATGGGGCTGGTCCTGGCCCGCGAATCGCCGCGTCCTCTACAATCGCGCGTCGTGCGACGCGGACGGCAAGCCCTGGGATCCAACGCGAAGGCAAGTCTGGTGGAACGAAAGCACCCAAAAATGGGTGGGCAACGATGTGCCGGACTTCAAGGTCGATTCCAAGCCCAAAGATCACATGGGCCCGTTCATCATGAACCCGGAGGGCGTAGGACGAATCTTTGCCCCGCTCGGGGCCTTTGCCGATGGACCGTTCCCGGAACACTACGAACCGATCGAGAGTCCAATTGACAACCCGCTTCATCCGGCGCAAACGCACAATCCGGTGGTGAAGCGTTACAAGACCCCGGACGACAAATACGCCACAACAAAAGACGGCTATGCCGTCGTCTGCACGACTTATCGCTTGACCGAGCTTTATCACTACTGGACGAAGAACAATCCGATGAACGTGCAGCTCGTGCCGGAGCCGTTCGTGGAAATCTCCTCGGAGATGGCAGAAGAGATCGGGATCAGGGGCGGCGAAAAGGTAAAGGTCTCGAGTATCCGCGGGGAGTATATCGCGAAAGCGATGGTGACGAAGCGGATCAAGCCGATGATGATCGACGGCAAAAAGGTCTACCAGATCGGCATTCCCATTCACCAAGGCTACCGGGGCATCAAGGAGGACGAAAGCAAGGATGCGAGGACGCTGGTGAATCTGCTGACCCCGACGGTATTTGATCCCAACGCTTACACGCCGGAATTCAAGGGCTTCCTGGTGAAGCTCGAGAAAGCATAGGGGATGCCATGAGCCAGGAAACATTGCGCATCCAGAAAATCTCAGGTCACGCGGGTACGGTTCCCGGCGAGGACACGCAACGGGAATTTAAAGTCTGCAAACTCATTGACACCACGACATGCATCGGCTGCAAAGCTTGCGAAGTGGCCTGCATGGAATGGAACGACCTGCCATTCGGCGAAACGGTTTTCGGCAACACGTACCAGACCATGCCGGAGACGCGCTGGAATTACTGGAACCTGATTCTCTTCAACGAGCACGAACGCGAAGACGGCACACTGATGTGGCTGATGCGCAAGAATCAGTGCATGCATTGTGCGGAGCCGGGTTGCCTGGCGGCGTGCCCCGCCGACGGCGCGATTGTGCAATACACCAACGGCATCGTCGATTTTCAGCAAGCCAACTGCATCGGCTGCGGCTACTGCATCACGGGATGCCCGTTCGACATCCCGAAGATGAATCCGAAGACGAATCGCGTGTTCAAGTGCACGTTGTGCACGGATCGCGTGAGCGAAGGCCTCGAGCCCGCTTGCATCAAGTCCTGCCCGACCGGATGTCTGCACTTCGGCAGCAAGGACGACATGTTGGGCCTTGCTGGCAGGCGCGCCAAACAGCTTCGCGATCATTCGAACTTCCCGAACGCCGGCGTCTACGATCCTCCTGGCGTCGGCGGCACCGGCGTGATCTATGTCCTTCATGACGCCACCCAGCCAGAACTCTACGGCGGCCTGCCGAAGGACCCGCATATTCCGTGGACGGTAAAACTCTGGAAGGGCCCGCTGAAGTGGCTTGGGAACGTCGCGATGGTTGGCGGATTGATCGGCCTCTTCGTGCACTATCTGCGATTCGGCCCGAAGGCCCACGAGGAAGAAGACATCCATCAGGGAGGAGCAAAATCGTGAGCACTTCGGAACAAATCATCCCTCACGGGCACGTCCTCCGCTACACGCTGAAGGAAAGATTGACGCACTGGGCCGCCGCGGTCTCCTACATCTATCTGCTGCTGACCGGGCTGGCGTTTTATTCGCCGTGGCTCTTCTGGGTCGCGGTGATTCTGGGCGGCGCTCCCGTTTCGAGAATGCTGCATCCCTGGGCGGGGCTGATCTTTTTCGGCTCGGTATGGAACATGTACGTAATGTGGGCGCCGCAGATGCGCCATACGGACATCGACAAGCAGTGGTGGAAAGCGGTCCGCTACTACAGCACGAATCAAGACGATAAGATGCCTCCCGCCGGACGGTACAACGCGGGGCAGAAGTTTCTGTTCTGGGGATTTTTCTGGAATGCGGTCGCGTTGCTGGCCAGCGGCCTGGTTCTGTGGTTCCCTACTTACA
>Ga0307475_10001904_pt1 | contig 12417 bp, 10 predicted proteins | sample atmos_gasesECM1C_FD_203317 | JGI IMG/M metagenome (GOLD analysis project Ga0307475, IMG submission 203317) | Hardwood forest soil microbial communities from Morgan-Monroe State Forest, Indiana, United States - atmos_gasesECM1C_515 | ecosystem: Environmental > Terrestrial > Soil > Temperate... | reverse complement strand
ATCGAGTCGAGGACGACCCGGTGCCTGACATCGACCGCGATCGCCCAGAACTCCTCGACGGGCAGGCCGGCGAGGCGCGCCCGCATGTGAGCCCACACTTCCCCTGCGCCTGATAGCCGCTTGCCGATCTGAGGCCGTGCTCCGATGCTCTGTCGGGCCAACTCGAAGGCAGCGTGTGCGAGCCGCGCGCGATGTGGCGACACGGACGCGCCCCTGAGGTCCGATTCCGACGCGAACGCGAGAGCCTCGAGTCCGCCGATGGCGACGAGCAGGTCGCTGGCACGCTTGACGGTGGTGCCGAGCACATCTGCGGCGAGCCTGGTGGTGCGATCGACGTCGCACTCGCTCTTGCGCCGATCGGTGCGGCGGCGCGGCCTCGGGATGACGCCGGTCGGGTGATGCTCACGAACGTCGTCGGGGACGATTGAATGGTTCTCGTTGTCCTTCATGGCTCGGTTCCTCCTACGGTTGGCGTCGGGACGCCGAGCCGGGAGCGCCGCCGGCTCCCCAGGGACCGAGGGCCGCGTTTTCGGGGGGTACCCGCTTGCGGGGGGAGCCGAAAAGGCAAGTGCCCGAGGCCCGCCCAGCGGGTCTGCCCTGGGGCGCCGAGCAGAGCGACCAGGCACCCGACGACGGCCGTGGGAGGAACGAAAGCTGGAGGACGAGAGACCCTGGCCCACGCCGAGTAAGACTCTGGCAGCCGAATTGCCTACTCGGCCTCGTCCGCGTCCGCGGTGCCGTTCGCCGCGTCGATGCGCTGGACGGCGTCTCTCGCCAGCAAGAGCAGTCGGTGATCGGCGACCACGCGCCGCAGCCCGTGGAGCACCGTGGAGTGATCGAGTCGAAGGAAGCGGCCTGTCTTGAGCGTCGACCAGCCCGCTGTCGCAAGATTCAGAAGGCAATCCAGCGAGCAGAGCAGATGTCCCGATGCCGGCCCGGGCGAAGCAGACGTGACGCCGGAACGTGGAAGAGAGCCGCAGCCATGGCGAGGACCCGGTGGGGCAAGTCGGCCGTGGGACGCGGCACGAGCTCCGGGGTGCGGTGGGCGTCCAGCACCTCGAGCGTGGTCGCGATGTCATGGGTCTCGGCGTAGACGCGACTGAAGACGCCGGCTAGTAGCTGCTGGTAGTCGTCGCTGGGTGAATCTGGGAGTGTGGCGAACGGCACCACCGTCGATTCGTTGCTCAAGGGACAGCTCGACGTCGATCGAGCGATACCGCCAGTGCGCTGGTCCCATGCCGACTCGGATGGCTCGGCAACGATGAGGGCCCCAGCCACGAGAACCGCGATCGGGAGGCGCGCTCATGGACATTCAAGAGGAGCTGCTTCAGCGGTTCGCGAGGATGGTCGACTTGCCCGCTTATCTCGGCTCGCGAGGCTTCGCGCTCTCCGAGCAACACGTCGCCGGCCGGATCAGCATGATCAGCCGAAGCACAGGCGAGACCCTGCGGCTGGAGAAGGACGTCGAGCGCGGTGAATGGTCGTACTTCAGCAAACAGGATCCGTCCGACCGCGGGACCGTCGCCGACTTCATCGCTCGTCGCGAAGGCCTCGCCCGCAATGCCTGCGTCGATCGGCTGGCGGCCTGCTGCGACTGGCGCGGGCGCGGCTCCGCGGAGGCGACGCGGTACCGCGCCTTCCTCCGCGCGGTGCCGCAGGATCTCGCCCGCGCGATGCGCGAGCACGAACACGCGAGGCTCAAAGCTCTAGGTGCGACTCGCGCGCTGGAGCGGTTCGGCGTTCAGCGCGGCACCCTGGACGAGTGGCGCTTCGGCGGGGTCAAGCGCGACGCCGATGTCACGCGCATCGTCTCGGAGCCCGCCGAGCTCTGGGCGAGCAAGTACCGACCCGGCGACCGGGCCGTCGTGATCGTTGAGCGCCCGCTGGATGCCGTCGCGTACGAGCGCGCGCACGGTCGGCAGCAGGTCTGCTACCTGGCCACCGGGACCAAGCCCGACGACGAGCAACGACGGAAGCTGGCGCACGTCCTGGCCGAGGTGCCGGGCGGGACCAGCGTCGTGCTCGCGTTCGGCCGCGACGACGCCGGGCACCGGATGGTGGCCGAGGTCCAGGCGCTGGCGCCGCTCGTGCGCATGGAGCGGCACGCTCCCGCGCTGGGCCCGCGCTGGGCCGATCAGATGCAGCTCGAACGACGGCATGCTCTTTCCATGCGACGGGTCGTGGTGGGACTCGAGCGCTAGGAATTCGCGGCGGTGTCGTCGTCGTCCAGTTCGGCGAGCTCGTGGCGGAGCTGCCGCAGCGCCTTGTTGTGCAGCCGGAACGCCCACGGCTTGCAGATCCCGAGCTTCTGTCCGATCTCGGCGAAGCTCAGATCCTCGTAATAGTGCAGCTCGACCACACGCCGCTCGACCTCCGGAAGAGCGGAGAGCGCCGAGGCTACGCGCGCGGCGAGCCGCTGGCGCTCGATCTCGTCGTCGGGGTGGAGCGCGGACTCGTCTGGGAGAGGGCCGACATCGTCGGGCGAGATGAGCTGCGCGAACACCGACTCCGCGAGCTGCCAGTCAACTCGCTCCGACGACGGCAACGAGCCATCAACATGACGTCCGTTGTCGTTGGCGGCCAGCCCGTGCACACTCGCTTGAACCGTCACGCTGGCCTCGGCGCGCGCGAGGTCGACGCGCTGACGCTGCGGCCCGCGACGTAGCGAATCGAGGATCGAGCCCCGAATGCGATAGTACGCGAAGGTCGTGAAGGACGTGCCGTTCGCGGGGTCGAAGCGCTCGGCCGCTTGCATGAGCCCGTCGATGCCGGCTTCGTAGAGATCGTCGAAGGAAGCGCTCTGCCCGTGAGTGCGACGCAGCCTCGCAGTGAGTGATTTCACGAGCGGGAGGCTCTTCTCGATGGCCTCGTTCCGCGGTGACGAGAGATCCCGGGTGTTTCGGAGAGCGGCCGTGTTGTTCATCATGGCGGGGCTCTACGGCAACGGCCGTGCCATCCTCACGCTCGTCGAACCCGCCATGGTTTCGGCACTTGATCAAGGCCGCACAGGCGGGATCTGTCGGGGCGAACCCGGCAGACCCGCCTGCGCCGACAGATCCAACGCCTCGACGGCGCGTGTGCTGCGGCGCGAAGCCGGGTTCTAGCCGCCGTCTTCTCGGCGCGCTAAGGCTTGGGTCAAGCGCGTCTTGAGCGGCTTGGGCGAGACCCGCAGCTCGGCGGCCATCGCCGCGATGTCGTCCCCGTGACGTTCGTGCGCGTCGAGGATCTCCTGATCCGACAGCTCCGAGGCGCTGCGAACGTCCTGCGGGTTGGCGCGAACGCGATCGTAGAGCGTGCTGCGGTGGATCCCGAGCTCGTCGGCCGCCGCCGAGAAGTTGTAGTTGTGGCGATGAAGCGCGTCTCGGATCTGCTCGTCGGTCACCTTAGACGCACGCGTGGAGGCTCCGATCGATGCGCGCGCGGCGGCGGTCACCGGCTCGGCGCCGCGAAGCAACCCCTGAACTGTGGCGTCCAGCTCCGCATACTGCTGCCCCCGACTTGAAATCACGATCTGACGGGCGACGTTCCGAAGCTGCCGGACGTTGCCCGGGAACGGCGCTGCCGCGATGTGGGCCACGTCGCCGGCGGCGAGCCACGGTCTCTCGCTAGGCGGTCGCAGCGCGAGCCGATCGTCCTCGCCGACGGCCGCGAGCTCCTGGCGCAGAAAATGGAGAAGGAGTGGTCCTATGTCCTCTCGTCGCGCCCGCAGAGGGGGCACGCGAATCTGAAAGCCGGAGAGCCGGTGCAGCAGGGGCTCCGAGAACTTACCCGAGCGCGCCCCCGCCTCAAGATCCTCGTCGGTGGCCGCGACGACACGCACGTCCACCTTTCTCGGCCTCCGTGCGCCGAGCGGGCGAATCTCTCCGGTCTCGAGCGCGCGCAGGAGCATCGTCTGAACTTCGGGTGACGCGACGCCTACCTCGTCGAGGAACAAGACGCCACGGTCAGCCTCCGCGAAGTACCCCGGTCGGCCGTCCGTCGCTCCCGTGAATGCGCCCTTCTCATGGCCGAACAGCTCGTCGGTCGCCGTCGCCGCGGGAATCGCGGCCATGTTGATGGCGACGAAGGGCGCCGTTGCGCGGGGCCCTCCTGCCGCGACGGCGCGGGCGACGAGCTCCTTCCCCGTGCCCGACTCGCCCCGTACCAACACGGTGACGTCGAGATCAGCCACCTTCGCGATCTGACGTCGCACCGCCTCGATCGCGTCGCTGCCGCCCACGATGGCGAGCGGCGGCCCTCGCAGAACGGGCACATGGCGGGAGTGAAGACACACGACCATCGATCCGCCGAGCATGAGAATCAGGCCGCGGCGGAGATCCTCCGCGCTCACCCGCAAGGGATCGACGAGCTGACCTCCTCCGGTCTCGACCGCGGTCGCGCTGGCGGGTCGTGCTACCTCGACCTCATCGGGCCGGACCAGAACCTCGAGGAACGGGGCGCGGCTGAGGAAGACGTCCACGCCGGTGTCGAACGGCCTTGTTCGCCGCGAGACCTCGATCCTGCCAGCATGCCCGAGCGGAGCGCTCTCTCCGATCCGTCGGACGTCGGGGTGCCAGAGGATCGTCAGGGCGATGGCCTTCGCCCCCAGGTCACCGCCGGCTCCGGAAGGTGCCGGCGGCGCGACGACGGTCGAGGGATCCTCCTTGGACACGGACGAAAAGCATACAAGGCGCGCCTTCGCCCGGCCGGCCTCGCGGTCGCCCACCTCGAATAGCCAATCGCGTCAAGGGCGGCCCGTCGTGCCGCAGCCGGGGTTGCTGGCGATGCCGAATCTAGGCCTCTCGTACCACTCCTGGCCGACTAGGCTTGTCTTCGAGCTCGACACGAAAGTGCCCGGCCAGGTGACCGTCGAGCTGCTACCGCCGGACTCGATTACGCCGTTTCGTCGAACGTAATCTTCGTTCGGAGGAGCGCACATGGGACCCCTTGCCGTAATTTTCTGGAGATCCGACCAAGGAAATGAACCTGTCCGTGACTGACGAGCCTCCCCGACGAAGTGTCGAAGGGGGATCGGGGACGACCTCCGGCTGGCCCAGTGGAAGGGGCCGGTCGACCGCGTCCTCTTCGCCTTCGAGAACGAGACCATCATCTTATTGCACGGCATCGTCACGAAGACCCCAAGACGCCTCCCGCCGCCGTCGCGCTCGCGCGACAGCGCCAGAAGGGGTGACAAGCAATGGACAAGAAGCACCACGGCTCCACTCTCGATTCGCTGTTCGAGGAGATGGGTGCCCTTCAGGAGATGAACGAGCGTCTCTCGAAGAGGATCTTCGTCGAGCAGCTCCGTGAGGCCATGAAGCGCCGTCGCATCTCCCTCTCCGAGTTCGCGAGACGAATGACCACGAGCCGGACGACCGCGCGTCGACTCCTCGACCATACGGTGCCCGGCGTGACGCTCGGATCCCTCGTCAGCGCCTCGACTGCCGTCGGCATGGCCTTCGAGCCCCGTCTCATGGAGGCCCGAAAGCAGGCGACCTACGTCAAGAAGTACGGCGTAGGCTCAGGCCAGGAAAGCTCGGCCGCGGTCGGCGAAAAAAAACACGCTCGACGACGCGGGTAGCGTCCCCATGGCGCCGCGACGCGGCCTCCTGATGGCCCGGCAGCGCGGCCTAGAAACGGCGCGCGAGCTGCAGCCACCCGGGCGCGAGACTGATCCGCGTCTCCGAACGGGTGCCCTCCCAGAGAAGGAGCCCACCGCCGACACCGGCGGCAACGCTGACGCCGAGCGCGATCCAGCCCTGCGCCTTCGTGTCGTATAGGTGCGGGCACCTCGCACCCGCTGGCGCGTCACACGTCCCGCTATTGTCGACGGCGAGCCAGACACCACCCGTGATCAAGGCGGCGGCCGAGACGGCGAGAAGCGAGACGCCGGTCCAGGCCTTCCACCTCGCCGGTGACGGCAGCGGGGGCGGCTCCTCGTCGATGATGGGTGCGGACGGCAGGGGCCGGGGGACGGGCGGACCGAGATCGAGCGTCACCGTGGTCTCCGTGCCACCCGGTACGGTCGCCACGACCTCGGCCGGCTCATGGCCGACGGCCGTTCCGCGTACACGCGCAGGCCCCTCCGGCACGCGCAGCGGCGCCGCAAGCGGCAGCCGGCCGACGACGGTTCCCTCGATCGACACCTCGACGCCCGCTGGCCCGACGACGAGCAAGGTCCCGATATGGCCCCGCACGGCGGCGAGGGCTTGCTCCAGGGCCTCGCGGTTGCGGCGATTCTCGATCCAGGGCGTGTCGTGCGCGGCGAGCGCGCTGGCCAGGTGGCCTTCGGCGTCGACCCAGCGATTCAGCGAGCCCTCGGCGAGCCCCATCTGCGCCAGCGTGCGCGCGGACGGATGCTCGGCGTGCACCTTCTTGAAGAGCTCGAGCGCCTCGGCGTTCTTGCCCTCGGTGCGGAGCTTGACTCCCTCCTCGATCGTGGCATCGGCCGGATCGGGAGGTGGTGCGGCCGCGGCGAGACGCGCAAGTAGCGCGACTGCCGCCAGCGCCGAGCCGGCGGTGCGGTTCCTCAGATGGCTATCGATTGCTCTTGCGAACATAGGTCGACTTCCTGACGTCCGGCTGCTGCCAGACAACGATGGGTGCTCCGGACGGGTCGAGGGCGACGGCGGGCGAGGCGGTGTCCGTTCCGGCGGTGGCCACGGCGCTGAGCGAACCGAAGCTTCGATCCCACTCGGTTCCGGTCCAGCGCGCGACCTGGACGTTGCGGCCCACGCCATCGTAGGCGACCCAGACGACGATGATGTGATCGGCCGCGTCGATCGCCATGCTGGGGCTCACCGGCTGGTTGCCCGCCGAGATCGCCGGCGCATAGTCCTCCGAGGCGCCGTCGACGTAGCTGACGCGAATCGAGCTGTCCACCGGGAACGCGACCACGGGACGCTGCGCCGCGGTCAGAACGAGATTGGACGAGTAGGAGGACGGATAGTTCTTGGTGTTCCACGCCGTCCCGGTCCACTTCGACACGCCGTTGACGGTCACGCCTCCGCTCCATTCGACGACAGGCTGGCGGTCGCTGCCGACGACCATGACGGGAGCGTTGGCGCCGATGACGGAGATGGGCGCGAGAAGGCTGAACGTCGTCCCCGTCCAGCGGCCGGCGTAGACGTCGGTGGCGTCGTTCGTGCCGATCTCTGCCCACGCCACGAAGAGATCGTCCTGCGGATCGGTGGCGAGCCAAGGGTTGAAGGCGTTCGTCTGACTGCCCGCGACCTGATCCAGCACGCCATGGCTCTCCCAGGCCACGCCCGACCATCTCGCGACGTGGACCGATGACGCCTGAGTCGCGTCCGGCGCTTCCGACCACGCGACGATCGGCTTACCTCCCGCGTCGAGCGCGATCGACGTGACTCCGTAGGAGATGGCCGAGGTCGCCGACTGTGGCGAAGGGATGCTCGTGTCCCATTTGTTGCCCTGAATGTGGCGGGAGATCTGGAGGTTGTAGATGCCAGACCCGATCGCTCCAGGCTCGAAGGCTGTCGACAGGATGGGCGCCCCCATCGCGTCGATGGCAAGTCTCGGCGACTCCCCCCTGACAGTGCCGAAGTCGAGCCACAGCGGCACAGTCCACGACCATTGCGGAGGAGCCATGATCGGGTTGCCCGCCAGATCGGTGACACTTTGCGAAACCAACGCGGACAAAGTCGCAGGCGCCGTGGGATCGAGCACCACCGACGACCGATCCTTGATCGCGACCGTAAGCATCGTGCCGTCGGAGCTGATGGTTTCGGTCGTCGCGATTCGACCGCTCGACTGGGAGACCGTGACGGCGTTCGCGACGATGGCGGGAGCGATGGGCTCCGAGAACGTCACGAGCACCGGATCTTCGAGCGACACTTCGGTCGCGCCGGGCGCCGGCACGCGCGACTCGAGCTTCACGCTCGGCGCAGTCCTGTCCACGACGATCGTCACGGAGTTGGATGTGACGGTTTGGCCGCCAATCGTCATGCGCGCCGTCAGCGCGTAGTTGCCCTCGGCATCCCCCGTCGTGTCCCACGAGAACGAGAAGGATGGCGATGTCAGGACCGCAAGCTGCGCGTCGTTCTTGAGCAGCTCGACGTTCGTCGGCGTGCTCGCCGGCGGCACGAACGACACCTGGACGACGACCGTGCCGTTGGTATAGGTCGGCGACGCCGCGGGCATGCTGATGAGGATGGCCCCCCCACCGACCTCCGCGTCGCCCGCGGCGTCTCCATCTCCGGGCACATCACTGGAATCGGCGCCGCCGTCCACGGGCCAGCAGATGCCGTTGTCATCGCACGAGAACCCATCGAGCGCGGGGTTCAGCTTGGTTCGGCACCCGCTGCCCTCGAGAAGGATGACGGCGGCCACGGGCACGATCCCGATGCAGACAGGAATGTTCGTCTTCGGCACGGTGTCACCTCAGTGGAGGATGGGAAGGCCGTCAGCGCCGTATTGGATCGACTCGGTGCGGGGTGCTCGGTGTCGTCGCCTCCGCGGGGCAGCGGGCGCCGCCGGCTCGCTCGCGGGCGCGGAGCGATCGGGCGACGCGGGCGGCTCCGCTGGCGTGGGCGGCGGCGGAGTGGCCGGCGCCTCCGGCACGCGGGCCGGCGCCGAAGAGGGAGCGGGCGGCGGCGCGGTCGGAGCGGTCCGGGTCCACTCCGGCGCGACCGGCGTCGGCAGGGGAGGGTGATCGCGTCTGACGGACCAGACGCCGACGACAGTCACCGCGAGAACGAGCAGCGCGATCGCCGCGAACGCTGCGAGGAAGCGCCTGGGTGCCCGGGCCGCCGAGATCGCCGAGAGACGTTCGTGCTCGGAAGGGACGAGCTTGGGACCGCGGTCGACGACGGACGGTGGGCCCGCCTCGGAGATGGGGATGTCGATCGCGGTGGCGACGGCCGATACGGATGACATCGAGGCCGCTGGAGGCGCAGCAGCGGCGACCGCCGTCGGCTTCGTGGGATGCGCGGCCTCCGGCACCTCGCCTCGCTGCGCGTCCGAGTCCAGGCTGGTGGTTCGCTCGTGTGCCTTGAAGTCGTACGGCGCGGCCACGGTCGCTGGAGCCATCGAGGGCACGGACGAAGGCTCGGCGCCTGGCGTGGGACCCACCGGTTGGGCTGCATTGGTCTGAAACGGGCCGCTCAGAGGCGGATCGACCGGTAGTGGCGGCGTTCGATAGTAGGGTCGCCACCGCCCACGACCGGACGACGACGCGAACGGCAGGAGTCCGTGGCCGAGCTCGTGGACGGTCGCGAAGCGCTTCTCGGGTCTCGCCTCGAGCGCTCGCAGCATGACGAGCTCGAGCCGCTCGGGGATCTCGGGGCGCAGCTCGTGCGGCCTAGGCAGGACGCCTTGGGGCGCGCGGCCGGTGAGGCAGCGATAGAGCAACGCGCCGATCGAATACTGGTCGCTGAGCTCGTTCGCGGGCCGGCCCATCGCTTGCTCCGGCGACATGTACGTCGGCGTCCCGACGATGAGGTCCGTCTTCAGCTGCTCCGCCGCGGGCGTCGAGCGAGCGATCGGCACCTTTGCGACGCTGAAGTCGAGGACCTTCGCCACCTCGCCCTTGAGCGTCCGCGTGAGGAAGATGTTGGCGGGCTTGAGGTCGCGGTGGATGATTCCGGCGAGGTGGCAGGCGTGAACGCCAGCGCACACGCCGAGCATCACGTCCACGGCCTGCTCGATCGAGACTTGCTTGTTCTTCTTGAGGAAGATGCCGAGATCCGTCCCGTTCAGGAATTCCATCACCATGAACGGCGTGCCGTCGGACGAGATACCGAAGTCGAGGACGTCGACGACGTTCTCGTCATTCACGCGCGACAGGGCCTGCGCCTCTTGGATGAAGAGGTTCCGCATGCGATCGGCGAAAGCATGCTGAGCGACGCTCGCGGACAGCGTCTTGATCGCGACGGGCCGGTTGCCGAGCCGCGTGTCGACGCCCCGATAGACCTCGGCCATCCCTCCGATGCCTATCCGCTGCCGTATCTCGTAGCGGTCCCCGTCGCCGAGCCGAAGACCTACCGGCAAGGCTTGAGGCGTCTCAGTCACGCGCTTCGCTCCTTGGGTCACGCTTGGTTGTCGCCGAGGCGCCCCCCCTCCGTTGCCATCCTCGTGATGAGCTCACCGCGCCACCCTCCTGAGATCCTCGCGGACGAGTTCGAGATACCGCGTCGCCTCAGGCTGGTTGGCCTGCTTCGCTCGCCGGAACTCGGCCTCCGCCTCCTCGAGCTGATTTCGCGCGTAGAAAATCCTGCCCATCAGCAAGTTCGCGTCGCCGCCTGCGCCGTCCCGCGCCGCCTGACGCGCGAGCGCCAGGGCAGTCGAGAGGTCGCCGCTCTTGAAGCTCCGGTCGGCGTCCCGGAGGAGAGCGGCGCTATTGCGCGTCGGGACGGGGTGATCCGTGACTCTCCCCGCTCGGCGCGTTCTGGAATTGTGATCCGGTTGCGGCGCGGCGGCCAGCGACGGCGAGAGCTGAGCGAGCGGGGACTGAGGGGGTGGCGGTGGAATCGCCACCGTGCGCGGCGCGTCGGTCCTCGCCGACTCCGCGTCGCCCGCGGCGATTGGGCGGCGATTCAGCCGCAGGCCGAGCGGAATCCCGAGAGCGAGGATCACCATTGCGGCGACCACGCCTGCGACAATGGACCGCAGGGAAAGGCGCCCCGCCCTGGTGCGCTCGGTGCTGGTGGCCGCGCTGACCACGGTAGCGCCAGGGAGGTCGACGTCGCCCGCCAGAGCTTCCTTGCCCCTCTCGATGTCTGTCGCGAGCTGCCGGCGCTCGCGCTCGACGTTGAAGTGCCTCGCGAGATAGCTCGCGAGCTCCCTGCTCGCCAGGTAGCCTCGCGGAAGGCACGCGACCAAGGCCTCGTGAAGATCGTCCGCCCGCTGGTAACGCTCGTCAGGGCGTAATGCGACCGCCTTGAGGACCATGGCATCGACGTCGGCTGAGACCACTGGATTGTGGTGCGACGGCGCTGTGACGGTCTCCTCGGCCGGCCCCAGGACGTCAGGGAACGCCTCGCCCGCGAGCGCCTGCCACAGGACGACGCCGAGCGAGTAGACGTCCGAACGCGGGTCCGCGTCCCGCCCCGCGAGGACCTCCGGCGCGGTGTAGAGCGGCCTTCCGACAACCATCCCGACTTCGGTGAGGGGCTGCTCCGCGACGGACTTGGCGATTCCGAAATCGACGAGCTTCGGCTCTCCGCTGAAGGACAGCATGACGTTCTCGGGCGTGACGTCGCGATGGATGACGCCGCCGCCCTCGAACGAGTGGGCGTAGGCGAGAGCGCGCGCGATTTCGCTGGTGACGTGGATGACGAGCGGCACGGGCAGCCGCTCGTTCGCGCCCGCGGCCCTTTGCTCGAGGTGCGAGAGCGTCGCGCCTTGGATGAACTCCTGCAGCAGGCAGAGCTCGCCGTCGATCTCGACGACATCGAGAGTCTGCGCGATCGCCCCGTGAGACATCCGCAGCGCGATGCTCGCCTCGCGCCGGAAGCGAGCCTCCTGTTCGAGAGTTCGCAGCTCCGGCAGCATCCGCTTGAGCACGCAGACCTTGGTGAGCCCGCCGGGGCGCGGAGAGAGGATGACGTCCACCCGCCCCATTCCCCCGGCGCCGGAGAGCTGCAGGACCAGGTACGGCCCGACTCTCCGGAAGGTTGCTTCCGCGCCGTTCAAAACAACTCCTACATTGCGCCGCACGTGGCGCTCGGCGCGCCGCAGGAGGTGATGCCGCAGGTGGGGCCTACGTCGAGCGTGCTGTTGTTCGTCGCAAAAACGCCGTTCCCCTGGATCGCGCTCGTACACAACAACCCGGGACCGGCGTTGCCAGTAATCGACACAAGGTCGAGATTCAGTGGCGCCGTAGCTGGCGCGTTCTGAATGCGAAGCCCCCCCCATGAGATGTCCCCGGGGAGTAGGCCGGGACCATTCCCGGTAACAGTCGTGTTCCTGATATCGAACTGCGAGGCATCGAGAAGAATGCCGCCGCCACGATTCGTGTCGACCTTTACGTCGTCAAGATGCAGGAACGATCCGCCTGAGGCGTCGATCCCAATCTGGGCGCTCAGGGTCACGGTGATGCTCCGAGCGTAGACGTCCGCACCGACAATGCGCAGCCCTGGAGAAGCACCACCGGCAATCACAGCGCTCTGCTGCCCGACGATCGAGACCTGGGAATCACGCGCCGCGCCCTGTAACGTCCACGCGGCGCCTTGCACGGTCCCCCGGATTACGAAAAGGCGGCGCGTGGAAGAAAGCGCGACAGCCGCCTTGTCGAACCCGCAGAAAGGCGCGGCCGATGTCCCGCCCGCCGGGTCGGCTGTGGCCGTGCACGCCGCCGTCTGCTGCACGTAGATCGTCTCGCCTTCGCTCGCGCAACGGCCGTCCTGATGCGCCATGCACACGCCGGGGCCCGGCCTCCCCGCGCAATCGGCGTCGATCGCGCACTTGCCGCACGTG
>Ga0307475_10001903_pt1 | contig 12418 bp, 9 predicted proteins | sample atmos_gasesECM1C_FD_203317 | JGI IMG/M metagenome (GOLD analysis project Ga0307475, IMG submission 203317) | Hardwood forest soil microbial communities from Morgan-Monroe State Forest, Indiana, United States - atmos_gasesECM1C_515 | ecosystem: Environmental > Terrestrial > Soil > Temperate... | reverse complement strand
CGCGCCACTCGGCGCGTTCGGCGCCAGCCGCGCCGTGATGGATCTCATCTCGCAGCATAAAGTTTTTCATGGCGGCACTTACAACACCAACCGCATTTCCATGGCTGCTGGACTGGCGACCTTTCGCGAAGTTTTGACTCGTGAGAATTACACCCACGTCGGCAAGCTCAGCAAAAAACTCACCGAGGGCTACCGCAAAACCGTCGCTAAAGTCGGTCTGCAGGCCTACATAGCCAGCGCCGGCGTGAATGGAGCGTTGATGCTGTACCCGCAGGAAATTCGCAATTATCGTGACTGGACCGCCATCGATGTCGATCTGTGGCGCCACTACTGGTTTGCGATGGTCAATCGCGGCGTGCTCGCGCAGCCCTACTGGTGGGACGAGCAGTGGACCATCTCGGTGCAACACACCGAAGCGGACATCGACAAGCACCTGGCGGTGTTTGAAGAAATCGCCCCGGCGTTGGCTGAAGCGCAGCAGGAGCGCGGTGTCGCCTTCGTGGGCGCGGCCGGACATTAACTGGCTGGCAGTAACTAGCGTGCATTAACGAACTAAGTTGCGAATGATTCTGGCCAGCGAGCAAACCGCAGGCACGCTGCCGCTTGGCGCACCATAATCAACGCCGGGGAAACAATGTCGACGGAAGTCAGCCTGCCACTTGTCAATGCGCGAGAAACCAGTGCGCCACATTTGCGGCGTGTCTTAGGCCGCTGGGACCTCGTTCTTCTTTTCGTCGTCGCGGTCTTCAACCTCAACGTCGTTCCCTCCATCGCGGCCAATGGCGGCGTCACCGTGTGGCTGTGGCTGATTTCGCTGCTGCTTTTTTTCTGGCCACAGGGCATCGCGGTGATTGAGTTGGCGCATCGCTTTCCCGGCGAAGGCGGCGTTTATTTATGGGCCAAGGAAGTTTTCGGCGACTTCCACGGCTTTTTGTCCGGCTGGTGCTACTGGACGAATAACATGATGTACGTGCCCACCGTGATGCTCTATTTCGTAGGCGTTTCGGTGTACGCGCTTGGCGCCGGCCACGAGTCGCTAGCCGATAACAAAATTTTCGCGCTGACCGCTTCGTTGCTACTGCTGATTATTCTGGTGGTGATGAATGTCGTGGGACTGGGCGTCGGAAAGTGGATCAATAATTTTGGCGCCATCGGCACCGGCATCGCCGCCGCTGTATTGATTGGATTGGGCATCGTTGTTTGTCTACGCTTTGGAACCGCGGTGACCTCCGCCGATTTTGCGATCCCCGCGAACCCGCGATTCGTGCTCAATTCGTTTGGAGTAATTTGTTTTGGCCTGGTGGGACTCGAGCTGGCTTCCGTGATGGGCGACGAAATTGAAAATCCGCAAAAAACTTTGCCTGGAGCCGTCGCGTTGGGCGGAATTCTGTCTGGTCTTCTTTATATCGGCGCGACTCTGACGCTGCTGATCGCCGTGAGTAAGGACAACATCAGTGTGTTGCAAGGAATTGTGCAAGCCGTAAGGCACATGGCCGGGCGTGTTGGCGTGCCCTGGATCGTCGCGCCCTTCGCGTTTATGTTGAGCATTTCGATTGCCGGTATCGGCTCGGCGTGGCTCGGCGGCTCGGCCAGAATTCCTTTCGTGGCAGGGCTCGATTCCTACATGCCCGCGTGGCTGGGGAAGATTCATCCGAAGTATGCGACCCCCTACGCCGCGCTGATCGTGCATGCCTCGGTATCCATGATTCTGGTCATTATTAATTTCAGTTTCACCGCTGCGGGAGTGCAGGAAACTTTTCAAAGGCTTTTGTCGCTCGCGGTAGTCCTGCAACTTGTCCCGTTTCTCTATATGTTCGGGGCGCTGCTAAAAATGGCGTTGCAAACGCCGTTCGTACGCGGCCGCTACAGCCGGACGACTCTGCTGCTCGCGGGTTTTAGCGGATTGCTCACCACTATCCTTGGCATCGCGCTGGCCTTTTTCCCCGCACAGCAGATCACTTCGCTGCGTTCCTATGAACTGTGGATGTTTGGCGGCACGCTGTTTTTTATTGGTCTGGCGGCCTTTTTCTTTTTTGTGTACGGCCGTCGCAAAACTGCGCGGAAACTGGCGGCCATGGCTCCGGGCATTTAAGATTTTCGTTGGACGATTTATTAATGTATATGGCAGCAGGCGGATTTGGAGGCAGTTATGCCAACGGCGAAGGCGGAAGTCCGAACCTACAAGAATTTTGTAAATGGAGAGTGGATGGCTGGGAGCTCCGGCGAAACTTTTCCGGTTTATGACCCCTCCACGGAAGAAGTCATCGCGCAGGTGCCCTCATCGAACGCTGGAGATGTCGATCGCGCGGTACAAGCGGCACGCGCCGCGTTTGATTCTGGTCCGTGGGGCCAGACCAACGCCGCCGAGCGTGGCCGCATTTTATTCAAGCTCGCGGAAAAAATCCGCCAGAACACCGCCAGGCTTGCGGAACTGGAATCTCGCAACTCCGGCAAGCCCATTGTCGAAGCCGAATTCGACATCGCGGATGTGGCCACGTGTTTTGAATATTACGGAGGTCTCGCCAACAAAGTTATGGGCCATGTAAATCCCGTGCCTGCCAATGCGCTTAGCTTTACCTTGCGCGAGCCCGTCGGTGTCGCGGGGCAAATCATCCCCTGGAATTATCCCTTGTTGATGGCAGCGTGGAAGCTCGCTCCGGCACTCGCGGCGGGCTGCACTTGCGTGCTCAAGCCCGCGGAGCAAACTCCACTCACCGCGCTTGAATTTGCAAACTGGTTCGCAGAAGTCGGCTTGCCGCCAGGCGTCGTCAATATCGTCAACGGTTTTGGTGAGACTTGCGGCGCGGCACTCGTCGCGCAACCCGGCGTAGACAAAATTGCCTTCACCGGCAGCGCCGCCGTTGGCAAACTGATTGTCAAAAGCGCCGCGGACACTTTGAAGCGTGTGACCCTGGAACTCGGCGGTAAATCGCCAAATATTTTCTTTGATGGCGCCGATTGGGAAGCCGCTGTGGACGGCGCGCTCTTCGGCGTGTTCATCAATCAAGGTGAAGTATGTTCGGCAGGCAGCCGCATCCTGGTGGAAAAGAAAATTTATTCCAAGTTCGTCGAAGCCATGACCGAAAAAGCAAAACGTATCCAGCTGGGCGCGCCGCTCGAACGGGCCACAAAAATGGGCCCGCTGGTCAGCAAGGAACAATATGATCGCGTCAGCTCTTATCTGGAGATCGGCAAAAAAGAAGCCAAGGTGGCCATCGGGGGTGGACGGCCAAAGCAATTCGGCAAAGGTTACTACCTCGAGCCCACCATTTTTTACGATGTCGACAACAATGCGCGAATTTCCCGCGAAGAAATTTTTGGCCCGGTGGCGTCCGTAATTCCTTTCGATGATGAAGCCGCAGCGATCCGCATCGCCAACGATACTCCTTATGGATTGGCTGCCGCGGTTTGGACCCGCGATATTTATAAGGCTTTTCGTGTGGTGAAGGCGGTGCGCGCCGGAGTTGTCTGGGTCAATCACATGCAGCCGACTTACGTGGAAGCCCCCTGGGGCGGCTACAAACAATCCGGATTCGGCCGCGAGTTGGGACCCTGGGGTCTGGAAGAATATCTTGAAACCAAGCAGGTGTTCGTCAATCTCGATGAAACGCCCATCGCCTGGTATTAGCTTCAAAGGAAAAAGAACATGAGCTCCATTCAGCTTCGAACGGAAATTCCCGGGCCCCGCTCACGAGCTTTAATGGCGCGGCGTGAAGCGGCCATCCCGCGCGGTCCGTATCATTCCACGCCGATTTTTGCCGCCAAAGCGGAAGGCGCCCTTCTGGAAGATGTCGACGGCAACCGCTTCCTCGACTTCGCCGGCGGCATTGGTTGCGCAAATATGGGACATCGCAGCGCTCCCGTGATGGCCGCGATTCGCGAGCAGATCGAAAAATATCTGCACTTATGCTTCAGCGTGACCCCCTATGAGCCCTACGTTGCCGTAGCGGAAAAGCTGAATGCCCTGGCGCCGGGAAAATTCGCGAAGAAAACATTTATCGTCAACACTGGCGCGGAAGCCGTAGAAAATTCCATCAAGATTGCTCGCGCCTACACCAAGCGCCCTGCGGTCATCTGTTTCAACGATGCCTTTCACGGGCGCACCCTGCTGGCCATGTCGCTAACCAGTAAAACGGATCCCTACAAATCGGGATTCGCGCCATTCGTGAACGATATTTATCGCATTCCTTACGCGTACTGCTACCGTTGTTCGTATAACCTGGCGTATCCGTCTTGCAAAATGGCCTGCGCGCACGCGCTCGAAGATGCGTTCAAACGCCTTGTGCCCGCTGACTCAGTTGCAGCAGTGATTGTCGAGCCAATTCTCGGGGAAGGCGGCTTCGTCACTCCGCCCAAAGAATTTTTCGGCGTCATTCAAGAGATCTGCCGCAAACACGGCATTGTTTTCATCGCCGATGAAGTGCAATCGGGCATCGGGCGCACCGGAAAATTCTTTGCCGTTGAACACTATGGCGTCGAGCCCGACCTGATCGTCACCGCGAAATCGCTGGGTGGAGGTTTGCCCATCGCGGCGGTTACCGGCCGCGCGGAAATTATGGACGCACCTGGTGTCGGAGCCCTCGGCAGCACCTTCGCAGGCAATCCGGCGTCATGCGCCGCCGCGCTGGCGGCCATCGAAATGATGGAAAGCAGTGAGTTGTTGCGGCGTTCCACCGCGATCGGCAAAACATTCGAAGCGCGCGGACGCCAGTGGCAAAAAAAATGGCCGCTGGTCGGCGAAATTCGCGGCATCGGTGGAATGTGCGCCATCGAACTGGTGCGCAACCGTGAAACGCGTGAACCGGCGGATGCCGAGACCAAGGAGATCGCGCATTATTGCTACGAACACGGCCTAATTACCATCACCGCCGGCACCTACAACAATGTGATGCGTATTTTAGTGCCGCTGGCCGTTACCGACGAGCAGCTTGGCGAAGGGTTGCGGGTGATGGAAGCGGCGCTAGCGGCGGTGTCCGATCGCGCCCCCGCGATGTCCCACGCTTAGCCCCGTATCAAAAAGTTTTGCGGCATCCCCACTGCCAACGGCAGCCGCTACTTATTGATGTCGTCCTTGGCTTCCAACCGCTTTAGCAACGGTTCCAGAAACTTTTTTTGCTGATCGTTCGCGGCCGCAATGGACAATTTCATTTCCTTCACGGCTACGTCGAAATTTCCGGCACCGGACGCGATCCGCGCCGTGCCGAGGTGTGTGATCCAATGATCGGGAAACTGTTTGGCATCCCGGCGGTAGAGTTCAAACGCCTTGTCCTGCTGTTTCTGCCGCTGCAGTCCACGCGCGTAAACGTATAACTGGATGGCATTCGCTCTGTCGAGCGCCAGCGAGAGTGTCGCGGCAGCTTCCTGCTTTTTACCCATGGCGTCGAGGATGCGCGATTTCGTCTCCAGATTTTCGAAGCGCTCCTCATTTTGAATGGAAGTGTCTTCCCACTTCAGCGCTTCGTCCAGTTTGTAGTTGTTATCCAGATTCCAGTTCGCGGCTTCGTCGTAACCCGCCCAGGTAAACCCGCCGGTATTGCGCAACTGGTTCGCGATGCTGCGCTCGACAATGGCGTTGGTATCCACTTTAATGTGGAACGGCACGGCAACTTTGCCCCAGCGCAGCGTCACCGTTGCCGAGTCGAGTTTCATGTCATCGAACGTGTACGCCAGCGAATCGCGATTTTCAGCGGCAACGGGTTTTACATTGACCCGCAGTGCATCTTCTTTTTCGTCATAACTGAAGCTGCCCCATGAGGTGGAATTCTTTGAAAATATAATGGTCCACTGGTCTGCGTTAGGGATCATGTGCAGCCCGTAAGTGCCTGCGGCCAGCGGATGGCCTTCGACGCTGACATCATCGGTAAAAGAAATAGTTGTATTTTCGTTCGCCCCGGCGCGCCACAGCTGTCCGTAGGGCACAGTTTTTCCGAAAAGTTCGCGCCCGCCTGCTAATGGCGCGTGATAAACGATGGTGATATCGGTGAGGCCCACGCGTTGCGTTATCTGCGCTCGTTGGCTGAGTCTGGGCAGATTCAGTTCCGTAGCCTGGCTGCCATTTTTAAATTGCGCGCGACCCGGTTGCGCTCCCGCAACCAGGGTAAGCAAAACAACAGCGATCAGCCCCCAGAAATTACGCATAAAGGCTCCTTTTCAGTGTCGAAACATTCCTAAGCATTTCGTCATACCCGGTAAAAGGCTTGGAAGGACGCGCAGAAATCCCGCTGTCCACTTGATTGGCATAGACGCACCGAGGGGAAAATCGTAAGCACAAGGGCAGGGAATCGTTCCCCTAGCTCCCTTTACCGCGCCGCGATTTTACAATTTTTACAATTCCGCGGGTGGCGCAGAGTGAATTGTGCGCATCACTCGACAGGTGAATGTTTCCTGAAGCGGCTTAGCTACTTGATCCACACCGTCTTTATGTTTGTAAATTCTCGAATGCCGTTGATACTCAACTCCCGGCCGTGGCCTGAGCGCTTCACTCCCCCGAACGGCACGCGCGGATCGGAGGCCACCATCTGGTTGATAAAAACCATTCCGGCTTCCAGTTCCTTGATGAACAAATCACGCTCCCGATCATCATTGGTCCACGCGCTGGCTCCCAGTCCATAACGGTGATCGTTGGCCACGTGCACGGCGTCTTGGGCGTTTTTCACCCGAAATAAAGAAGCAACCGGCCCAAACAATTCTTCGCTGGCCGCCGGCGAATCTTTGGGCACATTAGTGAGCACCGTTGGCGGATAAAAATAGCCCGGCCCCCCGTTTGGTTTTCCTCCAGTTAAAACTCTCGCGCCCGCGTCGATGGATTTTTGCACATCGGCTTGCAGCGATTCCACTGCTCCGGCTGTGGCCAGCGGGCCGACATCGGTCTGTGCATCCATCGGATCGCCAACCTTCAACGATTCCATTTTGCTGACAAAGGCGCGCTCAAACTTGTCGGCAATTTCGTCGGCGATGATGAAACGCTTCGCGGCGATACAGGATTGTCCGTTATTTCCCACTCGAGCCTTCACCGCGGTCGCCACCGCGTCATCCAGATTCGCGCTGGGCATTACGATAAATGGATCGCTGCCACCCAGTTCCAGCACAACTTTTTTGATGCGCTTGGCCGCTGACACCCCTACTTGCTTGCCAGCTTCTTCGCTGCCCGTAAGCGTGGCGGCCTGAATGCGCGGATCGTTTAAAATTCCGTCCACTTCTTTTACGCCGATCAGCAAGGTCTGAAAAGCGCCCTCCGGAAATCCAGCGCGCAACATGATCTCTTCAATTTTCAGGGCGCATTGTGGAACATTCGAAGCATGCTTCAGCACGCCAACATTTCCCGCCATCAAACCCGGCGCGATAAAACGAAAAACCTGCCAGAAAGGATAATTCCAGGGCATCACCACCAAAACCGGACCAAGGGGTTGGTAATGCACGTAGCTGCGGCTCGCGGTCGTCTCGATCACATCGTCAGCCATAAATCGCTCCGCGTTTTCCGCATAATAGCGGCAGCCCCACGCGGACTTCACCGCTTCATCCACCGCGGAGCGATAGGTCTTCCCCATTTCCAGCGTCATCAATTTACCGAGCGATTCTTTTTCGTTCTCTAGAATGTCCGCGGCCTTAGTCATCATCCGGGCGCGTTCAGCAAAACTAGTCTTGCGAAATGTCTCAAAAGTCTTCGCCGCCAGGGTCAACTTCGCTTCGATCTGCGCAGCGGTGAGCGGCTCGAACGTTTTTAAGACTTCTCCCGTTGCGGGATTAATAGACGCGATTGCCATGTTGAATGGGCCTCCGGAGGTTCGAACGGTATATGCGCTTTGGCTTCGTTGTAAGTCGTGCTCATAAATTATATGTGTTCTGGAAAAAAAATGTTGGCGCCCAGCTTTCGTCTCGAAAGCCTTTGCAGGCGGGCATTTTGCGATAACGGAAGTGAGCGGACCGGTGCTGTTCCTACCCGTACGAGGTGACCCAAATAGGGGATTCACCGGATTGGGCTGCCGCCACTTCAAATTAAAGTAAATATTGTTTCACGGGCGATATGACGAATATGTTTACTGCGGGGTAATCCGACTGGTATTTGACGCGCGATGTTACCTGTAGGGGTATTTCACAGATTGCTGGCTGCTTTGGGTTACGGTTGCTTCTGATGTTCGTTGCGGATACTTTCAAAGGTGTGAAGGATCAAGTAGGCCAATTCGGCTTGAACGCGCTGGTCCAGATTTGCGCCTTGGGCGTAATGCAAACTTTCGTTGACCTCCGGTTGTTCCAGAAGCCCCGCAGATTGCCCGCAATACCAGGAACGAAACACGCGCGAGCTCCACATGAATCCCGCTTCAGCGCCGCTGCCGTTCACGCGCGCGCCGTTGACGTACAGCACCAGATCATACGGCACTTTGTCCACTAGCTGGACATCTTGCACCGCTCTTAAATTCTTCGCGTAGGTTGCCACGATCGCTTCAGGGGTGTTTTTTTCCGTCCAAAAATAAATGCGGATCTTGCCGCTGCGGGGACCCAGGTTGATGCAAGGAGATTGCCTGGCGTTCGATAACGCTGAAGCCAGCCCAGGCGGAAGACTCGGAGTGCTGGTCACGGAATTGGGCGTTGCGTTCGCATTGCCGCGCTGGTCACTGTGAATCTCATTGCCGGTGGCGTTGCCGGTATCGCCGGTGCTGCCGGAGTTCTCTGCTGCCGGGTTTTGCGAGTCCTGCGCTGCTGCACTTGGCGACCGGCCCGCTTTTGAAACGCTGATCGATGTGGCCTTGCGCCACGGTAAGCGATGCGCGGGCACGCCAATCGCAAGCAGAACCAGCACACCGGCCACGACGCCCACCACAACCCACCGCCAATATCCCCACGTCGGGAAAAAGTCCGTACTTATATTCCAACCCGAGCTGTGCTCGTTCCAGGTTGCAATTACGTCAGCGTATTTGTTGTCCGGCTTTTTGGATGCAATCCTAAAAGATTCGACTAACTTCTGGACCAGGTCGTCTTTCGGTTGGCCGGGCATCTCAAGATCAGTTGGATTCGCCGCGTCAGACTTCCTTTCACTTCGCGGCTCGACGGCCGGCGAGGCCGAAGCAGGATTGACTGGCGGTTCTACAGATATCTCTCGCTCGCGCGGAGGCAGGCCGCTTTTAACTCCTTCTCGATCTGCCTTTAATGCCACCAATTCGATTGCGGGTTGCGGTTCCTCTGCCGAAGCCGTTTTCATCGCGATCCATTGCCTGATGTGGCCGCGCGCCGCCTCCGGAAGGTCTACGAAGGTCACGCCAACTTTTTTCGTGGACTCATCCCGCCACGTGACCCGCCCTTTGGCTTCAAAATGGCGCCCTAGCTCCGGCATTTCAAATTCGACGTCCACGTATTCGCCCGGAGGTTCCGACCCGACAAGATCCAGCGCGACGCCGCCTTCGCTCACATCATTCAGTATTCCGTCGCTGCCCGAGCCGCCCAGAAGTACATAAAGCCGCGGCCTAACGGCCCGTCGCTGATGCACACGGCGATCCGCGCCCTGCGCCCCAGGGTGTCGTCCGCCATCCTGAGCCGAATTACCCATTAACGCGATGTTACGTGATGGTTACAAGCCAGGCAACGCCAGTAATCACTGTAGGCAATCCCCGAGGCCTGAGGCCCTCCCGGTCGAGCTCAGGAATAAAGACCCTTCCGATAATCGCCAAAAACCATATGTCCGTTAAGACTTACACGGACTTAAGCAAAACCTGTTATAAACTTCAGATTCGTCCATTACATACGGAATAACTGAGCCTGGGACTAAGCGCGACTAGAATGACCCGTCGGTCCTGCGTCGGAGTGCACTCCATGAAACGTCTTTTCTCAGTTGTGTTAATTCTACTGCTGGCCCTGCCTGTTTTCTCCCCCGCGAAGGCTGCCACGCCCGAATACTCGATTCAGGCAATTCGCTACGCTTCGGCTCAAGATGAAGTTGCCGGCCTCGTTATGGGGGCTCCAAAAGGCGAAAAAATCACCATTGCCATGGTCGTTTGGCTCATTCGTGGCGGCGGTCGCAACATTCTCTTTGACAGCGGCTATCACCGCGATACTTTCCTCAAGGACTTCCCTTCGAAGGAATACATTCGTCCCGACGAAGCGGTCAAGCTAGCCGGCGTTCAGCCGGAAGAAATCACGGACATCGTCGTTAGCCATTCTCATTGGGATCACCTGGGCGGCATTGACCTCTTCCCCAAAGCGACAGTATGGATCCAGAAAGAGGAGTTCCGTTACTACACCGGCGAAGCTTGGCAGCCCGGCGGTAATCATGGCGGCATTGATCCCGAAGACGTGCAACAACTCGTGAAACTCAACACCGAGGGCCGGCTCCACCCAGTCGATGGCGACGACGTTGAGATCTTTCCCGGCATTCGTGCCTACACCGGAGCGCGCCACACCTACGCCTCGCAATACCTCCGTGTCGACGGCAATCCTCCCTTCGTCTTGGCATCCGATAATTGCTATCTCTATCGCAATCTCGCCGAACACAAAGCCAGCGCTACCTTCTCAGATGCGGATCACCCCGCCAATATTAGGAACCAAGCACGCATGATCAAGCTGGCTGGGGGCAATCCTGACCGAGTCATCCCCGGCCACGACGCCTTGCAGTTCCAGAAATATCCCACCCAAGGCCGCATCGCCAAAATCAAATAACGACCAGCGTCGAAAGATTCAGCGGAATGAATCAAACCTCAGTGCCTCTCAAACGCAACGATAACCAGGCGTTTGTCGCCGTCCGCAGCAGCCGCGAAATCGCCGAAGCCGTCGCCGCCTTCCTCAAAGAACACCATGTCAAATCCGCGGTCACCGTCCCCAAGATCATCGGCTGCCCGCGACCGCTGCACTCGTGAGCGCATCAAATAAAAGGCCGCTGCACGTTGGTCAAGCGGGCCCGGCTGCTTGTGCTTGACTGTCACGGAACTTGAGCCTATAGGTAGGTAGCAGGTGCTAATTCCTGCCCTGTGGCGGAAACTGGGGTAATGCGCCGAGTTTTTGGCATCGAGGGCACTAACTCACTCGCAGAGAGCGGTAGCCTGATCACCGGGTTGCCGACGAGCGTGAGCGCCGGTATTTGGACAGTGAAGGATTGGGTAGCCCATTTTGAAACCACACATACGTAAGCGTACAACGGCTGTATTGCTCGCTGTAATCCCAGGTTTGCTGGCACTGGCGCTGTTCGCCGCGCCTGCGCACGCGCAAAGGGGCGGTTTCGGCATGGCCGGGCGCGGAGGGGCGCCTCCATCGCACGGCGGTCTTGCGCGAGGCCGCGGTCACCACGGCCGGCGCGGTTTCTACGGTTCGGGCTTCGGCGACTACTACCCTTTTTATGATCCCTACGACGACACCGATGGCGGAGGCGAGCCACCTCCGGCACCGATCGTCATGCAGGCTGCTGCACCCGCTTCTCCCGCACCGGCGCAGGCTAAAGCCTCCGAATCCTTAGTGATGGAGCTGCGCGGCGATCATTGGGTCCGGCTCACCAGTTACGGCCCTCAAGAGTTTGGGGGCCAACCCGCCGGGCTTCCATCTGTCTCGCAGTCCGCTCCGGGGCAACCCGACTCGCATGTCGGCTCGAGCCGCCTGGCAGGCCGTTCGGCTTCGGGTCAAGCGCCTCCTGAAGTAACCCAGCCGCCAACTAAGCTTCCCCCCGCCGTCCTGGTCTTTCGCGACGGCCACCAGGAGGAAGCCGCCAAGTACACCATCGTCGGCAGCACTATCTTCATCAAGGCCGACTATTGGAGCAGCGGTTCCTGGACGCGCCAAGTGCCTATCGCCCAATTGGATATCCCCGCCACGCTGCAAGCCAATCAAGCCCGGGGCGCGAAGTTCAGTTTGCCCTCCCGCCCCGGCGAAGTGATGATGCGCCCCTGAAGTTCCGGTCAAAGCGACCCGCAAAATCCTTTAATTAAAATGTGAGTTCAAACTTTACGACATTCCACAGCCTAGTGAATTCGGCCTCGGGCGTGGGTTGGCTTGCATAGCGGTATGAAGCGATGAAACGGTCTTGTTATCAGAAGCCCTTGGATCGAATTGATTCCTGGACGGGAAGAGTCTCGAAGGTTGGTGAAAGTTACGCGCAGGTCCGCGGCAAGATAACTCTCATGCATGCCAAAAAAAAACGATGACACCTATTTCGGCCCCGCCAAGTAAAAGATGGAGTAATGCAAATCATCTGCGGGATTAGATTCGGTCAAAGTTACGTTCATTACCCACGCGATGTGCATAAACGTAACAATGACTTTGGAACCAGGCTTTCTTTCTGCAATCTCGTAAAGGGACTCTTGATCATTTGAATCGAAAACCTTGACACTCTTATGACACTCGACCAGCGGAGGTCTCGCTACTCAGCCTGGGCACCACACGTCGAAGTGAAATGATGCAGATTCGTGACCTACAAAGTGTAAGCGTGGCCATTCAAGGGTGT
>Ga0307475_10001902_pt1 | contig 12420 bp, 8 predicted proteins | sample atmos_gasesECM1C_FD_203317 | JGI IMG/M metagenome (GOLD analysis project Ga0307475, IMG submission 203317) | Hardwood forest soil microbial communities from Morgan-Monroe State Forest, Indiana, United States - atmos_gasesECM1C_515 | ecosystem: Environmental > Terrestrial > Soil > Temperate... | reverse complement strand
CACCGCGAAAACCTCGTGCTCAAGCCCAGCGATGAGTACGGCGGTTCGGGCGTGACGCTGGGCTGGGAAACAAGCGAAGCCGGGTGGGATGAAGCCATCGAGTACGCGCTCACCGCGACGAACGGCGTGTGGGTCGTGCAAGACCGCATTCCCACGCGGCGCGAAGTGTTCCCCTACATCCTGCCGGCGGGTCGCGTGGACTACCGCGAGATGCTGGTGGACTTTGCGCCGTACTTGTTCCGGGGAAAGCTTTGCGGGTTCCTCACGCGGCTCAGCTCAACGGGGCTCGCCAACGTCACGAGCGGCGGCGGGCAGGTGCCCGCGTTCTGCGTCAGCCCAAAAACATGACCTCGAGCGTTCGAAGCGTCGGCGGGCTTCGCTCCGTCCTCCCGGCAGTTCGAGAGAAGCCACCGAACAATGACAGGTTTAGAAAATCGTTGTGATTCAAGTACACTAATTTGCATGAGCTTCGGCGCTCCTGATCCGGAACTGATGCCCGGCGCGCGCAACGCCGTGGAAACGTGCCTCGGTGTGCGTTCGGGCGAAAACGTCGCGTTGATCGCCGATGAGACGAGCCGCGCCGTGGCCGCGAGCATGGCCGCTGCGCTCGATGAACGCGAAGCCCGCGCGACGCGACTCTTGCTGGAGGAGTTTGGGCCTCGGCCGATGGCGGCGGCGCCAGCGGAAGTCTTGGGCGCCCTGGAGAGGGCAGATGTCGGCGTCTTGTGCATGGCCCCGCAACCGGGCGAACTCGCGGCGCGCATGGCCATCGTCGAAGTCGTCGAGCGCCGCCAGATTCGCTACGCGCACATGGTCGGCGTGACGCCCGAGATCATGCAGCAAGGTATGCGCGCGGACTATCGCATGGTGGACCGCTTGAGCGAGAAGCTGCGTGAACGCTTGCTCGGCGCCGAGACGCTGAGGGTAAAAACCGAGGCGGGCACGGCGTTTGCCGCGCACTTTGACCGGCGGCTCGATTGGGTGAAGACCAGCGGGCTGATCGACCCGCGCTTCTGGTCGAATCTGCCGGCAGGCGAGGTTTTTACAACTCCGGCAACCGTGGATGGCACGTTCGTCTGTGATGCGACGGTGGGCGATCACTTCTGTGGGAAATACGGCGACTTGCAGTCTACGCCGCTCCGGCTGGCGATCAGGGCCGGGCGGCTCGTGGACGCAGCCTGCGAGCGCAAGGACCTGCAGCAGGAGTTCTGGGGGTATTGCCACACCGACGAAAACAGCGACCGCGTCGGAGAGCTGGCCTTCGGAACGAATCTTGGATTGACCGAAATGATCGGCGTGCTGCTCCAGGACGAAAAGTTTCCCGGCGTGCATCTCGCCTTTGGCGATCCCTACGGCAGCCAGACTCACGCGGACTGGAAATCCACGACGCATGTGGACGTGCTCACCCGCAAGTGCGACGTCTGGATCGATGACCAGCAGGTCATCGAAAAGGGCCGGTATCAGCTCGCACACCTCGGGCTATCGTAATTCTTGCTTGGGGATATTCCGGTAATCTCAAGCCCGGGCAGTGCGTAGTTCAGTTCAAAGAACGACATTCCCGTAAGGAGCCAGTCATGCGGAACCAAATTGTGGGCACGACCATGCCGGTCCTGGAGTTTACGCTGGATCCGAATGATTCGATCATTTCCGAAGCAGGCCAGCTCTCCTGGATGGGCAGCTCGATCGAGATGACCACGCATACTCAGTTTGGCGGCGGGGGAGGCGTGTTGGGCGCATTAAAGCGCGTTGTGGGCGGCGCAACGCTTTTCATGACCGAATACCGCGCACTGGGAAGGCCGGGCGAGCTGGCCTTTGCCGCAAAACTTCCGGGACATATTGTGCCCGTCGAAGTCGGACCCGGCCGCGAATACATGATTCACCGCCACGGATTTCTCTGTTCCACCTCGCTTGTCCAGCTTGGCGTGGGTTTCCAGCAGTCACTGGGGGCGGGGATTTTTGGCGGAAGCGGTTTCCTGCTGCAACGTGTGAGCGGACAGGGAACGGCGTGGCTAGAACTTTCCGGGGAATTGATCGTGAAAGACCTCGAGGCGGGTGAGACGCTGCGGGTCCATCCGGGGCATGTCGGGGCGTTCCAGACCAGCGTGAATTTCCAGATCACCACGGTGCCGGGAATCAAGAACATGATTTTTGGCGGGGACGGAATTTTTCTGGCGTCCTTGACGGGGCCGGGCCGTGTTTGGCTGCAGACCTTGCCGATCGCCAAGCTTGCCCATGAGCTCATGGAGTATATGCCCATCGAGTCCAATAAGGCCGTTCAAGGCGGGGTAGTTGGAGGAATTATAGGCTCCATCCTGGACCGAGACTGACAAGCAAGCGTTACGCCCTGGTTAAGCGCGGTAAATTCAGAACAAGCTCGCGACATATTCGCGCATCTGGTGCTTCCAGTAGGGCCAGTCGTGCCCGCCTTGCGGGCCCCAGTTGTCGAGCGAGTGGCGGATGCCCTTGCCGGATAGAACCTCGGACAGGCGATACGTGGGCCCGCTGTTCTCCCAGGGACCCGTGCCGGTCGAGATGTGGATGTCGCAAGTCGCGATCTGCTCGTAAAACCACGGGTCGCTCATGTTTGCGAGGTAATCGACGGGATTGTTGAAATAAAAGTTGTCGTCGTACATGCCGTCCATGAAATTGCGCAGATCGTAGACGCCGGACATGGCGAAGCAGCGCTTGATGACGTCGGGATGTTTGAAGAGCGAATTCGCCGCATGATACGCGCCAAAAGATGCGCCCATCGTGGAGATGACGATGCCCTGCGTCTGGCAATTGTTCCAGATGAAGGGCACCACCTCTTCGCGCAAATAAGAGTCGAACATGGCCTGCACGTAGCTGCGGTGGAACGGATGCGCGCCTTTGTTGTAAAAGCTGAGCCCGTTGATGGAATTCACCGCATAGAATTTGATTTTGCCGCCGTCGATGAAGTCGCCGAGCGCGCCCACCATGCCCTGGCCTTCGAGTTCCCATTCATCGCCGGCGCTGGTCGGAAAACCAAGCAAGGGCGCGCCCCAGTGGCCGTAGACCACGACGCCAAGCTCCAAGCCGAGCCGCTGGGAATACCAGCGCTGGTATTCGCGTTTCATTGGTCGCCTCTTGCTTGCTTGCCGCGGGGAGAGAAAGTATGCCAGCATGAGCGGGTCCTGGGCAACGACGGAACGGAATTTGCCGGTTCGCCACAACATCTCCCAAAAGGCGAGCATCTTTGCCGGCAGAAGCATCGACCTTCAAGAGTAGGAGCCAAAGTTCATGGCCGCATCCACAGCGAAATCCAAGCCAAGCCCGGAACGCATTTTCAATACCATGGTCGCGTTTCAGGAAACCGAGGCGCTGAAAGCGGCGATTGAGCTGGACATCTTCACGGCCATTGCGGAAGGCGCGAACACCGCCGAATCGCTGGCTGGTAAAACCGGGACGTCGGAGCGCGGCATGCGAATTCTGTGCGATTACTTCACGGTGAAAGAGTTCCTGACAAAAACAAACAACCAGTATTCGCTCACCGAGGACGCCGCAACTTTTTTGAACCGCCATTCGCCGGCCTGCCTCGCCTCGATGATCAACTTCCTGGCCAGTCCATGGAGCCGAAAGAATTTCGCAGCGCTGGCAGAGGCGGTGCGCAAAGGCGGGACGGCCGGCGAGACCGGAGACCATACCAAGGCGCATGAAGAAGTATGGTTAAACTTTGCGCGCTCCATGGCGCCGCTGACGATACCGGCGGCAGAGTTTATCGCCGGACTGACCGGCGCCGCCGAAGCCAAGCCTTCGAAAGTTCTGGATATCGCGGCGGGGCATGGAATGTATGGCATCACCGTGGCGAGGCGCAATCCGAGAGCAGAGATCGTTGCCGTTGATTGGCCCGGCGTCTTAGAAGTTGCCAAGGAGAACGCCAAAAAACTTGGCGTGGCGGAACGCTATACGACGCGGCCGGGAAGCGCGTTTGAGGTCGAATTTGGCAACGGTTACGACTACGTTCTGCTGACAAACATCTTTCATCATTTCGATGTGCCCACTTGCGAGAAACTGATGCGCCACGTCCATCGAGCGCTGAAGCACGGGGGCCAAGCCTTGACGCTCGAATTTGTTCCGAACGAGGACCGCGTCTCCCCGCCCATGGCGGCCGCTTTTAGTCTGGTGATGCTGGCGGGTACAGACAGAGGAGACGCCTATACCTTCGCGCAATATGAGAGGATGTTCGGCAATGCCGGGTTCGCAAGAACGACCTTGCATCCCGTTCCGGAAGTACCGCAACAAGTTCTGCTTTCAGAGAAATAGGAATCCCATGAGGAAAAGTGCCAAACCGGCAGGCAAGAAGACCACTTCGAGCAGCAACGATCGGGCATTGCGCGAACACCTCGTCTATCTTTTGAAAGGCGGCGGCGCGCACGTCCATTTCATGGACGCCGTCGAGGGCTTCCCCGAGGCCAAACGCGGAGCCTTTATCGCGGGACTGCCGCATACCGGCTGGCAGCTCCTGGAACATTCGCGGATCGCGCAATGGGACATCCTGGAATTCAGCCGCAATCCCAAGCATGTTTCCCCCGGATTTCCCGAAGGGTACTGGCCGACAACGCCGGGGCCGGCGAATGAGGCCGCGTGGCACAAGTCCGTGGAGGCGTTTGTGCGAGATCTCGAGGAAATGATCAGTCTCGTGAAGAATCCGAAGACCGATTTGTTCGCCAGGGTTCCCCATAGGGACGGCCAGACGATCTTGCGCGAAGCGTTGCTCGTGGCGGACCACAACGCCTATCATCTCGGCCAACTCGTCGATCTCCGGAGGGCGCTCGGAGAATGGCCAACCCCGTGAAAACCCCATGATGGCCCGTGATTCGCTCGAACCTCGGGAAACCGGGAATGGTGTTAGCATGGTGGGCTGACGCTTGACCGCTTTTGGACTCGTTTTCATTCCTTTGGAGGGCGAGCAGCCATGATGCACATCGAAAATATTTCCCTAAAAACGCAAGAATTCTCGGGCAGCCGGCGCGGGTTTTTGCAGGGCATGCTCGGCGCTGGCGCCTTTGTATTGAGCGTGCGCTGGATGCCCGACCAGCTGTTGGCCGCCACCGTGAATGGCAACCCCGCCGACGCCATGAGCAAGGCGGCGCTGCACCCCGGCGTTTACTTGGCCGTCGATACGGACGGAACGGCCTATATCGTGGCGCATCGCTCGGAAATGGGAAACGGCGTGCGAACGTCCTTGCCGCGCATCGTTGCGGACGAACTCGACGCGGACTGGGCGCGCGTAAAGGTTGTGCAGGCGACGGGCGATGAGAAATACGGGGACCAGGATACCGACGGCTCGCACTCGGTCGTCAGCTTCTTTGTGCCTTTGCGCGAAGCCGGTGCGACGGCGAGGCTGATGCTGGTCCGCGCGGCCGCCAAGCAATGGAATGTTCCGGAAGCGGAATGCTCCACGGAATTGCACATGGTGGTCCACAAGAACTCCGGGAAGAAGCTGGGGTACGGAGAACTGGCGGTCGCCGCAGCGAAACAGGAGGTGCCTAAGAAGGAGGAACTTAAACTCAAGCCCCGCAGCGCATGGCGGTACATCGGAAAAGATACCGCCGGTTACGACCTGAAGGACTTGTGCACAGGCAAGGGCGTCTTTGGGCAGGACACCCACATGGCGGGGATGCTATATGCGAGCGTGCTGCATCCTCCGGTGTTGGGCAGTGCCGTGAAATCGGTGGACGACAAGGCGGCGCTGCTCGTCGGCGGGGTCAAGCAGACGGCGACCATCCCTACCTTCAAGCCTCCGGTTCTGTATCAGGCCCTCGGCGGGGTGGCAGTGCTCGCCGACAACACCTGGGCCGCCATGCAGGGCAGAAACAAATTGCAGGTCGAGTGGGAAGAGAGTTCTCACCGCGTCTTCAATTCCGGCGCCTATCGGAAACAGTTGCAGGAGACCGCGCAAAAGCCCGGAAAAGTCGTGCGTGAAGTAGGAAACGTGGACGCGGCGTTTGCCCAAGGCGGCAGGATCATCGAAGCCGAATACTACGCCCCGCTGCTCGCGCATGCTTCGATGGAGCCGCCGGCGGCGCTCGCGGTTTACCGCGATGGAAAAGTAGAAGCCTGGGCGCCCACGCAAAGCCCCGTGGGCGCGCGCGATGCCATCGCGGCAGCGGTGGGTGTGCCGAAGGAAGACGTGACGGTGCACGTTACTTTGCTGGGTGGCGCGTTTGGGCGAAAATCGTTCCCGGACTACGCGGTGGAAGCAGCGGTGCTCTCGAAAAAAACGGGGAGACCGGTGAAGGTCGTCTGGAGCCGCGAGGACGACATCAAATTCGACACCTACCACTCCGTTTCGGCGATGTATATGAAGGCTGCGCTCGGTGCGGATGGAAAGCCGACCGCCTGGCTGCAGCGCACCGTGTTTCCTCCGATCGGCTCGACCTTCAATGCCGATGCGGTCTATTCCGACGCCGGGGAACTCGGGCTGGGTTTCTCCGATCTGCCGTTCGCGATCCCCAATCACCGCTCCGAGAACGGACCGGCCACGGCGCATGTGCGCATTGGATGGTTCCGGTCGGTGGCTAACATCTATCACGCCTTTGCGATTCAGTCGTTTGCCGATGAACTGGCGCATGCGGCCGGGAAAGACCCGCTTGAGTATTCCCTCGAGCTTCTGGGAGCGGACCGCATTATTCCGAAAAGCGAGTTGCCGAAGGACTATGAGAATTACGGGCAGCCTTATGAGCAATATCCCATTGACACGGCGCGGTTCCGCCGGGTGCTGCAATTGGCGGCGGAAAAATCCGGCTGGGGCAAGAAGAAACAAGGCCAGGGATTCGGGATGGGCTTGGCGATGCACCGGAGTTTCCTGACCTACGCGGCGTCGGTCGTGCAGTTGCAGCTAAACGATGCGGGCAGAGTCGAGATTCTGCGCGTGGACACGGCCCTCGATGCGGGGACGGTGGTAAACCCGGACATGGTGCGTAATCAATTTGAAGGCGCGGCGGTGATGGGAACCAGCATCGCCTTTTACGGGGAAATCACCGCGACGAATGGCGCCATTGACCAGTCGAACTTCAACGATTACCCGGTCGCGCGCATGAATACCGCTCCGCGGGAAATCCACGTGCACGTCGTGGAAAGCGACGCGCCTCCGGGGGGTATAGGGGAGCCGGGCCTCCCCGCGATGGCGCCCGCGATCTCGAACGCGGTTTTTTCGGCCAGCGGAAAGCGCATCCGCGAATTGCCGCTGTCCAAAGCGGGATTGGCTTAACAACTCTCTTTGAAAAGCAGGCGGCGCACACCGAGCGCCACAAATCTATTCGACCAGTTGCAGGTTGAGGGCAATGCGCACGCCGTTGACGAGCACGACGCTCTGGTCGAGCAACTGCTGGTTGGTGATTTCCGCATTGACGAATTTCTTGAGCTCGGCGCGCGGGCAGATGAACTCGACGGCTTCGGAGGTTTCCTTGGCCGTCGGCGAAAGCTTGTTAAGCACGGAAAAGTCGAACAGCTCGAACTCCACATCCGGCGAAATGCGCTCCGAAATGTCTTTCAGCAGCGGCGCCAGGAAAAGGTCGAAGCTCTCGGCGGCCCGCTTGTAAATCGAGCCCCTCGCGGACGCGAATTGCCGCGAATTCTTCAGGGTCATCTCGAGTGCGATCTGGTCGTGGAAAAGCACAAAGGTAGGCGGCGCGTACGCGACGAAATGAAATTTCGCTGCGCCTTCTTTCGCGAGCGCGCTCAACTGCGATTGATATTTTTCTTCGAGGCGGTCCGCGCCGGCTTGCGTTAGCCGAGGAGTTTCTGGCGAGGGATCGGCCGCTCGAGGTGCAGCGGGCTTGGCGCCGGCCGGGGCTGCGGGAGCAGATTCCGCGGGAACCGGCACGGCCGGAGGCGCGGAAGCAGCCGGAGGAGGATTCACCGGCTTCAGCAGCACGGAATGCGAGGCTGCCTCAACTGCCCCCACCACGAGGAACGCCTGTTCTGCAATCTTCCCCCGGCTGCGTTGAAGCATTTGGAGACGATCACCGCCGCTGCCAGTTATCCCAAGGGCGCGACTTTGTTTGTGGAAGGCCAAAAGCCAGCTTGGTTGTCGCTACCTGAATTGCCCGTTACCGGAGCGGCTGATGGGCGTGATCAGACGGCCACCTCGGTCATCGCGGCGATGAGTGTGACCCGGCTTCTGCGATTGGGTTAGCGGACCGATGTGGTTAGGGGGGAATCCGGCGAACTGTACACGACTTCCCCGTCCAGCAACGTCATCAGGCATTTCAGGTCTTTGATCTGGTCGGTGGGAATTGCGTAGAGGTCGCGATCCCAGATCGCGATGTCGGCTTTTTTGCTTACCTCGAGCGTTCCGATCTTGTTTTCCAGGAACATCTGCCGCGACCCCCAGGCTGTGTAGCTGCGGAGGGCCGTGCGAATGTCCACGGCTTCCGTCATCCCGAACGGGTGTAGGCCATAGGTGCCTTTGGCGGCCTGGCGAGCTGCGGAGGCCCAAAGCCCGTAGCGGGCGGCAACGGGCGTGACGAAATAGTCTGACCCGCCAGACCACAGAATGCCGAGGGCCTGCAATGTCTTGAACGGCTCCAGGTGCAGCCCACGTTTCGCACCGTAGCTGGCCGCGTAGATATCGCCGATCCACCAGAGGAATCCCGGCTGCATCTCGGGGTAGCCGGCATCGTATTTCTTTTGCAGGTTGGCCATTACTTCGAGCGCATGCGGCGTGGGCAGGTTGGCGTGGATGATGCTGTGGCGCAGGCCAGCATGCGGTTGCTCCTGCTCGACCAGCGCGTAGGTGTCCACAATCCAGTCCATGGCGCGATCGCCAACCGCATGGGTTCCCACCGGCACGCCGTTCTGGTGGAACAGGCGGACCATTTCTCGATAAACCGCGGGGTCAACTTGTGGGTACCCGCGATTGCCCGCCCCCGAACTTGTAACGTCCGGCGTCGCGCCGTTGCGCAACCAATCGTCATAAACCCATCCGGTGCGCGCGCCACCAGAGCCATCCATGTAAATCTTTACGCCACAGGAGAGCAGGCGGTCGTCGCCGAGACTCGCCGGCACGCGCGGAACAGCCGTGATCTCGGACAGCGCTTTGCGCGCGGACTCAAGCGTTGAGCCGGCATGCCAGAGAACGCAGATGCGCTCGTTGAGCTGTCCCTGGTCGAGGAGCGATTTGTAAGCATCCCAGTGGATTTGTTGAATGTCCGGGTCTTTGACCGCGGTCATGCCTTCACTGTGCAGCACCTTCTGGATATACAGGATGCCTTGCCGCATCTGCTCGGGAGTAGTAGGAGGGATGAGCCGCGTGACGGGCTCCATGGCCGAGTCTTCTTTGAGGACGCCGGTGGGGTTGCCGTGGGCGTCCCGGTCGATGGTGCCGGCGGTGGGGTCGGCTGTGGCCCCAGTGATGTGCGCCAGTTTGAGGGCAAACGAATTGGCGACTCCATAATGGCCGGTGGTATGCACGAGCCAGACGGGATTGTTAGGGGCCACGGCATCGAGATCGGCGGCGGTGACATAGCGTCGTTCAGCGAGCTTGCCCTCATCCCAGCCAGAGCCAGTGACCCATTCGCCGGGCTTGACCAGCGCGATCTTGGCCTTTACTCGCGCCACGATTTCCGCTACCGAAGTGGCATCAGAAAGCTTCACGCCGTAAAGTTCTTCCACGCCTCCCTCGGCAATGTGCGCGTGCGTATCAATAAGCCCAGGCGTGGCCGTGTGCCCGTGAAGGTCGATGACCCGCATCCCGGGAGCACTGCCCGCGAATTCTAGAACTTCCGCGTCGGTCCCGACTTTCACGATGACGCCCTGGCGGATGGCTATGGCCTGGGCTAGGGAGTCCGTACCATCAAGGGTGAGGATGTGGCCGTGGATAAGGATGAGGTCAGCGTTGGGGCCTTGCGCGAGCAAGACACGAGTCAGGAGCAAGGTGGCAAGCAGGGCCCAGGCTAAACTGGTTTTGCAGTTCCTAGACATCGTCAAATTCTCCTCGCCCGGCAGTTTCACCCAGATTCCGGCATCGCCCCCAACTGAGGCGATCCACGCCATGCGTGTGGATTGGAGTAAGGAAGGGCCGGCTGGCGCAGCTCCCGATCAGCCCTTTTGAGAGAGCTTCGTGCAGTTGAGACCGGCTGTCCGCGAATTGTGGAACATATGTAAAGCAAGAGTGCACCTGGTCCTGTCGGTGTCTGTGCAAACAACAGGTAAGTGCTGTGCCAGCCATTTTGTCGAACGGAAATGGCTGGGTCAATAACCACGACGGTGCTGATCTAAACCCACGTTAGTAGCGGAGGCGCAAAAAGGTGCGGTGATGCAGCTAGCCGCGCAGTTGTTCCCAGGTGCTCCCAGGTTGTTTCCTTCTGCCGTCAGCGCCGGGGCAGCTTGTTGCGGATTCTGTGATCTTCTAGTGGGCCCGGTAGGATTCGAACCTACGACCAACGGATTATGAGTCCGCTGCTCTAACCGCTGAGCTACGGGCCCCATGCTACTGCAACATCTTACCGTGAAAGAGCTTACTGGACACGCCCCACTTGCGTTTCATTCTGCTCGGATGTGCCAGTGCTAGTTGTGGTGCCAGTTGCATTTCCTGGCTCGGTCACGGTAAGTCGCTCGAGGCGGCGAGAGTGTGCTTCGGAGCAAGATGCGAATAAATCAAATCTACTGCAGTAGATTTGATTTATTATCTGCAGTGGAGCGTTATGTAGAGTCGCTGCAGTAAGTGCTTGATAGTCAACTCCTTCCGCTTGGATCACAGCACATAAGATTTCATGATGCACTCCTCGGTGGCCATCGAAGCGCCACATCTCAGAGGAGGTTCGTCATGGAACAAACCTGTTCGGAAAACTTGCAACTGGGGCGACTCGTCGCTGACGCGCGTGACGAGATCGACCGGTTGGGCTACAGCAGGAGATCACGCAGCCGGTATCGAGCAACTTGGGAGCACCTCATCGAATTTTCCCGCGAGAAGGAACTAGGGGATGAATTGTCCGCGAATTTGCTCACGCGCTTTCTAGAGGAACATCGCGCCATGGACGAGCAGGTGAACGGGTCAGGCAATGACTGGCGTCGGCATATGGCAATCGGCGTAAAGATGCTTGCCGATTTTGCCAGGACGGGGCGCATCGAACGAGCAATCATGGATGTACAGTCCATTGATCTTCTTCCCGCCATGCAGAACACACTTTGCGATTACGAACAATATTGTAAGGATCGGCTCCAGCTTCGGCCGTCGACCCTTCACCGGCGTACGATAGAACTCAAGATCTTTTTAGGTTTTCTCCATTCAAGAAAAGCGCGGGCACTGGATCAAATTCAGGCGGCGGATCTGTCCGAATTTGTGTCCTGTCGGGATCACTTGCAGCCGGAGACGGTCGCGCGAATCGTATCCGATGTGCGTTCCTTTCTCCGATTTCTCACCATGCGTGGAATTCTGCAAAAAGACCTCAGTGTGGAGCTGCCGAAAGTCCGCGTTCCCAGGGATGCTACGATTCCGTCGGTATGGGATCAGGAACTCCTCGTCCGGCTTCTCCGTGCGGTCGATCGCAGTTCCGCGAAAGGGAAACGCGATTACGCCATCCTCTTGCTGGCATGCCGGTTGGGATTGCGCGCTGGAGATATTCGCACCCTGAAACTGGACAACCTTCGTTGGGAGGATTCGACAATAGAAATCACGCAAGGAAAGACGGGCGCGCCGTTGACTCTGCCTTTGACCAACGAGGTCGGCGAGGCCTTGATCGACTACTTGAAGTCGGGCCGTCCCCAAACGACACACCGGGAGGTATTCCTCAAGGTGAACCCTCCGTTTGATCCTTTCAGGGAAAACAACAATCTGTACGACATTGTTACGTATTGGCGCCGGCTGGCGGGGATCACTTTTCGGACCCCGCAAAGGCGGGGCCTCCATTCTCTGAGGCATACTTTAGCAACTCGGCTTCTAGAAAAGAGCACGCCGTTTACAACCATTGCGGAAATCTTAGGTCATACCAGTTTGGAATCAACACGGATCTACGCGAAGGCGGATGTAGAGGCCCTGCGGGGTGTGGCGTTGGATCAGGAGGAGGTGAATCATGCCAGCTGATCCATCCAACCGATTCCAAAGCGTTCTGTCTACCTGCATGGAGAAATTTCTTCAGGAAAAGCACGCCTGTGGGTACGCCTATCGGGAGCCGACTCGAATCTTACGACAGCTCGACAAATTTTTGATACAGGAAGGTTTGGCGACGTGTGAATTACCTGACTCCGTCGCCCGGAAATGGTTAGCAAAGAAAGCCCACGAAAGTGCGGAAACCCAGCAGCACCGAATCACCGTCACTCGGCAATTCTCCGGCTTTTTGTTGCGGCTTGGCTATTCCGCGTATGTGCCCGATTCCACACTAGCGGCTCGAAATCGATCGAGTTTTGTACCCAGAATGCTCACCGACGGAGAACTTAGAAAGTTCTTCCAGGCCGTTG
>Ga0307475_10001899_pt1 | contig 12424 bp, 7 predicted proteins | sample atmos_gasesECM1C_FD_203317 | JGI IMG/M metagenome (GOLD analysis project Ga0307475, IMG submission 203317) | Hardwood forest soil microbial communities from Morgan-Monroe State Forest, Indiana, United States - atmos_gasesECM1C_515 | ecosystem: Environmental > Terrestrial > Soil > Temperate... | reverse complement strand
AAAGGGCTTCGTGGTCGATAAATCGGCTGACAGCCTCCGGGTCGTTGGGAAACACCGCAACAACTTGCAAATCGTTTCTGCTGGGCGGTTGTGCATTGCTGAGTCTTTGATAAAACGGGGCGCTAACTTGGCAGTAGTGGCACCCCGTATTCAAGGCAAGAACCAGGGTCCGACGGTTCTGATTCCAGTCGATACCGGCAATCTTGGGCAGATGATCGCCGATGTCAGGGGACCGCGGGGTTGCATCAATCGCGGCATTCTTCCTGAGCACCACGTAGCCCACCGCTAACGCCACTACGATGACCATGACGTTCACAATCACGTCAATCTTTGCTTTCATCTACCACCACCGTAGCGATTTAATGGCCTTGCCCAATTTAAATCCTGGCGTAACCACGTGAGTTTCATCCGATGCCCACCCCTAGCCTTTACGGATTTGCGGCGATCTCCGCCTGAATGAAGCTCTGGACAGCTGCGGTGTCAACACGCGTGTAATAGCCATTGATGCCGCAGCCGCCGTCCTTGCCGGTAAATCCGTCGCCAGTCCCTGAGGAGAGAACGCCAACCTGGTACTCGGTTGGTCCGTCCACCAGAAGGGCCGGGCCGCCCGAGTCGAAATTACAGGTCGTTCCGGGCGTCTGGGCAACCTTAATCCAAGTATCACTTAGGCCGATGACAGAGGAAGTTGTGATCAGCCGGTTGCCAGTGAGGACCAACTGCTCGTTGAGTCCATATCCCAGAGCCGAGACGACTGCCTTGTTGAGCGCTGGGAGGGTGTCGAGCAAGCCCACCGGTGCCAACCGAGCAGGGGTGATGCCATGCACGGGTTTGGCGAGTATGACGACCGCTACGTCGTTTGTAACTGGCAAGGTGCCGCTGGTCACCTGAAATCCGGGCATCACGACAAACCCGGACACGGCAAGCCACGAATTCGAGGGCGTGTAGACGTTTGTCGCATCAAAGTTCACATGCAGTTGCTCGGGAGTTACCCCAAAACTGGTCACGAAGTTGATGCAGTGACCAGCCGTCAAAACCACCCTGGGTGAGACCAGCGTTCCCGTACAGGACACAAACCCATTCCCGCCCGTGAAGCCGGTCAATCCGAAGACGTTGAGGGCGATCATCGCTCCCACATAAGTGTGAACGGCGTCGATGGTGCCGTTCGTAATCGCGAACACAGCCACGCAGCAGCCGAGCAGCGCCGCCACCGTACTTGCAATTAGACGTTTCATGTTGCCTCCTTCACTGATTAGAAAGATTGTGGCCCGTCGCCTCAAGCTTTGTTTTCATCTGTCTCAGTCCGGCGCGCTTCGTATGCTCCTCTTTCACGGCCCGACGCGGCGGGCGAAGACGCTGGTCACATTGCTCTGGTCTGGCTGCGTGAAGACGGCCACGAAATCATGGCCGGCGGTGGCAAGTGGCATGTAGTCTCCCAGGAAGAATCCAGGGGCTCCAGCTGGCCTGAAAGGGACGGCTTCCATATTGAACGAAGTATTTGTCAGGCGAACCTCGTTGCCCCAGCAGGTCGGATTGGTAGCGGGGCTGGAGGAAGATGGCTGACACTGGACTAACCATCTGTCAGTTGGCAGACCAGGATTCGGGTTGTTGAACCGGAAATCGTAGTAGGAAACCCCGATGGTCCCATCCGCTGCGACGGCCATAGCGGGCAGGAATGACTGCCGGTTGAGCGGCGGGATGTTGAGCGGAGTTTGGTTCACGCGGATGGGTGTTGACCAAGTAAAACCGCCATCTGCGGACATCGAGAGAGCGATGTCGTTGTATTGAAAATTGGAAAAGCGCCCATCCTCCCAAACGGCATAGAGGTTGCCATTGCGGCTGTCCACGGCGAACGAAGGATTGGTCGGATCGGCCACGAACTGTCCCGTCTCCGGGTCAACCACGAGTGTAGTGCCGCTCGGCGTATAAAGGGGTGTCATCGTAACGGCGTTAATCGGGGCGGACCAGGTCTGGCCCCGGTCGGTGGAGCGCAGCAGTTGCAGGTTGGTGAATGTGATGGGCTTGTTGGGCTGCTCTTCATAGAATTCGTAAACGTCCACGAGCGTGCCGTTGGGTAGCACGAGGATCTGACTGAACTGCACAAACGCCTGCGGATCGGTTTGGAAGAGGATCCTGGGCGACTCCCAGCTTAAGCCGGCGTTGGTCGTCCGAGTGAAAATGGAGGGACCGCGGTGACCCTGGCTGGCACCATCCCAGATGGCATAGAGAGTCGACGCATCGGAAGGATCAGGTGTGACGACAGGAAGATCGAATGGAGGGGCCAAGTTACCGGACACGGGAATCGCAGATGACCAGTTCAAGCCACCGTCGGTGGACTTGCTGACCGCGATGATTTCATCAGATACGACATTCCCTGCCACGGCGATCGCATAGAGATCCCCGTTCGGTGCGAAAGCAAGCCGCTCATCCCCTGTGCCGAGAAACGATCCTCCCGAGCAAGTCGTGAAAGGAATTGGCACGCGTTGCCAGTTTTGGCCGCCGTCGAACGACACAGCAGCGACAATATCCTGAAAGGGCCCCTGCATCCACGCTGCTACGATGTTGTTCGGATGGGCCGGGTTCACCGCAACAAAGGGCTCTTCGGCATCGTCGAGCGGCCAAGTTCCGAACAGATTGAAGCTAGTGTTGCAGGTCCCCACGGCATTGGGCCGTGAAATTTCAACCAGCGGACTAACCGGAACGTTCTGGGCCTCCGTTGGCCGCACCATCACCGCGATCCCGAACAGTAGGCTCATCGCCAATAGGCTGCCAAACGAGCAAATAATTCCACCATTCATTTCAGATTTCTTAAGGCACTTCATGGTTCAACTCCTTATTTGACTTTCCTAATTCACGTTCACAGTCACGGTATACCAGGGTCATACATGCCGATTAACCGATTTTTCCAGCAACTAAGACAGTATGGGGTTGGCCGCCTGGACAGGCGAGACCGCCGCAGGTCGCTGTCGCAAATGGCGATCCTGACATTGGGGCGAGGGCTCCGGTGGTTGGATCTATCGTGAAGCCTAACACCAAGTCGCTGTTGTCCGTCACATAGGCGAACTTACCCGAAGGATCAACCGTCATGGCGTATGGGGCTCCACCCGCGGGCACCGCCACAGGGAATGGTGAGCCGGCAATCGGGCTCGGCACGCCGGTGGACGGATCGATGGCAAACGCCAAGATATTGTTGTGGTAACTATCTGTTAGATAGAGGAAGCGGCCCGTCGGTTCGAGCGTCTCCGATCGCAGGCTGTTGGTGCTGATGGCCCCGAATGGCGAGCCAGCTACCAAGCCCAGCGTTCCGCTGCTTGGATCGACGGTAAAAGCGTAAATACCATCGCAGGGGCACAGCATGAAGAGAAACTTGCCGGTCGGATGCACCACAATCCAGGAATTGTCACACCCCAGGCTGGCCGGTAAGCCCGAGCTCGTCACCCGGGTCAGCATGCCATTGGCGGTATTGATGCTGAACGATGTAATCGTAGGGAAAAGACTGGTCCCGACATAGGCGAACCGGCCCGCAGGATCAATGGCGACCGACATGGGGTTGAGAGCCGCCGCAAACGGAGATCCTGCGATTGGCGTTAGCACCCCAGTGTTGGCGTCGATGGTGAACGCCGATACGTCATCGGAATTGGAATTCGCCACATACGCGAACCTACCTGTTGGATCGATGCCGACCGTCTGCGGATATCCGCCTACTGTAAAATGCGCGCCGGGCACTGGCGCTAATGCACCAGTCAGGGCATCTATGGTGAATGCCAAAACATTCGCGCCCGTATCACTCGGCGAATACAGAAACTTACTAAGCCGGTCAACCGCCAGCGAGAACGGGCGATTACCGGTAGCGAATGGGGATCCACTAACCTGGAGGAGCGCCCCGCTCGATGGATCGACCGTAAATGCCGAGATGCTGCCTGTGAAGTTCGCGGTATAAGCAAAGTTTGGAACCGCCGGGGTAATCGTGATGGCAGCACTTGCGGACTTGCTCGAATCCGCCACCGAAGTCGCGGTTACAGTTACCGAAGGCGTAGTTGCGGGCGGAGTGCTCGGAGCAATGTAGGTTGTAACCGCTCCGCTGCCGGTGGATGAGGGCGATATCCAGCCGCACGGCGTTGCGGAGCAGGAAACAGTCCAGGAGACACCTTTGTCCGCTGAGTCATTGGTGACTGTGGCGGCAAGGCTCTCGATTGAGCTTGCATGTACGCTGGAGTCGGCTGCCGAGACTAAAACACTGATAGAGGGCGGCGGAGGTGGAGGAGGCGGCGAGGAACTGCCGCCGCAACCAGTCGTTGACACCACGACCATGGCAGCCAGCGCCAGCAGGTAAAGCCTGAATTGTCGCCGCATTTTTGTCTCCTTTCAGTGCACGCTACTTCTTCGATCAGAGGACCTCATCCACGCCCGCCTGCCTCCCGTGTTTTAGTCTCCCAGCCTTTCTCCCCTACCTTGAACCACGGTAATTGAATCCGTGTCCGTAGCGACGTATTGCTGACCTCCGCGGATCACGACGATGGCTTCTGTAATGACTAGTGCGTTGTACGGTGGATTCGGTTGAACTGTGAGGGTGCCTGTGCAGTCGGGTTTGATCGTGTAAGTTCCCGTAAAACCGCCACTTATGGCAATCCCTCCGATGTTCACGTTCGCTGTGCCGGAAAATGCGCGGACGCCGTCAAAATCAGCGAGCGCGACTTCTCCCCAAGGGGCCGGAGCGGGAAGGCCGAGAACCGACGTGACCAGCGTACCTTGCCTGGAGACGGCGTAAGGCCCGCTAAGGCTAGCGGCTGAACAACCGCCGTCTGCCCGGACCACTGGAATGGATGCGCCAGCGATCCGTCGCCCTGGCAAATTAGCGACCGCGAATCCGAGGACGATTACGCCTGTCAAGATTGCGATCCCTCTGAGACTTCGAGAAACTTTCATGATCCCTCCTTTGAATTAACGTAATCACCGAAAATCCACTTGTCCCACCGCCACGGGCTGCCCCGCCGCCCCGCCCCTCGGAGGCGTCCGTTCAAGCGAGGCGGCGAGACCTGGGAAACATCCGTTCTTCGGTACTACCTCTCTTTTCACAGAATGTTCTATTGAAGTGTTACGAGCACCTGGATTACACCGTTGCCTTCTCGCAGCGGCTCAAGCGCTTTTCCCACCACGGCGCTGAGCATGCGCCCGCGGTCGGTTCCCTTCATGGCATGTCCAGGAGTGGAAGACGTCACAAGAAGGTCTCCGACAGTGATCGGGCCGTTCTCAGTCGTGACCTTGCACGGAACGATTCCCACGACAGCAAGGGGAATCTCATTCTTGGGCAAAGCCTCACCCACACGGTGTTGGCTCGCGACAACGCCGGGTTGCGTCGAGTAGATTCCTGCCACCAGTGTGGAGTACGGAGTCTGCGACAGCGACAAGCGCCGCTCGCCGGACGGATCAATCACCAGCAAGTCGCCCGGAGCATAATGCTCGGGGCTGCCCATCACCGCTACCGACTCCGCAAAATCGGCACCGAAAGGCCGGAACCCGCCGTCGGCGAAAACCGTACCATGTCCATCGACCCGAAAAACATTCTGGCCGGGATTCTGGCCAACGTTTCCGACGAGGACATCACCGCCGGGGCGATTGACGAACAGCCCGGCCGGCGCCTCGGGGCTAAATTGTTCTCCGAAAACAGCTACTGAGCCGCCTGAAGCCCCGTCCGCAACGCCTCGCACCGCGCTGGCGAAACCTGTGGTTGACTGTGTAAAGCCAAGTACTCCGCCGCCTCCGCCCCCAAGGTGTGCGTCGAGGCTGCCGATGACACCATAGCCACCGCCGTTGGCTTCTCCGCTATTTCCTCTCACGCCGGCGCCGCCAGAGCTAAAAGTGAGGCCGAGCACGCCATTTCCGCCTCCAGAAGTGGCCAAGGAATCTCCACGAATCGCGGCGCTAAAATTAATCGTGCTGATCTGAGATGCAACTATGGCATACGGCTGGAACCCAAACTGATCAGACGAGGTACTTGTATTGACGACTTGGAGCGTGCTGGCTGGGTTGGATATTCCAATCCCAATGTTCCCGTTAAACTCGAAAATAGGCGAATTCCCAATGCTCGTCGAGCTTGTGAACTGCGGGATGGTGTTGGTCGTGCCGCTTCCGGTCACGGTCTGCGCCCGGCCGCTGGGAACCAAACACGAACAAAGTATCAACGTCCAAAATGCAGTGCGCTTCATGCCGCGCCTCCTTGACTGTATTGACAGCCTTGCTGTTGCTGGTGCTATCGCGGTTGAGACAACCTCTTTGCCGCTATCTCAGTAAGTCCCAAATCGAGGCAAAAGGGCTCATCCCGACAGAATTTTTTTCAACATTTTCCGTGAGGCGCCGAGCGATGCACCCCCACGGAGAGAGTGGATAGGCAAATCTGGTACGCGAGTCGTCCAAGTTGTGTTTTTTCAAGGGATTGACATGGTTGATAAGCCAGACTATCTTGTCGCTACAGAAATCCCCGCTCTGCACCCTGAGCAAGGGGGCGCGTGTCCAGCCTCTCTTCAAAGCCGGTCAGCGAGCTACTCGCCAAATGGGAAGCCGGCGATCAGGAAGCCCTGCGGGCGCTGGTTCCTCTGGTCTACAACGAACTTCGCCGCCTGGCACACTACCACCTGCAAAGAGAGCGCCCAGGTCACACGCTCCAGAGCGCGGCTCTGGTCCACGAGGCCTATCTCCACCTGACAAAGCAGGAGCCCGCACATTTCAAGAACCGCGCCCACTTTCTCGCGGTCTCGGCACAATTGATGCGACAGATTCTGGTGAAGTATGCGCGCACTCGACGCGCCGCCAAGCGCGATGGCGGGCACAGGGTCACCTGGGACGATGCGATCACGTGGGTCAAAAACAAGGGTCCGGATTTTGTCGCTTTGGACGATGCTCTCAAAGGACTCGCGAAGCTTGACCCACAACAAAGCCGTGTTGTCGAGTTGCGTTTTTTTGGTGGATTGACCGTCGAGGAGGCATCACAAGTATTGGGTGTCTCGCCTGCTACCGTAAAGAGAGAGTGGAGCACTGCGCGGGTCTGGTTGCACCATGAGATGAAACGAGCGGCTCAGGCATGACACCCGAGCGCTGGCAGCAAGTGAAGGGCGTGCTTCACCAGGCGCTAGAGCTTGCTCCCGACGAGCGGTCGGCTTTTCTCGACAGCGCCTGTTCCACGGATCATTCCCTCCGCCGCGATGTGGAATCGCTACTCTCCTCCAGTGATGATGTGCGTTCCAGCTTTCTTAATTCCAATGTCACACGCGTGACGCTCAGCGAGGGAACCACGCTTGGCGATTACAAAGTCCAATCCCTGCTGGGTTCCGGGGGCATGGGAGAAGTGTATCGCGCGCGTGACCTGCGGTTGGGACGAGATGTAGCCATCAAGGTGTTGCCGCCCTTTTTTGCCACGGATCGAGCACGGTTGCAGCGCTTTGAACAAGAAGCCAGAGCAGCAGCGGCGCTAAATCATCCGAACATTTTGGCGGTGCATCAGATGGGCACCTACGAAGGGGCACCCTATCTGGTCTCGGAGTTATTGGAAGGGGAGACGCTCCGTGCGCGGGTGAAGCGCGGGTCACTGCCAATGTCGGAGGCAGTTGAGTATGCGCTGCAAATGGCGCGAGGACTCGCGGCGGCGCACGAAAAAGGGATCGTGCACCGGGATTTGAAGCCGGAGAACCTGTTTGTCACGAAGGAAGGCCAGATCAAGATTCTGGACTTCGGTTTGGCAAAGCAGAGGTGCCCTGAGTCGGGTCCGACGCTAACAGCGGTCCAGTTGGACACCGAACCCGGCGTGGTGCTGGGCACGGTCGGCTACATGTCGCCCGAGCAAGTACGCGGACAGACAGCCGACGCGCGTTCCGATATCTTTGCGGTCGGCGCGATCCTGTACGAGATGCTTTCGGGCAAGCGTGCCTTCCTTGGGGAAAGTTCTGCTGACACTATGAGTGCCATCCTGAAGGAAGATCCTCCCCCTCTCACAAAATCCGTTCGGGGCATCCCGTCGGCACTGGAGCGCGTGGTCCAACAATGCCTGGAGAAAGACCGTGAACTGCGCTGCCAGACAGCGACGGAACTTCAGGCTGACTTGAAGCGACTGAAAAGAGACTCGGACTCCAACTGGTCCAACATCACACCCACAGCCGGCCGGGCGAGTCCGCCGGATAAAACCAAGTCCAGCACAGGGCGAGGCGTGAACTGGATCATTGGTTCAGCTCTGGGAATCGCGCTGCTGGGTGTTGCTGTGTGGTGGAGACTGCCGAAGGCACAGCCCCAGGTTACAGCCGTAGTTCAGCTCAGTGATGATGGAGACGAGAAAGGCGGAGCACTCTATTCCGATGGAAATCGCGTGTATTTCATGGAAGAACATGCTGGAAACAGGGTTATCGCGGAGGTCTCTACCAGGGGAGGTCAGACTGCGCAAATCGCGACGAAATACCCGAATACCTACTTAAGTGATCTTGCTCCGGACGCTTCCGCACTCCTGGTACGAATTGGGCCGAATCCTGGAACTGCTCCTGTTTGGATTCAGCCATTCCCAGCGGGTGAGCCGCAACGCGTGGGAACTGTGGAGGCGAGTGGTGCGGCCTTCTTTCCTGACGGACAACAGATTGTTTATACCCGAGGTGAAACAGTCTACGTCACCGACAAGGACGGAACTAACCCACTGAGGCTTGCTGACGTTCCTGGTTTCTTAATGTTCCCTCGAATCTCTCCGGAGGGACGAAGAATCCGGATCTCTGCTGAGGGCAGCAATTCTACTGTTTCTATTTGGCAGCTGGGCACCGATGGAACGGGTGTTCATGAGTTGCTGAAGGGTTGGCACGAACCACCCGATGAGTGTTGTGGAAGGTGGACGCCAGACGGCAAGTATTTTGTGTTTCAGAGCACTAGATCGGGAAGGTCAGACATTTGGGCTCTTGCCGAGCAAGATCATTTTCTAAAGCGGTCCGAGGCCGAACCTATACGCTTGACCGATGGTCCTCTTTCGTACAAAGCGCCCCTGCCCAGCCGTGACGGAAAACAAATCTTTGTGACGGGTGCCAAGAAGCGAAGCGAATTGGTGCGCTACGATGAAAAGATAAAGGAGTTTGTGCCCTACCTTTCGGGTATCTCCGCGATCCAGGCTTATTTCTCGCCGAATGCCGAGTGGGTGGCGTATACCTCTTATCCCGATCACTTGTTGTGGCGCATGCGTGCGAACGGAACCGAAAAGGTTCAGCTAACGGTACCGCCGATGGTGAGCGAACTGCCACGCTGGTCTCCAGATGGCAAGAAGATCGCCTTCGGAGCATGGTCCAGGGGGAAGCTTGAAAGCGTCTTCGTGGTAGCCGCAGAAGGCGGACTCCCCCAACGTATCGCGGAGGGGGACGATCCGTCGTGGTCTCCAGACGGGAATAGCCTGGCCTACGAGACCCTGTCAGGGTCTGGTGCGACCATAAAATCCGAATTTCACACCATCGACTTGCGGACAGGAAAGGACTCGGCCATCCCCGATTCGAAAGGTAAACTTGGCCCCCTGTGGTCCCCGGACGGAAAATTTTTGCTGGCGATAACAGCCGTGGCTGGAAACATGCTTCTGTTTGATTTCAAGAGCCAAAAGTGGTCGGAATTGGCCAAGGGATCCTTCGTCAACTGGGAGTGGTCGCGCGACGCCAAATACGCTTATTGTGTGGACTCGGGCGGAGGAGCCCCAAAGGCCTTGCGTATCCGAGTGGCCGACAGGCATGTTGAAGTCATCACAACCTTGAGCAACATACGAAGAGTCGACGATTCCGACTTGGGCTACTGGGCGGGTGTAGCTCCCGATGGTTCTTTGTTGCTATCGCGCGATATAGGCACGCAAGAGATTTACGCTCTCAAAGTCAAGTGGCCGTGAATGGTCCTTCAAACAGAACTTCACGAAGAGGAAGCGAAGGTGAGCCGATAGCGATGACACCCGAGCGCTGGCAACAAGTGAAGGGCGTGCTCCACCAGGCACTGGAGCTTGCTCCGGACGCGCGTTCCGCCTTTCTGGACAGTGCCTGTTCTGCCGATCATTCTCTCCGCCGAGATGTGGAATCGCTACTTTCGTCCAGCGATGATGTTCGTTCCAGCTTTCTTGCTTCCGGCTTCACACGCGTAACCCTCAGCGAAGGAACTACGCTGGGCGATTACGAGGTGCAATCCCTGATGGGCTCGGGCGGCATGGGAGAAGTGTATCGCGCACGTGACCTACGATTGGGACGAGACGTAGCCATCAAGGTGTTGCCGTCCGTTTTTTCGCAAGATCCCGACCGGCTGCGGCGTTTTGAGCAGGAGGCACGAGCAGCAGCGGCTCTGAACCATCCCAACATTCTTGCCGTTCACCAGCTGGGCACCTTTAAAGGCGTACCGTATTTGGTATCAGAGTTGTTAGAGGGCGGCACGCTGCGGGAGGAACTGGTGCGTGGCCCTCTGCCAGTTCGCAAAGCCATTGATTACGGCGTTCAGATCTCGCGCGGACTAGCGGCGGCGCACGAGAAAGGAATCATTCATCGGGACCTCAAGCCGGAGAACTTGTACGTCACAAGAGACGGCCGGATTAAAATCCTAGACTTCGGCCTTGCAAGATTAGCGCGGCGCCAACTTCCCTCGGACGACAGTGGGCCGACTCTAACCAATGGAACCGAGCCCGGCGTGGTGCTGGGCACAGTCGGCTACATGGCTCCAGAGCAAGTGCGTGGGAAGACGGCCGACCACCGTGCCGATATTTTCGCCTTCGGCGCGATCTTATACGAGATGCTGGCCGGCAAGCGGGCGTTTCAAAAGCCTACGTCGACGGAGACGATGACTGCCATCTTGAACGAGGACGCGCCCGGCATTTCGCAGATTGTGCCGAGTATTCCTCCGGCGTTGCCGCGAATCATGCATCGCTGCTTGGAGAAGAATCCCGAGCAGCGCTTCCAGTCAGGATCGGATTTGGCGTTTGCGCTGGAGGCGCTCTCAGATTCCAGCGCTTCCTCTTTGAGCGCCGCCGCGCCACAGCGAGGATCAATCCCGAACTGGATATGGATCGCCATAACCGGTATAGCTATCGCTCTGCCCGCAGGATTTTTTGCATTGTGGAGAAGGCTGCCTGAACTCCCCCAAATCGAAGAAGTAACTCAACTCACGGATGACGGCGAATCTAAAGGCGGTAGATTGGTAACTGACGGGTCGCGAGTCTACTTCAACGAAGGCCAATCCGGAAGCTGGCGAATTGCACAGGTATCAGTCAAGGGCGGACAAATCGCCCCGGTAAGCATGAAACTTAGGAGTTCTGAGGTCGCAGATTTGTCGCCCGACGGCTCCACGCTGCTCGTTTTTGAAGGTGGTGTCAGCTACTCATTCCGTTTTCTGTGGTTGAATCCGCTCCCGGCTGGAGAACCGCGTCGCCTGCGCGATCTCGAGGTTCAAGATGCCCGCCTTTTGCCCGATGGGGGTATCGTCTTTTCCGAGGCGAGGGGTTTGTACGTCGTGGAGAAAAACGCCGCAAATGCCCGCAAGCTGCTTGACGTGCCGCCTGTACCGTACGCGCTTAGTCTTGCGCCGGACGGAAAACGAATTGGGTTCACCGTTGGGAGCGACAACTCACCGACTTCTCTGCGGGAGATAGCGCTCGATGGCAGTGACCACCACGAGTTATTCAGAGAAGGGCAGGATGTGCCTTCCGTATGTTGCGGCAAGTGGACCCCAAATGGAAAGTACCTCGTGTTTCTGAGCCGGAACGGCGGTAGGTCGGACATTTGGGCGCTCCCTGCGGAAAGGGGATTTCGTCGGAATTCCCGCGCTCCCCTTCGCCTCACGCACGGTCCGCTCTCTTATTCGGGCCTGATTCCGAGCCGGGACGGAAAACAGATTTTTGCCCTCGGTTTCAGGCGTCGAGGCGAACTGGTTCGCTTCGACGCCAACTCTCACAGGTTTGTTCCGTACCTTTCTGGCATCTCCGCCATAGATCCGGTGTTTTCTGACGATGGAAAGTGGATTGCATACGTGTCCTATCCGGATCATGCTCTGTGGCGCAGCCGCCTTGACGGAAGCGAACGTTTACAACTCACCTATTCTCCAATGGAGGCGATGTACCCGGCCATTTCTCCTGATGGTAAGAAGGTGGCGTTCGCCACACCGCGATACGAAACGTATATCGTCGATATGGACGGCGGCTCGCCCCAAAACATTCCCGGATGCGTTGGAGTAGCCGCCTGGTCGCCGGATGGAAAATCCATGCTGTGCACATTACTTCAGCAAGGCAAACATTTGGGAGACAGGGACTCGTTTCAGCTGCAGACGCTGAACCTCGAGAGCGGAAATTTTTGGCAGATTCCGAGTTCGCTGGGCAAGCTTGGCAGATTCTGGGTGACACAGGACAGCCTGGTGGCAGCGACGCAGGACAGCACAAGATTCCTGTTATTCGACTTTAAAA
>Ga0307475_10001898_pt1 | contig 12424 bp, 5 predicted proteins | sample atmos_gasesECM1C_FD_203317 | JGI IMG/M metagenome (GOLD analysis project Ga0307475, IMG submission 203317) | Hardwood forest soil microbial communities from Morgan-Monroe State Forest, Indiana, United States - atmos_gasesECM1C_515 | ecosystem: Environmental > Terrestrial > Soil > Temperate... | reverse complement strand
GCTCAAACTCTTTCCCAGGCGCGCCAGCTGGCGCGCCTGGGAAAGCTCATACCATTTGATTTGGCTCATCCTGACACTCTACCGAGTGTCACCAATCATTCTGAACGAGCACAGATACGTGGGTGGCGCTAAGGATGTCTCCGGTGTTTTCGTCCTCGGGCTATCCTGCGCATTATAGGCAGTTTAGGAATGGGTGACGATGTTTGGAGCTTTGACCCTGTAACGGGTGCGGATATAATCTGCTTTCCTCGCGTCGGAAAACTTTATTCATATATTGCTGCTTTTGCGAACGTCCGTGCTGATGAGACAACCGATTCGATTACCGATTTGCTTGATTGCGGGCCCGATGGCCTTGACACTGTTGTTTTTCGGGTCTGCATCGGGCCAAAATCCGATGCCCGCGCAGGCCGAAGGCGTTCGCGGAAGCGAGACGGACGTCATAATGCTGGCGTCGTCGGGCTTCAAATTATATGTGAGTGTTCGCGAACCGAATGGTCTTCCAGTTACTGAAAACGCTACTGTGAAATTGTCGTGCCCGCTGAATAATGTGAACGTAAGCGGTCCCACCAAAGATACGGCGCAGACAGAGTTTGCCCATATTCCAGCCGGCGATTGCTTCGTAGAAGTCAGCGCTCCCGGCTACAAGACTTCTCGAGAACGCGCGGTGGTGACCCAAGCCACAGCCTCCATTCCTCAATATCTATACGTCTATCTGCATTCGGCCTCTGAAGCTGCCAACAGTGCGAGGACGCCGATTTCGACGAGTGTGCTGAAGGAAATTGATAAGGGCACGGAGGCGATGCACAAAAATCGCGCGGAGGAGGCGCGGAAGCATTTCCTGAAAGCAGCGCAAAGCGCACCACAAAATCCCGACGTGCAGTATCTGCTGGGACAACTGGAATCCAGCCAAAACAATATGGATGCGGCGCGCGTGCGATATGAACAAGCCATTGTATTATCTCCGGCGCACGAGCACGCGCTGCTGGCGCTGGGAGAAATACAACTGCACAACAAAAATTTTGGGGACGCGACGACGACGCTCGAAAAAGCCGTACAGGCAAATACAATGTCGTATCGCGCGCATTTTTTTCTGGCCGCCGCATATCTACAACAGCGGAAATTCACGAGCGCCAAGTCACATGCGCAGAGAGCCATCGCTACGGACCGGTTATTTTCCAGAATGGGAGTACGGAGCTGTGGCTACCCTGGTATGCAGACATGTATCTGGAACTGCATCACCGGCGCTAATCACCGGCACACCTTATCGAATTACGCGATTTTCGCGGTGGATACCCACAACACCATCGGCAAACCTAAAGGGGCCGAAGAGCCAGGCGTTTCTCCGCAGTCTCCTTGAAGTGGCTAAGGCTTAACGAAAAAAATCGCCTCGCGGCTAGAAAGCCGGGGGCGATTTTTCGTTGCTGATGACTGGAAGCGCTCAGGGTTTGGCGGCTGGCGGCTGAGATGCAGCAGGAGCCGGCTTGGGAGTAGTGGATTGGGCCGCAGGCCTGGTTGGTGCAGGTTTGGGTGCAGTTGAGCCGGCCTTCAACGGGTAGGCCTGATCGTATAAGCGAATAATGTCCTGGGTCACGTCGATCTGATTGGAAGCGTACAAAATTGGCGTGTTCTGCGCGGAAGAGTCCAGAATCGCAACGTAACCATTTTCCCGGGCGTAACGGTCGAGGACGTCAATCATCTTGCGGCCGATTTTGTCGATCACGTCGCCCTGCGAAGCATTGACATCTTCCTGATATTCGTCCTGCTTGCGTTGTAGTTGGCGAGCCAAAAGTTCGCCCTGACGCGTCAGACGCGCTTGTTCATCCTGGCTTAAGGTGGCTTGACCAGCGGCCAGACGCTGCCGCAAATCAGTGATTTGTTTGTTCAGATTTTCCAGTTCGGTTTGCCGCGCCGCGAATTGCGATTGCAGTTCCGCAGAAGCTTGTTTGCCTTCCGAAGTAGTTACGATCGCCTGGCGAACGTTAATGACGCCGATCTTGCCAGGAACGGCAGACGAGGCCGGAGCAGCCGCGGCGGCTCCCTGCGCCCGAAGGGCCGACGCCGACGCGCCGAAGAAGAAGGCCCCGGCAAGAATGGTGGTAAAAAATAACTTTCTGCAATTCACTTTGTTCTCCTTATGATGGCCCCCAAGGGGCGTTAGCCGCGCCAATTTGCATTGGCCGCAATATCTATGTGCAGCAGGCGATTGTCCAGCAGGCTGTTCAAACCCTAAAGTATAGCGAGCCGCTTTCCTACCTGCAATGACGAAACATTTCTAAATGGAATCAAGCTTTTTCTACTGACCGTCCATTATTCCCAGGCTATCAGTAAAAACACCAAACAGATTCGCGAAACAGATACAGGAAACAAATGCACGGAACCCAGGCCGGACTCACTCACGGCAGGGGCAACAGTAAAACACGGTTGTTGGATTGATCGGCGATGACCGCCAGGTTGGTGAGCGGATGTATGGCGGCGGCAAATTGCGACGACCCGCTGATACCGAGCGTCGCTCTGGTCTTAAAGGTCTGGGAATCAATGATAGATATCGTATTGCTTAAGGCGTTGACGGTGAGAATGGTGCTGCTCTGGAAGTTGTGTGCCAAAGAGGTGGGATTGACGCCGACGGGTATGGTCTGGGTTTGCCCGTTGTCGGGGTTGAGCGCGGTGACGGTATTCCCTTGACTCGAGGTGGCGTAGAACAAGGTGGTGGCTGGATCGAAGACGATGCCAGTGGGCGTAGTCTGAATAGAAGTCAACGTCACTGAAGTGTTCTTGCTGGGGGGTGACACGCCGAGATCAACTACATCCAATCCGCCCGATGGCGCGGCAGCGCCGTTTAAAACCAGTGAAGTTACGACTGCTTCCCCGCGATTATTGGTGCCGCGATCGGGGTCGATGGCCACCGCAATGGGACTCTGGTTCACAGCAACCGTGGAAGCAGTGACAGTGCCTGCGGGCACCGATAGCAAGGGAGTGAGGTCAACGGCAGAAACGGTGTTCGAACCGGTGTTGGCAACCAGAGCCAAGGCATTTTCCTGGTCGATGGCCACGCCAGCGGGAGTTGTGCCAACAGTTACGTCGCTGACGGCTTGCGCGTTGGTATCAAGATTCAAAATGGATACCGTTCCAGCGGCGCTGTTGGAGACAACCGCAAAGCCGAGTCGCGGAATCACCGCGACGGCAGCGGGGCTGGCTCCGGTAGTGATGCGATGAGTCACAGTACCGAAGGTCGAGTCGGACTTGAGACTGATTATGGAGGCGTCCGAGCAGCCGAAGTCGGTGACGACGGCGATGTTGCGCTGCTCGTCGATGGCCACGGCGCCGGGAGCGGAAGCGGTGCCAGAGCAGGCCGGAATCGGAACGGCCTCGATTACCGAGAAGTCGGTGCTGTTGGATACGACGCCGGTGCTATTGACTACGTCGAGAGCAAACCGTCGCGGGCTGGTAAGGAATGAAGTTGGAATGGTTACGTCGATTTCACGCGCGCTTACGAAAGTGGCGGGCACGGTCTGGCCATCCAGGCGAACCACGGACCCGGCATCGAAACCGGAACCCAGGATGCGAACTCCAGAGATAGCGCCGGGAGTGCTGCCACTGGTGGTGATGGCCGCCTGCGGCAACAGCGCTCCGGGAATAGGAGGAGTAATGACCTGCTCAATGTTGACGGTCTTGAAGGAGGTGCTGAGCAGGAACCAGGTCAGGTTATCGCTGCCGGAATTGGCGACCAAGAGGGTATTGGTGGGGGGATCGACCTGCAGCGCGCCAGAAAGTTTCAGCGAAACGCTGACGCCAGAGTTAGTGAACGAGATAGTCTTCAGGCCGTTCTGGCCGGTTTTTACGATGGTGTCGCGCTGCAAAAGTACCGGGTCAATCATGGAGACTTCGCTCAGCACGGGATTGAAAGACACCGCGGTGTTGGTGAAGGGTTGGAATGCCACGTCGGCCCCACCCGATTCCGGGGCCAGACCCGTTGCCGGGACGCCGGAGGTCTCCGAGAACAGGGTCAAGGAGCTAACGGACTGATCCAGGGAGTTTATAAAGCCGATCTGCCCTCTATCCGCATTCGGATCCGCCAGAACCGCTGTCCGCGAGACGGGATTGATGGCGATTCCCTGGACCGTGGGACTCAAGCCGAAGGTCAGGAAGGCCGTGCCGTAGGTGACGGTACCCGGGCTGGCAGTGGTGCTGGAAGTAGTGTCGTCCGCAGCCGTTTGAGAATACGTAAAGGTATTGGCGTCAATCACGCTGGTAACGCTGAAAGTGCCGTCAAAGATGGTGCCGTTTTTCCCGGCCGGAAGGCCGCTGATCAAGACGGTGCCAGGATTGCCGGGGTTCAGATTGTGCTGCGTGGAAGTCGTGACCGTCACGACATCGGACGTTCTGGTGGCGGAGGCTATGCCGATGCGGGCCTGCGTGGCTACGTGCTGTAGATCCACTACAGATAGGTTACCGCCGCCGCCGGGTGTGACGTAGGCGAGATCGACGGCCGGTTGGAGGGCGATCTGCGGATTCGAACCGGTATTCAGGGTTACAGAGGCAATCGGGCAATACGTCGGCGTGGAGGCTGGCGGCTGGCCCGGCAAACAAACCGAGGCGGGCTGCGTGGGATCGAGATTCACGATGAATCCAACGTTAGTCGAGGCGAAGGCGATTATCCCACGATGAGTTTGGGAATCGATGCCCACCGAATACGGAAACGGTGCGGCACTTGGAGGAGTTGTCGGAGCTGTTGCCGGGATCAACGTGCTGAGATCGATTTTGCCAAGCGGAGTTGCCGATGGAGCCGCGGGAGGAATAGGAGTCTGGAAAATCCACAGGCTGCGGTCCGCGTAGTTGACCACTGCGACGATGTGCAGATTTTCGTCTACAGCCACACCGGTCGGTAGGCTTCCAGGCGCGGTGGTCGCGGGAATACTCCCGGTTGGAATTGGACTGCCGAGCAGCACGGGCGAGGTACGCATGTCGACAAATTGAATGGAGCTTGTACCGGTTTCCGCGACTACCGCGACACCTAGAACACTGTCCTCGGCGATAGCGCTGGGCGCCGAGCCAGGGGGCAAAGTTATAGTTGCTAGCCCACCGGGCTTGTTGGTATTGGCGTAATCGGGGACGACGGCGATGTTGGTATAGGCGGTGGATGGCGAAGCGTTGTTGTTGGTAACGGTGACGGGATATAGGCCCGGACCACTTGGAAGATTCGCCAGATTTGGAAGGGTGACGTTCAGGCGTTGTGGCGTAGAAACGTCTGGACTCAGGGGGTCTGAGATGGCAGACACATTTGCGCCATTGAACTGAGCACCCACTAAACTCCCACGGGGACCGTAGTAGCCGCCGTCAATACTTATAAAGGGACCTGCAGGAGTCTGAAAACCTGGCACTACCTGAGAACTCTGAGGGAAGCTCTGCGGATTTGAAGCCACCACCGAGGGGGTGACAGGAACAACGTTTATCGTAAAGTTTCCACCGGGAACAGTGGTCACCGGACTGGCGGAGTTCGTGCTGGTGATGCTCACAGTAAAGGATCCGGCCACCGCAAGCTGCTGGGCATTGAGGCGAACACGGGCGCCAAGGGAAGTGGACGAGTTACCGGCAGCAAAAATAACTTTTACCTGAGAGCGCTGATCGATGGGAGGGGTAACGCCACTTACGGTCACGCCGACGCCGCTGGAAGTCAGGTTCGAAGCAGTCAGGAAAATATCCTGGAACAAGCCGCCCTGAGGAGCAACAGAGGGCGAAACGTTTGAAAAACTGATGGGCCCGGCCTGGACGACGGTTACGGTAGCGGTTGCGAAGCGGGTGGTGTCAAGCTTTGAGGTGGCGATCACCGTGACCGTATTTGTTGAGGGCACGGAAGCTGGAGCGGTGTACAAACCGGTGGTGTCAATTGAGCCGCATCCTGGAGAACAAGTGGTAGCGGTGGGAGAAATAACGTTGGTCGCGGTAGCCTGCGCGAGCAACCAGGTTACGTCGTTGGGAGTTTGATCGTTGGTAAGGGTGGCATTGAATTGAAAATCTGAACCGGTAGCGACAGTGGCGGTAGCGGGAACTACCGTAACGCGAATTCCGGAATCCAGAGCGATCATGGCAGTGCCGGTTTTTTTCTTGTTGGCATTCGAAGTCGCGGTGATCGTGACGGTGGGTGGCGGATTCGGAACGGTAGCGGGGGCGGTGTAGGTGACGGTGGTGGTTTGGTTATTGGATAGAACGCCTTGCGCGGTGGTGCAAGGAGCAGCGGCCGAGACGACCGGAGTCGTAGTGCCCGTTGGCGTGGTACTGGTGGTGAAGGTACACGTCCACGTCACGGAGACGTCCGTTGCGCCGGTCACCAACGCGCTGAGCGTGAGAGCCTGATTGACGACCAGGGTTGCCGACGCGGGACTCACGGTTACGACCACTACGTTCGCGGTGGTACCGCTGCTGCATCCGGCGAGCCACACACACAAGGTGGCAAAGCCCAGCACGGCAAGTTTAAAAATATTCACGAACTTAATTCCCACTGTTTCCCCCAAAAACTTTTCGCTATCTCCGCGAGAAAATCAAGCTCGCGGAGCGAAGTCGCCGCGCCTAGCTATAGTAAATTCGCGAATGAAATCCAAACTCAAAATGTCCGACTCACGGTAAACCGGAAAGTCCGCAAAGGCTCGAAATAATTCAGACGGCCCGGATTGGCGATGAATTGATTGATCGTCGGAGCAAACTGGAAATTATAGAAATCCTTGAGCGCGGGATTATTTTTAATGAGACTGATCTCGCTGGCCTCGATGTAGTCCGGGGGCGCGATAATCTGCTCGTGCAGCCGGTTGATATTGAACGCGTAGTAGATGCGGAAGGGCGCCTGGATGATGGGGAGCTGCACCACCAGCTCCGCGCCAGTGGAGGCGCGCGGACGGAAATTCGTTCCGCTGGCGATCTTAAGCTGTTGCTGCAAGCCGGCTTGCGACTGTGCACCAGGGAACTGCGTGAGCAAGTTGTCAAAGCCCGTGGGATCAAGCTTCAAGGCGCTTTGGCGGACAATGCCCACGGTTCCAACGTCCAAGAAAAGTCCGGCGGTAACCGGCCCGGCAATGGGAATGCGATATTCGAAGTTGCCCCAAGACTGCAAGTCGCCACCCGGGAACGTAATGGTGTAGCCGAGGACCGGCACATTCAAGAACCGCTGTGTCGGCGATCCATTGCCGCTCAGAGTGGTGGGATCCAGATAGACGAACTGCTGCGTAGTGGCGGTAGGAATAAAGGTAACCGGGGAGATGGAGCGAATATCAAATCCGCGAATATCGTTTTCGCCGCCCATGTAGAAGCGGCTGAACGGCGGGACTTCCCTGCCGCCATACCCGGTGATATAGGCGGCGGTAACATGCATGCCAATTACGTTGCGCTTCTTGTGATGGGGACGGTACATCTTCCAATCGAAAACATTGGAGACGCTGTTTACGTTGCCGCCCAACGGACCGCCCGAAACACCAAGGCTATAAAAATAACTCTTGCCGGTAGTCGGATTTTGCGGATTGTTTATGGTGTTGTAGGTAATGCTGGGTGTGACGGTACTGGAAATGATGCCGTTGAGGGCGCTGGGCCCGGCAACGCTGCGGAATTGAAGTTGTTCGAACAAAATCGAGGACGCCTGGTTGAATGCGGTGATGTTGGTGCGGGTGAGGCCGTAGGTTAGCGAAACGCGGGTGAACGGACGTTTCTTAAGAGGATAGCTCGCGAAGGTGGTGAAACCGGTGCTGTTCTGGTTGTAATCCTGAATAAATTGCGGATTGATACTGACGGACTGACCGGTGATAAGGGCTTGTTGCTGGGCCTGATCGAAATTGTACTTGCTGGAAAACACGGTAAAGCCGGTCTGGATGGGACGGTCAAAAAGATAAGGCTCGGTAAAACCAAACTGGAAGACGCGCTGGAGGTTGCCGAACTGAGCGGAGAACGATAACGTTTCACCGAGGCCCAGGAAGTTGTTGGTCTGGTAGGTCAGGCCGATAAAGGTACCAGATAAACCACTGACTCCGCCCTGCAAGCCGATGGATTGCTTGCCCTTTTCCTTGACCTTGAGGTTGATGTCCACCGTGCCTTCTTTGGTGTTGCGCTTTAGTTCGGCGGCTTTGTCTGCTTCGATGCGATCGAAATAATCGAGTTGGTTGAGGCGCAAGATACTCAATTCCCAGGCGCGTTTATTGAAGAGCTGGCCCTCATCGAGAAGCAACTGGCGGCGGATCACTTTGTCACGGGTAGTGGTATTACCGCTGAAGTCTATGCGGCGGACGTAATACTGCTTCTCTTCGTTGAACTTCAAAGTCAAATTAATAATTTTCTTGTCGTCGTCGATGTCCATGGCAGGTTCAGCGGTGAAGTCAATGAAACCGTATTCGCCGTAGGCGTTTTTATAATTCTCGAGGGCTTTGCGAAGTTTATCGGTGGCGAAGATGTCGCCTTCCTTCAAAGGGAAAATGGTCTTAAGCGCTTCGACTTTGAGGGACAAAGCTTTGTCGGGGTCGGCGCTGACAATTTTCAAAGAACCCATGCGGAAGCGTTCCCCTTCTTCGATGGGGATGGTGATGTTGACGGCTTTTCCCACACCGTGGGCGGTGAAGGGCAAGGGGACGCCGAGTTTGTAGGAAGGAGTATCGACGTTTTCCAGGATGGGATCTTTGACGATTACTTTGAAGTAGCCGTTGTCCTGATAAAGGCCGCGTACGCCTACTTCAAGGTCTTCGGTTAACTTGTCGCGGTCGTAGGTTTTCGAGAGCACGGCGATTTCCGTGAGGTAGAGCGGAATGGCATAGGGACGATCGTGACGCATGGCACGAATCAACTTGCGATCGCTGAAAGCATGATTGCCAGTGAATTTGATGCGGCCCACTTTGACCTTGGGGCCTTCTTCAATTTTGAAAACCAGGATGACCGCGTTACTGGATGCGATTCGTTCGTATTGCGGTGTGACCTTGGCAAATTGACGGCCGTGTTCACCCAGTAGTTCGCGCAGAACCACTTCCGCTTTCTTGATTTTCGTGGGATCAAACTGGCTTTCCACGCTGAGGCCGACTTTGCGCTCTTTGAAGCGGTCAAGAATGTCGGACTCAGAGATGGAATGAATGCCGTCATAGCGAATACGGCGGATGACCGGGCGTTCTTTTACGTCGAAGATAATAATTTTTGCGTCGGGACGATCGGGCGAATCCTCCACACGCAACTTTACGTCTTCAAAAAATTGGGTGTTCCAAAGCGCCTGGAAATCGCGGCGCAAAGTTTCTTCGTTGTAGTTATCGCCTTCGCGGCTGAAGATGCGAGCTTTTAAGGTGTCGCTACGGATGCGGCGATTGCCTACGAACTCGATGCGCTGGATTACGCCGTGCGCTACTGGAACGGCCGGCTGATTCGACAACGACTGGCTGCCAGTATTAGATTGCGGCGGGGATGAAACAGGGGACGCGTCTGCACCCGAATCGTTTCGCGTGGCGGCGGGTGAAGTAATCGCGAACAGAAGTATAAGTATCGCGATGCATTGGACCCGGCCCGTCAAAACCCCGTGAGAAACACAGACTTCTCTTCTTTGAGCGGCCGTTGAAGTACTCAAGGCCGCGCCCCCAAACCCAAGATGTTCATCTCCTACCGGACCAGGTGTGGGCCGGCGTCGAGCAGCTAAGCGCTGCCGGGAAGGTCAAACCCTTCCGGCGGCGCGTTTGGTGTCAGATTCGTTAGTGAACTACAGGGGTTGCCTCGCCAACAGGCCGGAAAGAGAGACCTTCCGCGGCAACGTAAATCTGCAGCGTTGCGGGTCTCTGAATTCCACCCTGAATCAGTGCTTCGGAGAGCGGATCTTCCACGTACTTCTGTAAAGCCCGCCGCAGCGGCCGCGCACCATAGTTGCGGTCCGCACACGTTTTCTCGAGAATCCACTGCCGTGCTTCCGGCGAAACGACGATCTGCACTTGCCGGTGAATCAGGGTGTCATTCAACTGGCCAACGAGCAAGTCGATAATTCTTAGCAAATCCTCATCGGCGAGAGGATTGAAGATGATCACTTCGTCCAAGCGGTTGAGGAACTCCGGATTGAACGCGCGCTTCACTTCGTTCATCACCAATTCTTCCATGGATCGTTGACCGGCTTCGTCGGCGCCGGACTGGAAACCGATGGAAGTACGCCGTTGCAGATGGCGGGCTCCCAGGTTGGAAGTCATGATGATGATGGTATTGCGGAAGTCGACGGTATTACCAAGGCCGTCGGTGAGCTGGCCGTCTTCGAAAACCTGCAACAATATATTGAAGACGTCGGGATGGGCCTTTTCAATTTCATCCAGGAGGATGACGGAATAGGGAGTGCGGCGAACGCGCTCGGTGAGCTGGCCGCCTTCTTCATAGCCTACATAGCCTGGAGGGGCGCCGATCAGTTTGGAGACGGAGTGCTTCTCCATGAATTCGGACATGTCGAAGCGCACCAGAGATTTTTCCGAGCCGAACAGAAATTCGGCGAGGCGGCGGGCTACTTCAGTTTTGCCAACGCCGGTGGGCCCGAGGAAAAAGAAGCAACCCACTGGACGCAGCGGTGATTTCAAACCGGCGCGGCTGCGGCGAATGGCGCGAGCAAGAGCGGTGATGGCTTTGTCCTGGCTGATTACGCGCTTGTGCAGCTCGGGTTCGATGCGCAGAAGTTTCTGCTGTTCGTCTTCCTTAATAGAGGAGACGCCGATACCGGTCCAGCGCGAAACGACTTCTTCGATGTCTTCGCGGGTAACGATGCCGGTGGATGCGTCGTCGAGTTTGTAGCGCTCGCGAAGGCCGCGCAGGTTTTCTTTTTCTTTGCGCTCTTCTTCGGAGTAAAAACGCGCCTTCTCAAATTCATGATTGGCGATGGCGGTTTCCATGCGGTGGGTGATGAACTTGACGCGCTTCTGCACTTCACCGACTTCTTCGGGAACCGAGGCCTGGCGCAACTTGACGCGCGCTCCGGCTTCGTCGATCAAATCGATGGCCTTGTCTGGCAGGAAGCGATCTGGAATATAACGGTTGGAAAGATAGACGGAATATTTCAAGGCCTCGTCGGTGTAACTGACGGCGTGGAATTTCTCATAACGTTCACGGACGCCGGTGATCACTTGCACGGCTTCTTCTTCATTGGGCGCGGGAACTTTAACGGATTGGAAGCGGCGTTCGAGAGAGCGATCCTTTTCGACGGACTTGCGATACTCGCCGGGGGTCGTAGCACCGATGCATTGAATTTCGCCACGCGAGAGCGCGGGCTTAAGAATGTTCGCGGCATCCAGCGAGCCTTCCGCGGAACCAGCGCCAACCAGAGTATGGAGTTCGTCGATAAAGACGATGGAGTTTTGGCTCTCCATCAATTCCTTCATGATGGTTTTGAGCCTCTCTTCAAATTGCCCGCGATACTTGGTACCGGCAACGATCAAGGAAAGATCGAGAGACAGGATGCGCTTGTCTGCCAGGAAGGGCGGGACATCGCCATCCGAGATGCGCTGGGCGAGACCCTCGACGATGGCGGTTTTGCCAACGCCAGGCTCACCGATGAGCACAGGGTTATTTTTTGTGCGGCGGCACAAAATCTGGATCACGCGCTCGACTTCGCCATCGCGGCCGACTAGCGGATCAAGCGAACCTTCGGAAGCCGCCTGGGTAAGATCGCGGCTGAACTCCGCCAAGAGAGACGTTTCCTTGGGGCGCGCAGCGGTAGTTTTCTCGCCCGAAGTACGGGCCAACTCTTCGCGCAGGGTGGAGAGGCGCAGACCGCGTTCCATTAAAATCTCGGCGCCAAAACATTTTTCTTCGCGCAAAATTCCGAGCAGCAAGTGTTCCGTGCCGACATGTTTTACGCCCAGGCGCTCCGCTTCCTCACCAGCCATATTAAGGATGCGTTTGCATTCCGCGCTGAGGGGCACTTCCACGGACGTGGAGATGCGCTCGCGAATGGTGATTCGCGCTTCAATCTCTTTGCGGATGGACTCGATGGATCCCTGTTGCCGCAAGAAGCGATTGGCCAGCGCTTTATCCTCGCGCATCAAGCCGAGCAAGAGGTGCTCGGTCTCGATGTAAGGACTGCCGTACTGGCTGGCCTCATACCTTGCAAAGAAAATTACTCGACGTGCTTTTTCGGTATAACGTTCGAACACGTTAGCTCGCTTCTCCCCCGGGGGTCGCACTCGCAGAAGCCGTAGCCTTGCGGGTGGTAAGAACGCCATGCTCCAGCGTCAGAACACGATCACATCGCGCGGCGAGTGCCAGATTGTGCGTCGCGATAAGCGACGTTAAACCCAGCGTGCGGTGCAACCGAACCAACAACTCGAACACAGCCCAAGCATTCTGCTCGTCTAAGTTCCCCGTCGGTTCATCTGCCAGCAACACCGCCGGCCCAGTGACAAGCGCCCGGGCAATCGACACGCGTTGCTGTTCCCCGCCGGAGAGTTCCCCTGCA
>Ga0307475_10001897_pt1 | contig 12427 bp, 11 predicted proteins | sample atmos_gasesECM1C_FD_203317 | JGI IMG/M metagenome (GOLD analysis project Ga0307475, IMG submission 203317) | Hardwood forest soil microbial communities from Morgan-Monroe State Forest, Indiana, United States - atmos_gasesECM1C_515 | ecosystem: Environmental > Terrestrial > Soil > Temperate... | reverse complement strand
GTTGAGGCCGCGGTGGTGGAAGCCGGCGGGGAAGTGCTCCCGATGAAGCTCGACCGCTCCGGCGTGCAGGTGAACGTGAGTTAAAGGCGCAGGCTATTTCCGCTAAGAGAGCCACTGTTCACCGGGCGTTCCGCATCATAGAATACAGGTTGCGGGCCGGCGAGGTGGCCCGGCGAGCACGTATGCCGAAGTTGCTCACTCTTGGTTTGGCGTTGCTGTTGTTAGCCAGCGCGGACATTCCGGGATCGGAACGCCTGCGCCCGTCCACTGTGCCGGGTGGGAGCTTCTCGCGCACGGATGAAATCGACGTGTTTCCGGACGACGTCGCCGGGGAGCGTCAAGCCGCGCAATCGGAATCCAAGACCAGCACAAACGCCGCGACGTTGCAGGAGTACTCGAAGCTGCAGCTGATTCGCTATGTTTCGGGTGAATTTGCCAAAGCGACCAGGAACTTGCCTGCGGGCAAGGATGGATTTTTGCACTATGTCGGCAAGCCGCTGAGCCAGGAGCAGTTGGAGCGCGCGGTGGCTACGCATGGAGCCGCGGTGCACATCGGCGATAGCGCTCAGATCACCAAGCTGGAATTTCGCGACCACTCGATCGTTGTGGATGTGAATGGCGGCGGGCGCGGCAAGCGGCGCTGGCGCGACCACATTCAATTCGGCATGGGCGGCACGATACCTACGACGCGAACCACAACAACTGACCCCAATCAAAGCGGCCCTCCGGGGCTGCAGCCCGGAACTGGCAGCACGATTTTCCTGGAGTTCAGCAAAGCTGTGCCGGACTTGACTCCAGAGGAACTAAAGCAAATTCTCTCGCCGTTTTTGGATTTTGCTCGGCAGCGCTCAGCTTCGGTGCAGTGGGTGGACACTTTGCCGCCGGAGATGAAGAGAGCGATTCAGGAGCGGCGACCGACGGTAGGCATGGACCGCGAAGAAGTGGTCGCTGCGATTGGCAAGCCGGAGCACAAGGTTCGCGAGCGCGATTCCGAGGGGAATGAAATCGAGGACTGGATTTACGGCCAGCCTCCGTCAAAAACCGTTTTTGTCCGCTTCCTGGGCGACCGCGTTACCAGCATCAAGCAATACCCGCAATAATTTTCACGATTCCGACCTGCGTTGACTTTTGTTGGCGCAGACCATAGCATTTTATGTTTCGCAGCGTGGCTGAAGTCTGCAGTGTGGCCCTGCCGCTAGCACGCATCCCCCTTCGGAGGAAGAATGCCCATCAAGGTAGGTATCAACGGCTTCGGCCGCATCGGCCGGAATATCATGCGCACGGCGCTGGATGATAAAGACATCCAGTTCGTGGCCGTCAACGACGTCACCGATGCGAAAACGCTGGCGCACTTGCTGAAATACGATTCGATTTTGGGCAATTTGCCGCACAAGGTGACGCACACCGATGATTCCATCGCGGTCGAAGGCAAGAGCTTCAAGGTATTCAAGACCAAGGATCCGGGCGAGATCGACTGGGCGTCTGTCGGCGCCAGTATCGTGGTGGAATCGACGGGGCTTTTCACCAAGGGCGCGGACGCCAAGAAACATCTGCGCGGTCCGGTGAAGAAAGTGATTATTTCCGCACCGGCGGACGGGCCGGATGCGACGTTTGTTCTCGGGGTGAACGACAAAACATACGATCCTGTGAAAGATCACGTCGTTTCGAATGCTTCGTGCACGACGAATTGTCTGGCGCCAGTTGCCAAAGTTTTGCAGGACACATTTGGCATTCACAGCGGGACAATGACAACAATTCACTCGTACACCAACGACCAGCGCTTGCTGGATTTGCCGCACAAGGATTTGCGGCGGGCGAGGGCAGCGGCAATCAACATGATTCCCAGTTCCACGGGCGCGGCGAAGGCGCTGCACTTGGTGATACCGGCGCTGAAAGGCAAGCTGGACGGATACGCCATGCGCGTTCCGACGCCGAACGTCAGCGTGGTGGACTTGACGGTGTTTGTCGACAAGCCGGCCACGGTGGAAAGTGTCAACGGTGCGCTGAAGGCTGCGGCGAACGGGCCGATGAAGGGTATTCTTGGGTACACGGAAGAAGAGTTGGTTTCCGCGGATTTCAAGGGCAATCCCAATTCCTCGATTGTCGACGCTGGTTACACCAAAGTGGTGGGCGACCGCTGCGTGAAGGTGCTGGCCTGGTACGACAACGAGTGGGGATATTCCTGCCGCTGCCGCGACTTGATCAAATTCATGGCGTCCAAGTTCTGAGCGCGCCTTGCGCGCGGTTGCGGGCGTCCCTTCCGCGCCGAGTCAGTTCCGAGAACTGAAAACTGAAGGCTGAAAACTAGAAGCCATGAACAAGCTGACAATTAACGATCTGGAGTTGCGCGGTAAGCGCGTTTTTATTCGCGTCGATTTTAACGTGCCGCTGAAGGACGGTGCGATCATGGACGACACGCGTGTCCGCGAAACGCTGCCTACGCTCCGGTTGGCCATCCAGAAGGGCGGGCGGCTGGTGCTGACCTCGCACCTGGGACGGCCCAAGGGCAGACCGGATCCGAAGTATTCGCTCGAGCCGGTGGCGAAGAAGCTCCAAGAGCTTCTCGAGCGGCCAGTTGGGTTTGCGAACGATTCCGTCGGAGCGGACGCGGAAGCTAAAAGCAAAGGGTTGGCCGATGGCGGCGTGCTGCTGCTGGAGAACGTTCGCTTTCACGCTGAAGAAGAAAAAAACGACGAAGCGTTTTCCAAGCAGCTTGCGGCGCTGTGTGACGGCGTTTTTGTTTGCGATGCATTCGGCTCCGCGCACCGGGCGCATGCTTCCGTGGTGGGGATTACGCGTTTTGTCAAGCAAGCGGCGGCAGGCCTGCTGATGGAAAAGGAGCTGGCCTATCTGGGCAAAGCGGTCACGAATCCCGCGCGGCCGTTTGTGGCGATCCTGGGCGGCGCCAAGGTAAGCGATAAAATTGAAGTCGTGGAGAATTTGATGAAGATTGCCGACGCCATGCTGATCGGCGGAGGCATGGCTTATACCTTTGAGAGGGCGCAGGGTTTGCCAATCGGCAAATCGCTGGTGGAAAGCGACAAGATCGAGTTGGCGAGGCGTCTGTTGGCCGATGCCAAAGCAAAAAACTTCAAGTTCCTGCTGCCGACCGATCATGTAATTGCACCGGAACTCAAGCCCGACGCCAAAGCCACGATCTCCGATGTTTCCGCAACTCCCGCGGATCAGATGGGGCTGGATATTGGGCCGAAGACGATCGCCGCGTACACTGCGGAAGTTGCCAAGGCTAAAACGATTGTGTGGAACGGGCCGATGGGCGTTTTTGAGATACCGGCGTTTGCGAAAGGCACACTCGAGATAGCAAAGGCGGTAGCGGCCGCGACAACGGCTGGGGCTACGTCTATTGTGGGGGGAGGCGATTCCGTGGCGGCGGTTCATCAGTCTGGAGCGGCGAACAAGATTTCGCACATTTCCACCGGCGGTGGGGCTTCGCTGGAGTTCCTTGCAGGGCGGAAATTGCCAGGCGTCGAAGCGCTAACCGACAAGAGCTAAACAGAGTCCACAGAGAGGTTCTGCCGGAAAGATGAGCCAAACGATGCGGCGACGTGTGATCGCGGGAAACTGGAAGATGTTCAAGACGCAGGCGGATACGCGCGCGTTTTTTTCAGCATTTTTGCCGCTGGTGAGTGGCGTACGCCATTGCGATATCGTGATCGCGCCACCGTTCACGGCAATTCCCGCGGCGACGGAAGCCGCGCGGGGCAGCAATGTCGCCATTGGAGCGCAAAACGTTTTCTGGGAAAAGGAAGGCGCGTTCACCGGCGAGATCGCGCCGCCCATGCTGGTGGAGGTGGACTGCCGCTACGTAATCATCGGGCATTCCGAGCGGCGGCAATTTTTCGGCGAGACCGAACAAAGCGTAGCGAAAAAGACGAAAGCAGCGCTTGCCGCGGGACTGACGCCGATCGTCTGCGTCGGCGAACTGCTGGAGCACCGCGAAGCGGGGCGCACTGAAGAAGTGTGTGAAAGGCAATTCTTAGGCGGTCCGGGCGCGTTGACCCCCGAAGAGTTCTCCCGTATTCTGGTAGCTTACGAGCCAGTGTGGGCGATTGGCACGGGCAAGACAGCGACGCCGGAAATTGCCGCCACAACCCATCGTTTTCTGCGGAAGTGCGCCGAGAGGAAATTCTCAGCGGAGCAGGCTCGAGCCTTGAGGATTTTGTACGGTGGCAGCGTCAAGCCCGACAATATACAGGGGTTGATGGCCCAGGAAGAGTTGGACGGCGCGCTGGTCGGCGGAGCGAGCCTGGACGCAAAGTCTTTCGCGTCGATTGTGAACGGCTGCGAATCGGCGCAATAGTTGCGCAGGGGCGGCCGCATCTTTTTGTTTTGGTGAGGTTGTGAAATGTCAGGTTGGATGAAGTGGGCGATTTCGCTGGTGCTAGGATTCGGGTTTATCGTGCTTGGCTGGAGACTTTCCGATTCGCGCTGGTTTTCCTGGCTATTGCCCACGTTTTTTGTGGTGAACTGCCTGTTCTTGATCATCGTGGTGCTGCTGCAGAGCGGTAAGGCCGCGGACATCGCGGGCGCCTTCGGCGGTGCGGGAAGCCAGACCGCGTTCGGACCTCGCGGCGCGGCAACCGTGCTTTCGCGAGCGACCACGTGGTGCGCGATCATGTTCATGGTGTGCGCGATGGCGCTCGTGCTGCATACGGACAAGGGCGTGGAGCAGGGCGGCTCAGTGCTTGAGAAATTCTCCAAACCGGCTCCGAAGCCCGCCCCTGTGACGCTGGCAAAGCCGCAAACCAACCCGCAATCCGGCACGCCACAGTCGAACGTGCCAACCAGCAGCGCTCCAGCGACGCAGGCTCCTGCGCAGCAGCAGCCGGCAGCGCAACCTCCGAAGAAGCCGTAAGCATTCAAGAGTTGGCTAACCAAACGGCGCGGAGTGAACCTCGCAATTCGCGCGGCTCTCAACTATAATCAGCAAGTCTGTGAAATGCGGTAGTGGCGGAACTGGCAGACGCACCAGCTTGAGGGGCTGGCGGTAGCAATACCGTGGAGGTTCGAGTCCTCTCTACCGCACCATCTCCATCGTTCTAATTAAAGCAGAGTCGATCGCGAAGCTTTCTAGCGCGCTCTCGTGGTACGCTCGTGGGTGTCGCGAGCCTCGGCCAGCCACTTCTCCAGAACTGCCTGGTCCTTTTGCTCCATCTTGCTGAACACCACGCCCATGGTGCTTCTGCGAACACTCACTATCAGACCCTGGGCCGCGAAGATAGCGCCACGGTGAATAATGCGGAGCCGAACTTTTGTGCCAGCGATTAAAGTTTTTTGCGCCGTTACCTGGCAACCGAAGACGCTGAGGTCAGTGGTTTGTTCGCGAGTCTCGATTTCTGATGTCATGTCCACCAGATCGATGCTGGCGGCAAATGGATAGCGACGAGCTCGAGGTCGCTCGATCAAAGGATTCTCCTCACGCGCGATACGCATGTACGTATCGATATATTTATAATGACGGTATGGAGGGCGCGCTATACCACGATATAGGGCCTTCTGTGTTCAAAAGTGAAACCTAGTCAAATTTTTGTGACTGGCTCTTGTAAGCGGGCTTTCCTTTTTGAATTTCCCTCGCCAATGTAATGTATTTAGCAGCGCCGAGGCTTGCGCGTTCGCGTATCATGCCTTCATCACGGAAAGCACGGAACAGACCGGAACGCGAGTAAACTTCGAAGGAGCTCATTTCCGGGACAATGGCTACACAAGATACGGAGTTGATCGTCGTCGATGTTGGCGGAGGAGGCGGAGGGAAAGCGCCTCCTGCGGGCGGCGAAGGTGGCGGAGACGGCGATAAGGGCAGGCGGCCCCGCAAACCGCCGCAACGGCGCTATGCGACGGCAATCAAGCTGGGCATGGTTTCCATCCTGATTTTCTTCCTCGGACTTTGCAGCGCGTTCCTAGCACTAAAGCACGTTAGCCAAGCCTGGGTGCCACTCCACCTGCCAAGGATTTTGTGGCTCAATACGGCAATCCTGCTGTTGAGCAGTTACACGCTCGTGAAGGCAAGACGGCGGCTATCGGCGCTCGACTTCCCGCGGTTCCGCGAACTGTGGCGTGTTACGACTATTCTTGGCAGCTTGTTTTTGGCCGGCCAGCTGATTGCCTGGCTGCAACTGGTGGCCAGCGGCATATACATCGCGAGCAGTCAAGCCACCAGTTTTTTCTATATTTTCACCGCTGCGCACGCCGTCCACTTGGTTGGCGGGGTTGCCGCATTGTTGTACGTAGCTACGCGCGATTTTGAGAAGGGCGAAATCTCGCGCGTGACCGCGGTGGAAGTCACTTCGTATTACTGGCATTTCATGGATGGTCTGTGGGTATTTCTGCTGTTGCTTCTCTATCTGGGAAGATAGACTGCGTCTAGTGACGCACGAACTCGCTCACGGCTTCCGCCACGCGGGCCAACTGAGCGGGCCGCAACTCTGGATACATCGGCAGCGACAGGACTTCCTGCGCGGCGTGCTCGGCGTGCGGGAAATCCCCGGCCTTATATCCGAGAGAGGCGTAGAGCGGCTGAAGATGCAGCGGAACGGGGTAATAAACGGCGCTGCCAATTTTTTTCTCCGCCAGGACGCGCTGTAACTTGTCGCGTTCTTCCACCCGAATGGTGTACTGGTGGAAAACATGGCCGTAGCCCTCCGACACAAGCGGCGGCATAATGCCAGGGATCTGCGAAAATTCCCGGGTATATTCCGCTGCGTGAGCTTGCCGGGCGCGCTGCCACTGCGCAAGATAGCGGAGTTTCACGCGTAGAATCGCGGCCTGTATTTCATCCAGGCGGCCGTTCCAGCCCGGCTCGCTGCTGACGTATTTCTCTTTCTGGCCGTGGTTGCGCAGAATCCGCAAAAGCGCTGCGCGTTCCGCGGAGTTGGTCACGATCATGCCGGCATCCCCGCACGCGCCAAGATTCTTAGTCGGGTAAAAACTAAAGCAAGCGACGTCGCCAAGAGATCCGGTGCGCCGGCCTTTATAGCTCGCTCCAATGGCTTGCGCGCTGTCTTCAACCACCGGTAAGTTCTTCTTGCGCGCGAACTCCATGATGGGGTCCATGTCCGCGGCCAGGCCGTAGAGGTGGACGACAACGATGGCACGAGTGTGCTGAGTCACATGGCGCGCAATTTGCGAAGGGTCGATGTTGTAGGTGTTGGGATGAATGTCCGCGAACACCGGTTTCGCTCCCAATGCGCTCACGGCACTGGCCGTGGCCACAAAGGTGAACGGCGGAAGAATGACTTCGTCGCCCGCCGCAACTCCACAGGAGCGCAGGGCGAGCATCAGGGCGTCGGTGCCGGACCCAACGCCGACGCCGTGCGCTACGCCGCAAAGCCGCGCGATTTCTTCTTCCAGCGCAGCGCCTTCGCGCCCCAGGATAAATTGATGCGAGGAGAGCACACGCTCGACCGCTTCGCGAACCTCACCGCCAATGGCCGCATATTGCGCCGCCAAATCAAATTGAGGAATCGGACTATAAGTGGCTGCCAGCGGATTGGAACTCATGCGACGAATCCGGGCCGCGGCAGCATGCGTATGAGCTCCCGAGCGATCGAAGTGCTATTTTTTCGGAAGCTTCGTGCAAACGGCGACGGCATTGTTGGGGTTGATGGCGCTGGCCTCTTCTTCGACCGACTGAATGACGCCTTGTTTGTCGATGACGAAAGTGGTGCGCTGCGCCCAATCATATTCTTCTTTCTGGACGTTGTACATTTTGAGAATGCCGTACTGTTTCAAGACTTTGCGGTTCATGTCGCTGAGCAGGGGAAAGGTGACGCCGATTTTTTGAGCGAACGCGTTGTTGGCAGCAGGACTGTCGATGCTGATGCCGAAAACGACCGCGTCAGACGCTTCGAGCTTGGCCATATCAGCCTGATAGGCCTGAAGTTCTTTCGTTCAACCCTCGGTGAAGGCCAGAACATAAAAGGCCAGGACGACATTTTTCTTGCCGCGATAGTCAGCCAGGTGGATCTGCTTCCACTGGTTATCGAGCAGCGTAAAGTCTGGAGCCATGTCGCCGGCCTTGAGCGAAGTGTGCGAGACCTTGACGTCTTGTTGCGCGCGAATGGCGCCTGCAGCCAGGCTGCCGACCAGCGCCGCCGCAACGATCAGGGATTTAAAATGCGCAGAACGCATGGATGCCTCCTCAAGTACCACGCCGGGCGCAGCCTAGTATAGCCGCAAAACCCGGCTACGTAACCCGCGGGTGCTGGTGGGTGAGAGAATTTACAAATTCTTTAAATGTGCCAGCCGGAAGGGGGAGCCCAGATTTTCACGTAACTCCAGCCAGTGCTCCTCCGGGATGGACATGAAAACGTTGACTACTTTCGGGTCGAACTGCGTTCCCGAGCAGCGCTTGATTTCTCCCCTGGCATGCGAAAGAGGCAAAGCTTTGCGATACGGCCGGTCGCTAATCATGGCGTCGAGCGAATCCGCGATCGTAAAAATGCGAGCCCCGAGAGGAATGTCGTCGCCCTTCAGGCCTCTGGGGTAGCCCGTGCCATCAAAAAATTCCTGGTGGGCTAGAACGATTTCCGCAGCATCGCGCAAGAAAGGGATGCGGATCAGCATGTTGTAGCCGATTTCGCAATGCTTGCGCATGATCTCCTTCTCGTCTTCGGTGAGCGGGCCTGGTTTGCGCAGGATGCCGTCGGGAATGGCCATCTTGCCGATATCGTGAAGAAAGGCAGCGCGCGCCAGCACCGCAAGGTAGGCATCGGGCACGGGCATGGCCTTGGCGATCGAGATGCAGAACGCGGTCACGCGCTGGCAATGGCCTTCGGTCTCGGCGTCCTTCAAGTCCAGCGCACTGCCCAGCGCTTCCAGCGTGTCGTCATAGGATTGTTCGAGCTGCGCGATGGCCCCGGTGAGTTGCGCGGTGCGCTCTTCCACTAACTGCTCGAGATTTCGCTGATACGTGCGGTTTTCCATGATAAGGCGGCGATGCTGCAAAGCGCGGCCGACACCGAGGAAGAGCTGGTCCTTCTCGAAGGGCTTCAAAATGTAGTCGTAAGCGCCGCGGCGTATGGCCTCCAGGGCCGTGGAAATGTCGTGAATCGCAGTGACCATAATTACCGGGACTTCCGGGTCGTACTGGCGCAGCCATTCCAGCAGCTTGAGGCCGTCCATCTCCGGCATGATCATATCGCTGAGCACGAGGTCGGGGGTAGCGCGCTTGACCTGGTCTTGGGCAGCGCGTCCGTTGCTTACCGCCGTGCAGCGATAGCCCTTGGATTCCAGCATGGTGGAAACGACTTCACGGATAGCTTCCTCGTCATCGACGACAAGAATGTTTTCGATTTCCACGGTTGGTGGCTCCCAGATATCATTCCGCCCAGCAGCCATTATAAGGGACAGCACACCAGCAAGTTGGGGCCATTGCCCATTCAGAAAACAGGCTGTAGTTTCAAAGCTAAGTATTCCGCAGGGTTTCGGGCTTTCGGTACAAGCCTGTACGCGTGTGTCCGGAAGTCGCCGGCGCACCAGCCGGGAGGCGGCACAAGGTGTTCGTAAACCAGGGCCTGCTCGCCATTGCCTTCTTTGAAGTGACGGCGCTTATCGTCCTGCTGGTGCTGTTTCTGTTGCTGCGACGGGACCATCCGGACGGCTATTTTCGGCTCTGGCTGATGGGCTGGGTTAGTCTGACGGTTTCCTCTTTTTCCGAGCTCGGACTGGCGGTGCAAGAAAGCCCGGAGCTGCGTTTGGCGGCGCTGGCAACGCAAGTCATAGCGCTGCTTCTTTTTCTTTCCTCCGCGATGCAACTCACGATGGGTGGCGTAAACCGCAGGTGGCCGGTGCTGCCGCTGGCCACCGGTATCCTGGCCGGTCTCTACTACATTGAGCGCGGGGCTTCCTCGCCGTACTTTGGCAAGATGCATTGGGAGACGGCCGCGCTCGAGTCGGTCATCTCCTTGTGGGCCGGCTGGCTGTTGTGGCGAGCCAGGGCTAAGCACAAGGGCCACGGCGCACGGTTGCTGGCGGGCGCTTTGATGGTCAGTGGACTTAACGGCATCGATCGCTTCCAGTGGCTCATGCACCCGTTCTTCTTGCTGCGAGTGGCTTTCGACCACTTGCTCAACGTTTCGCTGGGCATTGCCATGGCTGTGTTGGTGCTCGAAAGCGCGCGCGCACGCAGCGACGAATTGAACGACAAGATGCGGCGGCTTTCCTTGCTTACAGCGGCCAGCACGCAGACCCTGTCGGTGCGCGAAGTCCTCGAGCAGGTGCTCGGGCACTTGGTGGAAAGCCTGGGCGCCACGCACGGGGTTGTGCGCTTGCTGGAAGGCCAGGGAAACGCCGCGCAATTGGTGGCGCGAGCGTCGGTCGGGTTCCAGCAAACGTACTTGAAGACGCACGAGCGTCTAGCCATCACCGAGCCCTGGGTGCAGCGGGTGCTTCAAAAGGATTGCCTGTTTCTGCGCTCAAGTGACGAAGTGGATGCTAAAGAGCGCACCCGGATGGAAGAGAGCGGGGTCAGCGAGAGCATTTCTCTGGCCTTGCCGGGGAAAGACGGGCCAGTCGGCATTATCTCCGTGGGATCCTTTCAGAGCGTTCGTTTTCAACGTGACGAGATCTCTTACCTCGTGAACATCGCCAACCTCCTGGGCTTGACGCTGCAAAACGTTCGACTGTTTGAACAAGTCGCTACCGTCCAGCAGCAATGGGCTTACACATTTGATTCGATCGGCGATCCTATCTTTGTTCATGATCCGGAATTCCGGGTCTTGCGCGCCAACCAGCGGCTGGGGCACCTGCTGGGCCGCGATTCGGCCGCGCTGGTTGGGCGCATGGTCACCGATCTGCTGCCGCGCAAGGGGACGAACTACAAAAGTTGTCCGTACTGCGAAGGAATCGCCGGCGAGGGTGACGATCCGGATCCTTGGCTCACGGGATATTTCCTGGCTTCCAATTCGACGTTCACGGATCCACGCGGCCGCCAGCTCGGCACGGTCCACGCGCTGAAAGACATATCCGAGCGCAAGCGCGCGGAAGAGAAATACCGGACCTTGGTGTCCAACGTTCAAGAGGGAGTTTTCATTTCCAATCCGCAAGGGCGATTCCTGGACTTCAACACCGCGTTGATGCGCATTCTGGGTTTCGAAGAGCGCGATGAGTTGCTCAATGCCGATATTCCGTCGATGTTCGTGAACCCCGCGGACCGCGAGCGGCTCAAGAAGCTTCTGCAAGATCACGGGGCCGTCGCGGATTTCGAATACGAAATTCGCCGCAAAGACGGCGAAGTCCGCGTGATGATGGAATCTTCCATCGCCATTCGAGATGCTGCCGGCAACCTTACTGCATTGCAGGGTTTCCTGCTGGACATAACCGACCGCAAGCGAGCCGAGCAGGAAATACGGCGCCGCAATCGCGAATTGATGGTGCTGAACTCCATTGGCCAAACTCTTACGGAGTCCCTGGATCTCACCGATTCGATTCACCGCACGCTCCGGCAAATGACCGAGCTCTTTAAGCTGGATGCCTCCTCGCTTTACCTGTTTGATGAAGCCGGGCTAACGTTGCGCCGCATCGCCGCCGTCGGCCATCGCTCGGAGCAGGGCCGGCATATTCCTCCCGTCGCAGTGCAGCCGGAGTTGCTGCAGCACATCAAGGCCGTACACGCCACGTTCCTATCGGCACAAGGCTTGCCCATTCCCATGATCTTGCGTGAGGCGCAGCGCAAGGAAGGGCTGCATTCCGCCTTTGTGGTGATCCTGTGGTCCAAGGATCGCGTGCTCGGCGGATTGGTGGTTGGCAGCCGTACTCCCCGGGAGTTCTCACCCGCGGACATCAATCTTTTGATTGCCGTCGGCAGCCAGATTTCCAACGCCATCGATCGGTCCGTTCTGTACGAAGAGACCCGGCAGGCTTACGAAAACTTGCGGCGCACGCAGGAACAGCTTCTACACAGCGAAAAGATGGCCGCGGTCGGCCAGCTGATCTCCGGTGTTGCGCACGAGCTCAACAATCCTCTCACCGCCATCCTGGGATACAGCCAACTGCTATTATCGAGCGGGCAGATGCCGCAGCAGGGCATGGAGTATTCGGACAAGCTCTACAAGCAGGCGCAACGCACGCATAGAATCGTGCAGAATCTCCTGAGCTTTGCCCGCCAACACAAGCCGGAGCGTGTAGCCGTGCAGCTCAACCAGATTTTGGAGGATACCCTGGCGTTGCGCGACTACGACCTCCGCCTCAGCAACATTCGCGTGCACTATGACCTCGCTCCCGATCTGCCGATGACCGCCGCGGACCCACACCAGCTTCAACAGGTATTTCTGAATCTGGTGAACAATGCTGTCGATGCCATCCTGGAGCACTCCAGCGAAGGGGATCTCTGGGTCAGTTCCAGGGCGAAAGACGATCGTCTAATCGTGGAATTCAAGGACAGCGGCCCCGGTGTGAAGGATGCATCCCG
>Ga0307475_10001895_pt1 | contig 12430 bp, 9 predicted proteins | sample atmos_gasesECM1C_FD_203317 | JGI IMG/M metagenome (GOLD analysis project Ga0307475, IMG submission 203317) | Hardwood forest soil microbial communities from Morgan-Monroe State Forest, Indiana, United States - atmos_gasesECM1C_515 | ecosystem: Environmental > Terrestrial > Soil > Temperate... | reverse complement strand
CGATGACGCGTTCGAACTGTGACATCTCAACGGCCAATTGTTTGCGGCCTGCTGCCGTCAGCTGGTAGTAACGAGCGCGGCGGTTCCCAGCCGTCGTGCCCCACTTCGCGCTCACCCATCCCTTGATGAGCATCCGCTGCAAAGCGGGATACAACGAGCCTTCTTCGACCTGGAGAACGTCATCCGATATCCGCTGGATGGAATTGGCGATCTCATATCCATGCATCTCGCCGGAGCGCGCCAAAGTTCTCAAGATCAACAGATAAAGTGTTCCGGGAGGAATCTCGTCTCGGTGCAAATCATCACCCCGTGACATAGTCAGACTATGCAAGTGTCGAACGGTTAGCAGCCTCTGTCAAGGGATCAGGTGCTCCGGCTCCCGTCCTACAAAAGGCATTGTGGAAGCAAAACGTGAGGTTCTGGTCGGGTTTCGGCAACCCTTAGCCGTTGCCCGTCATACGCCCAATGCGGTTGGATTTTGAAACTGCACGCGGGGGACTCCCAGACGACCCCTGTAGATTTATCGCCCTGAGGAATAAGAGCTCCACTGATGCCTGTGCCTAACGACGATTGAATTTCATAGGGGCCGAGTCTCGTGCCGGATGTAAGAGCCATCCCGCGGGCAATTATAGTGGGGCGCAGCACGTTGCAGCCGACCCGATCGATTCTGGATGGATTGTTAAAAATTACCGGCCAAGTCTGTTTGCAGCTTGATTCGCGCGTAAGCGCCCTAGAATCAAACCGTTTGGCCGGTAATTCTCGACATTACTGGTCCAATCTGTGCACGCGCTGCTAATAAAGCACGCGGAGAACGAGTTAAGCCTGCGCGGGCATCATGATTGGCCAGTAATGTAGGCAACCCGGAAACTATCGTTCCGTGCCACTTGGACCAAGTTCTGGGTCAAGCGGTACGTACTTTGCTCGGTGAGGGAGCGACAGCCTTGGCTCGTAGCAGTATTCGGAACGTCAAGCCATGGGTTATGAGCAGCAGAGGCACGTAGGCAGTCATGATGAAATAACCAGCGCCTAACAAGCCTTGGGTATCTGGAAGTGATATACGGCTTCCCTGGTAAAAGGCGAAGAGCAGGTCGGCAGTTCCGAAGGTATTGAAAGCCCAGGTCAGCACTGTCCCTGTGTAGGTTCCCAGGGTAGCTAGGGCGAGCAAAGCCAGAATGGCGCTTATGAGATCACCGTAAGCTACTGGTTGAGCAAATGTGGTAGGTAACTGTGGAGATACAACACCCGCCACCACAAATGCCAATCCGAGGAACCTGAACCCATGCAGCAGTAGGATGGGCTTCAGATTCTCGGGGCTGGGGCGTTCCCTTAACGCTGGCCAAATATAGTGCCACGCTACTGCTCCCCAAACAACCAAACCGAGCGCTGCACTGATTCCAAACAAAACTGGAGATGGCATGATCGATCCTTTCCGGTGCAATTCGTGCTACCACTTCTTGAAATGTGTCGAGCGCCTGAAATCTATTTGGTCCCTTCCTGAACGCGAGGAAGTGTCTGCTCATGCGCAGTCTCGCGCCAAGGTCCGCTGAACAGGGGGACGCTCTACGGCCGAGTTCACTTATTGGCCGCGCTATCTCGCAGTAGTATCCCGAGTGGCAAGAGTGGCCCGACCGGAATGAACTGCTCGTCCACGAGGTTTTCCTTCGAGAGCGGCAGGCTTTCCATGAGGGCGCGAGCCTCCGCCACGTCCTTGCAGTTCAGTAGGAAGATGACGCCCTTGCCGTCGCCGCGCGTGAACCACTGCTGAATCTTGCCGTCGAGATACAGGGGAACGGTCGCACGAATTTCGGCGGGCATGATTTTCATGACTTGCTCGACAGTAACCCCCGGTTTTGGCGTAAGGATCGTCAGCACGCCGGTGATCTTGGGCCGCGGTGGCGTGGACTGGCCTTGCGCCATAGGCGCCAGGACCGTCGCGAACGCCAGCAGCAGGTACCACATTTCCATCTTCATTGTTCAGCTCCTTTTGATTCCTCACGTTGGATCTTGCGTGGTACCAACGGGTACCAAACGCTAGTTTAGACGCTCGCGAGGAGAAAAGGTTACGCCCGAGAATAAAGATAGTGGTACTATATGGTACCAGCGTCTACAGGGAGAGGGTGATGGTTACGGCATCGATGTCAAAACGCCGCCAGAAAGGCGACGACGAAACTGCGGTGCGCAAGCGCATCCTGGATGCGGCCTTTCGAGCGTTCAGGGAGAGCGGCTATGCCACGACCAGCACCCTTGAGATCGCGACGCGCGCGCGCGTTTCGAAGCGAGAGCTTTACGCGCTGGTTGGCAACAAACAGGAAATGCTGATCGCTTGCATCGGCGAGCGCGCCAAGCGATTTGACGTGCCTGCGGACCTGCCCGTGCTGCGCGATCGCGAGACCCTAGAGCAGGTGCTGGCTTCTTTCGGGGCGAGGCTCGTCCGCGAGATAAGCGATCCCGAGGTCATTGCGGTGTTCCGGCTGGCCATCGCCGAGGTGGTTCAGGCCCCCGAAGTGGCTCGTGCGCTCGACTCGAGAGGACGCGAGGCAAGCCGCGCCGCCTTGCGTGAAATCATTGCGCGGGCCCAGGCATCCGGCCTGCTCACGGGCCGTCCCGCCGAACTTGCCGAGCAGTTCGGCGGGCTGCTCTGGGGCCATTTGATGGTCAGCCTGCTGCTCGGCGTCGCCGAGCGACCGAACCCCCGCGAAATCGCGCGACGTGCCCGCGACGCCGCAGCCGCCTTTCTGCAACTTCATCGACTACCGAAGGACGCGAAGGACGCGCCAGCCTGTTGACAACTCCCCTCTTCCGGACGACAATCTAGCGGTAGGCGAACAAAAGACGAATATAGAAACCGCTATGATGGCCCTCTCGCGCAAGTCCGGAAAACTCGATACAGGTCTCATCGGAAGGGGGCTCGAAGGATTTCAGCACCGCGTGGAGGTTGAACTCCAGCCAAGCGGAGTCGGAGAACTCGACGAGGTGCTCGGTGGCGGTTTTCCCCGCGGGTCTCTCGTGGAATTGTGCGGCCCTGCGTCGTCCGGGCGGACGAGCCTGGCTTTCTCCTTGCTTGGGCAAGCTACGGAACGGCAGGAGGCATGCGCGTTCGTTGATGTTTCGGATTCTCTCGACCCGATTTCTCTCGCGGCTGCGGGAGTGGAATTACCTCGACTGCTTTGGATCCGATGTGGAGAAATGGGGGACCGAGAACCGGATCTCAAGGGCTCTTCGTACTTTGCTCCTTCGGACAAAGAAATCAGAAAAACTCGCAGTCTCGGTTCCGCGAGCAAAAAGCCGGTGCAAGTACATGGTTGGCGACATCCGCGCGAACTGATGCGCAGAGTCGATAAGGCCATTACTGGCCTGGTCGGGAAGCAAACCGCATTCGCAGAGCCAACGCGAATCCATGTCGTCGCTCGGTGCGCGGGAGAACAGGTCGAGAGAGACAGAGAACCTCCCCGGCGAGGCATGCGGCCTCCGCGATCTTTACCGTCTCTGCGCGAAACCTATCCAACGCACGCAGTGCGACAGGAAACCAGACGTACAAAGCCGTGGAAGCGGCTCGAACAAGCGCTGAAATCGACCGACTTGCTGCTGCACGGCGGCGGATGGGGTGTGGTGGTCTTCGATCTTGGAGGAATCTCCTGGGTAGATGCGCGTCGCATCGAATTGAGTACGTGGATTCGTTTTCGTCGTGCGATTGAGAACACCCCGACCATTCTTCTTCTGCTAGGAGAAGAGTCCTGCGCGAAAAGCTGCGCTTCGCTGGTTCTCCGGTGCCAACGAAGAATAGACAACTGGAGCCGTGCTGCGGCAACTGTTGAAACCGGGATCTCGACTTTCGAGGGGTTTGAAGTTCAGGGAGAAGTGACGCGTTCACGAGTGTTGTCGCAACCCGCCGATTCCGCTCGCTGGAAGACGCACACACCATAAACCGCTAGAGGTCCGATTTGTTTCCCTTTCCTTTACCAAGTTCAGGGGACGCACGTTGGCTTTCGCATCTCTATTCGTTCCGGATTTTCCCGTGCAGGCAGTCGTTCGCCTTGAGCCGGACCTTCGAGAAAAAGGAGTTGCGATCCTCGCGGGCGCAGCGCCGCTGACGAAAGTATTTGCCACCAATCGCCGAGCCAGGGAACTGGGCGTGGAAACCGCAATGACGAGAGTGCAGGCAGAAGCGTTGCAAGGTGTCGTCTGGCGATGGCGCTCCCTTTCTCAGGAAGCGAGCGCCTATGCCGCGCTTCTCGACTGTGCGTGGGCGATTTCGCCCCGCGCTGAGGATGGGCCAAAACGCGAGGAGGAGGATTTTTGCGACACGGTCGTACTCGACCTGGCTGGCTGCGAAAAGCTCTTCGGTTCTCCGGAGAAGATCGCGCACGACTTGAAGCGTATCGCTTCGGAAGTCGGCCTTGAGGCAAACGTTGCCGTTGCCGGAAATCCCTTAGCTGCGGTATGCGCGGCACAAGGCTTCTTTGGAGTGACGGTGATTCCAGCCGGAGACGAAAGACTTCAGATGGGACGGCTTTCGCTCGAAGGGCTGCGCATTCCGTTGGAGTTCGTCGAAACGTTGAGGCGCTGGGGCGTCCGGACGTGTAAAGAATTCGCGGCTCTCCCTGAAATTGCGATTGTCGAGCGACTCGGGCAGGAAGGGCTCCGCTGGTGGCGATTGGCGCAGGGCACGAACGCTCATCCTCTGATCGCCAAGGATTTTCCATCGACTTTTGAAGAGCACATGGACTTGGAGTCTCCAGTGGACTTGCTGGAGCCGTTGCTCTTCGTCCTGAACAGGCTGCTCGAACAACTGTTTGCACGGCTGCGCTTGCACATTCTTTCCATCGGAGAGATCAAAGTTACCCTCACGCTCGAACGAAACGACTCGCGGAGGAAGGAACCTGTTTATCACGTCCGGACACTGCGGCTTCCGGTGCCGGCGCGAGACGGCAAGCTTCTCTTGAAACTCTTGCGGCTCGATCTCGAAGCGCACCCTCCGTCCGCGCCTGTCGCTGCGGTCTCGATGTTGACGACTCCTGCGAGAGCACTGTCACAGCAACTCGGGTTATTTCTGCCCCGATCTCCCGACCCGGAGCGTCTAGGAATTACGCTCGCGCGAATCCAAAACATAGTTGGGGAAGGCCGAGTAGGGGCGCCGGTTCTGCTCGATACGCATGGTCCCGATTCCTTTCAACAGAACCGTTTTGTCTTACCGGAAATGAAGGAAAAACGCGCTGGCGGTGAAAAGCAAACTACTGCTGTGATGCGCATTTACCGGCCTCCACTTCCGGCGACGCTCGAGTTTCGAGGAGGAAGGCCGACGTTTCTCAGTTGCGAGGGTATTCGCCGGCAGATCCTCGCGTTCGCGGGACCGTGGAAAAGAAAAGGTGACTGGTGGTCTGGAACGGCATGGGCGCGCGAGGAGTGGGACATCGAGATAAGGACGTTACGTCCCAAGGTTCGAGCGGAAGTCTCGGGGAATAGTGAAAACGAGACTGCACTGTATCGAGTTTATAAGGACCCGCGTGCGAAGCGCTGGTTCGTGGAAGGAATCTACGATTGAACTACGTCGAGTTACATTCCGCTTCCGCATTCAGTTTTCTGGAAGGTGCTTCGCGCCCGGAAGACCTGGTTTCTCGCGCGAAGGAGCTGGAACAGCCAGCCATTGCGCTGGTCGACCGCGACGGGGTTTACGGTGCTCCACGATTGCATATGGCGGCAAAGTCCGTAGGGATTCAGCCTCACGTCGGCGCCGAGATTTCCGTAGAAGGTTTTGGAAACCTGGCAAGGCCGCCCTCGTGGATGCCGAATTCTTTTCCCGCAAGGCCAGTACGGTTGCCTCTGCTCGTTAAGAGCCGGACGGGATATCAGAATCTCTGTCGTCTGATGACGCGTTACAAATTGCGCGAGAAAGAAAAAGGAAGAGGAACAGCGGCGCTAGACGAGGTCGCGGAACACGCCGAAGGTCTAGTGTGTTTGACGGGCGGCGAGGAAGGCGTGCTTGCGGCCTCGCTTTCAAACAAGGGTTTCGAGGATGCACGAAAGGACATTGAACTGCTGACGACCATATTCGGCAGAAAGAATGTTTATGTCGAATTGCAGCGACACTACGACGCTCGTGAAGAGCGCCGCAATCAGGCGGCGGTGCGGCTTGGCGAAACGCTGGGCCTGCCGCTTCTCGCCACGAATGGCGTTCGCTACGCGACGGCGGCCGAGCGCGAAATTCTGGATGTGCTCACCTGCATTCGGAATCACTCGAAACTCGAAACGGCCGGCCGGCTGCTTGAACGAAACGACGAGCGTCATCTTCGTTCGACAGAACAGATGATGCAGCTATTTTCGGATTTGCCGGAAGCTATTCAGAACACGAGCGAACTCTCCGCAAGACTCCAATACACCCTGGCTGATCTCGGCTACGAATTTCCGTGCTATCCCGTTCCCGAGGGAGAAACGATGGATTCGTTTCTTCGCAAGCGCACGGAAGAAGGCTTTCAAAACCGGTATGGCTCTAAACAGGACGATGATCTGTTTGAACGAGCCAAGCGCCAGGTAGAACGCGAATTGGCGCTGATCGAAAAGCTGCATCTTGCCGGGTACTTCCTGATCGTCTGGGACATTATTCGGTTTTGCCGCGAACAGAAAATCCTCGTGCAAGGCCGCGGTTCGGCCGCAAACAGTGCGGTTTGCTATTCCCTCGGAATTACGGCGGTCGATCCGGTCGGGATGAAACTGCTCTTTGAACGTTTTCTCTCGGAGGAACGCGGCGAGTGGCCGGACATAGACCTCGACCTACCGAGCAGGGACCAAAGAGAAAAGGCGATTCAGTACGTGTATCAAAGGTACGGGCAGCTCGGCGCCGCAATGACGGCGAACGTCATTACTTATCGTGACCGGTCGGCTGCGCGAGAGGTGGGCAAAGCTCTTGGATTCGATAAGGACACTCTCGACCAGCTTGCGAGCGTGGTGAACAGCGGAGAATGGCGCGGCCCATCTGACAATTTCGAAAATCATTTCGAGCAAGTTGGCTTCGACCTGAACCATCCTCGGGTCCGGAAATACTGGGAGCTGTGCGAACGCATTCAGGATTTGCCAAGACACTTGGGCCAACATTCTGGTGGCATGGTCGTCTGTCAGGGGCAGCTTGATTCCGTTGTTCCACTCGAACCGGCAACGATGGCAGGGCGCGTCGTCGTGCAATGGGATAAGGACGATTGCGCTGACATGGGTATCATCAAAATCGATCTGCTGGGACTCGGCATGATGGCCGTGCTCGAAGAGTGCTTGGAACTTATTCCCAAGCACTACGGCAAACCGGTCGACTTAGCGCAACTTCCTCCCGACGATCCTCCGGTCTATGAAACCTTGCGCAAGGCGGACACGGTTGGAATGTTCCAAGTGGAAAGCCGCGCGCAGATGGCGTCGCTGCCGCGCAATGCGCCAGTGAAGTTCTACGATCTCGTGGTACAGGTAGCCATCATTCGGCCCGGCCCGATTGTCGGAAAGATGATGCATCCCTACATGAATCGGCGGCAAGGCAAGGAACCGGTCTCGTACGCCCATCCTTCGCTCGAACCGATTTTGGAACGAACTCTGGGAGTGCCACTGTTTCAGGAACAACTGCTGCGCATCGCAATGGTGGCGGCGAACTTCACAGGTGGTGAAGCCGAAGACCTCCGCCGAGCGATGGGCTTCAAACGGTCGGAAGAACGTATGAAAAAAATCGAAGCCAAGCTGCGGAGCGGAATGACGCAGAACGGGTTCGCCCTGGAAACACAGGAAGAGATCATCACGCAAATTACTTCCTTCGCGCGCTACGGGTTTCCAGAATCGCACGCCGCGAGTTTCGCTCTGATCGCCTATGCCAGCGCGTATTTGAAATTCCACTATCTGGGAGCGTTCACGGCGGCATTGCTCAACAATCAGCCAATGGGTTTTTATAGCCCGGCAGTGCTTGTGCACGATGCGCAGTTGCATGGCTTGCGAGTGAAACCTATCAACGCCCTACATTCGGAATGGAACTGCACCATCGAGCACACGATTAAAGGGGACAAGGATATTCCATGTCTGCGCATCGGGTTCCGTTACGTCCACGGCTTGAGGCAGACGGCAGTGGACAAGATTGTGTCGGAGAGGCAGAAACGCCCGTTCGAGGGGATTGATGATCTGGTCCGTCGCGTCCCGGAACTGCAGAAAACGGAGCTGGTAACGCTCAGCGAAATCGGCGCGCTTAATTCAATTGGAAAGGGAATGCATCGAAGAACAGCGCTTTGGCAGGTGGAAAGCGCGGCCCGGCTTGCCGGCCCGTTGCTGGATGCGATTCCGGAGCAAATGGAATTGTCGCCACTGCGTCAGATGACGGACGAAGAGCGTCTTGTTGCGGATTTTCACGGGTCGGGCATGAGCACTGGCCCGCATCCGATGAAGTATTGCCGGGAGGCTCTATCCAAGCTACAAGTAAAACGAGCGTGCGATTTGCCTCGTGTGCCGGACGGGCAATACACGCAGGTAGCCGGATGCGTAATTGCTCGGCAGCGGCCGGGAACAGCAAAGGGCTTCGTCTTTTTGAGCTTGGAAGACGAGACAGGAATTTCGAACGTGATTATCAATCCTGACCTTTACGAGAAATATCGCGTAGTGATCAACCGTGAGAAATTCCTTCGGGTTGAAGGCGTCCTGCAGAATCAGGATCACACTATATCCATCAAAGCTTCCCGCGTGCTACCCATCTCGATTACCGCTGCAGAAACGCAATCTCATGATTTTCATTAGTCAGTTTCGCGGCGCTGCGGTCGGGCAATTTTCGGCTCGTTCTCTCAGTGCTTCTCGGTTAGCCTATCAGGTTCCTGCGCGGCGATAAAAGGAGAGAGACGCTGGGTCAGATCAACGGTCTATGCTCAGTAGCAGCGACTTCAGTCTGTGCTCTCTCAAAGTCTGCGCTAGCGAAGCGCTGTCGTCAGTCCAACGAGACTGACGACAGTACCTCCATCCGACATTCTGTCAGCGGCCATGCCCGCCGCCCCCACCGTGGAAGCCTCCTCCACCAACTCCCCCGACTCCGTGGAAGCCGCCGCCCTCAAACCCACCGCTACGGGCGCCTCCAAAGCCTCGCGATCCGCCCGCCGCGCCGGGTCCGGACTGAAAGCCGCGTCCCACTGATCCAGGCCCGCGGTAAATGCCACCGGAATAATTCTGGCCTCCTACGTAATGAGTTCCGGGCCCCCAGTTGTGCACGTCCGTGCTGAAGTGATGATAGTAGTGTCCCCCGTAACCGTAGCGTCCGTAGCCGTATCCAAAAAACGGCGCGCCAGACACGTACCACGGCGAATAAAATCCCCAACCGAACGGGCTATAGAAAATTCCGTCTCCCGGAATAAACGTGTACCCAGCGAACCACGGGTCCCAATACCAACCCGCGCCCCACCAGCCTGGTCCCCACGGACCCCATCCGCTCGTTGCGTAGATCCCAGCCGCATCCACATTCGCTTCTGCCACATAACCAGATCGCAGACTGCTCCAGCGATACAAATCGCCTTCCTCATCCGCTTTCCTGTCGAACTTCTGCGCTTTGAGCGGGCCGTTCGCTGCAAAGTCCAACTCGCGTCCGCCCTTCACCTTGACTTCCCTGTCGCCGTCCTTCACGAGGGCTTGCCCGTCATACACGCGCATCGATCCCGTATCCGAGTTGAAATCATACAGCCCGGTTTTCAGGATTCGCGCTGCCGCACCATCTACAGTGACGCGAATATCGTTCTCCGGATGTATCTCCTCGACTTCGACCATCGCGTGGCCTCGCTCGACTCGAACCTCTGTGTCCGTAAGGCCCGGCGAGATCATCGTCATGCTGCTGTTGTCCCCCACTCGCAAGAAAACGCCGGGGGTCAGCAAGATTTCTGCCTTCCCGCTTCCCGTCGTCAACGATTGGCCCGGTTGCAGCACGACCGATCCGATCGACTTAGAGTCGAGCGTCTCCCCGCCCATCGAGACACTACCTTCCACATAATTAAGAGTTCCTGGTACCGCGGAATTTGCGTTCGCATTTGCCCAAGCGGGCGCAGATAGAGTCGCGGAGAAGAGGAAGCTCGCGATTGCTCTCATACAAAGCACTCGCATATAACACCTCTTTCTCACTTCATTACATTGGATGAGTTGTGCGACCCAGGCGTTTCATAATTCTAAAAAGTAGTAAAAAGTAATAGGCAGGCCGACCGCATTGGAAAAGAACTAACGAAACGCGTCAAGAAGCGTCGATCGAAAACGCCATTCCATTTACTTAGATGCGCCGCAGTTGCGGATGGTCGCCCGATCCCTGCAAGGCGCCCCGCGTCTCCCTGTTACACGTGGGGCCTTTGACTTTTCCTCGCTCCGCTTTTTTCCTAGGCGCGGCTAGAATGCCTCCGACCACAAGCGCGTCGTTTGCCTAAGTTACGCCGCTTTTCTCGCGCTGTCCTTCAACAGATCGCCCGTCACCTGGCTTATACCAGTACGACTCTTTCGGCAAGCAAACCGCGACCAGTGGCTCGCTCACGAATCCATTCCAGTACACGGCGCGCGAATCGGACCCCGAAACCGGCCTGTATTGTACGCGGTGACGAATGTGCACATTGGCTTGGAAGCAGGACACGTCCATGCCGCAGTGGCTGCTACTCTTGAGGATGGAAACCCGCCTAGCGGGGATATCGAAGTCGTATCTCCGTCCGGAGTCGGCATTAGTTGGGATCCAATGGGCCCGCTGGGAATTCACGAACCACCACACGGCGTGTTTGCTCTTGGAGTCGGTCTCTTTGGTGGCGTTGGCTTCAGTTTTCATTCTCCTCCATCAAATTGTGGTTGCCAGCAGGAATAAGAGGAGCATTTATGGGTGCGAGTAATTTGTGGGGTGTCGTCAATTTGGTTCTGATTGCTGACGCGTTTCGAGAGGGATACCTCTCGCTGACACCAGACAGGCTGCGTCACACCAACCCCGGCCCAGTTTTGTGCTTGATCATCCTGCTGGCCATGCCTCCCTTCGCACTCTGGGCTGTCACATACTCTATTAAGCGCTGGAAGGCGGACCCGCTCCCGCGTCCGTCATGGAACAGAAACCCTCTCCGATGGTGGCGTGACCCGCTGCAAGCGCTCTTTGTTTCGACGTGCATAGCTGCTGCGACGGCCATAGGGACTGCTGTCCGGCAGCCAACCTTCGGATCAGTCGGCTTTTGGGCACTGGGGGTGTACGCTTGCTTTGCCATCGGACTATTCGTGGGACAGATTCTGGTCTACCGAATCTATCGACAACGCATCGCTTCCAGCTGACCTGGGTCGGCGGGTGGCTTTTATGTCGCAGTTATGGCACAGGTTTTTTTGCGTGTACTCTCCCGCGCACTTCTGCGGAAAGCGCGCTTTTCGTCAACATGGATTCTTCTGGCTGACATATTCGTTATAGTTCTCGATTGAACCGGTCGGTGCTAGTCTGATGCACATGCCGGAAGACAAGGAAGGCTTGGCGCCCGCCTATAGCAGATATCGAGCCTTGCTCGATGTGTCCGCCGCGCTGGTCGAGCAACCGACGGTAAGAGCCGTCCTCCACAGCCTGCGTGACGTTTTGTCCAGCAGCGTTCGCCTGCATGGCGCTGACCTATACCTTCTGGACAGTGGTCAAGAGACTTTGCATCTTCTCGAGTTTGATCGGGCAGCGGACGCTCCCGCCATCAGAATTGGCACCAAAATTTCACGGATTAGCGCGGCAGCGCAAGCGCTGGAGCAACAAGAACCAATTTTCCTGCCTGACGTATCACAGGAAATGTCGAAACACCCCGAGTTGGCTCCGTTTGCAGCCCAATCTGTTGGCAGAAGCACTTACATTTTCCCTGTGTTTACCGCCCAACAAAAATACGGACTTTTGGCTGTGACCAAGGAGCGGGGTCAAGAGTTTGTACGCGAAGATGTCGAACTACTCCGCTCTCTGACGTCGCACGTTGCGATTGCGCTAGAATGCGCACTGGCTAGGGATTGTGCAGAACTGTATCAGCGGGAACTAGCTACCGAGCGCGACCGCCTTCGGCTACTCCTCGAAATCAACAATCACGTCGTTTCAAAACTGGATATGGAGGATCTTTTTCGATCGGCTTCGACTTCGATTCGTTCGTATTTCGCCAATCATCTGACGGGATTCTGGCTTCTCGAAAAGGACTCACATCGCCTTCAAAGTGTGGTGCTGGATTTTCCTGACGGCAAAGGGTTGCTGGCGGAGATGGGCTCGACGAATCTGACTGAAACGGAGTGCGAGAAACTTCGCGCCCGCAGGTCCGACATATTGTCAGTCGACGATATCGAGAGACTTCCGACGAGTATTCGCGACAACTTGCGAGCCGAATCCATAACCTCGGTCGCCGTTGCTCCGCTTGCGACCGGGAGCGGACCGCTGGGTCTGCTGGCGATCGGCAGCCGGAAGCCAGACGCTTTCGTGCAAGAA
>Ga0307475_10001894_pt1 | contig 12435 bp, 5 predicted proteins | sample atmos_gasesECM1C_FD_203317 | JGI IMG/M metagenome (GOLD analysis project Ga0307475, IMG submission 203317) | Hardwood forest soil microbial communities from Morgan-Monroe State Forest, Indiana, United States - atmos_gasesECM1C_515 | ecosystem: Environmental > Terrestrial > Soil > Temperate... | reverse complement strand
GGTAAAAACGAATGAAGAACCAAGCTGGCTTTTTCGACGCGAATTCAACTTCGAAGTCGCTCCTCTCCTTGTTTTGCTTGCTGCTCCTGCTGCTCGCGGTTCCCTTTGCTGCGCATGCGCAGGATATTACTGCCGCCGTTCGTGGCACCGTGACCGATGAGCAGGGTGCGGCCATTGCCGGCGCTCAGGTGACCGTCGTTGGTGCGGACACCGGTTTCTCTCGAAGTGCCGCGACCGGCACGGATGGTGTGTACAACTTTCCCGATTTGCCCCTCGGCGCCTACAAGATTCGCGCCTCGCATAGCGGATTCAAGGGGGAAGAACAGACCGGGATTGTCCTGCACGTCGCGGACAGCCGGGTCATTAATTTCGCCCTGAAGGTCGGTGCGGTCACCGAGGAAATCACCGTCGAAGCCAATGCCATCCAGGTAGAGACCACGTCGGGCGATTTGACGGGCCTCATCGACGGTAATCAGGTCACTCAGTTGCCCTTGAACGGCCGCAACTTCATGCAGCTCGTCACCCTGGTACCCGGCGTGTCCACCGGTGAAGGCTTCAGCGCCCAGGCCAAAGGGCTCAAGGGCGGCTCCGACATCTCGATTAGCGGTGGCGCTGTCAACGCCAACCTGTGGCTGGTCGACGGTGCGCATAATAATGACGTCGGCTCGAACCGTACGATTCTCGTTTTCCCCTCGATTGACGCCATTGACGAGTTCAAGATCGAGCGCAATAGCTACAGCGCTCAGTTTGGGCAATCGGCGGGCGGCCAGATCAGTATCGTCACAAAGAGCGGCACGAATGACTTCCATGGCGACGTCTATTACTTCGGGCGAAACGATAAGTTGAACAGCTTCAACACTTTCTCCAAAGACAATTGCTCAGCGACAGGCTGCGTGAAAAACAAGCTCCGCCGCAACGACTTTGGATACACCTTCGGCGGTCCCATTAAGAAGGACAAGATCTTCTTCTTCTGGTCCCAGGAATGGAACCGCCAGATCGAGGGCGACACGACAACGGCCCGAGTGCCAACCGTTGCAGAAAAGGGTGGAAATTTCTCGGACATCGCCACCGCGTGTCCGGCCAAGTTTGGTTACCCTGTCGCCGACCCCAAGGCTCAGCTAAAGGGCGTGGTGACTCCCAGGCCCGCTGGCATTCTTGACCCATCTACGGCCACGGCTACGTCCTGGGGCACTCCCTTCCCGAACAATACGATACCGACTGGAAATCTGAGCCCCGCTGCGCAAGTTATCTTGCAGGCCTATCCCGATCCGACCAGCTCCGACCCTTGCGCCTCTAACAATTTTACAAAGAACTTCGGTGTGCCCACCTACTGGCGCGAAGAGAATGTTCGAGGTGACATCAACCTCACTAGCAGCCTCCACGCCATGATGCGCTACACCAACGACTCTTGGCAGCTTGGCCCTCCCGACGGTGGCTTTGGCTGGGGTAACAACAACCTCGGCCCCATCGGGCAATCGTGGTCGCAGCCTGGGCGTATTGCCATCGGTAAATTGAGCAAGACCATCGGCGCGAACATGGTGAATGACTTCACCTTCTCTTATTCGGCGAACCGGATCACCATCACCCCCGCAGGCACCAACCCGGGTCTGGACCAGAAGCTGAACGACACCATTCCAACCTTCTTCCCGCTTGCCGGCAAGACCTACGGTGACAAAGGGCCCGCGGCCTGGATCAACTGCTGCGGCCTTCCCAGCGTTTGGACCATCGCGCCCTGGCAGAACCAGCAGGACCTGTACACCTGGCAGGACGATTTCTCCATGGTCAAGGGAAAGCACACCATCAAGTTCGGCGGTCTCTATAGCAGGAACTACAAAGCCGAACAAGGCGCAAACGCCGAATTTGGAAACCTGGGAGGCCCGATCGGCTTCAACGGCTTCCCGGGCATAAGCTTCTCAACCGGTTACGGTATATCGGACCTCGAACTCAAGAACATGGCGCTAGGATGGGGTGAGAACCAAGACCTCTTTAAGGTCAGGAACGTTTGGCGCGATGTGGAGTTCTATGTCACCGATAATTGGCGGCTTACTCCGCGCATTACTCTCGAATACGGTATACGCTGGTCGATCCTGCCACCGGTGTACCTCTCTAATGACCAGTACACGCTTTTCAATCCGTCAGCGGTTGATCCCGCGCTAGGCAATGCGCCTTGCAACGGCCTCGTTTATTCGTCTGGCCTATCATCTAACCCGTGCCCGGCTGGGACGGGAGGCGTGAAGGGCCCCAGCCGCGCGCTCATGAACACCAACTACCACACGATCGCTCCACGCATTGGCATTGCCTGGGATCCCACAGGGACCGGTCGCTGGGCCGTCCGCGCGGGCGTTGGGCAGTTCTTCAATCGCGACCGCTTGTGGCCTTTGCAGCTCGCCGGCAACAATCCGCCATTCAACCCGGCGTTCAGCAGCCCCAATAACAACGGTCGTTTCCTCGATAGCACCAACCAGTTGCCGGCTTGCACGCCGAACTGCTTCGGAACGGGACTCGGAACTCCTAGCACAGGCCAAGAGTTCAGCAACAACGTTCCCAACAGCTGGCAGTGGAACCTATCCGTCCAGCGTGAGCTATTCAGGGACGCCAAGCTGGAAGTGGCTTACGTTGCCAACAAGAACCTGCACTGGGAAGCGATCACGGACGTCAACGCCGTCCTCCCTGGGAATCGTCTGGCATACGTTCAGAACGAGAATGACCCTGGGTGCAAGACCCCTCCACAAGCAGGCTGCCGGACCGCAGCCGTGTCCTCGGGCTTGCGGCCATTTGGAGAAGTCGTGGCCGACAATGCCATCAAGTACTACACCCACGCCAGCAGCTCGAACTATCAGTCCCTGCAAGCGCTTTACAATATGCGCTTCCGGAACCGGCTGACGTTACAGTCTGCCTACACCTACTCCAAGCTGCTCGCCAATTCGCAGCGCATCGATTCTCCGCCATTCAACGTCGACGCGGACAATCTGAAAGCGAGCTATGGACCTGATATTCTGAATCACCCGCACATTTTCTCAACCAACCTCGTCTATGACCTGCCTCCTATGCAGGGCAGCAATGCCATAGTTCGAGCCGCTCTCGGCGGTTGGCAAGCCAGCACCATCGTCAGCCTCGCCAGCGGACCTTCCATTTCAACGCTGCTGAACGGAGTCCAAGGCCTGGGCGACCCGGCCGGAGTCGGAAACGGCTCGGCGGTGGGACAGAACCGGCCAAACCGCGTGGCGGGTCAACCCTGCCGTGCCAGCGGCATGGATTCCAGGCAATTCATCAACCCGAACATGTTTACGGTCAACAACTACCAGCTCGGTCAGATTGGCAACGCCGGCGTCGGCACCTGCCTCGGGCCAGGCAACAAGACCGTCGACTTCGGCGTGGATAAGAACTTCAAAATCACGGAGCGCATCAAAGCGCAGTTCCGCTTTGAGTTCTTCAACCTGTTTAACCATCCGTCTTACAGCGCACAGGACGTAATCAACAACGAGACCATCGGCTTCAACAGCCCGGTCTATGGCAATGCCGCCGGTGCTGCTGCGCCGCTGACCAGCGCCACGCAGATTCTATCCGCCACTCCCAACCCGGGGCCCAATTTCGGAAGCACGCAGTCCATTCGCGAACAAGGGTTCCGTCAGCTGCAGTACGCGCTGAAGTTCATTTTCTAGTCGAGGGCACAACCCAAGTCCGAAGCGTCCCGCCCGGCACTCACCAGCCAGGCGGGACGCTTCGTTTTGAAAGGGCGCAAAAAAATCCGCTTGATTTGTTCGCCGAGAAAAAAAGCTCCATGCGTTAGAATGGACCTATGTTCGGTTATCCCTTAGGGCGTTTTCTTTTCCGTTTCTGTTCCGCAGCTCTCGTTTCCGTGGCTCCTCATCTCGCCTACGCGCAAGCTGGCGGGCCGCAGCGGGTTCCCGTTCCGCCGCCTCTTACAAAGCCAAATGCCTCCAAACCCAAAACGGACCGCAGCCTCCTGCCTCCCGTTCCCGTTTTCAAAGACATCGCCAAGCAAATCGGCGTCACCGCATCTCATATCGCTGCTCCCGAGGCCCGCTATGTCATTGATTCTACAAGCGGCGGCGCCGGCCTTTTCGATTGCGATGACGACGGACGCCTCGACATTGTTCTCGTGAATGGTTCAACGGTCGAACGCCTTCGCGATGGCGGCGACCCCATGGTCACGCTTTACCACCAGGAACCCGATGGCACCTTCAAGGACATTACCGCCGCCGCTGGCCTAACCCGCAAGGGTTGGGGCATGGGCGTGGCCGTCGCCGACTACGACAATGACGGCAAGCTCGATCTCTTCGTCACCGGCTACACCGGCAGCGCCCTCTACCACAATCTCGGCAACTGCAAATTTGAAGACGTGACCGACAAGGCTGGCGTCCGCGGCAGCGGCTTCATGACCGGCGCGGCCTGGGGCGATTACGACCGCGATGGCTATGTCGATCTCTTCGTCTCCCGCTATTCGCACTTGGACATGAACAACCTCCCCCAGTTTGGCAGCAACAAATTCTGCCGCTACAAAGGCATCCTGGTGCAGTGCGGCCCTTGGGGGCTTGAGGGCGAGTCAGACTTTCTCTACCACAACCGTGGCGACGGCACCTTCGAGGAAGTTTCCGTCAAAGCCGGCGTCCACGACGACATCGGCTACTACGGCCTCGGCGTTATGTGGGTCGACTACGATGACGACGGCTGGCCCGACCTCCTCGTGGCCAACGATTCCGTCCCCAACTACCTCTATCACAACAATCACGACGGCACATTCACGGATCTCGGCATGCTCACCGGCGTGGCGCTCAGCGGTGAAGGCATGGAGCTCGGCAACATGGGCGTCGACTGGGGCGATTACGACCACAGCGGCCGGCTGAGTTTTTTCGTCACCCATTTTGAGGAGCAGCCCAATTCGCTCTATCGCAACATGGGCGCAAAGGGCTTCGACGATGTGAGTTGGACTTCCGGCGTCGGCCAGCCCAGCTATCCCTATGTCGGCTGGGGAACCGGATTTTTCGACATGGACAACGACACCTGGCTAGATCTCTTCGTCGCCAACGGTCACGTCTATCCCCAGATCGACACGATCGACGTCGGCCCGCGCTACAAGGAACCGATGTTGCTGCACCGCAACAATCGCGACGGCACCTTCGACGAAGTCTCGAAAGAAGCCGGTCTGCAAGCGATGCCGCTGAAGTCTCGCCGCGGCGCCGCTTTTGGCGACATCTTCAACAACGGAAATATTGACATCGTCGTCCTCAACGTTGGCGAGCCGCCCTCCGTGCTCCTCAACACCAATCGCACTCCGTACCGCCGCGTGCTCTTCAAGTTGATCGGCACAAAAAGCAATCGCGCCGCCATCGGCGCCCGCGTCACCATTCACGCCGCGGGTGTAATGCAGTTCAACGAAGTGCACGGCGGCGGCAGTTACCTCTCGCAGAACGATTTACGTTTGCATTTCGGTCTTGGCACGGCGGCGAAAATGGAATCGGTGGAAATCCGCTGGCCCAGCGGCGCGACTGAAACTCTGCAGAATGTACCCGCCGACGCCATCTACACCATCGTCGAAGGTTCCGGCATCCGCGACTCAAGACCTCTTCCGCCGCCCGGCTCAGCCGTTGCGGCTGGTGGTTCGCGCTAACACCATGGAAGTGGCAGCTCGACGAATTCGCCTCCTTCCCTCATTCCGGTTCCTCGTAACAGCTCTTCTGTTTGCGGCCTGCTCCCGATATGTTTCCGCCCATCCTGCGGCTGATAGTCCGGGCGAAGCCCTGAAGCGTCAGTTTGAGTCTGCCAAATCAGCGCTCGCCGCGGGCGATCTTGCCCGCGCCGAAGACGACTATCAGTTGACCATCGCCCTCGGCCTCCGCCAACTCGCCAACCTTTCCATCTCTGAGCAGCGCTTCGATCAAGCCACTGCCCTGCTCGACGCAGCGGTCAAGCTTGCCCCCGCGGACGCCAATCTTCAGTTGGAAGACGGCATCGCCTGGTTCCGCAAGGGCGACACCAACAAAGCCGCCGAGCTAATGCAGTCCGTTCTTCGCGCGCATCCAGACAATGCTCGCGCTCATAACGCCCTCGGCCGTCTTTATCTTTTCAATGGCGACTCTGACGCCTCTATCGGCGAGCTGCAGAAAGCCGTCGCGCTCCAAGACGATTTCGAGACCGCATATTTCCTCGGCATCGCTTTCCTCCGAGCCAAGAAAACCGCGGAAGCCGCCGACCTCTTTGCCAAATTGCAAGCGGCAACGGGAGACTCCGCCGCGCTCCATGTTTTGTTTGGCCGCGCCTACACCATCACGCATTTTCCAGAGCAGGCCGTCGCTGAGTTCAGCAAAGCGGTCCAGCTCGATCCCAAGTATCCGCGCGCGCATGCCTTGCTCGGCTACGCTTCGCTTGAGTTCTACGGCGAATCTAACTATCCGCAATCCCGCAAGCTGTTCGAGCAAGAACTGCACATCCAACCGAACGATTACTTGTCCCTGGTGCTGCTCGGCATCAGTACCACCAGCCTTCGCGACTATCCCGCCGCGGAAACCGCGCTGCTCCACGCCACGCGTCTGCGTCCCGAGGGCGCCTCGCCCTATCTCTATTTAGGTGAAACGTATTCTGCGACCGGCCGATTCAAGGAGGCTGTCGCGGCCCTGCAGAAATACGTCGCCCTGGCGCGCACGCCGCAGGAATCCAATCGCAACCTGAGCCGCGGCTATTTTCTTCTGGGCCAGGACCTGCTCCGCCTCAGCGGCCACGCCGAAGAGGCTCGCCAGGCGCTCGCCCATTCGCAGCAGCTTCGCGAAGCTCAATTCAAGTACGATCAGGAACATATGTTCCTCACTCCGGCTCAGCAGAAGGAGCAGAAGGAATTGGAAGCCTCCGCCGATGCTCGCAGTCTCAGCTCCGATCGGATGGCCGGCGTCCTCGAAGCCGGTGCCCGCGAAGAAGATCGTACCGCCCAGGAAATGGCTCAGGGCGGTTTGCCTCCCGGCTCTTCGTCTGCAACTCCCATTGAGCAACCGCTTGCGGAATCGCAGGCTGCCAAGGAATATCGCGCCTTCGCTTCGGAAGTCCTTGCCAGCTCCTACAATGACTTGGGCGTGATGCGCGCCCAGGACGCGAAATTTGCCGAGGCTGCTGAATTCTTCAAGCAAGCGCACACCTGGAACGCCGCGCTTCCCGGTCTCGATCGCAATTGGGGTCTCGCCGCATACCGCGCCGAGATGTATTCCGACGCGGTCCCGCCGCTCGAGCGCCAGCTCGCTGCACACTCCGACGACGTCGTCGTCCGCAAGGTGCTTGGTCTCAGTTATTTCGCGCAGGAAAATTATGCTAAGACGGTCGAAGTTTTGCGTCCGCTGCGCAGTACTCCGCCAGACGATCCTGCTCTGCTCTTCGCCTGGGGCACTGCGCTGGTCCGCACGCGCCAGTCCGCTGACGCCGCGAAAATCTTCCAGCACATGCTTCAACAGAACGACGCCAATCCCGGCGTTCACTACCTTCTCGGTCAGGCCTACGCCCAGGACAAGGATTATCCCCGCGCCCTCAGCGAACTCCAGACGGCGACCCGTCTGGACCCCAAACTGCCCGAAGCTCACTACTACACCGGCTTGGTCTATCTCCATCAAAGCGATTTCGAGAATGCCGCTCAGGAATTTCGCGCCGAGCTCGCGTTGCGTCCGGGCGATCCCGTAACCGCGTATCATCTCGCCTTCACGCTGCTCTCTCTAGGCCAGGCCGAACAGGCGGCCGCGCTCCTCCGCGACGTGGTCAAGACCAAGCCCGACTACGAGATTGCCTACTTTGAACTCGGCCGCGCCCTACTGCAGCAAGGCGACGTCGAAGGCGCCATCGCCAGTCTCGAAACCGCAAAAAAACTTCAGCCCGACCGCGACCTCACCTATTTCCAGCTCAGCCAGGCTTACCGGCGGGCCGGGCGCGCGCAAGACGCCGAGCAGGCGTTGGCCATTTACAGGAAAATGATCGAAGAAAGCCGACAAAAAAAGCGCCAGTCCCTCGAAACGGAGACGCCGTGACTCTTCCGTTTCGCTCTGTATCCTCTGTTTACCCTGAGCCTCGAAGGGCGCGCTCTGTGGTAAAACCCTTTGTTTTATCTTGCGTAGAATAACGATTTTATACTATAGTTTCGTGCATTGGGGCCGGCCGGGTAGTGGCCGGAACGTAGCCATCCCGCCGTTCTCGTCGAGGAGTCTAATGATCAAGCCGCTCGCACTTGTCTGCGCACTAGCGCTCTCTTTTGTCTCCCTCTGCTCTCGGGTTTGCGCCAACGACGACATTCCCAAGGCGGCCTGGAAGCGCCCCATCGGCGAGCCCCTGGAAAATCCTGGAACGAAAAAACCTACGCTCGACGCCGGCCATATCGACAATGGCTTTTGGCAAGGCGCGCCCGTCGGCGGTTTTGGCGCCGGCACCTTCTCGCGCACCTATCGCGGCGACTTCGCCCGTTGGCATATGAAAGCCGGCGTCCACAAATACCAGACCGTCTGGGGCAACCAGTTTGCGATGTTTCAAAAATCCGAGGGCGATGCGGATGGCGTCGCGAAGGTTCTCACCGCCTCTCATCCCGCGGATCACTCGCTCAGCTCCTGGGATTGGGACTACCCGGTCGGCGCCGGTGATTACTACGCTCTTTATCCGAAGTCGTGGTTCGAGTATCGCTGGGAAAAATTTCCCGCGCGCGTGACCGTCGAGCAGTTTTCGCCCATCCTTCCTGACAATTACAGGGAAACCAGCTACCCCGTCGCGGTCTACCGCTGGCACGCCGAAAATCCCACCAAGCGTCGAGTCACCGTTTCCGTTTTGCTCTCCTGGGAAAATATGCTCGGCTGGTTTCGCACCTTCGGCCGCGATTTGCAGGGCGGAATCAACGACGGGAACCACAACTCTTTCCGTGCCCAGCCGCCTCCGAGCCTGCTGACAAATTCAAAAGAGGCTACCGGCATGGCCGGCACGATGAAAGGCATTATTTTCGACCGCAATCATGTTGGCGTGGTCCATGATGAATGGGACGGCCAATTCGTGATCGCTGCTCTGGAATCTCCGGGTGTCGAGATCAGTTACCAAACCACCTTCGCGCCCGATCGCGACGGCAAAGAGGTCTGGACACCCTTTGCAAAGGACGGCAAGCTCGCCAACAGCGACGATACGTGGACCAGCAGCAGCGAAAAACTTGCCGGCGCTATTGCCGTCCGCTTCACCCTCGAACCTGGCGAAACGCGTGTCGTGCCTATGGTCATCGCCTGGGATCTGCCCATCGCGGAATTCGGTTCCGGGCGCAAATGGCATCGCCGCTACACCGATTTTTATGGCGCGACAGGCACGAACGCCTGGGCCATCGCCCGCGACGGCCTCGCCAACGCCTCCGCCTGGAGCGCGCGCATCGACACGTGGCAGGCGCCTTATGTAAATGACGAAAGCAAGCCGCTCTGGTATCGCGGCATGCTCTTTAACGAACTCTATCCTCTTGCCGACCTCGGCTCCTTTTGGGGTCGCCCCATAGGCTCCAATCGGCAAACGCCTCCCGTCTACTCCTTCATGGAGTGCTACGATTATCCCTACTATGAAACGCTGGATGTGCGTTTCTACGGCTCCATGCCGCTCCTCAAATTCTGGCCCGACCTTGAAAAAAATGTCATGCGCGAATTCGCCGCCACGGTCCCCCAGGAAGCCGGCGAAAAAATGGAATGGGTTTGGAAAACGAATAACTCCGGCCAGCTCAGCTTCCGCATCCGCAAGGCCAAAGGCGCTGTCCCCCACGATCTCGGCGTGCCCGACGAAGATCCCTTCAAGCAAATCAACCAATTCAGCTGGCAGGACACCAATGGCTGGAAAGACTTGAATCCCAAGTTTGTCTTGATGGTCTATCGCGACTTCATCTTCACCGGCCGCAAAGACGTGGAATTCCTGCGCAGCACTTGGCCCGCGGTCCAGGAATCCCTTGAGTATTTGCGCAAATACGATCACAACGGCGATGGACTTCCCGAAAACGAAGGCTACCCCGACCAAACCTACGACGAGTGGATGGTGCGTGGCGAAAGCGCCTATTCGGGCAGTCTTTTCCTCGGCGCTGTACGCGCAGCCGAGGAAATCGCCAAGCTGCTTGGCGATTCCGCCGCCGTCACCCAGTACCACGACCTTTTCGCCAAAGCGCAAGCCAACTACGTCAGCAAGCTGTGGAACAAGGACTATTTTCGATACGATACCTCGAGCGAGTACCGCGACGACATCCAGGCCGACCAACTCGCCGGCCAGTGGTACGCCAACATGACTGGTCTCGGGGACCTCGTTCCGCGTGAAATGCAGCGTAGTGCCCTCCGTAAGATCTTTGATTTCAACGTGATGAAGTTTGCCGACGGCAGCATGGGCGCCGTCAACGGCATCGCCCCGGACGGCTCCCTGGTGAAAACCAATGAACAGGTTCAGGAGGTCTGGACCGGTACCACGCTTGCTCTAGCTGCGCTAATGCTTAGCGAAGGAATGAAGGACGAAGCCTACAAAACCGCCTGGGGCATCTACCACACCAGCTACGAAACCAAAGGCTACTGGTTCCGCACCCCCGAAGCCTGGGACATCACCGGCAACTACCGCGCTTCCATGTACATGCGCCCCGCCGCGATCTGGGCCATGGAAATGACCGAGCCCCCGAAGTGACTTCGCGTCGGCTCGCGCAATCCTCGCACCTGTACTGGCCAACGATCGTCACAAGACAATATCTTTCTTTTTGCGATCGAGCTTTTTCTTCTTGACTTTTATACGGATTTATGTAGTATACGAAGTGGGTAAACACTCGACCTAACCCTGAGAATCCTAAGTCTCCTCCTTGCTATCACTTACATGTAACTTCATTAAAATCAGTGGTTTGCGCACTCTTTTGCGCAACGGTGCAGCGTTAAGTCGCGTGTATTCTGCGGGTTGCGCACTCTTTTGTTGTTCATAGGGGGTGGGGGGATCTACCGTGGCAAACGCAGCCGCGCTTCGCACCCGCGGCTTCCTCGACGATTCTCTAGGGTCAGCGTCCCGCCGTGGGCTTCTGCGATCTGTCGGCTTAGCGCCAAGCCAATTCCGGTACCTCCCGGCTTTGTGGTGAAGAAAGGAACGAACACGTTGGCGGTGTTCTGTATCCCCGGACCGTCGTCCAATACCCAGACTTCCAGTTGCGAGTCCTGGCTTGACCATCCCACGCTGGCCTGCGTGCCGCACTCCAAGACGGCATCGGCGGCGTTGTGCAGCAAATTGATCAGCAATTGCTCCAATTGGTCCGCATCCCCGGAGATCGTCACTTGCGGGCCTTGCTGGATTTTCACCTTTACGCGCGTTTCCAGCATCGTCACTCGCGAGACCCAATCCTTTACACTGACCGGCGCGAGCTTTGGTGCGGGCAGCCGCGCCAAGCGCGAATACGCGGCCATGAACCGGCCCAGCGCTTCCGTCCGCGAACGAATAATGCCGAAGCCCTGCTGAAGATCGTCCATAAGCGCGCGATTCACCCCGGGCTGATCGCCTTCGTTCCGCAGTGCATTCAATCCGCTTTCCAGGCTCTGCGCTACAGACTGAATGGGCGCGAGAGAATTATTCAGCTCGTGGCCCATAACGCGAATCAGCCGCTGCCACGCCTGGCGCTCTTCGTCGCGCAGCGCGCGGCTCAAATCGCTGAGCACCACCAGGTGATGCGGTAGGCCCGCCTGACGGAAAGACCCGCGGCGCATTCCCCAGCGCCCGGAGCCGCCGGGAAAGGTAAGCTCCATGGTGCGTACGTGGTCGCCCTCGAGACAGGCGCCGAGGCCCAGCTCGGCAGCGGTAAATCCCAGCAAACGCTCGACGGGGCGCGCGAGCAATCGCTCGCCTGCGCGATTCACGAGACGCAGTTTGTTTTCCTTGTCGAAGGTAAAAATCGCCACATCGATTTCTTCCATGACCGTACGCAAGAGCGCGCCGGCTTCCAGCGCGCCGAGCCGCTGCTCGCGCAGTGTCTCGCTCAGCGAATTCACTTCGATCATCACTTCGCCCATGGCATCGTCGCGGCGCGCGCCGCGCGCGCGGACGGAAAAATCCTCTTCGCGCATGGCGGCTAGCAGGTTGGAAAGAGTTTGCAGGGAAAACGCCACGCGATGGCGCACGGAAACCGCGAAGCCCAGCCACACGCCGACGATGAGCAGTCCCAAAGTCCAAATGGTGCGGGAGGCGTAATCGCCGGTCCATAGCAGAATCATGGCAATGAGCGAGCCGGGCAGCCCGGCCGCGACGGCCAGGAGCAGAATGCGATGTTCGTAGCTGAGCGGCTTCATGCCTGGGGCGGCTTCATTCCAAGCCGTGTTTTTGCAGACGGCGGTACATCGCGCTGCGGCTGAGCCCCAAAGCCTTGGCCGCTTGGCTGACGTTGCCGTCATGGCGCGCCAGCGTGCGCTGAATCAGGTGATGCTCGACTTCGTC
>Ga0307475_10001893_pt1 | contig 12444 bp, 12 predicted proteins | sample atmos_gasesECM1C_FD_203317 | JGI IMG/M metagenome (GOLD analysis project Ga0307475, IMG submission 203317) | Hardwood forest soil microbial communities from Morgan-Monroe State Forest, Indiana, United States - atmos_gasesECM1C_515 | ecosystem: Environmental > Terrestrial > Soil > Temperate... | reverse complement strand
CCCAGCTGCGAAAGCACGCCCATTGCGAGTCCTTTCGATCACGGCGTCATCAAAACTTGTATCCGGCCCCCACTTGCACCGATCCCGCACCTAACAAGTCTCTATCACACGTCCGCCGAAGACAAATGCTACGCCCGTAACGAACACAGCCTGCTCCAACGCGATTCGTCCTGGCGCGGTCAGGCAGAGACGATCCCGCAGCTTGTCGAGGAAACCCTGCATTCGCCCCGACAGCCGCTTAGCGAAGCCACCCGATCGTTCTTTGAGCCGCGGTTCGGCCGCGACTTCAGCCACGTGCGTATCCACACCGATGCCCGTGCGGCGGCCTCCGCACAGGCGGTTCACGCCGATGCCTACACTGTCTCGCGACATATCGTCCTGGGCAGCAACGGGTTTGATGCTGATACCCCGAACGGCTGCGCGCTGCTGGCGCATGAGCTCACTCACGTCGTCCAGCAGGAATCGACCGCGCTGCCTCGCACCGGATGATCCGTCATCGATCCCGACCCCGGCCTTGAAGCGCAAGCGGCGCAGGCAGCCCACGACGTTGCCGTCCACCGGCCCACTCATCACACCGCGACCGGGCTGGCCCAACCCGCGCTTCAGCGGCAACCCTCACGCGGCGCAAAGACCAAGGAACCCCCACACATCACCCAGGTGAACGTCGACCAGCGAGCGCAACAAGTCACCGCGACCTTTGGCGACGGTTCGTCGGTCAATGACCAGTGCTCGACGGGAAAAGGGCACTGCTGTTTCGACGCAGCGAGCGGCATGGCCGAAGGCGGGGTGTGCTCGGAAAGCAACTCGACGCAGGTTGGCAACAACTGCACGCCGGTCGGATCGTGGGTTGTCTTTTACAAAAAAGGAGAACGATCCTAGGTCGGCGACGCGTGCGGCTTGCCGCATCCGGTCATCATGCAGCTGGTTCCGCGCACCTGGTCCGAGGCAGGCTGGATGTACAGCAGCGAACAGTTGCTCGCAGCAATCGCGGTCGCCGATAGCCTGCGCTGGGGCGGCACGTCGCGGCTGCGAGTCCGCGGAAAATTAGTGCAGTGACGCTGCCTGGGCGGGCTTAGCGTTGATACATGGCAACTTTGGGCCCTGCCGAGGCCTATCGGGCGCCGGTGAGCCCGTTCGCTGGGTGGACCCGTGACGGCAGGGGCCGGTTGGTGCCGCTTGAGTCGGCGCCGCACGTGGGTGGATTCGCCCCGCCGGGCACCGGTAAGACACGCAGGTGGCTGGCGCAATCGGCGGTGTTGTGGCCGGGTCTGGCGTTCGTGTCGTCCAGCAAGGATGACCTGATGCAGATGGTGGCCTCGCGCCGCGCCGGCCCCATCGCGCTGCTGGACCTGCGCCCGATCACCGCACCGTTTTATCCGAATGACTTCGCGGCCTACCGGTTCGACCCGACAGCGCTGATCACCGGTTTGGAGGAGGCGAAGGCGACGGCTCAAAGCCTGCTGAGCACGTCGGCGGTGGCGCTGTCGGGCAGCGCGTTTCGCAGCGGCGCCGATCCCGGCCCGTGGGATCAGTTGGCCTTTGCCCCACTGACGTGTCTGCTGTTCGCCGCGAGCCCGGCGGCCACCGGGCTGGGGATGGACTGGGCGCTGGAGGCCTCGGAAAACCTTGTCGCGCCCCCTCTACATGGCCGGTATCAAACCACGTTTGATCCGGGGTGGGCCGCGGCCGCGGCGTGGACGGGTGATCGACTGTTTGAGGCGCGGGTGCGTGCGGTTCTGAATATGGATGCCAAGCAGCGCGATTCGGTCAAGATGACGGTCACCAAGGTGCTCACGGCTTGGTTGTTGACCGCGCAGCGGGACCGCGAGTTGCCGGGGTTGGAGTTGTCGTTTTTCGATGACTGCGACGCCACGCTGTTCCTGCTCACCCCCGCCGATGGCACGGTGGCCGCGCAGGCGATCGTGTTGATGGACCTGCTGATCAACCGGCAGCGCACCAAGGTCGCCCATGGGAGGAGTTTCACCGCATCGGGCTGTTCCTCGATGAGATCACCAACACACCGATTCCGCGGCTACCGCAGTATCTTGCTGAATCGCGTGGCCTGGGTTGTGCGATATGCTTTGCGGCACAGGCCGGTTCGCAGCTGGACGCGATATATGGGCCGTTGCAGGGAAAAGCGATCCGCGATGTCACTCCGGCCGCGCTGCTCATGTACGGTTCCCACGAGCGTGACGTGATGGAATCTGCCGCGTTCTGGTCGGGTAAAACCACGCGCAGTCAGCAATCCTTCGATCACAACTCGGACACCAAGAACACCAGCCGCCACTTCGGCAATGCGCTTGAGCCCGCGGAGTTGTTGCCACGCAACACCGGGGAGGCGCGGCTGATTCCCAGGGGTACTCCCGGGGAAATGGTCGAGCTCATCGACTGGGACGAGTTCGTGAAGTACTTGGATGAGCTGCGCGCCGCCCGGCTGCGCAGTCACGCGGTGACCGTGTAAGGGATGGCGCCTCTTGGGCACGCTTGGTGAATATGGTTGTGCTTGAGTGGTTTCGCGCGGCGGTGTGGCGCGATGTGCGCATACCGGGCCCAGCCAGGTCCGCGCCGCATGCTCGGGCTACCGGTGGGGGAGGTCGGAAGAAAATAGTGCAGGAGAGCCTATTTGGGTGGTCTTAGGCTCAATGTGTGGCTGCAAGCATCCCCCCGGACCGCTTCGACGATGTGCGTCGCGAGTGGATCGCCTTCCATCAGGGGTGGTCGACGATTCAGCGGCGCCGCGCCGAGCGGCTGGGTCGAATCGTGCGCAAGCGTCAGCGAATTCGCACCGCCGCGGTCCCTGACCCGCACGATGACACCGTTCTGGATCCGTTGTGGCTTCGGGCCAGGACATCGCGTGCCTCTCAGGTGGAGTTCGTGCTGGTTCTTGGGGCCGCGCTGATCGCCCCGGTCGGTTGGCCGGCCGGCTGGGCTCTCAAGACGATGCTCACCGGTTTGATACCAGAGACGTTGCGCGGGTATCCGATCGCGGCGCTGTTGTGGTCGGGGGCCGGGCTGGGAGCGCTCACGGTGCTGGCGTACCAGCTTGTGTACGACCCGGCCGGATCGTTGGGCCAGATCGCCGCGTTGCCGTGGGTGTGCGTGCAGGTGACGACGATTCCCACGGTGGCCGGAATGTATGGCATCGCCGAAGGGTGGCTGGCCGTCGAGGGGTCGGATCAGTGGTGGCCGCTGACCCCGGTCAAGCAGCGGTTGACCGCCGAGGACGCCGCCGCGATCCTCGGCGGCTACGACATGACCGGGCCAGGTGTCATCGACGCGCGCGCGCTGAATGAGCCTGGGGAAAGGACCCGACCGTGACCGTGAATCGCTGTGGCTGTCACGGCGCCCCGGTCGTCGAGGGCGGCTCAGCCTGCGGCCGAGGAGGGATTGTCGGCGGCGCTGTACTCGGCTGCCAGGTCCTCGTCGACGGTCAGTTCGGCGATGAAGCTTTCGTAGATGCCGCGCAGACGCCGGATCCGCGCATCGACGGCGTCACGGTCGCCTTCCAGGCGCGCGATCTCGTCGTGCAGCTGAGAGACCAGGCGGCCCATGATCTCACGCTCGCTCACGGGTTGCAGGGCGCGCTTTTTGGGTCTCGACACGGCGCGGCTGCGGGCGGTCAGGCTCAGGGGTTGCCCGCCGAGCAGAGTGACCGCCGCGGATCCGGGTTGCCAGCCCAGCGCGGCGTCCAGGCGCAGCAGCGTTCCGACCATCGGGGTCTGTTGGTCGCGGCGGCCGCGGATTTTGGCCAGCGTGTCGGGGGCGGGGCCGCCGCGGCGCGCCACTTCTTCTTTGGACAGGTTCAGCTGCGCGATCCGCTCGTCGACGAAGTGGATGAGCCGGTCGACCCCGTCGGCTGGAACTGTCATGCAGCAGACCCTACCGCACCCAATGTGCCATATCCGGCACCGGATTTTCGGCGCGGATTTGCGTCATACCCCACGCATAGGTTGGCCGCATGCAGGTACTGATCGCCTTCGTGATTATGGGACTGATCGGCGTGCTCGCGCTGGTGTTGGTCGCCGCCGCGGCGTTGGTCAGGTTGTGGCCGCTTCTGATCGTCGTGCTGGTCGTGGTGGGCGTGGTGCGGTGGTGGGAGCGCCGGGGCCGCAGCGGGGCGGCGCCGTGCCCGGTGGCGCCGCCGCGCCCGTCTGCCGCTGCCCGACCTGCACCGCCGCCGTGGCCGCCGATGCCGCGCTCCGACGGCTGGGTGATGGTTCCGCTGTGGATCCCCCACGGGCGAGGGCAACCCCAGCCGGTCATTGACGCCGAGGTGATCAACGTGGAGGAGCATCGTGGCTGAGGGCACGTCGGGTGACGAGCTGTCCCCGCGAGACTGGATGATCGAGCAGGTCGCGGGGGAGGAGCCGGAGCTGAGCGTCTCCGCGCAGCGCCACACCGGCGAGGACAACGGTGCCGAGCAGCCCACCGGCGCGGTCGATGACCACGATGGGCGCGACATGCTCGATGAGGGGCTATTGCAGCGCGACTTGGGCTTTGGCCGTGAGCGGCCCCACGAGCTGGATGCCCCGGTGGGGGAGAACCCGTCGGAGGCATCCGGCCGCGACGTCAATTTCGGGGCCAGGCGCGCCGCGGTGTGACTGGGCTCGGGTGTGCTGGCGGTGGCGGTGGCCATCGTGGCGGCGTTCGTCATGTTCGGTGGGGGGCCTGATCCGGTGGCGCCCCCGCAGCACCATGCGACGGCGACGGCCGTGGCCGCCGCAGCTACCACCGCGAATCTGGCTGTTCCGCAACAGGATCACGCTGTGCCGTTCACCGCGCGCACCGACAGCTGCAGCCCCGAGGGGGGATCAACCGGCCAGCTGACCCCACGATCGCCGCAGGCGCTGACCGACACCGGTAGCGACTCGGCGTGGGTGTGCGGGCGCGGACCGCAGGAGAGCCTGCTCGACGGCCAGATCCTGCACGTGCAGTTCGGCTGCGATGCTGCGCGTCCGAATTCGGCGTGCAGCTACATGCTCAACTCGGTGTCGGTGACACCGGGCTGGGTCGCCAAAACCCCTGGCGGTAAGGAGGAATGGTTACAACATCGGGTGGTGACCCGGCTGCAGTTCAATTTCTTCAACGGCGACCAGCTGGTGGCCGACCCGTTCTTCGTTGACACCGGAAGCATTCACGGCCCGGTGCCGGCGCCGCTGCCGGCGAAGATCCTCGCCTCCCGCGTTGACGTGATCGTTCTGCACACCGAGCGGCCGCCGGTGTCGCCGCTGCCGACGACCGCCGGGGGAAGCCGCGGACCCGACGTCACCGGGCTGGCGCCTCCCGGCGGGCTGGTGGACTCGGTGTTGGGGACCGCCGCCACGGAACCGGCCGCACCGGCACCGGCCGACCCCGTCGGTGCCACCAGCGATCCCGTCGACGCCACTTTCGCGATGAGCCAGATGCAGTTCTTTGGCCATTCACCCACCTAGCCGACAGGAAAACCGGGTATGACCACGATCACGATGTCGAAGACGTGGCAGCATCGGATCCACCGGGGCCGCCGGGTGGCCCGCAGCGCGGGGCTGGCCGCGGTGGCGGTTTGCGCGGTGTTCGGGTCCGCTGCCGCGGTGAAGGTGTTTGTCGTCGCCGCGCACCCCGACGACGGCGATGTCGCCGCGATCGCTGCGCGCGCCGCCAACCAACGCGACGCCGCGGGTGAGTTCGCCGCTGATTTCGTCGCGGCGGTGCTGACCACCCCGATGGCCAAACAGGCGGCGCTGAGCCGGTTTATCACCCTGCCGGACTCCGAGGCGGCTCCCCGGGCGGCTTCGTCGGCGCCGCCGCCGGCGGTGATTAACACCCCGAAAGTGTGGTCGGTGGTGCCGGCAGGATCGGCCGGCGACGCGGATCTGTACTCGGCCACGGTGGTGGTGCAGCAGCGGCCCTACGCCTCAGCAGAACCTTCCCGCGCGTTTTACCGGGTGCCGGTGGCGATCTGGCAGTTCCAGCCCCGGGCGATGGATTGGCCGGTGCCGGTCAGCGACCCCGGCCCGGGCGCGGACGTCAAAATCGGCTACGACCACCCGTTGAGTCCGAGCAGTCCGGTGTATGCGGTGGTGAACGGGTTCATCACCACCTACCTGACCGCCACCTCCGGCCTGGACCGCTATGTGGTGGCCGACTCGTGGATCAAGCCGATCGGCGGCTACCAGAGCGCGGTCATCAAGACCGCTGACACCGACGCCGAGATCCCCGACACTGCCGCGCCGGGCGCCCAAATTCATGTGCGCGCAACTGTCATCGCGGCGACTTCGCAGTTCGCCACAATCAATTTCACGTTTCCGCTGACCGTCGAAAACAGCGGCGGCACATGGATGATCACCAACATCGACGTCGTCCCACGGCTTGCCGGCAACGCCGACACGGTTCCGGTCAAAACTCATCGCTGAAGCAGAAGGAGAAAATCGTGAACGCATCACAGACCGCCGCCGAGATAGTCACCAACGCCGCCACGACGCATGCGCAGGTGCGCGCGGCGGGACTGTTCACGTCGGGCACCTCCATGGCCTACATGCTCGAAGGCCTGCTGGCCGCGGTCGCGCTCGTCGTGGGCACCGTTGCCACGTTGGGGAAAGCGTCCAAGGAGGGCGCCGGTGCCGGCATGACGCACCAGTTCCTGGTCATCGGGCTGTCGGTGACCATCTTCTTGTCGGCGGGATCGCGGCGCTGATCACCCATGAGTTTGAAAGCCACGGCGTCACCAACCACGTGAACGTGCCCAACCCCTGGGGTCAGTGATGGCCGATGAGACCCCGGCCAAGGTGTGGTCTGACCAGCGTGACCTGCCGATCCATCTCGGGGATTCCGGGGACGGATTCAGGTTGCCGTTCAAGGAGAAATGGCGACTGCCCGACGCGGTGGCGCTGCTGGTCGGCTTCGTCGTGACCGCATCGCTGGTGACGGTCAACCTGGACAGCGGCGATGCCCTGCTCATCGCCGTGATCGGCATCGCGCTGACCGCCGCCGCGGTGGGGGCACTGTCGAAACTGCCCGCCACCCGCCCAAGCCTGAGGACCCGCCTGCGGTGGTGGCTGGCCGACCTGCGCCCCCGGGTGTCGTGCTCGCATCACACGCCGCGACGGGAAAGCTTTGCCGCGCAATGAATCTGATCTGCGACGAAGGGCCCACCGCGGCGATCGGCAACCTGCGCTTCACCAATGGCGGGGTGTATGCCGACTACCTGGTGTCGGGCCTGCCGTTCATCTTCTTGCCCAAAGAATCCCAGGACCGGGTGGCCGACGTGCACGCAGACCTGCTGCGCACCTTGCCCTCTGGTGCGCTGCTGAGCGGGCTGACCGTGCCGGTGGCGACCCGCAACATCACGCGCCGCATGATTTACGCCCACCCGGATCTGCACCCCGACACCGCCACTGCGGGCGACCCGATGCCACGCCACACCGAAGGCTGGGTGCAACACTGCCGGCGGTGGGCCCCGGCGCTGGCGCGCAGCAGGTCGCGCCCGCGTATTCACTGGCTGAGCCTGCCGCTGGAGTACGGCCTGGGCGGCACCACCGCCGCCGGGGGATGGCGGCGCCGGCTGGACTCAATCGTCGGCCGCGACAAGGACAGTGACCCTTCGCTGGCGCACTACCGAGAGCTGGCTGCCGCCATGGTCGGCAGGCTTCCGGGGGCGCTGTTCGCCAAACCGGCTAGTGTGGAACAGATTTGGTGGCACTGGAACTACATTGCCAGCCGCCACGCCTGGCAGCGGCCGTTGCCCGGCCAGCCGTATGACCCGCATGCCCGCCTGCCCGGATCGGCGTTCACCCCGGTGTGGAAGGACCCCTCGGCGGCCGCGTTGCGCGGGCGCCGATGGCGCGCCGCCCGTAGCGACGCCGACATCTTCCTGCGAACCTACCGAGACACCGCCGACGGCGTGGCCGACTCGTATCAAGTGATCGTCGCGCTGGAGAAATACCCCGACACCGGCCTGCGCTGGCCCCACGCCACGATCTTCAAGGTCCTCGACGACCTCACCACAGCGGCAACCACGTTGGACTGGACGATCCACTTCACCTTCGACACCGCCGAAGCCGCGGTGGCCACCGCCCACAACGTCATCACCAACATCAAAGACCAGGCCCGCCAACGGGGCCGCCACGCCGACAGCGACGACGAGCTGTACCGCAAGCTCATCTCCGGTAGGCAGCTGGCCTCCGCCCTCAAGCGGGGCAGCGCCGAGCGCGGCCTCAACGCCGCGGTCCTAATCACCGCGGCTGCCACCGACGCCGACACCGCCGATGCCGCGATCAGCGAGGTGATCCGCCGCTACCGCAGCCAAAAACTGGAGCTCAAACGCCGCCGCGGCAGCCAGGCCACCTTGTGGCGCGCGCTGAACCCGGGCACCGAGAACACCGCAGCGCTGCACGAAATCCGCAATCCCTCCACCGCCAACGCGTTCGCCAAATTCGTTCCGCTGCTGGCGACTCGCCTGGGCAACAACGTCGGTGTTCCGCTGGGGGAGACGATCACCAGCCCCGGGCTGCGCGAGATCGTCCTGAACGATCTGATCGGGGCGCCCGGACGCGATAACCCGGGCAACCTGGTCATCGGCGGGTCACCGGGCCGCGGAAAATCGCAGTGCGCCAAGAACCTCATCCGATCCTGGCTGGAATTGGGTGCCGGCATGCACCTGATCGACCCCACCGAGGCGCGCGAACACCAAACCGCGCTTTCGACTTTCGACGAGACCAACAAAGTCGTCATCGACGCGAAAAATCCGCGCTTCTGCTTGGATGGGTTACGGATCTTCCCTTTCGAAGAAGCCGCCGAGCGCACCGTTGATCATCTGCTCCCACAATTGGGATATTCTGCGGTCAGTCCGCAGGCGGCCCGGCTCAAAGGGCTACTGGCCCCCGGTTCACGCCACACCAACGGTATCGGCAGCCTGAATCAACTGATCGGGTTTCTGCAGGAGCGCCGGCCCGACCGCGTCGCCGTCGACGACGACCTGCTGATCGCGCTGGAGGGGTTGCGGGCTGAACGGCTGCTCGCGCCGATGTTCGACGACACACTGCGGCGCCCGGATCTGTCCAAGCAGCTGGTCATCTGGAACTTCGGCGGGCTGAAGCTGCCCAGCATCACCGAGGAATATCAACCCCACCTGCACCAGCAGAGCACGCCGAGCCAGCGCGCCGCCCAAGCGCTGTACGGCATGGCCGTCGAGCTGGCGCAGTCGCTGTTTTTCTCCCGCGACACCCAGCCCGACATCCTCGTCGTGGAGGAGTGCGCGGCGTGGACGCATTCGCCGGGCGGGCAAAGGTGCGCTAATACGGTTATCAGGCAGGGCCGCAAAGCGTGGACGCTGTTTGTGGGGATCAACCAGTCACCGCGCACCGACTTCGGTGTGCTCGAGGACGAGTTCATCGAGCAGCGAATCTGTCTGGGGTTCAACGAAGCCGCGATCGCCGAGGACACGCTGCGCTGGTGTGACCGCGACCTGCAACGCCACCCGGCGCTGCTGACCGACTACGTCACCAACACCAGCCCGGCGGCGATGCCCAACTACGGCGACGACTCGATCGATCCCCGCCACGGCAAGGTGATAACCGGCCGCGAAGGGGAGGCCTGGGTGCTCGACGAGTTCGGCGGCTGGGGCAAGGTCCGGCTGTTTTCCGCGCCGACACGCGAGCTCGCCGAGCTGTATGACACCAACCCGCAACGCAAACGCGCGCGGATGCGCCGAAAGCTCGGCGCATGACCGCGCGGGCCCGCTACTGGCTGGGGCGCCCTCCGCGGGTGGGCAGGGCGGCGACGATGCTGGCGTGGCTGCAACTGCTGGCGGCCGCCGCGGTGGGCGCCGCCCCGTCGGCGACCGCCTCCACCAACGCCGTGGTGCTGAATTGGACTGGCCTGCATGATACTTACGGCGTCGCGATCGGCGACTTCTACCTGTCGTTGGCCAGCATTCAAGACCAGCTGATCGAGGGCGGCCCCGACGCGAAAGTGTGGGACCCCGCCACGTGGGCGTCGTGGATGATGCACGGCCTGAAGGTCATGTACACCAGTTTCACGGCCGCGAACATCCTGACCGCCGAGGCGGGGATCTTCGTCGGGATCATCGCACTGTCGCTGTGGGTGATGCGGCTGACCATCTCCACCTATTGGCTGACCGTGTTCGGCGAGATCGCCAAAGCGGTGAGCACCGCGGTCATCACCGTCACCACCCGGTGGGGGCTGGTCGCGATCACCGTGCCGCTCGGGGTGTTCGTGGGCGTGCTGGCGATCCGCCGCGGAGAGGCCGGCCGTGGCGCGACGATGATCCTGCTGGCGATCATGATGCCGGCGTTGGCGCTGACCGTGTTTTCCGATCCCGCCGGCATGATGTTCGGCCCGGACGGGCTGCTGATGTTCGGGCGGCGGATGGGGTTTAGCACGGCACAGGCCGTCACCCACAATGGGGCCATCGGCGGTGGAGGGTTCAGCGGCCAGGTCGACACCCTGGCGTCGAGCCTGATCACTCATGTGGTGCGAGAGCCGTTGCAGGTCTTCAACTTCGGGCACGTGGTGGACCACGTCGGAAGCTGCGGGGCGCAGTACTCCGCGGCGCTACAGCAAGGCGCAGCGGCGGCGTCATTGCAGGGCAGCGCCGATGGGCCGGTCAAAGCCATGGCCCGTTGCGGCGACCTCGCCGCGGTGCACTACGCCCAAAATCTTGACGGCACCAACGTTTTCGTCGGCCTGGTGTTGGTGGTCGCCGCGGTGGCGTTCGCCTGGTTCATGATCTCTTCGGGCGCCTCGGTGTTCATGGTGTCGGTCAAGGCGATCTACACCACCGCCAAACTTTTGCCGAGCGTGTTCGCCGGCGGCGTCTCCGGCGCCGCCCAGCATCACGCCAAGGCCACGGTGTGGCGGTTTTTCAAGCACCCCCTGGAAGCCATGGTCTTGATCACCTTCGTCAGCGTTATGGGGCTGGCCGTCGAACGCCTGATTTCTCGCCCTCTTCCCGCCGAGCTGGGGGGCGCGAGCCCGTTTGCGCACATCCTGATCATGGGCGGCGCCTCGATGACCGCGCTGTATCTGCTGCGCCACATCCGCGCCGACCTGCAAGGCCGCGCCCCCGGTCACGGATTCCTCGGCCGCGCAGCCGATGTGGCGCTGGGGCTGGGCATGCGCGCCGCTGTGGGCGGCGCAGGAACAGCGGTTCTGGGCGGGGCGCGCGGGCTCGGTAAGAGGCTCGGTGGCGGCGGCATGACACCGTGGGAGCGCCTCGACGAGCAGGCAGCCATCCACCCTGAAAAGATCCTCGGCCCACCGCAGGACGGCTTCGCTGCGGTGCCGACCGAGTCGCACAGCACACCAGATCAATCGGGTGACGCGCCCGCCACCGCCGACCAGCCCGTTGCCGGCCCCGCGGCTGGCGGGCAGCAGACGAGCACCGCGTCGGACCCGCCGGCGGGCGGAGTTGATCCGGTCACGAGCACCGCCGGCGCAGCCGCCGCGGCTATGCGCCCGCGACGCCGCTCCCCGCGCCAGCGCACGCCCGTCAGCGTGCCGGCCGACGGGGCCGGGCATCGGGTCCCCGACGCCGATCCCATGTCCGAGCCGGGCGCAGCCGCGGAAGTGCAACCGATCAGCGGCGGCTCCGCGCACCGGGCACTCTGGGGCTCCGACGGCGCGCCGCCGCTGGCTGCCGATGCCGATCACACGTCCACGGACATCCCGCCGCCCCCGGCGCCACCAGCAGAGGACGAGGGGATGGCGCCGCCACCGGTGGACACCGGCCGCCCAGCGGCTACCGTCGATCCCATCACTGACCGTTAAGCGGTGAACAGAGCGTTTGTGGACAGCAGGCCCAGGAGATGCGTTGAGCTCACCCACCGAACAACGCCGCGCGTTTGACGCTGCGGTCAACCGCTATAAGGGCGGTGACCCGGCGGGCGCGCGGCAGGCGTTCGCCCAGATCACCGGCAACAACCCGGCGATGACCGATGCGTGGCTGGGTCGGCTGGCCTGCGGCGACCACAGCCTGGATGCGTTGGCCGGCGCCTACACCAACTCCCGAGCCCTGTACCGGGAAACACGGCGCATCGGCCTGCAAGACGGCGCGCTGCAAGCATCAGTACCCGCTCCGATGTACCTGCCGATTCAGGTGTGGTCACGCGGCACCATCGCCGTCGCCTATGCCAGCGGCCTGATCCGCGCCGGCGACTACGACCGGGCGCAGAGCGTGCTGCACGACCCCGACCTGACGGCCGACGCCCAAGCGGCGATGTGGCGGCAATTCATCCTCGCCAGCCTGTATCACCGCACCCAGCGGTGGCCCGATCTGTGCACGGCCACCGATGTCTGTCCTCCGGCGATCGCGACCTATGTGCCCAACGACGTTTTGGCAGCGACCCAAACACTGCGGGCGATGGCCTTGGCGTCGCTGGGGCAGGCCCAGGCTGCGCTGGACCTGATGGCCGCGGTGTCGACCAACAACGTCTACATCTTGGCCGA